>CXWJ01005080.1_pt1 | contig 12179 bp, 11 predicted proteins | sample 590841 | NCBI WGS metagenome assembly CXWJ01 (sample SAMEA3498367, study PRJEB10139) | wastewater metagenome | biome: wastewater treatment plant; material: activated sludge | place: Austria | collected 2015-01-21 | reverse complement strand
GTCGGCCGCCAAAAAGCAACGGAAGTAAAAAATGCAACCACACACACAGGCAAATCATTTGGTATGCAAATAACAAAAGAGCGGTTGGCAACAATAAACGGCAGCGACAAAAATTTCCGTATTATTGATTTATTTGATGCAAACAACAATCCTGCAGGAACCCGAATAGAAATTGAACTTAGCACACAAGCCGCTTAAATGATAAAAGCCATTTTAGTTGACGATGAAAAAAGCTGTACCGATGTGTTGCATTGGCAAATAGAAACATATTGTCCATCGGTAAAAGTTTTGTGTGAGTGCAACACCCCCGAAGAGGCCATGCAAAAAATAAATGAGTTGCAACCCGATTTAATTTTTCTTGACATTGAAATGCCGGGAATGAATGCATTTGAAATGCTTAATGCATTAAAGCCATTTACATTTGAAGTAATTTTTACTACTGCTTACAACCAGTTTGCCGTGCAGGCATTTAAAGAAAAGGCCATTGACTATTTGTTAAAACCCATAGAAAAAACCGACTTGATAAATGCCGTTGAAAAAGTAATGCAAAAGGAGAAAACAAAATCATCTGAAAAAATGGAAGAACTGCTTTTGCTTTTTAAGGAGCAAATGAAAGTCAATAAAAAAGTTGCCCTTCCAACCAGCGATGGCATTTCTTTTTTAAACGTTGACCAAATTGTGCGCATTGAAGGCGACAGCAATTACAGTTATGTTTTTCTTGCCAATGGCGATAAAGTGTGCATTACCAAAACGCTAAAGCAAATTGAAGAATCGTTGGAAGGCCAGCCATTTTACCGCGTGCATTTATCACATTTGGTAAATCTTAACCACATTGTAAAATATTTAAAAGATGGCGGAGGCTATCTGGTGATGAGCGATAAAACAACCATAACTGTAGCGCGCCAACGCAAGGATGGCNNTGATAAAATCTACAATTCTTTCTATGGGCCTTCCAACAATGGCTTTATCATTTAAAACTACAATTGGGCGTTCAATTAAAATAGGGTTTTGATGCAAAATTTTTATCCACTGCTTTTCCGATATTTTTTTGCCTTCGTATTTTTCTTTGTAAAGCGGTTCTTTTTTACGAACTAAATCTTCAGCTTTCATGCCAAGCATGGTTAAAATTTCTTTTATCTCAGCTTCAGTTGGTACTTCAACCAGGTATTCTGTTTTTACAAACTTTTCTTTGGTGTTATCGCGCATCAGTTTTAATGCTGATTGACACGTGGCGCAGTTGGCTTTGAAATAAACTTTAAGCATGAAGCAAAAGTAGGTAATGAGGCAATGGAGCGATTAGGTAATTAAGAAAAGGGATTACTTATTCATCACCATCAATTTTTTACTCGCTTTAAAATCTTCTGAAATTAATTCGCATATACAAATCCCTTTGCAAGTTTGGGAATAGAATTAATATTAGTACGAACAGATGAATTATTTTTTATTCCTAATTGATTAAAAGCCCCTTCTCATTATTGTGCTTCGGTTATGCAGGACAAATATCTTTTTCTATTTTGTTTATTAACCCGTTTAGCATGGCTGAAACGTTATTGTTTTTTTCGAATGCATCATTCATTTGTTCAGGCGTAATAAATTCAAGCTCTTTAATAATTTCAATTAGCGTATCAATTTCACTTAATGAACCTCTTGAAATATATAGGAATTGCAAATACTCTTTTTCGGTTTTTCGCGCAGCGCCTTCTGCAATATTTACCGAAACAGAAACGCTTGCTCTTCTAATTTGACTTTGAATTCCAAACTTTTCTTCAGGCGGCAACAGCATTGAAAATTTATAAACCAGTTTTACCAACTGAATTCCTTCCTGCCAAACAATTAAATTTCTGTGTGGTCGCATTTTGAATAGCTATTAAGTTATGAGGTAATTTAGAAAATGATGGTATTAAGCAAATGTACAAATTAGTAAATGTTTTTTCACCTTAATTGCTTCAACGCCTCTTCGCTTAATTGCGCACTCCATACTCCATCAAATACGCTTTCATAAACTCCTCCAGGTCGCCATCCATTACTGCCGTTACGTTTGACGTTTCATAACCCGTGCGCAAATCTTTTACCATCTTGTAAGGCTGAAAAACATAGCTGCGTATCTGACTTCCCCATTCAATTTTCTTTTTGCCTGCTTCAATGCTTGCTTTTGCTTCGTTTTGTTTTCGCAACTCAAGTTCATACAATTGCGATTTCAGCATTTTCATAGCGCGCTCGCGGTTGCCGCTTTGCGAGCGTTCCACCTGGCACACCACTACAATGCCCGTGGGCAAATGTTTTAGCTGAACCTTTGTTTCAACCTTATTTACATTTTGCCCGCCTGCACCACCGCTGCGCGATGTCTGCATTTCAATTTCCGAATCTTTAATTTCAATTTCAATCGTATCATCCACTTCAGGATATGCAAACACCGATGCAAACGATGTATGGCGTTTTGCGTTGCTGTCAAACGGAGAAATACGCACCAACCTGTGCACACCGTTTTCACTTTTTAAATACCCGTAAGCAAAGTCGCCTTCAAACTCAAGCGTTACCGATTTTACTCCCGCCACATCACCATCCGTGCGGTCCACTTCCGTAATTTTATAACCCATCCTCTCGCCCCAGCGGATGTACATACGCATAAGCATGCTTGCCCAGTCGCAACTCTCCGTGCCGCCTGCACCTGCGTTTATCGTTACCACAGCGTTCAGCGAATCCTCTTGGCCACTCAGCATGTTTTTAAATTCAAGGTGCTCAAGCAATCGCAGCGCTTCTTTTTCCTGCGCATCAACCTCTGCTTCGGTAGCATCGCCACTTTTCATAAAATCAAAAAGCACGGCTAAATCTTCCACGCACGTGTTAACATGTGCAAAAGCATCCGTCCAGTTTTTTTTTAGCTTAATGGATTTTAAAATCTGCTCGGCACGTTTGGGGTCGCTCCAAAAATCGGGCGCATGGGTGAGTTGTTCTTCTTCTTTTATTTTTTGCAGTTTGACGTCCACGTCAAAGATGCCCCCTCAGAGCTTGTACGCGCTCTTTAATATCTGTTAGTTGTTCGATTGTCATAATGGGGGCGAAAATAGTTATTAAGTTGTTAAAGAACTGACTAATCGGGCAAACTAAGTTATTCAGGTTTTGTTTTTCTTATCTCTAAGGCTCTTTTATAAAAAACAATTCCTAATTTCACCACTGCAAAAAAACTATACAAAAAACAATAATTTTTCATTTGATATTTACAAACAGTTTTTCTCAAACACATAGTTATGCAACCTCCTTTTAAAAAAATTATTCAGCCGCTTATTTACGGTGTGCTTATTGCCCTCGGAATTTTTATCGGAAACTCACTAAACACTTCATTAAGCGGAGGAGCAAATTATTTTCTTAATGCCCGCAACGCAAACAACTTTAATAAAATTAATGATGTAATAAGTTACATAAAGCAAGAGTATGTTGATACTGTTAACCAGGAAAAACTGGTTGACAACAGCATCGAAAAAATTTTAGAAAACCTCGATCCTCACTCATCATACATTCGTGCCGAAGACTTAAAATCAGTAAACGAACCGCTCGAAGGAAATTTTGAAGGCATAGGTATTGAGTTTCACATACAGGCCGACACCATTATGGTAGTGTCAACAATAGCAGGCGGCCCATCCGAAATGGTAGGATTAAAACCGGGCGACAGGCTTGTGTTTGTTGATGATAAAAATGTAGCAGGCATCGGCATCACCAATCAGGATGTTTTTAAAAAACTACGTGGCGCTGGCGGAACCAAAGTAAAACTGAAAGTGCGCAGACATAATTTTCAAAAACTTTTAGACTTTACAATTGTGCGCGGAAAAATTCCTATAAAAAGTATTGACGTGGCTTTTATGGTAGATGATAAAACAGGCTACATAAAAATTTCGAGGTTTGCAGCCACCACCTATGACGAGTATATGGAAGCATTTGCCAGGCTAAAAAGTTCGGGAATGCAAAAGTTAATTATTGACCTGCGCGGCAACCCCGGAGGATATCTGGATGCAGCCACCATGCTTGCCGATGAATTTTTACCCGATAAAAAATTAATGGTTTACACCGAAGGTAAATCGCGCCCGCGCAGCAATCATTATGCAACAAGTGCAGGCTCTTTCGAACAAGGAGAAATTTTTGTGTTGATTGATGAAGGCTCGGCATCTGCTGCCGAAATTTTGGCCGGTGCCTTGCAGGACTGGGATCGTGCCCAAATAATAGGCCGAAGATCTTTTGGCAAAGGATTGGTGCAGGAACAAACCATGTTTCCTGATGGCAGCGGAATGAGGCTTACCGTGGCCAGATACTATACGCCCACCGGCAGATGCATTCAAAAACCATACGCAGACGGTATTGATGCATACAATGATGATCTAGATAACAGATTCAGGCATGGTGAATTAGGAACAGCCGATAGTGTTCATTTTGCCGACTCGCTGCAGTTTAAAACTCCGGCCGGAAAAATAGTATATGGCGGTGGAGGCATTATGCCCGATGTATTTATTCCAATTGATACTACCGATGATAACGAATTTACACGTGCTGTTTTTGGCCTTGGGTTGGTGAGCCAGTTTTGTTATGATTATGTTGACAGGCATCGGGCTGAATTAATGATATATAAAACAGCAAAACAATTTGAACAGCAGTACCAGCCTGATGCAAAAATAAAAAGCGATTTTATTGCATATGCTATTAAAGGCGGTGCCAAGCCTGACGAAAAATTGATTAACGCATCAAAAAACTTAATACACCATCAGCTTAAGGCAACACTTGCCCGATTGCTGTTCGGCAATGATGGTTTTTATCCTGTGCTTTTAAAACAGGATAAAACATTTTTAAAGGCAGTGGAGAATGCCAATGGAGTAAGTGCCAGGTAAGGATGACCGGTATGCTTCTTACCTTTTTAAACAAAAAAAATCCTGACCTGCAGGTCAGGATTTTTTTGCTACTATACTTTATTAATTTATTTCACAACAAACCTTGTTGTAAATTTAATGCTGTTATCAGAATTTAATCTCAACATATACACACCGGGCTGCATGTTTTCTTTGGTCAGAATAATTTGCAATTGCTCAGCACGAATTGATTTTACTTTCATTCCAAGCATGTTATAAACCTCAAGAGTTGTGTTTTTCAAATCAACATTTTCGGAAATGGTAATGGTTGTTGTTTCAGAAAATGGATTTGGAGAAATTGTAATTGCTTCATCGGATGTTGCAGCATTTTCTCCTGCTGTTCGGCAATTTACAGTTACCAATACAGCTGTTGCAGTTTTGCTGCAACCGTTTGCTGTTTCAACAACACGATACTGGCCGGCAGTGGTTGCTGTATAACTTTGATTGGTAGCACCTGCAATGTTTATAGAATTTTTTTGCCACTGGTATGCAACACCGGCAAAAGTGTTTGCAGTAAATGTTACACTGCCACCAGCACAAAATGTAGTAGGCCCGCTGGCAGTAAATGTTGGCTTAGGATTATTTGTTACAATTAATGTTGCAGTATTTGAAGTTGCTGAACAAACACCGCCTTGGGTAATTACAACCAGATAATTTGCAGCCTGTGAAGTTGCATACGATGATGCCGTTGCACCTGCAATGTTAACTCCGTTTCGTTTCCACTGATATGTAAAATTATATCCGGTGTTGGCGGTAAATGTAGTTGCCTGCCCTTCGCAAATGGTAATTGTTGCGGGTGCAACAGTAGCAGATAGGGGGGTAATGGTAACTGTTGTTGCAGCAGATGTTGAACTTCCGCAAGCCGAATTTATAAATACGCTGTAGTTGCCGGCTGATGTTGCATTGTAGGTTTGGTTAGTGGCACCTCCAATATCAACTCCGTTTAATTGCCATTGATAGGTGTAGCTTGCACCGGCATTTGCACTTAGTGATGCTGTAGCCCCACTGCAAATATTTACGGTGCCTGACGGACTAACCAATGCAGTAATGCCACTTGTAGAAACCGTAATAATGTTTGATGTTGCAGATCCGCAACTTGCACTAACTGTGCAGGTGTATGTGCCGGCAGCTGTAGCTGTGTAAGAACTTGATGTGGCACCGCCAATAGTAACTCCACCATTTGCCCACTGATAATTATAACCCGGAATGGCATTGTTAACGCTTAACACTACCGATCCGCCAACACAAAATGATGTTGGCCCGTTTGCGCTTATCACAGATGTTACTGAAGTTGCATTTACACTTACCGTAACATCATTGCCTTGTTTGGTACAACCGTTGGCTGTTAACTTAACGCGGTATTTTCCGGTAGTGGTTGCTGCATAGGTTTGGTTTGTTGCACCTGCAATGTCAATAGAATTTTTTTGCCACTGATAGGTTACACCGGCATACGTGTTAGATGTTAATACAACATTGCCCGGTGCACAAAATGTAAGTGGAGTAGTGTATGAAATAACCGGAGCAGGATTATTAATTACGGTTATGGTTAATGTGTTTGAGTTTCCGCTGCAGCTTGCCGATGTTATGTTGCAATAATAATTTCCGGCTGATGATACAGCAAAACTTGCTGAGGTGGCACCGGCTTGTGCCACACCGTTTTTATACCACTGGTAAGCTGTTGCTCCTGCGGTTGCGTTTAAGGTTACTGCTGTGCCTTCGCAAATAGTGGTGGAGCCTGATGCTGAAATCACGGGGCTTCCGGTTCCCAATGTTAATGCAACAGCTGCTGAAGTTGAAGAGCATCCCGCCAGGGTAACAACAACATCATAATTTCCATTTGATGTTGCATTGTATGTTTGATTTGTTGCTCCGCCAATGTTGCTTCCGTTTAGTCTCCATTGGTAACCCAGCCCAGCCCCGCTGTTTGCTGTTAATGTTTGCGATGTGTTGCAAGTAGTAACCGTTCCGCTTGGTGATGTGGTTGCCGGAGGTAATGGATTTACTGTAGTAGTTGATGATGCGCTTCCGGTACATCCGTTAGCATCGGTAACTGTTGCAGTAAATGTATTTGCTGAGCTTACGTTAATTGTTTGTGTTGTTGCACCTGTTGACCAATTGTAACCTGAATATCCTGCCCCTGCATTTAATGTTGTTGACCCCCCGGCACAAAACGATAGTGTTCCTGATATGGATGGTATTGGGTTGGGATTTACTGTTATGGTTGCAGCAATACTTGTGTTTGTGCATCCGTTGCCGTCCGTATAAGTATGTGTATACATGGTGCTTGATCCTGTATATGGATTTGCAACACTCCATGTTCCTCCGGCAGGTGTGCCTGACAATGCAATTGAAGCACCTGCGCAGCCGCTAACATTGTTTGCAGTTACAGTAGGCAACGGATTTTCGGTAACCGTTTTTAATGCACTGATTCCTGTGCATCCGTTTGCATTAGTAACGGTAACCTGATAAACACTTCCTACGGTAACAGTAATGGTTTGTGTGTTTCCACCGGGCATCCAGCTGTAAGATGAATACCCTGCACCAGCATCTAAAACAACAGAGCTGCCTGTACAGAATGATGAAGGACCCGAAATAGTTGGTGTTGGATTTGGATTAACGGTGATTGTTGCGGGAGCACTTGTGGCTGTACAGCCAAACCCATTTGTAACAGTGTAAGTAAACGTTGTACTTGAACCTGAGTATGGATTGGATTGACTAAAAGTTCCACCTGCGGGTGAGCCTGATAGTGTAATAGGAGTTCCTGAGCAGCCCGATGCATTGTTTGCTGTAGGTGTTGCAGGAACCGGATTGGCAGTTACTGATAATGACGATGATGCTCCATTGCAATTAGCATTGCTGCCATATACTGTAACATTACCTGTAACACCTGCTGACGGAAATGCAATAACACATGTTTGGGTTCCTTGTCCTGACGAGATTACTGCACCGGCAGGAGCAGTCCAGTTATAAGTTGTTGCATTTGCAATAGTACCAATAGTAAATGTTATGGGAAGGCCACCACAAAAGGTTGTAAATGCAGTGTTAATAGTGCCTGCGGCAGCAACCTGTGCCGATATAGTTATGTTAGCTCCATTATCACTTCCGTTTACTGCCGGGTTTGAACTTACCACACGAATTCTGTATCCGCTTCCGGTTGCTGTTCCGGCAGGAATAACGCATGAAATAGTTCCTGCTGCTGTAGATGTTAAAGTACCTATTGTAACCGGCACAGGTGGATTTGTAAATGAGCCTGTAGGGCTTGAGAGTTGTGCAGTAAAAACATTTCCGGCATTGGCCGATGCATTTGTTGTGAAACTAACATTTAATGCAGCACCTGCGCAATAATTTGTTTGTGCTATTGATGTTGTTGTGATAACTGAAAGAACAGAGCCTGCAGTAATGGTAAAGTTTGCATTGCTCATGTCAAAGAAAATATTTCCTACCGCTTCTACTTTTATGCGTGCAGTTGTTGTTGCTGTGTTTGGTACGGTAATGCTTTCCGTTCCGTCATTGGCGGTGCTTGCAAGTATTACTGTTGGAAATGTGTTTCCGCCATCGGTGCTCAACGAAATTTTTACGTTGGCTGTGTTTATTCCGCTGCCGGTGGTTCCACTCACATTCCATGTAACGGTTTGTGTGCTGCCGCCTGCCCAAGTTACCGCTGTGTTGGGTGCTGTTACAGCAAATGCGCCTCCGCTGTTTACTACTACCACCGCCACATTAGTATCAGGATGCATTATGCCACCGCCACCTGCACGGTAATCGCGTGCGGTTAATCTAAAGTTTAATGTGCGTGCCTGGTTAGGTAGTAATTCACCAACAGTGGTTGTGTTATTTATGATGTCGCTTAGTTTAGGAAAAGTTCGCGATGGTGATGTTGTTGGCGGAAAAGTGCGGAACTGTGGTGCTGTGGTTGATTGTACATTCCATGCACCGGCAGGACCTAAGTCGCGCTCTTCCCATGAGTAAGTAAGCGGGTCGCCATTGCCATCGGTGGCAGCACCTGTTAATACAAACGGAGTTGATATTGGAATAGAACAACGCGCTGCCATGTTGGTTACAACAGGAGCAATATTTCCGGTAGCGGTTGTAGTGGGGCATCCGTTGCCGCCACCTGTTGTACTAAAAATAATCATCTGGTCTAAACTGTATCCATGAAAATAAGCAATGCTGTTGGGTGCAAGGTTATCGCTGCCGCAAATTCCTGCATAGGCCTGTATGGTAANNCTGGTGTCCCATTTCATGTGCTACATAATCCACATCAAAAGCATCGCCCGTGGGGCTGCTGCTGCCGGTAACACCGCGTGCTTTATTACCACCCGAACACACAACACCTAAACCTGCTACACCTCCACCACCTGTGCTCACTACGTGGCCAATATCATAATTAGCTGAACCTATTACTGCATCACAATTTGTTTGGTTTTGACCAAGCATGGTGCTTCCGTTTCCGTTTGTATATGGGTCGGTTGATGAGTTTGTGTAAACAAGTAAATTATTATTTGCCACCAACTGCATGCGTATTGAAAGTTCAGCTTCGTAAATTCCGTTTACGCGGTTCATGGTTGCAACCATACCAGCGGTGGCGCCTGAAACTGTGCCGCCAAAAAATGCTGCATATTCGCCTGTGCAGGCAAGTGCAAGGTCGTAGGTGCGAAGTTGTGTTCCGTTGGTACGCTGGTTGTTTGCTGTTTGCATGCTGCGCTCGGCATTTTCAATAGCATCGCTTTGCGAACATTCAAATGTGCTGGTGCGTTGCAAATCTTTACGGTTGTAACACATATAATCCGTTGTGTTGTTTTTGCAATAGGGATCAACAAACGAGCTGCCGTTTGGCGAAAGTACCATGGCATGAAAACCCAAATCATTGCTGATGCTGATTTTGATAATTGCATACGGGTCGTCAATACCCTGGCCGGTGTAAGTTTTAATAGCCGGAAACTTTGCAGCCAAATCAGGATGCATTACATTATATTCAAAAATGCTGAAGCGCTGAAAACTTCCATCGGGCATGGGCATGTTAAATGTTAATCCGTTTGCGGTGCGCGATGTGGCCGCTGGTTCCATGGAAGCCTGTGCAAGAAAACTGCGCATTTCAGCTTTATCAATTTGCAATGTGCGGAATTTTGTTGGCAAGGTATATCGTTCGCCCGAACGTTTGGCTTGTGCCTCGCTTATATCTTTCCAGATTTTTGATGTTTGTGCATCCTGCGCGTTTACATTTAAAACGTTTCCTGCAAGTACAATGGCAACAGCCATCAGCAGGGATTTAATCCTTGTAGTACTATTCATTTATAAATTTATTTGAGTTTAAAATTTGAGAGGCAATATTATAAAATAGCGTGTATATAAGTCAAGTAAAATTAATATCTGCACGCATCTGTAAGGTATTTTCACTTTAGCTACTGTTTAAAGCTACAGTTTTATTACACAAAAAATTATTTCCATGCTTTTACAATTAAACCGGTGCCGGTTTTATGGTTTGTATGTGTATCGAGATAATTGAGCACAAAGGAAACCGGATATGCAGCTAAATAATAAAATGGAAGCAGTATAAAAAACAGTTTGGTAACACCCAATGCCTGTATAGGATACTTCATGGATAAACGCCACGAAATTTTTCCGGGTGTGCCGTACGAATAGCGTGCTTCTACTTTCGAAAATCCTGCCCCCAGTATTTTTTCTTCAATATCTTTGATGTTATACCCATCGCGCACATGCTCTTCGATAAACGATGTGTCGGTATCGCTTTGCACATCGCTGCCCCCCTGGTCGCTGGGGGTTGAAATTATAAGCATGCCACCCTGCTTTAACGATGCGGCATAATTGCGAAACACTTTTACATCTTCTAAAATGTGTTCCATCACGTCTACACATACCACCAGGTCATACGCATTTTCTTTTCTGTAAACCGTTAAATCCTCTACGGCAAACAACACATTGGCGCGGTTAATTTGTTTAAAAAACGTGTTGCAGTCGGCCACCTGTTCTTCTTTTACATCTACCGAAAAAATATTCCAGTTTTTGTTTTGTGAACTAAGCCAGTAGGTGTACTGACCAAAGCCTGCACCGGCATCTAAAATTTTTATGTCATTGCCTTTGCCTTTCATCCATAGGCGCAATTCTTTATGTATGTGCCATGCGCGCAGCAGCAGCAAATCCAGCAGGTTGTAAAACAGCTTTCGCAGAAAAGGACTTTTATTAAAAACATTTCCAAGCGAACGCTTGATAGGGTCGTAATGCATATTTTAATTTAGGTATTGGGTTACGGTTTGGTATGCGGGTTTGGTTGTTGGCTGCAGGTTTTGCCCTGTTAACTTATGCGCTAAACCTAAGCCGCTTCCAAAACTATAAACTATCACCCTTTTTATCGGTATCGTCTTTGTGTATTTCTTTAAAAAGTTCTTCCATGTGGTCAACGTAATCCAAACTGTTGTCGTGAAAAAATTTTAAATCAGGAATATGGCGTATTTGATTTTTGATGCGCGCGCCCAACTTTCTTCGTATGTCGGCCGAAGCTTTGTTCATGTGGTCAACTATTTTTTGTGCTTCTTTTTGTTTAAACAAACTAAGGCGCACATAGGCAATTCCCAAATCGGGTGTAACACGAACGTTTGTTACCGTTACAAATGCATTGCCGTAATAATTTTTTCCTTCTAATGTAAACAGCGCGCTTATTTCTTTTTGCATCATGCGCCCTATTTTTTGTTGCCGGGTACTATCCATAGCGCAAAAGTATTGAATATTGGCCTCTTTTTACTTTTCCTTCCTGATAATCCACCCGCTTCCGTCAAGCACCACTTTACATTCAAACTTTAATTTGAACTCACGTTCAAGCCTTCGGCAAATTACGCTTGGTGTTTTTGTTTTCCATGTCCAGTCTTTTGTTTCCACAAACAAAATTTCTCCCGGTTTCATATCAAGCAGCATGGTGCGCAGTGGCGAGGCATTGCCTATGGGTTTGGCAACAATGGCCGCAGCTTCGGCTTCGGTTATTTTTCTCATAATAATGATGTTTTAGAGGTAAATAATTGCTGGCGTTGTGCTTTTACTAACCCGCGCCCAGGTTTTAACCAAACCCGGTACGGTAAACAGATTACAAAGGTACGTATAAAAATAAATAAGGTACGCGGGTAAGTAAAACCTGGGCGCGGAGGAGTAGAACCTGGGCGCGGGGGAGTAAAACCTGGACGCGGGGGAGTAGAACCTGGGCGCGGATGGTTTAAAGGTGTACGACAGCAAACTAATATAGTACGGTAATGAATAAATAGAGTACGAAGTGGTATA
>CXWJ01003179.1_pt1 | contig 12181 bp, 10 predicted proteins | sample 590841 | NCBI WGS metagenome assembly CXWJ01 (sample SAMEA3498367, study PRJEB10139) | wastewater metagenome | biome: wastewater treatment plant; material: activated sludge | place: Austria | collected 2015-01-21 | reverse complement strand
CTCCCCCACAGGGAGGGGAGACGTAGAGCGTTCTGCAGCAATAGTCGCGGAACGCTCTACAGTGTACTCTACGTCTCCCCTCCCTGTGGGGGAGGGGCCGGGGGTGGGGTTGACGGGGGCCGAACTGAGCCTCCCCCCCGGCACGCCCGCCTTCGTTCCTACGGCGGGTAAAATCGGCAACGCCACTTTCCAATCTTTCCATTGGCCGGTATCGGGTATAATTGGCCGTTGTTTCGGATTCCATTCCGGATATAAGTAATTAAAGGTGTCGCGGCCAAATTGTGCCAGGGCATTGGCAGAAGCCAGGTCGTTTTCACCGGCACAGAGCGTTTCGGCCATGGCTTCCACGATCAGCGCACTTTTCAATACCGACCAGGGTTCCGGGGCGTAGTCGAGCAATTTGAACTCGATCGGATAGTCGGCGGGAGCAAGTTGGGCGATGTAGGCATTCACGCCGTCGGCGTATGCTTCCAGCAGGCGCATGCCTTCGGGCGATTTGCTCCAACCAAGTACATTGTTTTCTGCGGCGAACACCATGCCCCTGCGCCGGGTGATGCGGTCGATGTTCAGCGTGCGCTCGCCCAGCACTTCGGAGAGCCGCCCCGAGGCTTTGCGTGTGGCGATATCCATTTGCCAGAGGCGGTGCTGCGCCGTGATATAACCCTGCACCCGCACTGCATCTTCCTTGCTTTCTGCAAAAATATGCGGCACGAGCAGATCGTCGTACACCACTTCGACTTTGCCTTTCAGTCCCGGCAGGTCCATGTTTTTTGGCGAGAATCCCGATGCCGGCTCGGCGTTTTTCCAAAAACCTGAAAAAGGATTGAAAAAAGCGCCCAAAGGTGGAAGCGTACTGTCGCCAACTTTTTGCGGAGCATACAGGAGCCAGACAGTGGCGCCGGTGAGAAGCAGGGAAAACAAAAATCGGATAATACGAAACATGAAAAGGGAATTTTTGGAAACGGGCAATTGCAAATGGTGTCAGCGGCTTTTCAGGCATCCGGGTCAGGCATATCTGCTGCGCCATTCCGGCGCTTTCGGCAGCCGTTTTTTGTTTTGGAGCAGGGCGAAGGTAAAAAATGGCTTGGCGATACACTATCGGCACTCGATTTTCATTTTGTAAAACCAATCTTTTTTTGGAGAAAAACCCGGAATACCCCGCCATATTTCGATAAAAATGTCACCTGCAAACAACTTGTGAAAATTCTGTTAAAATTTCCCCGAAAAAATTTGTCGGTACCCACAAAGTTGCCTTAAACTTGCAGCAAGTAGTTTTTGTGTTTATTTGTTTGGGTTAGAGTCCCTCGTCGCACCGGCGAGGGATTTCTATTTTACAGCAAGTGCAATCGTACACCGCAGGGGGTATAAAATAAGAAGCAGCCGCAGGGATTTCCCGGCGGCTGCTTCGCATTGTTGGAGCAGGGCTGAATTACAAACGCCCCATCGCCCCGGCCAACGAGGTAAAAAGAAAGGGGAATCCTACCCATACCCATTCGGGTTTAAAAAACAACAGGGCGAGTGTGCCGACAAGGCTGACAATGAAAAATAGCCAGTCGCGGCCCCGGTTTCCAACGTATTCTTCGTTTTTCTTCATGATGCTGTCCGTTTTATTGATGGGCGAAGGTAAGTGACCTTGTTCGTTGTTCGTTCATCGTTGTTCGTTTTTTTCCTCGAAAAACTTATTCCTTTGCCCTGAAAAATGAACAGACTACAGAACCATTAACCAGTAACCGACAACCAGTAACCAACTATGATCCAGGTTTTTGTCACCGGCGGCACTTTTGACAAAGAATACAATTACCTCACGGGTGAACTCTATTTCAAAGATACCCACCTCATGGAAATGTTCGAACGCGGACGCTGCGAAGTGGGCATCGACATCAAAACCCTGATGATGGTGGATTCGCTCGAAATGCGTGAGGAAGACCGCGCCATCATCGTTTACAACTGCACGAAGACACCCGCTCAAAGGATATTGCTCACACACGGAACCGATCGGATGGTAGAAACCGCCCGTGTGCTCGCCGAAGCAGACATCGAAGGCAAAACCATCGTACTCACAGGCGCCATGGTGCCTTATGCTTTCGGGACTTCTTCCGACGGGTTCTTTAACCTCGGCAGCGCGTTGGCTTTCGTACAGGTACTGCCGCCCGGCATTTATGTGGTGATGAACGGCCGCTATTTTCATTGGGACCGGGTGCGCAAAAACCGGCAAACCGGCACTTTCGAAGAAATGCCCGATGAAAACGGGGAGAATGGGTTTGTGATTTGAGTGGTAATGAAGGGTAGTTAAGGGTAATTAGGGGTAATTACCCCTAATTACCCCTAATTACCCCTAATTACTCCTAATTACCCCTAATTACCCCTAATTACCCCTAATTACTCAAAAATGCCAGTTTTCCTCCAAAAATGAACAAATAAAGTATGGCAGATACCACCGGTGCGATGATGCTCAACAGCATGACGTAAAAATACCGGCGCGGCACTTTAGATCGTTCGATCACCTCGGCCATCAGGGCAATGAGCAACACGGCCGATACGATAGCACCGATGATGAACGTTAAGAGCGTCGCTATGTAATCGCTGAGCAGCCAAAGCCCCAACCAGACGACAACTTCCAGTAAAAAAATTTCAAGCAGCGACAAACGAAGATTCATACGTGTTGGATTCCGGTTATCTGACTTCAGACCTTGGAAGTCAGCCGGTTTTTATTCCAATGTCCGGTGTCAAATGTCCAACTTCTTTCAAATTTATACGGTGATGAAACTCAAAAACAGCATTTTTCTTTCTGCATACCTGATTGCAGCGTTTTCAATACCTGCTTTTACCCAGCAGGAAGGCCCGCCCAGCGACGAAAAAGAATATGAAAAACAGTACCAGGAGCGCATCAAAAAGGACAAATTGAACAACGTGTACATCCCGAAAAACCTCGACGATGCCATGCTTCAATTGGACAAAATCATCTCTGCGGAATCGCAGGCAAAAATTAAAGCGATCCCGGAAGACAGCGTTTGCCCTTACATGCACAACCGCCTCGGACAATGGATGATCCTCAACTGGGGCTTTTACGGCGGCTCCCGCCTCTCGCACTACCTCCGCAGCGCGGGCGTTACTTTCCCCGACGACATGGCCGATTTCCTGATCCTGGCGTACCACCGCAAACTGAACGGCAAACCCGTCGAAATCAAAGAACTCGCTACTTATTTCCGTGAAAAACGCAAAAAAGAGTACGAAGCGGAGAAAAAGGAGGGCAAAGTGATTCAGGAAGAAACGCGGAAAAGAGATACGACCGGGCAAAAGGGAAATAAGTAGGCAACTTCACCCCAACCGTCAGCAATGCAGGCGGTTTTTTATTTCCGGCCCGGAAATGACATTGCAACCATTGTTCGCAAAATTGCGTTCAAAGGCACAATTTCATCCAAAGTTCAAAATCCGATTACTTTTGCGGCCTGAAATAAAGCCTTTCGCTATTCGCCGTTAGCCAAGGGCAATTGCAGCATTAAAATCAAACGGCTAAAGGCGAATGGCTCATAGCCAAATGCCGCACAAAAAATATGTCAAAAAAACTGCTCATTGTCGAGTCGCCTGCCAAGGCGAAGACCATCGAAAAATACTTAGGCGACGACTTCAGCGTCAGGTCCTCTTACGGCCACATCCGCGACCTCGAAAAAGGGAACGACCTGGGGGTCGACGTCGATCATAATTACCGCCCCAAGTACGTCATCCCTGCCGACAAATATAAGACCGTCAAGGAGTTGAAAGAAGCGGCGGCCAAATCTTCGGAAGTCTGGCTGGCGACGGACGAAGACCGCGAAGGAGAAGCCATTTCCTGGCACCTGGCGGAAATACTCGGCCTCGACCTGCGCAACACCAAGCGCATCGTCTTTCATGAAATTACCAAGCCGGCGATTCAGAAAGCCGTTCAAAATCCGCGCACGGTGAACATGAACGTCGTGAACGCACAACAGGCGCGTCGCGTGCTCGACCGGCTCGTCGGATGGGAACTGAGCGGCTTGTTGTGGAAAAAAGTAAAAGGTCAGCTCTCGGCCGGGCGGGTACAATCGGTTGCCGTTAAACTGATCGTTGAGCGGGAACGCGAGATTCAGAATTTCAAAATCACGCCTTATTTCAGAATAGTCGCTCAGTTTTTTGCCAAAAATACACAAGGCAAAGTCGTCACGTTCAAGGCCGAAAGCCCCACCCGTTTCGACGACGCAGCCGGTGCGGAAGCATTCCTCAAAAAGTGTGTCGGCGCAAATTATTCGGTCAGCAACATCGAGGTGAAACCTGCGCGGCGCAAACCCGCACCGCCTTTTACCACATCGACCTTGCAACAGGAAGCCAGCCGCAAACTCGGCTTTTCGGTGAACCGCACCATGTCGATGGCCCAAAAACTATACGAACAGGGTTTTATCACTTACATGCGTACCGACTCCACCGTTATGTCGGAGACTGCCCTGCAGTCCATCGGCGACGAAGTGGTAAAACAATTCGGCCAGCCTTACCATCAGCGCCGCCAGTACAAGACCAAAAATGAAAGCGCGCAGGAAGCCCACGAAGCGATCCGTCCGACGTATGTCGAACGCCAGAGCATCAGTCCCAACCGCGACGAACAGCGGCTTTACGAACTCGTCTGGAAACGCGCCATGGCTTCGCAAATGGCCGATGCCGAACTGGAAAAAACAATCGTTGATATTGCTATCAGCACCCAGCCCGGCGCCAACCTGGTCGCAGAAGGCGAAGTGCTCAAATTCGACGGTTTTCTCAAAGTATATTTGGAAGGTACGGACGACGAAGATGAGGAAAATGCGGGCATCCTGCCACCTTTGGCCAAAGGCCAAAAACTGGACATGGATGAAATGACCGCGACCGAACGCTTCACCCGTCCGCCGTCGCGCTTCACGGAAGCCGGTCTGGTGAAAAAACTGGAAGAACTCGGCATCGGTCGCCCATCGACTTATGCGCCCACTATCTCAAAAATCATAGAAGAGAACCGGGGCTACGTTGTGCGCGACAGCCGCGCCGGAGAAGAGCGCGGGTTTCAGGTTTTGACCTTGAAAAACGATACGATCACCAAAGTGAAAAGCAAAGAGATCACCGGCGCGACCAAAAATGTGCTGTACCCGACGGACATGGGTACCATTGTCTGTGATTTCCTCGAAGGGCATTTCGACAAGATTATGGACTATGGCTTCACGGCGGGCGTGGAACGGGAGTTCGACGACATCGCCGAGGGCAAGATCGAATGGCCCCGCATGATCGACCGCTTCTATAAGCCCTTTCACCAGGACGTGGAAAAAACGCTGAAAGAAGCCGACCGCGCCAGCGGCGAGCGCATCCTCGGTACCGATCCTGAAACGGGCCGCACCGTGCTTGTGCGCATGAGCAGCCTCGGCAAACCCGTTATCCAGATCGGGACCGGCGAAGAACTGGGCAAAAAGGAAAAGCCCCGCTATGCCAACCTTCGCCCCGGCAAAAACCTCGAAACCGTGACGCTTGCAGAGGCATTGGAGAGTTTCCAACTCCCGCGCGCGCTCGGCGAATACGAAGGCGAAATGCTGGAAGTCAACACCGGACGTTACGGACCTTACGTCAAATCCGGCGCCGTCTTTATCTCCCTTCCCAAAGGCGATGACCCGTTCGACATTACCTTCGAACGGGCGGTCGAACTGGTGCAGGCGAAAAAAGTAGCCGACAAACCCGTGGGCCATTTCGAAGGCCAGCCGATCACCAAAGGCAAAGGCCGCTTCGGGCCCTTCATCAAGTGGGCCGATCTGTACGTCAACGTGCCGGCGCGGATCAACTTCGATCACCTCAACGAGCAGCAGGCCGTCGAACTGATCCATCAAAAAATAGAAAAAGAAGCCAATCGCTACATCCACCACTGGCCGGAAGAAAACATCAGCGTCGAAAACGGGCGCTGGGGCCCCTTTGTCAAATTTGGCAAAGCCATGCTCAACCTGCCCCGTGTCGACGGCGGCAAGATGACCGCCGACCAGGCGCGTTCACTGACGCTGGCCGATGTGAAAGCGATCATTGAGAAAGAAATACCGGGGGCGTTTGAGAAAAAACCTGCGGCAAAGGCAAGTGGAAAAACGGCGGCAAAGAAGGGCGCCGGAGCAAAGAAGAAATGAGCCTGTATTGTTTAAATGACTGAATGCCGTTAATTTCGTGGCAAACATTTTCCGATGTCCGACAATACGATTTACATGGGAGTCAACGCGCCTAAAATCCACCAGCGCATTATCGGCCAACTGATGATGCGTCTCGGAATGCTTTTTTACATCGACAAGCGCATTCCTTACGAACCGTTGCCGGAAACCATGATCGACGAAAGTCAAACCAGCCCAACGCCGGATGTTCTGCTTTTTGACAATGAAAAAAAGCAGAACAAGGTGATTATCGAGGTGAGCGGCAACACCGGTGCGCGGCGGGATTTTGAAAAGGTGAAAAAATTGATGGAAGAATACGGGGTCGAGGAAGGTTTTGTGTATAATTACGATACAGGCCGTTGGCTTAAATACAGCCTGAACACTGGAGAAGATATACGCAATCCTTCATTTTGCGATTCGATTGGGGTTGACTTAAGCGAATTGCTTCGTTAAAATGCATAGGCTTTTCAAATGAAAACCACCTTTACACTACTCACTGCACTTCTCCTTTTTAACGTTGCAGGAAAAGTCTCCGCCCAACTCCTCGGCCCTTCCCCGAAGTCCGAACGGGATATCATGGCCGAGTTCGCCAGCGCCTGCGGCCAATTGCCCGCTCTGACCACAGACCCCTCAAAGGCAATGATTTACATCACTTTCGACAACGCCGGAGGGCAGGCATTTGCTACCACAAACTTCAAAACGGACACGACCATAAAAGCCTTCCCGATCCTGCACTTGCAAAGCGGGATGACTAACTCTGCCGAATTGCAACAACTTTTTGACGGAGCAGCAGGTGGGTTCACTTTGGCGGAACTTCCCATTTTGATCCACAACGACGTATTCCGGGTGTTTTTAGATACCCGTTTTCTGGACAGATACAAAAACGTATCGGTGGTGAGTGAACAATGGAAACGATACCCCATTCGCAATCGTATGGCCGAACTACGCCCCGGCTTTTTCGTCACACCGAGCATCGTGCTGGACAACTTAGAGAGTTTTCTCTTCGAGCGCGGCTTCGATCCTGCCGAAACGGAGGTGTTGTCGCTGCTCAACAACAAGGAGACAAACGACGCAATTGCTGCCGTTTTTGCTGATTTTCAAGCCATTCGGACGGTGGATCAAATTGAAAAAGCGTTTGAACAAAGCAAGAAGAAGTCCGTCTGCCTCGTGGGGCATATCAGAGCCGACGGCCAGATTGTGCGCTATCGCTCCAACGGCGAAGTCAGTTATGAACTGCCTGTCACGCAATTTCTCCATCTTGCAAGTGACCTGCACAAAGAAGTGATCCTGATCGGCTGCAATTTTGCCGACGACACCTCCCGTACCCTCGACGTGGCCGCTGAAATAAAACTACTGGAGGCATCCCTCGGCAAGCGGCTTTGGGGCGAAGTGTTGCAAGACCTCGCCGGCGCGGGCAACCAGGTGCAGGTGACGGAACCCAACACCGACGGTTTTTACTTCAAACGCGCCGAGGTGTCGCGCCCGGAAGGCGTGAAACCCGCCCGCGCATACACCCTTATTTTTTTCAAAACACCAGCCAAGCCATCCACTGCCATCGCCACCTTGCGGTTTGTCTACGGTCATTCGGGAAAGATCCTTTCGGTTTTAGCGATCTTGCAGTTGTTGTTTTTCTTCGTGTTCAAAGGCCGTTGGGCGAGCACGTTGAGATGGGTTAATCTGGCGTTGTTGTTCGTTTTTCTGTTTGCGTTTTTGTTTTCTATACGATAGATTTTAGAAAACCGGGCTTTCTTATAAAGAAACCCAATCCCCGGCAGTAAAGGGCTTGAACGGTTTATAGACTGAAATGCGATCATTTCCCCTACATTTGCACAGTTCAAATGACTTTCGAAGAAATCCTCCGCGACATCCAAGCCCGGCATTTCCAGCCGGTGTACTTCCTGCACGGCGAGGAGCCGTATTTTATTGACCGGATCGAAGCCGCAATCGACGCCCACGTCCTCTCGGACGCTGAGAAGGGTTTCAACCTGAGCGTTTTGTATGGCAAAGAGGTCGATCACCTCACCCTGCTCGATTACCTGCGGCGTTATCCGATGATGAGCGAGCGACAGGTGGTGATCGTGCGGGAGGCGCAGGAAATGAAGGGTTTGACCGAATTGGCGTCTTACATGGAAAACCCCATGGCGTCGACCGTTTTTGTGGTGTGCCACAAACACAAAAAGGTGGACATGCGCACCAAATTCGGAAAGGCCCTGCAAGGGAAAAACATCGTCCTGTTCGAGAGCAAAAAACTATACGACAACCAGGTGGCCGACTGGATTGCAGGTTACTGCAAATCGAAAAAACTCGCGGTAGAACCCCCGGCTGCGGCATTGCTGGCCGAATACCTCGGCACCGACCTCGCCAAGATCAGCAACGAACTCGAAAAACTCGCCCTCAACCTGCCTGCCGGAACGTCCGTAACCCCTGCCCACGTGCAGGAATACGTCGGCATCAGCAAAGACTACAACGTGTTCGAGTTGCAAAAGGCGTTCGCCCTGCGCGACCTGCCCAAGATCGCCCGCATCAGAGAGTATTTTGCCGACAACATCCGCAAAAACCCGCTCATCGTCACCATCAGCAGTTTGTTCGCTTATTTTTCAAAAGTGTATATGCTGCATTCGCTCAAAGGCAGTTCGGATGCCGAGGTGCTGAAGGCGCTCGATCTGCGCTCCGACTGGTTTCTGAAAGAATACAAAATCGCGGCGAACAACTACAATCCGGCACAGACGGTACACATCATCGGCCTGTTGAAGGAGTACGACCTGCGCTCCAAAGGCGTCGATACCGATACGACGAACACCGGCGAAGAGGAGTTGATGAAGGAGTTGTTTTGGAAGATGTTGCATTGAAAAAACGGGCTTTTACAACTTATAATACACTGCGAATTCCCGGCTTTGAATATCAACCCGAATTCATTTTTCCCTTGGCTGAGAACAAAAGTGGCGACGAGTAAAAACGGCAGCAGGGTAATGGCTTTTTTCATGGTATTTCGATTTTCAACGCAAAATACTATGACGAAGCGAGATGGTAATGCTTTTCATCCAGAAAGGATACATCTCAATATTTCCTGCTCCTACTCCGCAAAATATAAAACCCGGATATGAAGCCGTGTATTCACGGCTAAAAGAGCCTGTGAAATCGACTCCAACCGAGGTTTGCGGACTAAGATAGTATTGTCCCCCTGCGGTAAAAAGCAATTGCACCCCCTCTGTGCCGTTTCTGCGCACAACCCGGTCTTTTTTGTTTTCGGCAAGGTAAGAGCCGGAGATGTCCTTGTATATGGAAGACACCCTGGACTCGAGGATGATGCTTGGCACAAGTCCGGCAGACAACGACAACCGGCCGTTCTTTCTGAATGAAAAATGAACTTTGGCCGGTATCATTAAAGTGTTTACGGCAAAGTTAATGTCGGTATTGTACCAATATGAGTAGCCGTCCGAGGCGCCCCGGTATTCATAATCATACCGGCTGTTCTCTTCATACAGGGAGAGGTTGTACAGCAACTCTGCCGAAATGCCGAAATGACCGCCCAGCCGTCGCAAGGTATATACGCCGAACGACGCAGAAGTGCCCGCTGGATAGGTTTTTGTCATGTAACTGTTTTCATGCTGTTGTTTTTCCGGCATGGTGAAATTGCCGGCTTTGACCACAAAACCGAATTCGGATTTTTGCTGGGAAAATGCGGCGGTAGCGAAGAGGAGCAGGAGCAGGGAAAGGATGTAAAATTGCTTCATTGTTTCGGAAATTTCGTTTTTTGAAGCAGACAGCAACGGAGATACATTCGGTTGGGCCAACGATGTTTTTGTGAAATTTTATTTTACCAAACAAAACAGCCCGGCAGGTTCGTACCTGCCGGGCTGCCGCCGTATCAGAGACCAGCATTCACCGGGTGACTTCAAGTCAATAAACGCAAGTTATGTGGTTCGTGTTCATCACCCCCCTGCCCCCCTCAAGGGGGGACTCCTGCTACGCTCCGCAAACGAGACGTTCGAGCGGCGTAGCCGCGTTCAAGTCCCGGGGGTAGGGGGGTGAGGAGCGCGAACCACATATTATGCAACATTATGGTAGTGGAGAGGTGTCATTGCGAAGGAACGTAGCAGTGACATCTCGAAACGGCAAAAAATGGCACTGACTTTCGCTCCGAGATGTCACCCCTCCTGCGTCGGGATGACACCTCATCCGCTAAGTTGACGACATTAGAACTTCAAGTCACCCGGTGAATCGCGCAAATGACTTTTAATTACTCCTAATTACTCCTAATTACTCCTAATTACCTCAATCACCTTCTAAACCCACCTTTCGGCATCCCCACCCCCGGCGGCATACCCATTTTGCCCATCGGCGAGTTGGCCATCTGGTGCATCATTTTCCGCATCTGATCGAAATTTTTGATGAACAGGTTGATCTGTTCGAGCGTCTGGCCGCAGCCGCGGGCGATGCGTTTTTTGCGCGAAAGGCTGAGCAGTTCGGGGTTGGCGCGCTCCTGCGGGGTCATGCTCTGGATGATGGCCTCTACCCGGTGCAGGGCTTTGTCGTCGATGGGCGCGTCTTTCAGCGCCTTGCCCACCCCGGGGATCATGCCGATGAGCGATTTGAGGTCGCCCATTTTTTTGATCATCTGCATCTGGCCGAGGAAGTCGTTGAAGTCGAACTTGTTCTGCTTCATCCGCTTCTCCAGACGCTTGGCCTCGTCCTCGTCGAAGTCCATCTGCGCTTTTTCCACCAGCGACACGATGTCGCCCATGCCGAGGATGCGCTGCGCCATCCGGTCGGGGTAGAACACGTCGAGCGCGTCCAGTTTTTCCCCCTGCGACACAAATTTGATCGGTTTGCCGACGATGTACTTGATGCTCAGCGCCGCACCGCCGCGGGTATCGCCATCGAGTTTGGTCAGCACCACGCCGTCGAAATTGATGCGTGTGTTGAAGGCTTCAGCGGTATTGACGGCGTCCTGGCCGGTCATGGAGTCCACGACAAAGAGCGTCTCGGTCGGTTTCAGCACATCTTTGATGGCCGTCACCTCGTCCATCATCACCTCGTCGACCGCGAGGCGACCGGCGGTGTCCACGATGATGACGTTGTGGTTGTGCTGTTTGGCGTAGGCGACGGCGTTTTTCGCAATTTCGATGGGGTTTTTGTTCTCCACCTCTTTGTACACCGGCACTTTGATGCTGTCGCCCAACACGGTCAACTGGTCGATGGCCGCCGGGCGGTACACGTCGCAGGCCACGAGCAGCGGGTTCATTTTGCGCTGCTCCCTGAGGTATTTGGCGAGTTTGCCGGAAAAGGTGGTTTTACCCGAACCCTGCAGGCCGGCCACCAGCACGACGCCGGGGTTGCCTTTTACATTAATGCCCACCGACTGGCCGCCCATGAGGTCGGTCAGTTCGTCCATGACGATCTTGACCATCAACTGGCCGGGCGAGACGCTTTTCAGCACGTTCTCCGTGCCGAGCGCCTTTTCGCGCACTTTATCGGTGAATTCCTTGGCAATCTTGTAGTTGACGTCGGCAGCCACCAGGGCGCGGCGGATTTCCTTGACGCTTTCCGCGACGTTGATCTCGGTGATGCGGTTACTGCCGCTCAGGACTTTAAAGGCGGATTCTAAGCGGTCGCTCAGGCTTTCAAACATATTACTTTACGGTAGATGGTAGACGGTTGAAGGTAGACGGTTCGCTTTGGTTAAAATTTCGGCGAACAAGGCCCGCAAAGATAGGACGAAATGCTGATTTCCCGATAGCGGACAGGGGCAGGAAAGTTGGAAAAAACAAAACCCGCCGGGCTATTGAAGCCCCGGCGGGTTTTCGTGTAGTGGGGCGCTGCGTAGTGGCGGCACGACTTGAAGTCGTGCCGCCACTATGTCGCAATCCTTCCTTTAGCAGAGATGGGTTTAGAACAAAAACAGGAAACGCCATGTCGCCCATCAACAGCAAGTCGCAATCCTTCCTTTAGCAGAGATGGGTTTAGTGAGGTGGTGCGGTTTATCCGGACAGTAAATAAGAGAGTTTGAGTGGTTCATGGAGTGAGAT
>CXWJ01031988.1_pt1 | contig 12183 bp, 5 predicted proteins | sample 590841 | NCBI WGS metagenome assembly CXWJ01 (sample SAMEA3498367, study PRJEB10139) | wastewater metagenome | biome: wastewater treatment plant; material: activated sludge | place: Austria | collected 2015-01-21 | reverse complement strand
GGGTGTGGGTGGGTGTGGCCGTATTGGTGGCCGTGGGCGTGAGCGTCGGCGTGGCCGTCGGGGTGGCCGTTGGCGTGTTGGTGGGCGTGTCCGGCGCGTCCGGCTGAAGCTCATAGGCCCCGGTGTCGCATTCGCGGTTGGAGGGGTGGCCGTCGCCGTCGGCGTTGCGCGGTTGGCCGCGCTGGTCGGAGGCGCCGATTGTATTCAGGCACTGCTCGCCGCGGGTGGCATCGATGGCCGGGCTGCCCGGCGGCAGGGCGTGGGTGTGGGTCGGGCCGCCGTTGTCGGCCAACAGTGGGTTCACTACCTGCCAGGCCTTCACGCCGGCGGCGGGGATGATGTCCTCGCCTTGCGGCGTGAAGCCGGTCACCCCGGCGTCGCCGTCATAGCCGAAGATGTTGAAGTCTCCGGTGAAGACCGCGCTGTTCTTGTTATAGATCTCCCGGCCCGGCCCGGCCGCGTCGTTGCCGCTGATCAGGCTGGCGCGCAGGACCACGCTGCCCGCGTAACCGACACTGTAAATGCCACCGCCCTGAAATGAGGCCATGTTGGCGCTGACCGTGGCGTTGTAGAGGGAGGCCTGAACCAAACCCAGGTACAGGCCGCCGCCATTTTTCGCCTCGTTGCCGCTGACCGTGCTGTTACGGAGGCGCACTTCGCCAAGAAATTGGTCCAGACCGCCGCCGTGCACGGCCGCGTTGCCGCTGACGGTGCTGTGCTCCAGTTTGAGTAAACCCCTGTAGACCGCCAGCCCTCCGCCGGTTCCCAGAACGGCCGTATTGCCGCTGACGGTGCTGTTGCGAATGACGAAATACCCTTGTTCGAGGGCCAGGCCGCCGCCGCCGGCGGTCGTGGCCGTATTGCCGGTGAAGGCGCTGTTTTCGACCCACAGCGTGGTGGTGGAGATGGTGGCGATAAAGGCCAGGCCGCCGCCGGCCACCGCCTCGTTGTCGGCGAAGGTCGTGGCGCTGATGGTGACCTCGCCGCCGTGGGACGACAGCCCGCCGCCGATCTTGCCCGCCTCGTTGCCGCTGAGCAGGCTGTTGGACAGGGTAACATCGCCGTAGTCGTACTGGGTGGGGTGGAGGGCGTTGGTGGTGGCAATCGCACCGCCGCTGCCGCCGATGGCGCTGTTGCCGGCGAACGTCGTCCCCTGGGCGGTCAGGATGCCGAAATTGGCGATGGCCCCGCCGGCGTCGGCGGTATTGTCGCGCAGCGCGCCGCCGTCGATGGTCAGACGACCGTGATTGATGATGCCGCCTCCGGCCGAACTGGTTCCGCCGCTGGCCTGCCCGCCATACAGGTTGACGTCGTTGAGCGTCAGGTGGGCGCCGTTGGTGACGGCCAGCAGCCGGAACATGGCCGCGGCCGACGGGTGGCGCTCGATATTCGCGCCGTTGCCGTCGATGGTCAGTTCGGAGTAGATCGGCGGCAGGCCGGTGTGGCTGTTGTAGTAGACGCCGATGGAATCGGGGATAAAGAAGAAGCCGTCGGCGGGCAGGCGGATGGTGTCGGCGGCGTAGGGGACGCCGGCGGCGCAATCGTCAAAGGCCGGGCCGTTCGAGTAGCTGTTGGCGTTGTAGATGGCCTCGCGCAGCGAGCACAGGCCGTTGTCGTTGACGGCCACCTCATTGTTGACGACCTCGATGACGGCGGGCAGGGCCGGGGCGCGGCTCAGGGCCAGCAGCAGCGCCGCCCCGGCCAGGGTGAGGGCCAGGCGCCGCTGCAAGCGCCGCCGCGCGGGACGGGGCAGGGCGCGCAACCGGCTGAGCGTGTCCAGCAGGCGGGGCCATAGGCGGCCGTCGGGCCGCAGCAGCAGTCCGGCCAGCCAGGCGCGGCGGGCGGCGGCCGGTGGTGGATCAGGATGCAGGTTGTTCATCGGTCGTCTCTCCCGTCTTCGGTCGGCGCGAAGAACGCAACTAAAGTTGCTGACTACGAACGTTGATAAGACCCCGGAGGTCTACCGGAGACCTCCGGGGCTTGGGGCACGAGAGAATGATGCCGTTCCACCCATACCAGCCAGCATAGCCGCCGATCGTTTCAAAATCGTTGCAAGGCTCCACCCGAAACCGAGTTTTTTCTTGAAAACTCGGTTTCTGCTCTTGGTAAGTTGGCAGAAAGAAACCGAGTTTTCAGGAAAAAACTCGGTTTCTGCTCTTGGTAACCTGTCAGAAAGAAACCGAGTTTTCAGGAAAAAACTCGGTTTCTACGCTTCCTAGCTTGACCCGTCTATCCGCGAATCGGCTATAATCCCCATGAACCCGTCATCAAGAGACCCGGCCCCCCGTGGCCCATAGGAGCACCCCATGTCCGACTACCGCGACCCCACCCTGCCCACCGCCGCCCGCGTGGCCGACCTGCTCGGCCGCCTGACCCTGGCCGAAAAGATCGCCCAGATGACCCAGCCGGAGAAGTACAGCGTCACCCCCGACGAAGTGGCCGCGCTGGGCATGGGCAGCGTGCTGAGCGGCGGCGGCGGCAACCCCAAGCCCAACACCCCGGCCACCTGGGCGGCGATGGTGAGCGAGTACGACGAGGCCGCCCGCCGGTCGCGGCTGGGTATCCCGTTGCTCTATGGCGTCGATGCTGTCCATGGCCACAACAACGTCTACGGCGCGACCATCTTCCCCCACACCATCAGCCTGGGCGCGGCCGGCGACCCCGACCTGGCGCGGCGCGTGGCGCGGGCCACGGCGCTGGAGACGGCGGCCACCGGCGTGCGCTGGGACTTCGCGCCGATGGTCTCGGTGGTGCAAGACCCGCGCTGGGGCCGCACCTATGAGGCCTTTGGCGACGACACGGCGGCCGTCACCGAACTGAGCCGGGCCTATTTGCTGGGCCTGCAGGACGCCGGCGACGGGCGCGGGCTGGCCTCGCCCCACGCCGTGCTGGGCACGCCCAAGCATTACCTCGGCGACGGGGCCACGCTGTGGGGCACGTCAAAAATGGAGATGTTGGGCACGCGCTTCCACATCGACCAGGGGGACATGCGCGTCGATGAGGCCACGCTGCGGGCCAAATACCTGCCGCCCTACGCCGCCGCCGTTGAGGCCGGGGCGCTGTGCGTCATGCCCTCGTTCAGCAGTTGGAACGGCGTCAAGATGCACGCCCATCGCTACCTGCTGACCGACGTGCTGAAGGGCGAACTGGGCTTGCGCGGCTTTCTGGTGTCCGACTGGCAGGCGATGGATCAGATCGACCCCGACTACGCCACGGCCATCGCCGCGTCGATCAACGCCGGGCTGGACATGAACATGGTGCCCTACGACTGGCGGCGCTTCATCGCCACGCTGACGGCGGCCATCGAGGGCGGGGCCGTGGGGCACGGGAACGTGCCGCTCGCGCGCATCGACGACGCCGTGGGCCGCATCCTGACCGTCAAGTTCGCGATGGGGCTATTCGAGCAGCGGCCGGGCGACTTGCCGCCGCTGTCGATCATGGGCGCGGCCGAGCACCGGGCGCTGGCCCGCGAGGCGGCGGCGCGGGGCATGGTGCTGCTGCACAACGACGGCGGCGCGCTGCCCATCGGCGGCGGGCCGATCTTCGTAAGCGGCGAAGCCGCAGACAACATCGGCCTGCAATGCGGCGGCTGGACGATCAAGTGGCAGGGGGAGGTGACCCGCGACCTGACCGTGGGCACGACCATCCTCGACGGGCTGCGCCAGGTGGCCCCGCCGGGCACGGCCATCACCTATAGCCCCACGGCCGATTTCCCCGGCGACGCGCGGGCGGCGGTGGGGCTGCTGTTCGTCCATGAGCTGCCCTATGCCGAGGGGCTGGGCGACCGGGAAGACCTGCGGCTGCCGGCCGAGCAGGCGGCGCTGATCGACAAGCTGCGGGCGCGCTGCGAGCGGCTGGTGGTGGTGCTCATCACCGGCCGGCCGCTGATCATCGCCGAGCATCGGCCGCGGGCCGAGGCGTGGGTGGCGGCCTGGCTGCCCGGCTCCGAAGGCGGCGCGGTGGCGGACGTGCTGTTCGGCCGCGTGCCGTTTAGTGGGCGGCTGCCGCTGGCGGGATAAGGATGAAGTATGAAGGATGAATTATGAAAGAAGAGCGCCTTCATAATTCATCCTTCATAATTCATCCTTCAGCTAAGTATGTAGTCTTCCAAATGCCGAATCAACACCTGCTGCTCCGACATAATCGACTTGACCACGTCGCCGATGGAGATGATGCCCACCAGGCGGCCGTCGGCCAGGACGGGCAGGTGGCGGATGCGCTTGTCGGTCATAATGACCATGCACTTGTCGGCCGGCAGGTCGGGCGAGACGCAGATGACCTCGTCGGTCATCACGGCCCAGATGGGCGTGGTGCGCGATGACTTGCCCTGCAGGGCGATCTTGCGGGCGTAGTCGCGCTCGGAGAAGATGCCGGCCAGCGTGTCGCCGTCGATGACGACCAGCGCGCCGATATCCTTCTCGGCCATGAGGTGCAACGCCTCCAGCACCGTCGCGTCGGGGGCGATGGAGTAGACCTCACTGCCCTTGCTCATCAGCATCTGATTGACCGTCGCCATAATGCCCTCCGGGTGATAGATTGTATAAGTGCCGGCCGCGCGGCTGTTATTGCCGGCATTGTAAAATATCCGGCCTAAGATGTAAAGAAGAGTTGATCCGCAGATTTCGCAGATTACGCAGATTCAAGATCAATTTCTTCAAATCTGCGAAATCTGCGAAATCTGCGGATCAACTCTTCTCTCTACTATGAAATCCAGGGTTTCTATCTATAATCTGCGGTGTGAGAGTTTTCGCGCTGTACAACATCAAGGGCGGGGTGGGCAAGACGGCCGCGGCGGTCAATCTGGCCTATCTGGCGGCGCGCGACGGCCGCTCCACGCTGTTGTGGGATCTCGACCCGCAGGGCGCGGCGTCCTACTGCCTGCAAGTTGACCCCAAGGTGAAGGGCGGGCGCAAGGCGTTGTTGCGCGGCAAAAGTCCGGTGGCCAAACTCATCAAGCCCACGGCCTACGCCAACCTGGAGCTATTGCCCAGCGACTTCTCCTACCGCAACATGGACCTGGAATTGAGCGACGCCAAACGGCCGGAGCGCCGCTTTCGCAAGCTGCTGGAGCCGCTGGAGGAGCATTACCACACCGTCTTCNNACCGAGAGCATGTTCGGCGCGGCCGATACGCTGCTGGCCCCGGTCATCCCCGCCGCCCTGTCGCTGCGCACGCTGGGCCTCATCGAGGAGTTCCTGGCCCGCGAGGAGCTGACCCGGCTGCGCACGCTGGCCTTCTATAGCATGGTCGACCGGCGCAAGACGCTGCACCGCCAACTGGTGGACGCCCGCCACGCCGACCCGCGCTTCCTCTTCACGACCATCCCCTACGCCAGCGCCGTGGAGCGCATGGCCGAACGGCGCGCGCCGGTGGGGGAGTTTGCGCCGAAGTCGGTGGCGGCGGTTGCCTATGAAAGCCTGTGGAAGGAAGTAGAGGGTCGGCGGACTTGATCGCTATCGCTATCGCAATCGTAATCGTTATCGAAAAGCGAAGAATCGATAGCGATAACGATAGCGACAGCGATTGCGATAGGGATCGTGGGGAGTGGTTACTGTCGTGATCGTTGTCCCAATCGCTTTCGTAATCGAAATCGAATTCCGAAGATCGATAGCGAAAACGATCTGATCTACTGAATACTGAACGCTGACATGGAGCCGCCATGGGCAACCAACTAACGGCAAAGGGTGCGAACGCGTTAGAGAGTGAAGGCGTGCTGGTGCAACGCCTCCTGGCAATGACAGCCAATGAAGAGGCTCGGGTGAACGAGCAGTCGCCAGTCAAATCAGACGACAACTTCTTCACCCGGCTCGTGGCTGCGGCCGAAGCCACGCTCGATAATTGGTCGCTGTCGATTCTCAACGCTCGTTACGGCCTTTTCAACCGGCGGTCGATGACAGTTGACGAGATCGCCATCTACTCCGGGCTGACAGCCGAAATGGTTCGTGCCCACATCGACAGCGCGCTGGAACGGCTCAACGAGCAAGGGCAGCGGGAAATCTTGGAGGGCCGTGTGGATGAACCATGCGCCCGCCTGGTGCTATACGTGAGGGCGGCTGTGCGTCCGGAGGAGGCGGGTGCGACAGCACGTCTGATGACTTTAACCTACAAGGACCTCTCGCACCTGGAGCCACTGCTCGACTTGCCCGACCTGCTGGCCTTGTTCACCAAAGAACCGGACGAGCAACATCTCCGATCGATTATGACGCGGCTGCAAGTGTTAGAGGCTCTTCAATCCGGTGTGACGATTACCTTTCAGTCGGAATATGGCCCCGCTGAGGAACAGGAGTTCTCAGGCCTGTTGGCCGGTGTAGAATGGCCGCCCGCACCAGCGCGCTTGAGCTTGAGCGAGATTCGACAGTTTGAACCAGGCCTGCCGGATGAAGAAACTGTAGTCGTCCAGTTGTTTTCAAGTACCAAGAGCAACCACCGATGTCAGTTCACGAACAGCCAGGTCTTCAATTTGTTGTGCCACCTGGAGTATAACGAGCAGGTTGTCTATTACACGGAACGGCCCCTGCGCGTTCCCAATCCTTTTACCGACGAGGGTGAGCCAAACTTTGTCGAGCCATCGCATTTGATGGCCTTGCAAGACGGTCGGGTCGTGCTCATCGACATGACGCCTCCGGGCGAGGTCGTTTTTGGTCTCCATTCATCTCGCCGCCTGGCCCTGCGTCTCTACTGTATGCAACATGGGTATGGACTCCTGGTCACTGACGGTCGCGACACGGCACTTAGTCATAGCCAATGGCTCTTGCCAAGCGATCGCGGCTTCTTGGTTACCCTGAGCATGACTACCGGTCTATTGACCGGCGAACCGGCGGTTAACCTCGGCGATTTGAACCTTACCCACCGTGAGATGTGTGGGCTGGTTGCTCGCGAGAACCTGGTATGGCTGCCGGGCACCCACGCCGTTTCCACCCGGCTCCCAGGAGCGAATAGAATGGGGGAAGTGGATGAACTGGACGAAGAAGCAAGCGAGATGGAACCGGAGGACACATTCACTGACAGCAAGGTGGCAGATGGCGCTGATAATCTCAGAGGAGGTAGCCAATTAATGGATCTGTTGGTCAATGCCGTAGGTTTGACGCTGGATGAGCGGGAGGGGGCCATTTTCATGGCGCGCTTTGGCTTGGAAGACGGACATGCGCGAACCCTGAGCGCAGTCGGCGATCAGTTCGGCATCACTCGCGAACGGGCACGACAGATCATCGAGAAGGGCTTTCAACGCCTCACCCGCGCGGCCAAGAGCGCCCGGCGGCGCGCCCGTTATGACGAGCCTTGCGCCCGGTTGGCGGACTACATTCGCTCGGCCGTGAACCCCGACGCTGACGATGACGCTGAACGGTTGCTGGCGTTGATGCGCGCAGAGCTTCCTCAGCTACGAACCCTATCCGTGCGTGACGCAGCCATGTTGCCCGCTCGATTCCTGGGAGACAAAGAGACAGCAGCGGATTATGCCAAGCGCGTCCGCGAGTTGGTGGAAGCCGAACAGGAGGTTAGGCGTGAGGAGAAGGAAGTCGCGCGCTCCGATGCTAAGCTCGACGCCCTGTTAAGGGACGTCATCTGGCCGCCGGAGATACGCCTCATCGCGCCGGGCGATTTCGGCACTCTCGCCGCCGCCCGATCCGTGTCACCCCACATGGCTAGTGAGACCGGCGCGTTCGCCAGCGGCAAATTGGACCGTTTGGTCGAATATGAATCGGCCCTTGAACACGACTTCCTGCAACTGCTTGAGGGAACCGGCAACGTTGGTTTCTATCAGGAGCAGCCATTCCGTGTTCCGTATGAGGCTGATGGACAAGTCCACCATACCTACCCCGACGTGTTCTTCGTGTTGGGTGACGGCCGTGGCGTCGTGGCAGAGGTCACACCGAATTTTGAAATGGCCCAGGAAGAGAATTGGGTCAAATGGCATGGCCTGCGCGTGTTCTGCCGCGAGCGCGGTTACGGTTTGCTTATCACTGATGGGCGTCGTACCTTTCAGAGCGTGAGCCGTCATGAGGTTCGCTTGGACATCAGCCACTCACTGCTGGCAGCGCTGGACGAAGGTCCCATGAGCTGGCCGGACTACCAGGCTTGGCGCGATAAGTCTGGGATCACGACCGGCGAGTTCTATGCCATCGTGATTCAGGAGCGGCTGAAGTGGCAACTGCGGCCGTACCGGCTGGCGAGAGGCTGAACGACCTTGCTTGGTATCATATCCTGTTTGATGGGACGTGAAAAGGGGCGTGAACAATTGCAAACCCTAAAGCAAAGAAGCCGAGTTTTTCGCAAAAACTCGGCTTCTATCTCCAGACTAGCCTTACCGGCCGTTTGACGAGCGATACGCTGTGGTGGATCAAGCCTTAACGAACGGGATCTTGTTCTTCAGAAGCACTTCGTCGATGAAATATTGCAAATTGGGCATATAGCCGATGCCTTGGGTATAGGGCATGCCCTGCTTGAGATAGTATCTCATTTCCAGACTATTGAGAGGTCTACGTCCATCGGCTTTTACGGCCGATTGCGCCGCGACGGCAACCCCAGCGATGATGGCTGCGGCGGCGGAAGTATCGCTTAACGCGACGTCTGAGTGGAGGGCCTCGATACCCATTCCCCAGGCATTGAGGTCGGCGCGAGCGCCCCAGTTGGTATTTAACACGTAAGGCGGATCGGTGGGGCCTCTAAGCGGATTTGCCGCGGCGACCAGTATCGCTCCCGAATCCTTAGGGCTTTTCTGGAACTGGACAGTCGGATCAAACGAGTGATGCTCAACCGCCGGTAAATAATTATCCGAATCCTCCAAATCCAGTGAGATGCCGCCGTTCGCCATCGGCTCGATGACAACGACGCCGTACCTGACTACTTCCTGGATAGCCGCGCGAACATCAGGGTCAGGATGAAGTTCCAGGGGAACGATGGCGCCTCCCTTAACACTTTGCACTTCCAACAGAAGAACATCTCCGGGAGAAAGATCCACTTTGGCGCGCCGAATAGCCTTGGGGAAGTTTTCTACACAGCCCTCGCCGGCCGAGGTAATGGCGATTGGCTCGGCCTCTTCACAAATACTTTCCATCATGCTGCCATCGGCTATCACTCCGGCGCTTAACACGCCATAGACATTGCCCGGATGGGAGGTATGTTGGTCGAATTTTTCGGTTCCCTTACAGGGCTGATCCATGGCGTTGGGAAGTTTTATGCCATATAGCGCCAGGACGAGCGAGGACATATCCCATACTTTTTCTATGATGGCTATTTTGACCCCTTGCCCCTTGTAAGTACCATGAGGCGCGCCCACGGCGGTGATAGCCTCACTTGAAATGATTTTTATTACTCGTTTCTCTTCAGGCGCCAGCCCAAGGCCCCCGGACGAAACAGCCCGTCCATGCGGCTTTAGGCAATCATTAACTTTGATTGACCATTCACTTACCAAATCCGGATCAACATCGAGATAGAAGAGGGTGCGATAATCGGGTGTCGCACCTTCACCGATTGAATCGAATACCGGACGGAATTCCGTACCGATGCATGGATCTGTAGGGTCTACCTCTAATGTGAAGGGTTCATACGTGTCGCGCGGCTGATCGAGACGACAATAAATTCGCCCCGGAATTTCAGGGAAGACTTCATAAGGGTTGTATTGATCGGACGAAGCTGAAAAGGGGTTATGCGGGTCAGTGGCCATACTTTTGTTTCCTTATCAATAACGCTTTTGCGCCTGGGCCAATCAAGGATTAGCCGGCGGGTCTGCTGTAGGGCTACCCGTTTCGGTTGGCGGGGTCGCCTCAGCCGTTGAGGTAGGCTCGTTCGTTGCCGTCGGTGTGATGCTTGGCCAAGGTGGCTCAGCTGTTGCGATAGGCTCATTCGTTGCCGTCGGTGTGGTGCTTGGCGTGCCGGTTGGCGTAGGCGGTTCGGCCGTCGCGTTCGCCGTGATCGTTGCTGTTGGCGTAGCCATGGGTAATGAACGCGGCAACTGCCCCGAGACATTTCCTGTTGTGCCCAGAATGGCTCCATAGCACGTCGCCTGATCCTTAATAGCGGCGTTAATATGAATGTCCCGATTAAAACTCAGGGGTACATCGAATTTCAGCCCATCACCCTCTAAGGCGCCATTGGCATCCAGGCAAACGTCTATACGGCTAAAATCATTCATGCTCAACCCATTGGAAATGGTAACGGTCAACAAGCCATTGGCCTTAAAATTCGAGAAGATGATATTGATCACTTGACCCGGCACGTAAACGGCTTGCGTGACGGTGATTTTGCCGTCACCTGAAGGAGGTCCCGGATTCATGATGGTAATGGGCGTTGGTGTAATCTTAAGCTCGGTGCCTGCGCTCGGCGGCCCTACGGGATTGCCACCCACCGCCACAGCCGTTGGAGGCGAAAGCGTAGCCAATGGAGGCGGAAGCGTAGCCAATGGAGGTAGAGGAGTCGCCGATGGCGGAACTATCACGGCGGGTCCAGGCTCCATTGTCTCGATAGGACTGTTGATGATTTCGGGATCTACGGTTGTCGTTGGAAAACCGGCTATTGGTGTTTGGATAGGCGGCGGCCAGGTTGGCGAGGCCGTTATCTCAACCATGCCGATTGATAGTGCCGGCTCCTGCGGCATGGATTCCACCGTTTCCAACAACCCCTTTAGCTCGTCCATCTGTTCGGCCGATAGCGGAAAGGTCTCGGCAACCGTATAGGCGGCGATTGCCGCCGCCCTCGCCCGGCAGTGTTGGTTGATTTTCCCCGTGCCTATCCACGCCTGGCCGGCCATGTGGCTTAGGCGCTCGTCGGGTTGACCGGCGTTTTCCGCTGCCTCATAGGCGTCAATGACGGCGCGATAATTGTCTAGCCCGGTCTGCATTCGCTCCCTTTCGCCCGCCGCGCAATCCGGGTATGGGATGGGGATCAGCAAGCCCAGGGCTACGTTCCCCAGGGCAAATGATACCTTGACGTCGATCAGATCTTCCGGGTTCGATTCCTTGTTTTTCGCATCCTTGTAGGCTTGTTCGGCCGCGGCGAGATTCCCCCGGTTATAGAGGACGTTGCCCTTGGCAATGTAGGCCCGGGCATAGGAACCGTCGCTTACATCGATTGCATCCTGGGCATAACTCTCGGCGTCGTCCAGATTGCCCGCCAGCCGGGCGATCTGCGAGGCATACAGATAAACCACCTCATACCCCGCCTGCCCCGCCAGCGCCTGATCGCTCTCAACGCTATTGATGGCCGAATTGATCCGGGCGCCGGCCGACGTTAGATCATTAAAAGCCAGATAAACCAGCGCCTGCGTGAATTCGGTCACCAACACCGCCCGCGCGGCGATTTCGGTCGTATCCGGTAGTTCCTCATCAAGAGACTCTTTGTTCACCTGTAAGGCGTTTTCCATGAAGTCCGAACCGTTCACCTCGTAGATGTTGGGATGCTTGGTATCGTTGACGAAAAAATGGGGCGTGAAGCGAATGTCGCCGTCGGGAATGGATGTGGCTTCGCCCCAAATCACCAAATCGGCGTTGACCTGTTCGGCCAGCCGTCGCGCTCCTTCCTCGTCGGTGACCACCCGCATCTTATCGTCACTAACCTGAACGCCGGGGGTGATGTTCTCCAGTTCGGTGGTCAGGATCGAGGTGATCTGTTGGCCGAGAATCTGCCCATAGAAGGCATCGGCGTCGTTGGCCGCCATGTCAATCCCCGCCACAGCAATATTAAACTCCCCCGTCATCCGCTCCGGCTGCCGGCCGAGCCAGACCAGTCCATAGACAACCGCCACGAACAAAAACACCCCACCCAAAAACACCGCCACCTGCTGCCAATCGCTAAACACACTGCGCACATATTTGCGGAGGATTTGAACAAACGGCGTCTCATCATCGTGGTCGAATTCGCGCGGCGGGCGGGCGGGCACACCGGCCAGGGAGATGGCCCAATCGGCCTGGGGGCGCAGCCGGGCGGCGGCGGCCAACAGCGCCTCGAGCCGGCCCTCGCGCCAGCAGCGCATGACCAGCCCCCGGCTTAAGCGCGACACTTTCTCGCGCGGGATGTCCTCGTAATTGAGGCCCAGATCGAGGGCCAGATCGCGCAACTCTTCCTCATTGAAATAAGCCATCAGCCGCTCGCACAGCGCGGCCAGCGGGGCGGGCAGCGGCGCGCCACGGAAGGAGCGGTTGCGGACCGATTCCCTGACCACCGGCGGCGGGGCGGCCGGGGTGGGGC
>CXWJ01019089.1_pt1 | contig 12195 bp, 18 predicted proteins | sample 590841 | NCBI WGS metagenome assembly CXWJ01 (sample SAMEA3498367, study PRJEB10139) | wastewater metagenome | biome: wastewater treatment plant; material: activated sludge | place: Austria | collected 2015-01-21 | reverse complement strand
TCGCTCACCCGGCGGTGAGATGGTACTCGAACTGGCCGGCCGCAGCTATTCGGCTCGCCGGCTGGCTGAGATTGATCGTGCGTTTCACGATCGCGGTTATGAACTATGGTAACTCACGGTGTTGTTTTTCGGCTCTGCGTGGATGAGAAAACGAACAGGAAATCGCCTGTCGTTGGTCCGCCCCGCATCCGCTCTTTTGGAAGGAACCCTTATGGACGACAAGATGCACCGCATGCTTGCCGAGCTACGGATAGCACAACGAATCCTACGACAGGACATGGAACGCCCCTCGCATTGGCGATGGTTCTTCATGCTAGCCGGCTCTGCAATTGTGCTGATCGGACTTCGCGACCTGTTGTAGGTCGGCTGAAACTTGCAGTTCTCAGCCGTAGCTCGGAACGCACAGACTGCTCCCGCGGTCTGTGCCTCCGGGCTTTATTACGATTCCCAAGGCAGAGCGGCCAGTACCAAAACGGTAAGTCCCACCATGACGAGCAATTCCGACTGCCATCGCTCCAGTCGTAGTAGTGACACCAGGGTAAGGAAGCCCAGTAACAGAATCATTAACAATACGCTAGGCAGCCTCTCCTGCCATATTCGCTGAAAGTTCCGACCACGTTTTGCCCTCATGCCATGAGCCTACCACAATCGACATGACGAATTCCACAACATTTGAAAGATGGACAATCCCTACCCACACCCCACCTCTTTGCTGAGTTTGACCATGGTTCCCGAGTCGTTCGAGAAACTGATTGAAAAGCTGTTAGTTATCGTGGGTACGCCTTTGGATTGGCTCCTCTTATTGGCCGGAAGAGTGTACTGGGTGTACTTGGTGATTGTTATTTTCGCATGGTTATTAACGACTCTTTACCAGACATGGTGGTCCCAATGACGGCACCTCGACAGTATGCCCAGCCCATTCACTGGAGGATGACCTTCTTGGAGAGTGGAACCTCAGTGGGGGATGTGCTCTTCTCGACCAATGGGGCTGAAGATTGGGTGAGTTTGGGATGCCGGACGTTCGCGCCCGGCGAACCCATCGACAACTTTGAATTTGCCGACGGAACGAGTATCGCTAATCGACATTTTCACCGCTACGAGTACGTGGAATGGATGCTAGGAAGTGAGAAACGCTCGTACACGTTCGACCTGAAGCAAATGGTCGGCTGGCGGTGGTACGGAATGCGTCCCTATTTGCGGATCACAGATACCATCTCGGGACGAATACGCTATTTTCTGTGCATCCCACGCGGAATGTTCGAGTCGCAATGGGCCGAACTGTCGCCGACGGCCCATTGCCCTCGCTGGCTAGCTGTGTGCGGTCAGATCGAAATGATTGGCTACCTCTTTCAAGACGCGCTTCTGCTCGCTGTCTTGTATTGGCTACCACTGTACTTTGCCGGTCCCAAGTTGATGCCGTTCATCCGCGAGTTGCTCGGCCACTTCCTTTTGACTAGCTCCGTCATCTAAGGCAAATTGCCCCTGACATCATGATGCACTCTATCCATCAGATCCTGCCGTCGATGCCGCCCTCATGGCCTTGGACAATCTCGATCGGCGCAGGGCTGGACGCACTCCGTTTACCGAGCACCGACTCGCTCTTCCTTCCTGTGCTTCCTCCTCAAGAGCAATTGGCACAGTTCATCGACACACTCTTTGAGCCGAGCGACCTCGTGGAAATCCGCGTAATCGCTTCCCCGACAAGCGGATCGTCGATGCGTTCGCAGCTTGTGGATCGCAAGTGGATTGTGGCGGAGCGTGCCGCCGAGTACTTCGCGCATCTAAAATCTCATAATGAAGCGGGTTGTCACGTCTTCTTCGGCGTCAACCCGCGGTCGCGGAGCGCCGGCATTAAGAGTGCAGTCTTGCTCTGCCGATCGGTATGGCTAGACTTCGATCGTGTTTCCCACGAAGAGGCAACCGCATGTTGGTCAAAGATGTTACCGGAACCGACGATCGTCGTAGGGAGTGGTTCGGGCATCCATGCCTATTGGCGGCTGGAATCTTCGCAAGACGTTAGCACCCTCTCCTCTCGAAGCCGGTTTGAGCAAATCGTCAAGAGTATGTCACAAGCTACTGGTGCCGATGCGACGCACGACGTAACTCGACTACTGAGGTTGCCCGGTTTTCAGAATCCCAAAACATCGGTTCCCCTCCCTTGCGAACTACTCGTCTGTGAAGCGCAGCGGCGATATTCGATCGCGAAGTTTGAGGGGCTGCAAGGCGCCTTGGAAGCACACGCATTGGCTGAGCCCGTGTCACTCGGTTGCATCGACGGCCGCACGCGGCTACGGATCGAGGGGCTCTTGAGGCATCTAGACCGGGAGGTAACTGACCGTTCGCGGCGCGATTTTGCCGTGGCGTGTGGGCTGCTTCGATTCGGCCTGTCTCCCGAACAGATCCGCCCTTTAGTCGCTGGCCGCTCGAAGTTTGCCGGCAACGATGCCTACTTCGAGACCACCGTCCAGAATGCGCTGCGACAGCTCGGAATGAACGGCAATGGCAGCACTGAACGGCCTAGCTGACTCTCCTGCACTCCACCAAAACAAAGTTTTGAGTAACGAATCGGACGGTGATACGCTGGGCTGCTCGGTCGGAGAAACTGACGGCCTGGCGGCTACCACTGCGGTGATGTCTGTCAGACCCAAGCGGTGCATCGAGCAAGGGTTATTCTCCAAGGTTATCGATGCGGTTTTTTGAAAGGAGCCATAGCAATGGCAACTACGAACAAGAAGTCGACGATTGTCCTCTCGAAGCGTTACTTTCCTGTAGAAGTTGCGGTCTTCGAACATACCAACGGCGATTCGCGGCCCAGCTACACCGTGAAGCTGACCCGATCGTTTCGGCGCGACGAAGGGAGCGACTGGGAAACCACGGACTACCTCTCTCCGCAGGATCTGCTGCCTGCCGCTCGGCTACTGGGCGATGCGTACGGAGCGATCCAGGCCAAGCTGCAGAAAGCCTACGAGGAACGTCGTGAGGCTGCCGCGGAGACTGTCTCCGCAGATGTCCAGTTCTGAAACCATTGCCCCATCGAGTGCACCGCTGGGGCTTTCTTCCACTTCTCCGCATCACTACGTCGCAAACGCCCTCACGAATTCTGGGCAAGGACATGCCATGCGGTTCTTCACCATCGGTTAGGCGAGGCATGAGAGCATAAAGCATTCCGTCACCCGCGAATTGAGCACAGGACCACTAAATAATGTACGAGCAACTACCGGGATTGGTCACGCACACTCTGGACGGCCGCCACATATGCTATCTTGGACAGGTTCCGGAGATGCTTCTGCTGGACACTACAGGGCGAGAGCAACTTTGGGAAATGCATCCGTGCGATTTTCCAAGAATCATGATTCACGGACGTTCGGTGGCCATTCCACGCTGGCAACAAGCCTATGGAGCCGATTACCACTTCTCCGGACAAATCAATAGGGCCATGCCGGTGCCTCCTGTACTCGTACCATTGCAAGCGTGGGCACAGGATGCAATTGATCCACGAATCAATGGACTGCTTGTCAACTGGTACGACGCCGACCTGAAGCATTACATCGGAGCCCATCGCGATAGCACCAAGATGATGTGCCTAAAGGCTCCGATCGTCATGGTTACCTACGGGGCCACGCGGACGATGCGGCTCCGCCGCTGGAAGGGAAAAGACTATCGCGATTTTCTAGTATGTGACGGAACAGTGTGTGTGCTGCCTTACGACACTAATCTTGCGTGGACTCACGAGATCCTCCGCCGCAAAAGCGATGCCGGCCGCCGTATATCGGTGACGCTAAGAGCGTTTGAGAACGGCATCGTTGGCTGATTGAGCTTTTGTAACGGTCACGAGAGCACGGCAATTCAATGAGCATCGCAATTCATATGCAGAGAACTATATGATTCAGCAAACCCCAGAAATCAATGGAACGAACAGGCTTCTTACTCGGGAAGATCTCTGCGATCGACTCCAGGTCTCCCCGAGAACATTGTCTCGAATGATCACAACTCGGCGCATGCCTTCGCCGCTTCGATTGGGGAGGCAACTCAGGTGGAAGCAACGCGAAATCGAGGATTGGATTGATGAAGGCTGTCCTGCGATGGACCAATGGAAGAAGCGGGCGTAAGATCGCCTTGAAACCCGCTAATGTGATCGGTTTTACATACTGAAAGGTTATGCAGAAAGGGGCCGCAATGGCAAGCGTCTACAAACGTAAGCGCGATTTGGAACGAGCATTGGCGCGACAGGAAAATGCGAGCTCCGTTCCTTGGTATATTCATTACACCGATCATTTGGGGAACCGAGTCACGGCTGTCGGTTTTCCCGACAAGCGGGAAACGGAACGATTGGCGGCTCGGCTAGAGCATGAGGCCATGCTTCGCAGACGAGGGCTGATTGACCCGGAGCAAGAAGAAGTCCAGGAAAAGAAGAGGTCTCCACTAAGAGACCATCTCAAGATTTTTGAGAAAAGCCTGTCGGATAACACACCCAAGCATGTGAAGCTCGTTTTAGGCCGTGTGCGGAGGATAGTCGAAGGCTGCCAGTTTGAAACCGCTGCTCAAATCGATCCCGAAAAAGTTGAGAACTTTCTTCGCGAACTTGCCACCAAAAAGCAACTCAAGAATCGAACCTACAATCATTATTTGCAGGCACTCGACGAATTCTGTCAATGGATGGTGCGAACACGGCGCATGGCCGTCAATCCGCTGATCGGGCTAGGGCGGCGCAACGCCGATGTGGATATGCGGCGCCGTAGGGCACTTTCCGTGGAAGAACTATCGAAACTTCTACAGTCAGCGCGAAATAGCGGTATAACGATTCAATGTTTTGACGGAGAAACACGGGCTCGGATTTATCTGCTATCGTTTCTCACAGGACTTCGGCGAACGGAGATAGCTTCACTCACGCCCAGTAGCTTCAACCTCGATAACAAGCACCCGACAGTGACTGTCGAGGCATCCGTCTCCAAGCACCGGCGCCGAGATGTGCTGCCGCTTCATCCACAGCTCGTTGTCATGCTGCGCAAATGGATTAGGGGCATCGCTCCGGAACAAGTGCTGTTTCCAAAACTTGCCAAGCGTCGGACGTGGCGAATGGTCAAACTAGATTTGGAACGGGTCGGCATTTCTTACAAGACCGCCGAAGGTGTGGCCGACTTCCACGCAGCTGGCCGGCACACGTACATCACGGAGCTTCTTAGGAATGGCGCGACCCTTCCGGAAGCAAAGGAACTTGCGCGGCATAGTGATGTAAAGATGACCATGCGCTACACGCACGTGGGAATGGAAGATCGAGCACGAGCTTTGTCCGGGCTGCCAGTTCCCAAAGTTTCTACCCAGCCGCCGAAGTCCCCGGAACCAACCGGGCAGCCAAATGGCAGCCAATCTCGCGGCCAGCGGTGTCCAGTCATGACTTCTCGTGGCTTAAGTGAGCGACGACGATCGCCGGGTCGGAAAACGCGAAACCCTCGCCGGAGCGAGGGTTATGACGCGTCTTGTCATCAAGTTACACCTTCTGGCACAGAAGGTGCTTCAGTGGAGGCGGCGGGAATCGAACCCGCGTCCCGCAATAGCTCCACGCCCGCTTCTACGTGTGTAGTCGAACTGTTTAATCTCGCCGCCGAACACCCCTGTCGACCGGGTTGTCTGACGGCCAGCCCGGAACTTTTTTAACCGCGAGCGTACTAGGCGTTGACTCGCAGCGATTCGGATTTAGCGACGAACTTTTGAACCACTCCGACTACGGTCCGCAGTCCGGGCTACCGTTTATTAGGCAGCCAAAGCGAAATTGCCATTGGCAATTGAAATTGTGATCAGCTTTTAACGTGGCCAACTGATCAACCACGACACGCCACTTGCGCTTCATCTATCCGGTCGAACCCTGTTCGCCCCCGGGGTGAGTGGCCAGTGCTGGAACACACGACCTCTCAGCAAATTATTATAGTCGGCTACGAGTGGCCGGAGAAGCGTACAAATCTGACCAGCCGGCTGGCCGAAAGCGATGCTATCCTTGAAAACTGCCGCGAAACGGCGAATTTTGGCCGGCTGGACGCCTCACGGGAAATTAGCTCGGCGTCGCACCTGCCGTTCGCATCTCCGCCGCACGCTTGATGTCCTCCAGGTCGTCTTCGATGCACTTGCGCATCACCTTGCCCATCATCAGATTGCCGAGGGGAGACATCAGTTTGGCCATGATCGTGCGGGCTTCGCATTTCACATCGAGGGTGGCATTCGTGTCGTCGCCTTCAGGTACGAACCGAAACGACGATTCAAAGTAAGAGCCACATGAGTCGCAGCCGATGGTATAGCCGCGCGGCGGTTCAAAATGCGTGACCTCGAGCGTTTCAGTTGCCTCGCGCCCCATCATCTTGCGCGTCTCACGCCACTTTGTGCCGACCCGGACGGGGCCGTCCGTGAGCAACTCAATCTTCTCGATGCCACGAATGTGCTGGGCCGCGTTGGGCAAGTCGGTGGCGACGGCGAACACGGTTTCGATCGGCGCTCTGATACGTGTGGTTATCGAGAGGCTTGGCATGAGTCACCACAGTTCTGTGATAAGTGAATCGTCCTACAGATCGCGTAAAACTTCCTCGGCCGCGTTTTTGCCGCAAGCGCCCAACACGCCTCCGCCGGGATGGCTGGCCGCGCCGCACAGGTAAAGACCGCGGATCGGCGTGCGGTGGTCGGCCCAGCCGGCCACGGGGCGAAAGCAGAAAAGTTGATGAGCCCCCATCGCTCCTTGCATGATATTGCCGCCGGTGATGCCGAATGTTCGCTCCAAATCGAGCGGCGAAAGAACTTGCCGATGCTCGATCGCCCCCGGCACATTCGGCGCGTACTCGGCCAATGCCGCAACGCAACGGTCCGCAAACGATTCCTTGATGTCGTCCCAGTTTGCATCCACCAATTTGTACGGCGCGTATTGCACGAACATGCTCAATATATGCTTGCCGGGAGGCGCGATCGTGCGATCGACGCTCGTCGGCATCGTGATTTCAAGAATGGGGCGCTCGCTCGGCCGGCCGTACTTGGCATCATCGTAGGCACGTTCCAAGTAATCGAGCGACGGCCCGACGTGCATCGTACCATGATGTTGCGGCCCTACGCCGTCGCCCGGCAAGCACGTGAATCGCGGCGGCTCGCTGAGCGCCAGGTTCACCTTGGCCGAGGCCGATGAATAGTCGATCCGCGCCACTGCCTCGCGAAAATAGTCCGGCAATTCACTCGGCGTGAGAAACTTCTCAAACGTCAGGTGGGCGTCGACGCTGGAAGCGACGATTTTGGCGTCAAGTTGCGTACCGTCTTCCAGCCGGACGCCCACCGCCCGTCCGTCGTCCGTCATAATGTGCCGCACGGGCGATTCTCGACGAATTTCGACGCCCAAATCGCCACATGCCGCGGCCAGCGAGGCGGCCAACCCGCCCATGCCCCCCTGCACATAACCCCACACGCCGCGGGCGCCGCCCGCTTCACCCATCACATGATGCAGCAGTACGTACGCACTGCCGGGAGAACTGATGGAAAGAAACGCGCCGATAATCGCGTCCGTAGCCAGCGTCGCCTTGAGCACGTCGCTCTGAAACCAACGGTCCAGAATCGGTCGCGCCGCGCCCGTGAGCAACTCCACTGCCTGCGGCAAATCGGCCCCCAATTCGCCGAGCGCCTTGTACAGCCCCCACAGTTTTTTCCCGTCGCGGATTTTTTTGCTGAGACCGACGTGCCGCCAATCGTCGGGCAACGGCAACGGATCGGGTGCCGCTTGGCTGAGAACCGGCTCCAGCACGTGAGCGACGCGCTCCAAAAACGCGTTGTAGCGCGGGTAGGCCACCGCATCGTCCATGCTAAACTTAGCGATTTCGCGATGATTGAGCGCCGCGTCCGGCCCCATCAAGAGGCTGCGGCCATCTGGCAGCGGCGTGAACGACGACGGGCTCCGCGGCAAAATCGTCAGCCCATATTCCTTGAGCTTGAGCTCGCGGATGATCTGCGGCAGAAACAGGCTAATGACGTACGCCGCCGTAGAAATCTTGTAGCCGGGCCACAGCTCTTCGGTCGTCGCGCAGCCACCCAGCACGTGACGGCGTTCCAGCACGCACACCTTGCGGCCTGCCTTGGCCAAGTAGGCGGCACACACCAAGCCATTGTGACCACCGCCGATGATAATGGCGTCGAACCGTCCCGCGGGTTTCGCCATGCGATCTCCTTACCATGATTTTTTTAGCGCAGCTTCTCAGTGCTGGCGTTACGATCATTTATAGCAGATTGCAAATGAATCGGACACGGCACGTCAATGGCGAGGCCGGTGTCTGTAACTGAGTCCACGTCGCGTTACAACTACAATCCCAAGACCTTCGCGCTAGCCAACCAATAGAGTTCGCCCAGGCCGACCGCTGCCGCGTCTTCGAAATTGATGGCCGCGATGGCCCCTTTCGCGAAGCGGATGCGGCTGGCGCTGTTGCCAACGAGCGCGGCTGCGAGCCATTCGACGTCTGGGCTGTGGCCGACCCAACAAATTTGCTCCGCTTCTTGATCGTTCGACCATTCGATCAGGTCGTTCAGGTCGGAACCCGGTTCAAGGGCCGCAAGTTCTTCGATGGTTGGGCGGCTCGCCACATGGGCCGCGATGATTTCCGCCGTCTGACGGCAGCGGGTGTAGGGACTGGTGACGATACGTGCCGGTTCAAAGCCGCGATCGGCGAGCGCCTGGACGACTTTCGTGTAACGCTCGATGCCGTCGTCGGTCAGAGGGCGGAGCGAATCATCGGGCCAACGCGGATCCCCGCGCTCCCCGGCCCAGGCATGGCGGGCGATGTAAACGAACATAAAAAACACTCAATGCAGATTCACCACAGAGAACACAGAGTATACGGAGAGGAGAATTAGACGGGATTTACAAGATTCACTGGATAAAAAGAAAGGCAAATTACATTTCTCATTGATTCCAATTTGATCCAGTCCATCTAAGTTTACTCACCCCCCTTTTTCTCCAAGGCCGCTGTTTGGACATGGGTCAAGGTGCGCAAAATTCCTCCCCCTGTCATTCGCGCTAATTCCCGGCGTTTTCGTCAAGGTGCGCAAAATTCCTCCCCCCCTGGCCTGGTCGCTGATTCCCGGCGTTTTCTCGAAGGTGCGCAAAACTCCCCCCACTAATTTTGCGCACCTTCGCACCTGATGCAAAATTGAACAGTTTGACGTGACGGCAGGAGAGTGTAAGGCGTGAGTCGTTAGGAGGAAGCACGGAAGAGAGACGGCTCAACCCTAGCACAAGTCGTGGCCTGATTTCAACAAGAAAATTTGGCCAGCGGGTGGCACGACTCTGACATCCTCCTATCGATTGCGCCATAGCACGTGGTCCTCGATGTCGAGCTCGCGCTGCTTCGCGGCGATTTCCTGGCGAAAGCGGCGGGCATCAAGCGGGTAGCCGGCCGTCGGCTTTAGACTCGGCACGCGGGCGCACCAAAACTCGTTGAACGCGCGCATCGCCAGTTCGCGCAGATATTTGGCCGTCATCGAGGCGAGGGCCGTGGGCAAAAACGCCTCGCCGCCGACGCGGAACGAAACACGCGTACGCGACTCGACCGGCCCCCATTCGTACCGGCTTTCGCGCGACCCTTCACGCACCGGCTCAATCCAATGTTCTGGGAAGTGATGTTGCAAGAGAGCGCCGTAATAGTTTCGACCGCCGTGCTTGTCGCACACGATGGAGATTGGAGACGGGGGAAAAGGCGGAAGGGGGAAGGCGGAAGGGGGAACACGGTCACGAATATCATTTACGATCTCGCGCAACAAACCTACCGTCACATGGGATAAAGCCGCCCCTTTCGACCCATAGCGTTCCGTTAAGTCGTTGAACTCCGCGGGGAAAACCAAGCGGGCGCGAAGCGCCACCGGTCTCGCACCCTTTGCCGCGCACGCTTCGACGAGCTTCTCTCCCAAGCTCGATAATTCCTCGGCGGGCGCATCGACGGGCAGGTCGCAATTAAACTCCTCATGCCAGGGAATATTGCTCACATGGCCGTTTGGATCGGCCGCACAATGCGAGATCAAGTCCGACCAGCATTTCGACGGTTGACGCAAACAATATTGCGCCGCATGGACGCCGCGCTCGAGCTGCCGCAGACCCTGGCCCGGCTTATAGAGAACCTTGGAATCGGCGATTCCGATCCGCTCCGCATGGAGCCCGCGAGCGACTACCCCACGCAGCACGTGATAGAGATCGGGAAGGTCGTCGATTGCGGAAGGCGGGTTATCGATTTTGGATTGCGGATTTCGGATTGCGGATTTCCGAGCGATTGTCTTGCTTGCTAGCGCCACATTAGACAGAAGTCTGCCTGCGGGGGTGAGAAGTTCGCAATTCTCCTCGCTCCTCGCTCCTTGCCCCCTGTCCCTCGTGCCCCGTTCCTCCACACTCCACGCGGTCGCCGCTACTACCAGCGGTCCCAGGTTCGGCCCATAGCCCGCTTCATCCATGCCGATGAGTAATTCCATGAGGGGCAGTATAGCGGATGAGCCGGCAACGTCGACGATTTCATGCCCAAGTGCTATAATATTGTCATGCAGACAGAAATTGCCACGCACATTGAAATCCGACAAAACCGTGCCGGCCAGGATCGGGCGTACGTTGCCGGCACGCGCACGCGCGTGCAAGACATCTACTCGCTGGCTGAAATTCATGGGCTGACGCCCGACCAGATCGTCGAGCAACTGCCCCATCTGACGTTGGGCCAAGTCCATGCATCCTTGGCGTACTACTTCGATCATCGCGAGCAAATTCTTAACGAGATGCGCGAGGATGAGGAATTCGTTCAAATGATGCGGCAGCAAACCGGTCCTGGCCCCTTGGAACAGCGGCTAAACGCAGGACGCGGCGACGATGCGGTTTCATCTTGACGAACACGTTGCTCACGCCATCGCTGAAGGTTTGCGCCGGCGAGGAATCGATGTCACAACCACCGTCGATGCCGGTCTCTTAAGCGCACCGGATGAAGATCATGTCGCGTTTGCCAAGCGAGAACGTCGGGTAACCGTCACGCAAGACACAGACTTCTTACGAGTTGCCGCAATCGATCCGACTCACTCCGGCATCGCTTACTATCCGCAGGGAAAGCGTACTTTTGGCGAAATCATTCGCCATCTGACGCTCATGCATGATTCGATGGCCGAAGATGAGCTGCGCGGGCGCGTGGAGTATCTGTGAGTTAGTTCGGCGTCGTTGCCGATTTCTCAACACTATTTGATTGGTAAAATCTGCACTCGGGCTGAGATTTCACCTACACTGACAATCGCCCGTTGAGTCAATTCCGTCGCCCGGGGCACGAATGTCGCCTACGGACGACCAGTGAATCGCCTCGTGACCTGCTTGGTTCAGAACCTCAACCCAGTGCGGCGACAGATTCATATCAATCAGAATCTTCATGTCGACTTGAGAGGCACGTCGATTTCTTCACTCCGCCACGCGGCGTATGCCAGCGCAGCCTGGATGTCGGCTGGTTCAAGGTAAGGATAGGCTGCCAAGACTTCCTCGTGACTGCGACCGGCGGCCAGGAGTCCGACAACCGCGCCCACTGTGACGCGCATGCCACGGATGCATGGCTTGCCACCCATGGTTTCGGGATTCGAGGTGATGCGATCGAGCAGTTGCATGATGCTGGCCAGAGCGGAATGAACAAAAGACTCGCTTGCCGTCATTCTATTCTACGCCATGCGCCGCTTCCATGCCGATGAGAAATTCCATGAGGGGCAATATAGCGGATTGCCGGCAACGTCGACCATCCGTGCCCAAGTGCTATGCTAGACGCGAACGTCGAGTGGAAAAGATTAACCACGGAGACACGGAGGACACGAAGAAGAAAAAGAATTTTTGAACAGGAGATCGCAGAGGGAACAGAGAGAAAACAAGTAAGCGAATGATCGCATTCTCTGCTTCCTTTGTTACCTCCTGTTGGTACTCTTATCCGTGTCCCCCGTGCCGCGTGGTGAATTCGGAATTACTGACCGTCACGCAAGACAGGGACTGCTTACGAGTTGCTGCAAGCGACCTGGCTCACTTCGGCATCGCTTACTATCCGCAGGGAAAGCGCGTCTGCGGAGAAATCACTCGCCATTTGACACTGATGCACGATTTGATGGTCGAAGATGAGATGCTGGGACGCGTAGAGTAATTGTGACCGCGAGGAGGGACGGAACCTGGGGTATCTTATTCTGCATAGGAGG
>CXWJ01002152.1_pt1 | contig 12195 bp, 10 predicted proteins | sample 590841 | NCBI WGS metagenome assembly CXWJ01 (sample SAMEA3498367, study PRJEB10139) | wastewater metagenome | biome: wastewater treatment plant; material: activated sludge | place: Austria | collected 2015-01-21 | reverse complement strand
AATTAAATGGTCATTGGACCCAACACACAGTGAAGTGCAGTTTAAAATAAAGCACTTAATGATTACCAATGTTACCGGCAGCTTTACCAAATACGAAGTAACAGCCGAAACAGATGACGAAGATTTTATGACTGCCGATATTTCTTTTACTGCCGATGTAAATTCTGTTACCACTCACAACGAGCAAAGAGATGGTCACTTAAAAGGTGCCGATTTTTTTGATGCTGAAAAATTTCCACAGATAACATTCAAAGCAACCAAATACGAGGATGTTGACCACGATGGCAGTTATGAGTTGTATGGTGATTTAACCATTAAAGGTATTACCAAAAACATAAAATTAGATGTTGAGTTTGGTGGGCTGATGAAAGACCCTTGGGGAAATGTAAAAGCCGGTTTTACCATAAACGGAAAAATAAACCGTAAAGACTGGGGGTTAAACTGGAATGCGGCTTTAGAAACAGGAGGCATGCTGGTAAGTGATGATGTGAGAATTAGTTGCGAAATACAGCTAGTAAAGCAAGGATAAACTTGCGGTAAGCAATTCTAAATAAATTATCAAGGTGTAATTGAAATTATGCGAAGGCTTAATTTAAATTACACCTTTTTTCAATTATTGTTGCCTTTAAAATAAATTTGATATGGAGTATTTTGTTCTTGCTATTGCAGTTGTGTTTACCATTATTGGAGTAGTTGGCTGTATATTACCCGCGTTACCAGGGCTGCCTTTTAACTATGCTGCTTTGTTGATGTTACAATATTATTATAAGCCATTTAGTACAACTTTTTTAATTGTTATGGCTGTGATAATGGTTATCATAATGATACTTGATTATTTTCTGCCAATATGGTCTGCCAAAAAATTTGGCGCAACCAAGCAAGGTATATGGGGAAGTATGATTGGAATGGTGTTGGGAATAATTTTTACTCCTTTAGGAATGTTGCTGGGAATGTTTGCCGGAGCCGTTATTGGTGATATGATGGCGGGAAAAGAAAGCAAGGATGCTTTTAAATCAGGCATTGCTACTTTTTTTGGAACATTGTTTTCTATTGGCTTAAAGTTATTTTTCGCAGGAACAATGTCGTGGTATTTTTTTAAAGAATTGACCAGAGCATGGACATAACAAATTACTTCAACGCACCAACGCTATCCAACTCCGCTTCTGTAATGCTTGGTGGCATGATGTTGTTTTTAATTTTGTAAGCCACAAAGGCTGCTGCTCTGTTTGCAGCCCCTAAAGAGGTAAAGCCTTTATTTCCTGCCACTGCCGGAATATGCGGCTGGTGGACATACATTTTTCCATCAATTAAAATATTGTAACCAAATCCGCCAAGGTTTTTATCCTTAGTAGTATCGTTACTAAATACCTGCGTTTCAACCTTGCTGTTTATATACGGATTGGGCTTGGGAGTAGTATCAATCGCAAGTGTAGGCTGCATATCACTTTGCTTTTCTTTTTTCTCATTTGTACATCCATTAACCATAAAAATACATATGGCAATAAATAAAATTTTTGATGCTGCAGTCATATCAGAGTGTTGAGTGTGTTGCAAAATAAGTTTTTATTTTTTTATGGCAAGTGGATAGAAAAATGTAACCGGGTTTCTAAAAAATTCCTTCAATAAATATTTTAGCACATCTGGCATTAAACTTAAATCAATTCCTCTTGATTTAACGGCAACAAATATGGCAAGAGAAAAACTTACACCTATATTCATTAAGCCAATCCCAGAAATGCCCAAACAAGCCCACATTACTTCAATCCACGTCAAATGCCCCATCATTTCAAAACCGGCAAAGCCTAAGGTGCCTGTTGCAAAGGTAACGTGCATAATATCAAGAGGCAATCCTGTTATAAAACCGAAGAAAGAGACAAACGCCAATAGAAATCCTAAAGTAAAATTTCCGGTTATGGCTCCCAGGTTTTTAGTGATGTATGCCGATAGTTTCTTTGCGTTCTTCTTTCCTACCATTCGTTTTATAAATTTTGAATGCTGCAATCGGTCGCTATAGCGGTTAAAAACATTTCCATTATCAGCCAGCCCCGATAATATTCCGGCAGCAAAAAGCATAATGCCTGCAATACCTGCATGTAACAATGCCAAAGATTTAAACGGATGCACCAGTTCAAATTTATGGTGTGCTTCTTCTGCACCTAAAATATAATTACCTGTAAAATGATGGTATAACCATGCCATAAAAAATGCCACTGGAAAAACCATGGCAAGATTACCAACCACAGCAACAAACTGGCTCCTGAAAACTTTGATGATAAAATTTCCAAGCTCTTTAATTTCATCATAAGTGTTGGTGCTTTCAATGGATTGTGCAATAGTGGCTGCTGTCATTGCAGGTTGCTTGGTGGCAAGCACCCCATGCCAAACATGTATCCCCACGAAGCCTAAAGAGTAATTCAATCCTTTTAAAAGCGTATCCTGAAAAACCGGAAGTTTTAAAAACTGGACAAGAATTTTTCCAAGCACTAAAAATGCCACTACAAATCCACCTTTAAGCGAATTAAAAAACATTTGAAAATATTCTTTAACTGTATTGGCAACATAATGCTCACCGGTTTTGCCCGTGTGTTCAGTTACCTGAAAAGCAAGCAAGGAAATGGTTTCATTAAAATAATTACGAATGCTGTAGCGCTGGTTTTCAATTTTTACAATTCGTTTTGCAAACTGTACCAGCAGTAAGTAATCTTTGTCGGACTGGTGCGAAAGAAGCATTTGCATGAGGCTGTTTACACGCACAAGACATTTATGTATTTTTTGCAGTATAACAGTGAGGTGCAAACTAGTGCCGTATTCATTTTTGCTTTCTCTTATTTTATTTTCAAACTGAAGGCAAGCTTTCCATGCAGCGTACACATTGTTATATGCTAAAGTTTGTGTAGTTCGTTCAAAGGATTTTTTCTTTATTCCATTAACAAGGTCTGCAATTGCCACATGTAATTGATGAAACGGAGAATTTACAGTGAGCAATTCGTTAAAGTTTTTAATGATGTGGCTGTCCATGCTCAGTGTAGAAATTACCTGCGAGAGCAAATACAAATCATCCATCAGTTCTTCAACAATATAATGCTCATTGGGCAATTGTGCCGAAGGAATAATGCCTACCGATTTTATAAAGCGAACCAATATGTGATTGCTTATTTCGCAAAACCATTTGTAATCGTTGGCTTCACTAAAAATCATGTGCAGTATATCGCTCAGTTGATTGACATCAAAATAAGGTGGAAGTATTTTATAAAACGCCAACTTTCTCAACTCTCCAAAAAAACCGCTGCGGCTTACGGCAGTAACATTGGTAAACAACTCGCTTTGGCGTGCTTCACCAATTAAAGATGTAAGTCTTTTTGCAAATGCATTGCGCAATTGCTCATCTTGCTCCAACAAAGTTTGCAGACGCATAATTTTATTTTCTGCTTCCTGTACATCGTTAACGTTTGCAGGGCGTATTACCGCAATAATTTTTTTAAAAACATCTATACTTGAAACCGATGTGTCGTTTAAGTAATTGATGAGAATATCCTGCATTTTAAAAAATTTACCGTATAAAGAAATGAAAGAAAAGCCTATTGAAAAAGCTGCAATAGGCAGCTTAATAAAAAGTTATTATTAATAATTATCTGCAATTGCACGTATGGTCTCTATCGAGATCAATAACTGTGATAACCTTTGTGATTTTCGTACAGGCTCCATAAACAATGCGCACATGCTGTCCGTCTTTGGTATTCCCCTCCAGTGCATAGGAAGGGCAGTGCCCATCTGCTTCCTCGTTTTCTTCTTTGCTTTTTGCCTCATTAACGGTTCCATTGCTAAGAATAAATTCTACTTCAGCTTCAGAAATCTCCCTGCACTCCATACGGCAACGCGCATGCTTTGTGTAAACAAGTTTGTGATGGCGCCAGTCGCCCTCAGTGGTTGTGGTTGTTCTTTCGGGATAGCTTTGTTTAGATTCCTTATATTTCTTTATTCCGAAAACTATTGCAAGCAACACCAACATTATGATGAGTGTGGCAGTATTTCCCTTTGATTTTGGCTTTTGTGACTGAGTCATTTCTCCTCGTTTTTATTCTTAATTTCGTCCTCAAATTACATAACAATAAAGCAATTTTAAAAATGTCAACATCCACATTAACAGATTACGGAATTTCAGAAGCACTTAAACAATTAGGCATTACAGAAATTAACAACGGTGTCTGCACCGGAACAAAATGGGTTGAAACCACAGGAGAAGTTTTAGAGAGTTACTCATCAACCGATGGTCAGCTTATTGCCAAAATAAAACAAGGTACGAAGGACGATTACGAAAAAATAATTCAGGGCGCTGAAAAAGCATTTAAGGAATGGAGAATGATGCCAGCGCCACATCGTGGTGAAGTGGTACGTCAGATTGGAGATGAACTGCGCAAGTACAAAGAGCCTTTGGGAAAATTGGTTTCTTATGAAATGGGGAAAATTTATCAGGAAGGTTTGGGCGAAGTCCAGGAGATGATTGATATATGCGATTTTGCTGTTGGACTATCCCGCCAGCTCTATGGGCTCACCATGCACAGCGAACGCCCCAAACACCGCATGTATGAGCAATACCATCCGCTAGGAATTGTAGGAGTAATTTCTGCATTTAATTTTCCTGTTGCGGTGTGGAGTTGGAATGCCATGCTTGCTATGGTATGTGGCGATGTGGTGCTGTGGAAGCCTTCAAGTAAAACCCCTTTGTGTGCAATTGCAACACACAACATCATTGCAAAAGTTTTAAAACAAAATAATGTACCCGAAGGTGTTTGCAGTTTAATTGTAGCAAGCAGCAAACATGTAGGCGATAATTTTTTAGCTGACACCCGCGTACCTTTAATTTCTGCAACAGGAAGCACACGTGTTGGAAAGCGTGTTGGCGCTATTGTAGGAGAACGTTTAGGAAGAAGCCTTTTAGAACTTGGCGGCAACAATGCCATCATCATTTCTGAACATGCCGATTTGGATATGGCATTACGTGCTGTGTTGTTTGGCGCAGTGGGCACTGCAGGTCAGCGTTGCACATCTACACGCAGATTGATTATACATGAAAGTGTGTATGAAAACTTCAAACAAAAATTAGTGGGTGCTTACCAACATATTCGCATCGGTCATCCGTTAGATTCAAAAACTTTAGTTGGCCCGCTAATTGACAAAAGCGCAGTTGCAGATTTTAATACTGCAATAGAAAGAGTAAAGGGAGAAGGTGGGACAATTTTGTGTGGTGGCGAAAACTTAAATGGTGATGGATACGAAAGCGGATGTTATGTGGTGCCTGCAATAGCAGAAGTAAAAAAGAACTTGTCCATTGTTTGTCATGAAACCTTTGCTCCATTACTCTACATCATGAAATACAAAACCATTGATGAAGCAATTGAATTTCAAAATGATGTTCCGCAAGGTTTATCAAGTTCTATCTTTTCTCGAAATATGTTGGAGACAGAAAAATTTCTTTCGCATGAAGGAAGCGATTGCGGCATTGCAAACGTAAATATTGGTACCAGCGGAGCCGAAATTGGCGGTGCATTTGGTGGCGAAAAAGAAACAGGTGGCGGGCGTGAATCAGGAAGCGATAGCTGGAAAATTTACATGCGCAGGCAAACAAACACCATCAACTATTCAACGGAATTACCGTTGGCACAAGGAATAAAATTTGATTTATAATATCAACCAAACTTTTGAAGTAAAACAACATTATGGAATGTTATTCAGGAACGGGAATTCTGCTCCTTGCAATTATTGCAGCACTATTTTTTCTTCTAAAAAATAAAAATGAAAATGGCAACACCCTCTTAAAATGGGTGGCATGGCTGTGCATAGTTATTTCCTTCATTTGCATTAGCTGCATGTTTTACAATTGCTGGTATGGTGGCTGTTGTTACAACGGTGCAGGTATGGAGGAAAGTTGCAGCATAGGAAAAAACTGCGGCATGGAAGAGGAATTTCATTGCTGTGAAGGCGACTCTTTGCAAACTATGAAGGTGATGATTGATAGTGAGGGAGACACAGTAAAAATTGAAAAGCATGTAAAAGTTCTGAAAGAAACGGATAAAAAGGAATAATGCGTTTTTTGCTTTTAAAATTTTTTTGATTGCTCTATGTAAGTTTATTAATGGATAGAAAACATTTTTTAAAATCACTTGCTTTATTACCAATAGCGGCATCAGGCATGAGATTAAAAGATTTAAATAAAATTACAGAGCCATTGCAAGCAACAGAAAAAATGCCGGTATTGTTTTTGGGTCACGGCAGCCCCATGAATGCTATTGAGGAAAACGAGTTTGTAACAGGATTCAGGAATGTTGCAACGCAAATTCCTAAACCTAATGCAATACTTTGCATTTCGGCACATTGGGAAACCAACGGCACTTTTGTTACAGCAATGCAAAACCCACCCACCATTCATGATTTTGGAGGTTTCCCTCAGGCTTTGTTTAATGTGCAATACCCTGCACCTGGTAATCCGCAACTTGCCAACGAAACAAAAAGCATAATTAAAAAAACTATTGTTGGTTTAGATGATAAATGGGGGTTAGATCATGGAGCATGGAGTGTTATCAAACATCTTTACCCTAATGCCGATGTGCCCGTCATTCAATTGAGTTTAGATTACAATCAATCTCCACAATATCATTATGATCTGGCAAAAGAAATTTCTTCACTTCGCAACAAAGGTGTTTTAATTATTGGAAGCGGTAACATGGTGCATAACCTTGGCATGGTGGCATGGGATAAATTAAATGTTGCTGNNGATTATGGTTTTGACTGGGCGCTTGAAGCGCGTCAAAAAATGAAAGATTTTATTTTAAATGACAATCACCAATCTTTAATTAACTATAAACAGCAAGGTCGCCCCTTTCAATTAGCCATACCATCGGCAGAACATTATTTGCCGCTGCTTTATACACTTGCATTAAAAGAAAAATATGAAAGCATCAATTTATTTAACGATAAACCTGTTGCGGGTTCGTTAACTATGACATCTGTAAGGATTGGTTAGTATCTAGTGCAAAGATTTTTAAAACACAGATTGACAGATTTTTAAAAGAAATTCTAAAAATTATTTGCACTGAATCTGCCTGAGGCAGTAACGTGATTTTGAATTTGTGTAAATCATAAAGCGAAGCGCTAATTTTTTTTAATCTGTTAATCTGTGTTCCCTCTCCCAAATAAACTTTTCAGTAACTTTTCGCTACACTTCAGCGTCTTAAAATTACATTTAAGACCACAGCGTATTGCCAACATATACTTTCTGATTCATTTTTGACATCTCTAAATTCAAAATCTATATGCGCAAATTCAATCTGCTTCTCATTGTATTTTTATTATTTGTAAAAAACAATTTTGCACAGCAACTCACGCAAACCGTTAGGGGAACTATTGCTGATAAACAAAGCAAAGAAACCTTAATAGGCGCTTCCGTTATTTTAGTTGATACCACCATGCTTAAAGGAAGCACGGCAGATGTAAACGGGAATTTCAGAATTGAAGGCGTGCCTGTTGGCAGAAGAACATTTAAAATTTCTTTTCTCGGCTATCGTGAAAGTTTTGTAACTGTAATTGTTACATCAGGAAAAGAAGTGGTATTGAATATTGATTTGGAGCAATCGGTAGTAACTGCAAACACTGTAACAATTGTTGCCGAAAAACAAAAAGACAAATCAAACAACCAACTTGCAACCGTAAGTTCGCGTTCATTTACTATTGAAGAAACATCGCGCTATGCCGGCAGCATTGGCGATCCATCGCGTATGGCAGCAAACTATGCCGGTGTAAGTGGCGCCAACGATTCGCGCAATGACATTGTTATACGCGGCAACTCTCCTTCAGGATTATTGTGGCGACTGAACGGAGTTGAAATCCCCAATCCAAACCACTTTGGTTCATTGGGCTCAACAGGCGGACCTATTTCCATGCTAAATAATAACGTGCTTGATAAATCTGATTTTATGACAGGTGCATTTCCGGCTGAATATGGTAACGCCTTGGCAGGTGTTTTTGACTTGCAATCTCGTTCAGGAAATAATGAGAAGAATGAGTTTTTGGCACAGGTTGGTTTTAATGGCTTTGAGTTAGGTGCCGAAGGTCCGCTCAATAAAAAAACCGGTTCATCATACATTGCAAACTACCGTTACTCTACACTGGGTGTGTTTAGTGCATTGGGATTAAATTTTGGAACAGGTGCTGCAGTTCCAAAGCACCAGGATGTTTCTTTTAAAATTGATTTACCAACTCAAAAAGCAGGGAAGTTTTCTGTGTTTGGTATGGGAGGCATCAGTTACATTGAAGTACTTGACAAAGATGTGGACAGTACAAAAGAAAATTTATACGATGACCCCATACGTGATGATGGATACTTTGGAAACAACATGGGTGTTGTTGGTTTAACGCACACTTATTTTTTCAATAACAATACGTATAGCAAATTAAATTTAAGTGCATCTACCTCAGGTCAAAATTATAAAATAGATACGCTACGTGCAGGAGATGATGTGGCCATACCAACATACCGAAATAAATCTGACCAGCAGAAGTACATTGCGGATTTTAGCATCAACAAAAAATTTTCGGCACGTAATTTTGTAAAAGTTGGAGTTGCTGCTACCAACATACAGTTTAATTATTCCGATAGNNTAATTATTCCGATAGTGTAATTGAAGATGGGTTTTGGAGAACCATTACTCAGTTTGATGGTAATGCAACTTTATTGCGCGGTTATTTAAACTGGCAACATCGTTTCAACGATAAACTTACTCTTAACAGCGGAGTACATTCACAGGTTTATACATACAATAATTCTTACAGCGTAGAACCTCGTATAGGACTAAAGTGGGAATTAAAAGAAGGACAAGCGCTAAGCGTTGCAACAGGTTTGCATAGCCAGCAGCAACCATACTATGTGTACTACATTAAAACTCCGCTTGACAATGGTTCTTATTCGGAAACCAACAAAGATTTAGATTTTACCCGTAGCTGGCATTTAGTTACTGCTTATGACAAAACCATTGGAAAAGATTTTAGAATTAAGGCAGAAGCGTACTATCAATATTTATTTGATGTACCGGTGGAGCAGCGCTCAACTTCTTTTTCGTTACTTAACGAAGGCGCGGATTTTGGCATACGTGAAGTGGACAGTTTAGTTAATGATGGAACCGGTACTAATTATGGTATGGAACTTACCTTAGAAAAATTTTACAGCCGCGGATATTATTTTCTTTTAACAGGAAGTTTGTTTGAATCAACATACAAAGGCAGTGATGATAAAGAACGCAGCACTGCCTTTAATGGCAACTTTGTGTTTAATGTGTTAGGCGGAAAGGAATGGACCATTAGAAAGAAAAATGTAATTGCGGTAAACATAAAAACAAATTATTCGGGCGGTAAAAGATATATACCGGTAGATATTGAAAAATCAAGACTAACAGGAGAAACAGAATATGATGAGGCAAATGCTTTTGAAAAGCGCAGGAAAGATTATTTCCGTACCGATGTAAAATTCAGCTACCGCATTAACCGTAAAAAAACAACGCATGAAATTGCCTTGGACATCAACAATATTTTTGATACAAAAAATATATGGAGTGAGCAGTACAGTCAAAAAACAGGCACAGTAATTAAAGAATATCAATTAGGTTTTTTACCTATACCAATGTATAAACTTACATTTTAATGGAGCCTGAATAAAATAATTATAGTTAAAAATGCACCCACACTGATTTAATTTGAATATTCGTGCATTCCTGCCTCCCTTCTGGCAGGCGTGGCAAAGTAAACTCCACAAATTAAAAATAAAAATTGCGACACCACTATCACCATCATCACCAGTTTACCTTTAACGAACGCAAGTTTAAGTTACTTGGTGTGCCATTGCTTACACTTTTTATTGTGGTGGTTATCAATAAAAATGTAAACTGTGTTGCCGGAAGTTTTTGGGTTGATTTTTTTATAACACTTTTTTTCACCTCATCTATTTGGGGAGGTTGCCTAAAAGTTCTTAAAAAGCTGCAAGCGAAGTTTCCTCAATTGCATCAGACAAAGAGGCGAATACTTCATGAGTTTGTTTTTTGCATGATTACAATGGCAATAATCACCTCAATACTGGATATCATCTTTCATTTTATATTTAAGAATGAGGGGCGACCATTATTTATGGCAGACAATTATTTAATTGGTGGTGTGGCAACTGCTTTTGTTTTATCAGTTTACGAAGGCTTATACTTTTTTGAAAAATACCAGGAAGCTTTGGTAACAACTGAAGAGTTGAAAAAATCTAACCTTCAATCGCAGTTTGATTCTTTGAAGAATCAGGTAAACCCACATTTTTTATTCAACAGTTTAAACACACTTGCCTCGCTTATTGAAGAAGATCAAAATGCATCGGTAAAGTTTGTGCAAAAAATGTCGAGTGTATATCGTTACCTTTTGCAGAGCAACGAAAAGGAACTTACAACAGTTGGTAAGGAGCTAGAGTTTATCCAGTCATATATATTCATGCTCAAAACAAGATTTGATGAAAGCCTTAAAGTGGAAATTGACATTGCAGATGAGTATAAAGATTTTTTAGTGACTCCACTTACACTTCAGTTGCTTGTTGAAAATGCCGTAAAGCACAATGTGGTAAGCAGCGAAAACCCATTGGTAATAAAAATATTTGTTGACGATGAAAAAAGATTAGTGGTGAGTAATGTTCTGCAACGAAAAACACATCTCGTAAAATCAAACGGAGTGGGGCTAAAAAATATTTTGCAGCGTTACGAATTACTTGGCAAAAGAAAAGTAGAAGTGGTGGAAACAGAAAACCTGTTTGAAGTAAAAGTTCCGTTAATGGAAGCAGTGCCGGACAGAAAGTAAATTCACCTCTCCACTTCCGAAGTCCCGGAATCCTCTCCCTGCCTACTGGCAGGCAGGCACAGTAGAGGGGCTTAAAACACGGGTAACATAAACCTTATAAACTATGAACAATAAACATTAAAGAAATGAAAGTATTTATAGTTGAAGACGAAACCCTTGCAGCAAAGCGTCTGCAAAAAATGCTGAAGGATATTGACCCATTGGTACAAATACAAGGCGTGGCTGACAGCATTAAATCGGCAACCTCATGGTTTGAAAAAAACACCGATACGGAGTTAGCTTTTTTTGATATTGAACTAGCCGATGGGCAAAGCTTTGAAATTTTTTCGAACGTAAAAGTTAACTGCCCGGTAATTTTTATTACCGCTTACGATGAGTTTGCATTGCGTGCGTTTAAAGTTAACAGCATTGATTATTTATTAAAACCAATTGATGAGCATGAGTTAAAAAACGCCATTGAAAAATTCAGGCAATTAAAAACTGTTGCTACACCCACATCATCAATAGAGAGCCTTATTGCTGATTTACAAAAACAACAAACTCCTGATTTTAAAGAGCGCTTTTTAGTTAAGCAGGGGCAAAAATTAATTTCTGTTGATGTAACTGACGTTGCATTTTTTTACACCGAAGAAAAAGTAACCATGCTTAAAACAAATAAAGGCGAAAGGCATGTAATAAACTATGCGCTTGAAGAAATAGAAGGCTTTATAGACAACAAAAAGTTTTTTCGCGCTAATAGGCAGTTTGTACTGAATGTAAAAAATATTAAAGAAGTACATCATTGGTTTAATGGTAAATTAAAAGTTACAACTAATCCTATAGCCGAAACAGAAATTATTATTTCGCGCGAACGTGCTGCCGATTTTAAAAAGTGGATGGGGGAATAAAGCCAAAGTCAGAAAAAGAAATAGGTTCTTTAGTTTTGAGTTAAAAACACAGCAGACAAATTCTTGGTTAGAAAGTGTTTGGAATTTTCAGTTTTGAAAGTATCTTTACTTAATAAACCAACACTAATTTTATGTCTGTTTTTAAAAACTACATGCGCGATTTTTTAACCTATACGCGAACAGAAAAACGTGGAATAATTTTACTGCTTGCACTTATTTTAGTTGGTTTAATTGCACTTTTCTCTCTTGATTTTTTACACGTTGGCAAGCAACATGATTTTACAAAGTTTAATGCAGATGTAGATAGTTTTTATGCGCAGTTAGCAAGGGACACTGCTGCAACGTTTAATAACCAGCCTTTGGTTGCAAATAAAAAAGAAACTTTCTTAACACCTACACCCTTATTTTTATTTAACCCCAATAATTTGCCTGATAG
>CXWJ01006698.1_pt1 | contig 12207 bp, 11 predicted proteins | sample 590841 | NCBI WGS metagenome assembly CXWJ01 (sample SAMEA3498367, study PRJEB10139) | wastewater metagenome | biome: wastewater treatment plant; material: activated sludge | place: Austria | collected 2015-01-21 | reverse complement strand
GTGTGGACGAAGCCCGTGCCGGTGTCGTCGGTCACGTGCTCGCCCGCGAACAGGGGGACGGGGAAGTCGTAACCCTGGCCTGCGAACGGATGCGAGCACCCGAGATTGGCTGGACTGATGTCGCTTAGCCGTTTCCAGGCTGTGATCTTGGCCGCTTCGCGAACTTTCTCAGCGAGAGAGTCAGCCAGGATCAAGCGCTCGCCAACCTTCGCAAGAGAACCCTCCCCCACCTCATCTACTCGATAGACGCCGTAAGAGATTTTCGGCGAGTAGCAGATCGCGCGATTGCCTGGCATCGTCCAAGGGGTGGTTGTCCAGATGACGACACTGGTTTCTTCGTTCAGCAATTCCATGTTCGTGACACGCGACGCGGCGGTCACGAGGAACTTGACGAAGATCGTGGGCGAGAGCTTCTCGTGATATTCGACCTCGGCTTCGGCGAGCGCGGTCTTTTCGACGACGGACCACATCACGGGCTTCGAGCCGCGATATAGCGCGCCGTTCATTACAAATTTTTGGATTTCGCGGATGATGATGGCTTCGCTGTGCGGTGCCATCGTGACGTAAGGGTTGTCCCATTCGCCGGTCGCGCCGAGACGCTTGAACTCACCGCGCTGGACGTTCAGCCAGTGGTTTGCGAAATCACGGCATTCCTTGCGGAACTCGATCAGCGGGACTTGGTCCTTGTCCTTGCCTTCTTTGCGGTACTTCTCCTCGACCTTCCATTCGATCGGCAGGCCGTGGCAATCCCATCCGTGGACGTACGGTACGTCTTTGCCGAGCATGCCTTGGGAGCGCACAACAAAGTCCTTCAGGATCTTGTTCATGCCGGTGCCGAGATGGATGTTGCCGTTCGCGTAGGGCGGGCCGTCGTGGAAGATGAATCTCGGGCGGCCCTTCGCCGTCTCGCGCAGGCGCTTGTAGAAGCCGATCTTGTCCCACCAGGCGAGCCATTCGGGCTCGGCCTTCGGCAGACCCGCCTTCATCGGGAAGTCGGTGTCGGGCAGAAACAGCGTGTCTTTGTATTCGCGCGCCGGTTGGGCGGTGTCGGTCGTCATGGGTTTGCTCTTCAAAATAAAGAGTGCGAAATTAGCGTTCGGCTGCCGCGGGACCCGCGGGCTTTTGGGGCGATCCGCCCTTTAGGCGATCGCGCGGATAATTCGTGCCGAACTCTTGAAGAGCGTCATCATCCGTTCCATTGCCATCCCCCTCGGGACCCACCCTGCCTAGCAACCGCCGAGGCAAAGGTTTGTGGCTTCAAAGCGCTGCCAGAACGGTGGTTCCGGCGAACCGGCGGCTTTTAGCAGCCGATCCGCCATTCGTCAAAAGCCGTGTCGCTTCGTGGCGCGGCCTTTTGTCGAGTTAGCGATTCCCGTAGGGCCGAACGTCCGCGAGCCGCGGATCAGCCGGGTCTCGGCCTTCGTGGAACGCGGTGACAAGCGGCGCATTCAGTTGCGCGACAGCGTCGGCGACGGCAACCCTGACGCACCTATTGAAGACGGCACGTTCGCCCATGTCGCGGATGTTCGGCCGACCGCCGCACACGAATTCTGCCGCACTGGCGATTCGCCGCAGCATGACTTTGGCACCCGCAGGATTGGCCAGATTCAGGTCGCCATACGGCACGTCGATCTGCGGGCGCTGATCGTCCGCAGCGGCACCATTCGTTGTTGTGGAAACGCTGGCAAGTGCAAGCGCAATAGCAACAAGCGTTCTCTTCATCTTTGGTCTCCTTGATTTCGATAACGCATCTTGCGACGCCCCTCGGCTGCCGCGCGCGCTTGATGGCGACGAAGCGTGACCCCGGTGTGACGTGCTCGTGATTGCATCGTGACAGTGGGCGTGACGTGCTTGTTTCGCGACACACATGCACCGAAATAATGGATCCGTTTGCGACATTTGAGTCCGAAACGGCTTGCGAAACGAAGACGGGGCCCGATCGGGGCCCCGCTAGTTCTTACTGCAGTGATTTGCGGTGCAGCCTTTAGATAAGGCCCTTTTCCAATTGATCTTCGTACACGGCGGCCAGAAGCGGCGATTTGATTTCGTCAACAGCCTCGGCGACCGTTACGCGGAAGCAGGCTTTGAACACGCGGCGTTCGTGGAGCACGCGCATGTCCGGCAGGCCACCGCAGACTTGCGTTGCGGCGCTCCGGATGCGGAACATCATGGCCTCGGCGCCGGTCGGGTTGTTCAGGTTCAAGTCGCCGTAGGGAACGTCGAGATGAAGTCGCTCCTGTACTTGCGATGGGTCGGCATTGGCGGTTGCGGATAGTCCGAGTGCCGCAACGGCGCAAACAATCAGTGCTTTCCTCATTGTGGTCTCTCCCTCTTGTTGTGCGGGCCCCCAAGTGTCCCCCCGCTGAGGTGGGATGGGGCTTGATGAGTGTGTGGGCATCTCGCGCCGAAACGTAATCACCATCATGTGTGGATCATGACGCGGGCGCAACTTGTGTGAGCTTGTACAGGCGGGCGCGTGATTTGCTAGTGTCGGTCATCACACTCACGAACTGGAGAACTGACGATGCGCAAGGAGACGTTCGAGTACAAGGATGGCGGGACAGTTTGCGAGGGGTATATCGTCCATGAACCTGGGCAAAAGCGCCCTTGCGTGTTGATTTCCCATGCGTGGGCGGGAATTTTTGATCAGGAGCGGCAGGTGGCCGAACGCCTGGCGCAGCTCGGCTATGTGGGCTTTGCGATCGACAACTACGGCAAGGGCGTGCGCGGCGACCCGATGGGCGACAACAGCGCGCTGATGGGGCCGTGGCTCAATGATCGCGCAAAGTTGAAGGCACGCTTGCTCGCCGCGGTCGCGGCGGCGAAGGCGCATCCGTCCGTCGATCCCAATCGGATTGCGGTGATCGGGTACTGCTTCGGCGGCCTGTGTGCGCTCGACGTGGCGCGGTCGGGGACCGGCGATGTGCGCGGGGTCGTGAGCCTGCACGGCATCTTCGCGCCGCCCAATCTTGGGCCGCAGGGGCCGATCAAGGCGAAAGTGTTGGTGCTGCACGGCTGGGATGACCCGATGGCGACACCGCAGAACGCGCTTGATCTCGCGAAGGAAATGACAGCGGCGATGGCCGACTGGCAGCTGCACGCCTACGGGCACACCATGCACGCCTTCACGGCCGAGGGTGCGAACGCGCCGGAACGCGGCATCAAGTACGACAGACAAGCCGACCGCCGCTCGTGGGCGGCGACGGTCGACTTTTTGAAGGAAGTGTTCGCCTAGAACTTCACCGATATGCCTGCTTGGACCATGCGCGGCGCGCCGGGAATCATGCCGCGCGTTTGGTCGACGACATAGACTTCGTCGAACACGTTCTTGACCGTCACGTAAGCGGTCAAGGGCGTGTCGGGGATTTCGACGTTCACGGTCGCGTTCCAGATCAGCGCGTTCTTGATGCGGCCGCGTTGGCCGTCGGCGGTGACCGGGATGGTCTCGCGGTCGTCGGTGTACATGGCACCGGTGTACTGCGCTTCGACCTCGAACGAGGCGCGCTTGTTCCAATCGTAGCCGACGGCCGCCGACAACAGCCACTCCGGCGCGTAGGGCAAACGGTTGCCGGTGATGAGATCGCAGGTGGGGCCTTCCACGGGCGGCACGATGCCTGCGCAGTTGAAGCCCGGCACCGTCGAGAAGCGGCGACCCTTGAACTCGGCCGTCGGTACATAGGTGACGGCTGTCCGCACATAGACATCGTCTTGCGCCAAGAGACCTGCGTCGCGGGCGGAGCCGCGCAGCAACAGCTCCACGCCTTCGTGCAGCGTTTCGCCAGCGCTCGTGAGGATGCTGCCGATGCCGCCGGCGGCGCTTGCCGGGATGATTTGGTTCGAGAAGTCCATGCGGAAGTATGTGAAGTCGCCGTAGAGACCCCTCGCGACGTCGCCGCGGACGCCGAGTTCCCAGTTGACGCTTTCTTCCTCGGCGAGATCGACGGTCGCGCCGTCCACGTTCGAGATGATGTCTTCGACGCGCGGCGGCGAGAAACCTTTGTGGACGCCGGCGTAGACGACCGCCTTGTCCGTTAGTTCGTAGATCAAGCCGAGACCCGGGATAACGACGTCGAGGTCGGTTTCGCCCTCGGCGCCGTTCAGACGATTTGTGCGTTCGAACTCGATGTGCTCGAAGCGGACGCCGGGTTCGATCAGGAAAGCGCCGAAGTCGATCTCGGTCGTGAGGAAGCCCGAGGTCGCGTAGATGTTGCGGTCGTTGTCTTCGCGGACGCCCGCGTTTACGCCAACGCCGGGAAGCCTGGCGAAGGGCGTATCGCCGTTCCATTGGCGGCGGTGCTGATCTTCGACGTGGTAACGAACGCCCGTTTCGGTGCGCGTCGGCAGACCGAACAACGTGTGTTCGAACGCGAGGCGGCTTTCGACCCCGGCGGCGATGTAGTCGCGCAGGCGGCCTTCGTTGCCGCAGGTCGTGCTTAGGTTCACAAGGCTGCTACAAGCCGGGTCGCTTGAGTCATTGGGACGCTGGCCCGAGTTCGACGATTGGCGCCACCAATCGCGCGTGAAGTAGGAGCCGTAGAGCGTCGTCTTCAACGTCGTCGCGTCATCGATGAACCAGGCGTGGCTGAGCGCACCGCCGTAGCGCTCGGCTTCGTAGCGATCGTTCTTGAACGGGTTGGCGTAAGGGTCGGCTTGGAACTCCGCGAGACGCAGTCCCGAGTAGGTGATTTTGCTGTCCTCGGCGTAGCGGCTGACGCGGGCGGTCAGCGCTTGGTCGGGCGCAATGTCCCATTCGACCTTGAGCGCGACGTCGTTGACGCGGATGCGTGTGTTGTCGCGCGCGCCATCGCTTTCCTTGATCTGGCCATGGGCGAGCGCGCGGCCGCCGAGTAACGGGCCACCGACCGTTGCGTCGACTTCCAGATACCCGCGGTTGCCGGCGGCGATTGTCGCTTGGCCTTCGAAGGCATCGGGGGCTTGGGGCGTGATGTAGTTGACGACGCCGCCCACCGTATGGGGTCCGAAGCGGACTTGGCTGGCGCCTTTGAGCACTTCGATGCGGCTGTAGCGCTCAACGGGGGGATGGAAGTAAGTGGCGTTGTCGCCGTAGGGCGCGAAGGCGAGCGGAATGCCGTCTTCGAGGAGCAGCACCTTCGTCGAACGCGTCGGGTTCATACCGCGGAAGCCGATGTTGGGCCGCATGCCCATGCCCTCTTCGTCGCGCGGATAGGCGCCGGGTACGGAACGCAGGGCTTCGTTGACGGTGAAGACGCGCGAGCGCTCGAGTTGATCAGCCTCGATCGTGGCGCCCGAGCCCGGGATACGGAGCAGGTTTTTGCGCGCTCCGATGACAACGACGTCGGGTTGGCGCTGACCGGTGATCTCGACTTGATCGACCTTCTTGTCGTCGGCCGGAGCCGGCGCGTCGGAGGTGGGCGGAGCGTCGGCAAGTGCGGGGGAAACACAGAAAACTGCCCAAAATGCGATGGCCGGGCGAAGGAACATGTAGGGACCCCAGATACTTATTGCGAATGAGTTGCAACTGCATTAGCAGATAGGGCCAAGCCGTGGCAATGATCGAAATCAACGGAGCGACGATCCGTCCACCCGAACACTTTCGCTTGAGGCCATCGCGCAACACGTGGCGATGCGTCAGAGTTCGCGCCTCACGGGAGGGCTTCGTCGATGGTGCGTTGGATTCTGATCGCGGCGGTTATTCTGGCCCCGCATTTGGCGGTTGCGGCGGACGCGCCACCGCCGGTCGATATAGCTGGGGCGCGAGGGAAGATCGCGGCAGCGGCGGCAAGCTCGCGCGCTAACGCGAAGAGCGCCGAGGAAAAGGCGATCGTCGAGGCCGATCTCGCGTTTGCAGCCGATTGTGCCAAGCGCGGGGCGGCGGCGGCATTCGGCGACCGGATGCATCCGGACAGCAAAATGTTTCCGCCGCGCTCGCCGATCGTCTTCGGGCCCGAGGCAACACGCGCGCTGTTCAAGGACAACAATGCGCAGTGGGAGTGGGCGCCGGTTCAGGCCGTCGCGAACGGCGACCTTGGGGTCACGTGGGGGATCGCGCTCATCACCGACAAGGACGACAAGGGCAACTCTGTTGCGTTCACGTCGCGCTACACCACCGTGTGGCGGCGCGACGCGCAAGGCGCGTGGAAGATTTGGATCGACGTCGGGACGCCAGGGCCGCTGCCCTAAGGCGCTTTCGGCGGGCCGGTGAATTCCGCCTCGATGATGATTTCGACGGCGTCGCTGACGCCCATCGTGGTGCCCGGCGCGGGAACGCCTTCGCTGACGCCGAACGCGGTACGATTTAGCGTGCCTTTGGCGGAGAAGCCGATGCGCGCGTTGGGCTCGTAGGGATGGCTTGCATAGCCGCCGTTGAACGTCGCGTCGAGCGTCGCGGGCTGCGAGATGCCTTTCAGCATGAGGTTGCCCGTGATCTTGGCGGTGTTCGGGCCCGTGAGTTCGACCTTCGTGGACTTGAACGTCATCTGTGGGAACTGTTTCGCGCCTAGCCATTTTTCGTTCAGGAGTTCGTCGAGGAAGCCCTTCGGCGGGGTGGGCAGTGTAAGCGATGTTGGGTCGATCGTTGCGGTGACGCTCGCAGCACTCGGGTTCTTCGGATCGAGCTGTAATTCGGCGTCCCACTTGGCGAAGCGGGCGGTGTAGTTCGAGAAGCCGATGTGGCTGACGCGGAAATCGAGGCTCGCATGCCCCCTGTCGAGCTTGTAGGTGCCTGCGGGCGCTTCCGTCGCGGCAGGAACGATCGGCGCGGGAGCTTGCGGTGGGGGCGTTTGGGCCTCGGCTTTTTCTTCCTTTTTTGTTTCGGGGCTCGGGCCGCAGGCCGCGAGCGCGGCGATGCCGACGATGAGCGCAAGCTTTTTCATTGGGGTTCTCCTGATTTGCGCGCACGCTAGCGGCGCCGTCACGGTTGCGCAAACGGCGTGGGTTTGGCACGTACAGTTGCATGACACCTATTGTTTCGATTCAGAACCTGACCAAGACGTACAAGTCCGGGTTTCAGGCGCTTAAACCCATCAACCTCGAAATCCAGCCCGGCGAGATCTTCGCGCTGCTCGGCCCGAACGGCGCGGGCAAGACGACGCTGATCAGCATCATTTGCGGGATCGTGACGCCTTCGAGCGGGACGGTGATCGCGGACGGGCACGACATCCAAGAAGAATATCGCGACGCGCGGATGAAGATCGGGCTGGTGCCGCAGGAGCTGACCAGCGACCGGTGGGAGACGGTGATCAACACGGTCAAGTTTTCGCGCGGGCTGTTCGGGCGGGCGCCGGACCCGGGTTACGTGGAGAAGGTGTTGCGCGACCTTTCGCTGTGGGAGAAGCGGAACGATCAGCTGCAAACGCTGTCGGGCGGCATGAAGCGGCGCGTGATGATCGCGAAGGCCCTTTCACACGAGCCGTCGATTCTGTTTCTGGATGAGCCGACGGCGGGCGTTGACGTCGAGCTTCGACGCGATATGTGGGCGCTGGTCAGGCGGCTGCGCGAGGACGGGGTCACGATCATTCTGACCACGCACTATATCGACGAGGCGGAAGAGATGGCGGACCGCATCGGCGTCATCAACAAGGGCGAGCTGATCCTGGTCGAAGAGAAGGCGACGCTGATGAAGAAGCTCGGCAAGAAGCAGCTGACGTTGGTGCTGCAGGAGCCGATGGCGGCGGTGCCGGCGGAACTCGCCGAATGGAACCTGGCACTCAAAGATGGCGGGCACGAGCTTGAGTACACGTTCGATGCGAACGCGGAGCGCAAGGGGATCGCCTCGCTGCTCCGGCGCGTGACGGACCTCGGCATCGGCTTTCGCGATGTGCACACGACGCAAAGTTCGCTGGAGGATATTTTTGTGAGTTTGGTGAGCACACGATGAACGCGCCTTCTTTCAATGCGCATGGGGTTTGGGCGATCTATCGCTTCGAGTTGGGGCGCTGGTTCCGCACGATTTGGCAGAGCCTGGCCACCCCAGTGATCACGACGTCGCTTTACTTCGTCGTGTTCGGGGGCGCGATAGGGCCGCGCATGGGCGAGGTCGATGGAATCTCGTACGGCGCGTTCATCGTACCGGGGCTGATCATGCTCACCGTTTTCACGGAGAGCATCTTTAACGCGGCCTTCGGCATTTATTTTCCGAAGTTCACGGGCACGATTTACGAGCTTCTTTCGGCGCCGGTGTCGTCGTTCGAGGCGGTGCTCGCCTATGTGGGGGCGGCGGTGACGAAGTCGGTGATTTTAGGGCTGGTCATTCTTGCGACCGCCGCGCTGATCGTGCCGATCCATATCGAGCATCCGCTCGCGATGATCGCGTTCTTGATCTTGATCTCGGCGACGTTTTGTCTGTTCGGGTTCATTATCGGGGTGCTGTCGAACAATTTCGAGCAGATGCAGGTCGTGCCGATGCTGGTGGTGACGCCGCTCACGTTTTTGGGCGGGTCGTTCTACTCGATCAGCATGCTGCCGCCGTTCTGGCAGAGCGTCGCGCATTTCAACCCGGTCGTCTATTTGATCTCGGGCTTCCGCTGGAGCTTCTTCGGCAAGGGCGACGTGGGGATCGAGATCAGCCTGGCCGCGACGTTCACGATGTTCCTCGTGTTCCTCGGCGTGGTCGCGTGGATCTTCAAGACGGGGTATCGGTTGAAGAATTGAGTTGAGAAGGAAAAAATACCGCCCCCACTGCGGGGGCGGTCGAGCGTACGAGCACGAAGTGCGAGAAGGTTCAGGTGGGGGGATGAGCCTCCCAGGCTCTGGCCCCCACCCGAGATTTTCTTCGAAAAATTTCGACCGCCCTGCAGTGGGGGCGGTATTCTGCTTATACCCTACGCGAACTTCGCCAAGCGCCCGTGAATGATGTCGTGCGCTTCCTTCATGATGCGGTCAATCAACTCCTTCACCGTTGGGATGTCGTTGATCAGGCCTACGACCATGCCGCAGGACCAGGCGCCGGCTTCCATGTCGCCGTCCTTCATGATCTTCGGGTAGACGCCGGCGACTTCGCCGATGATGTCTTGGAATTGGATCTTCGCGCCTAAGGCCTTTTCCTTTTCCAGGAGACGCTCGACGGCGGCGTTTTTCAGCACGCGCTCGGTGTTGCGCAGCGGGCGCATGACGAGGCGGGTGTCGAGTTCGCTGGCGGCGACGATCGCCTTCTTCACGTTCTCATGCACGGGGGCTTCTTTCGTCGCGATGAAGCGCGTGCCCATGTTCATGCCGTCGGCGCCCATCGCGAGGGCTGCGACCAGGCTGCGCCCGTCGGCCATGCCGCCGGAGGCCACGAACGGGATCTTAAGCTTGTCGGCCGCGGCGGGGAGCAGGATGAAGTTCGGCACGTCGTCTTCGCCCGGGTGGCCGCCGCATTCGAAGCCGTCGACCGAGACGGCGTCGCAGCCGATCTGCTCGGCCTTCAGCGAGTGGCGGACGGACGTGCATTTGTGGATGACCTTGATGCCCGCCTCTTTCAGCGCCGGCATCCACTTTTGCGGGTTGTTGCCGGCGGTCTCGACCGCCTTCACGCCGCCGTCGATGATCGCCTTGATGTAACCGGGATAGTCGGGTTGCGTGAGCGCGGGCAGGAACGTCAGGTTCACACCGAACGGCTTCGACGTCATCTGCCGGCAGCGGGCGATTTCCTTGGCGAGGTTTTCGGGCGAGCCTTGGGTGAGCCCCGTGATGATGCCGAGGCCACCCGCGTTCGACACCGCGGCTGCCATCTCGGCAAAGCCGACGAAGTGCATGCCGCCTTGGATGATCGGATGCTCGATGCCGAACATTTCGGTGATGCGGGTTTTCATGGGGCTGTGGCTCCGGTGTTTGGATGGCGTGGTATCGATTCAATGGCACGTCCCCACCCCATTTGTCATCCCGGCCGAACGGAGCAACGCGACGTGAGAGCCGGGACCCAGAGGTAAGGGATTTTACCGCTCTCGCGGGTCACTCCTGGGTCCCGGATCGCAAGCCACGCCGCGCTGCTTGCGCAGCGGGCTGCGCTAGCGTCCGGGATGACAACGCGGGGAGTTAGTAGCGGAGGAACGACTGCCGTTCAGCCGCCCACGATTGTTCGTCGGGGATCGTGAGCGTGTCGAGGTCGTTCGGCGTCGCGTTCTTGTCGTCCACCCATTCGCGCAGGAGCGGGCTGGCGTTGATGACGTCGATGGCGAGTTTGCCGAGTTCGTATTCGTAGGGGAAGTCGCGCCAGAGCGGGTAGTCGCGGTGGAGATTGCGGATCGCCTTGAACGCGAGCGCTTGCAGGCGCCAGGGTTTGAAGTGTTGGTGGTCGTAGACCTTCGGGTCTTCGGTGTGGATCTGGACTCCGTTGCAGAGTTTGCCGACGTGTTTGTGGAACGTCGGTTCGAACCAGCAATCGCGCAGTGTGCAGCCTTTGAGCCAGTGCGGTGCGAGGCGGTGCATCTCGGCGATCACTTTCTTCGCGTCGATGTCGGAGGCGCCGAAGATTTCCAAGGGCCTTGTGGTGCCGCGGCCTTCGGAGAGCGTCGTGCCTTCGAGCATCACGGTGCCGGCGTAGGCGCGCGCCATCCAGAGGTTCGGGGCGTTCGGGCTTGGGTTCACCCAGGTGCGCGTGCCGAGCGGCCAGCCGTAGCCGGGCGCTTCGTCGGGGCGGTAGCCTTCCATTTCGATGATGCGGTAGTCGACGTCGAGCTTCTTCGTTTTGATGAACCACAGGCCCAGTTCGCCGAGCGTCAGGCCGTGTCGCATCGGCATGGGGCCTGCGCCGACGAAGCTTTCCCATCCGGCGCGCAGGCGCAGACCTTCGATCGGGCGGCCGGCGGGATTCGGGCGGTCGAGCACCCAGACGGCTTTGTTATGCTTCGCTGCTTCTTCCAGCATGTAGAGCAGCGTGGTGATGAATGTGTAGATGCGGCAGCCGAGATCCTGCAGATCGACCAGCACTGTGTCGAACGTGCCCATGCTTTGACCAGACGGGCGACGCACTTGGCCGTAGAGGCTGAAGACCGGGATGCCGTGGACGGGGTCGGTGAAGTCCGGGCTTTCGATCATGTTGTCTTGTTTGTCGCCGCGCAGGCCGTGTTGGGGGCCGAAGGCGGCGCTCAATCTCACGTCACCGGTCGCGGCCAGCGCGTCGAGCGAATGCGTGAGGTCCTGCGTCACGGAGGCCGGGTGCGCGACAAGCGCGACGCGTTTGCCTTTCAGCGGGGCACGCAAAGCGGGGTCGGCGATCAGGCGGTCGATACCGAATTTCATGAGGTCGTCTTCACTGGTCTTTTGGCGGGAGTTCGAGGACGAAGCCGTTGGCGTTGTGAAAATCGGGCTTTGCCGCAGGATGCGCAAGCGCCCAAAAGGATTTTTGGCCGTTCATTTCTTCGATGACGGCGGTCACGTTCAAGTGCCAGGTGGCGTCGGCAGGCAGGCTCGGCTGCGCATCGAGCTTCAGGGCCGCTTGCAAGGAATATGTCTCTGCGCTGCGGTGGCTTTCGATGAGCGGCGACGGCATGTCCTCCACCGAAACCATGCCCTCGCGATAGGCGCGAAACCGGTAGGCCGCCCACTCCGTCGAGGGCGCGAAGTTGAATTCGTAGTAGCGCGGGCTCGGCTTCCTGCGCACGAAGGCTTCGAAGCAGGTGTGCTGCCACAGACCGTCAGTGCGGGTTCGCGCGGCGGGCGGCGGCAGACGAAGGTCGGCGATCTTGCCCGTGACGAGATAGGTGAGCGTGAACTGACCGCGGTCGCGCACGACGACGACGTCGATATGCGCAACGGCGGCGCAGCGCGAGTCCGGGTGAAGCTTAAGCGGGTGGTGCATGACGATTCAGAGTGTACCTGTATGCGCCGATGTTCTGAAAGCTCTCGCTTGTTTTGGGACAGCGGGCGCCTTCAAGCTTTGGGGGTTGCGTTCAAGAGCTTCAGCGCACGTTCGCTGTCTTTTGCGATTTGCGCCTTCAACGCATCGAGGCCAGCGAACTTCATTTCGGGTCGCAGATACGAATTGAACGAGACCACGATTTGTTGGCCGTAGGCGTCGCCGACATAGTCGAAGATGTGGACTTCGAGGAGCACGTCTTTCTTGTCGAAGGTCGGACGCCGGCCGAAGTTGGCGACGCCGTTGTAGGACTTGCCGGCGAGTTCGACGCGGACGGCGTAGACACCGAGTGCCGGCTCCAAGTAGCCCTCGAGGCTGACGTTCGCGGTCGGGAAGCCGATCGTTCGGCCGCGCTTGTCGCCTTGCTCCACTCTACCCTCGACCGTCCA
>CXWJ01022102.1_pt1 | contig 12208 bp, 12 predicted proteins | sample 590841 | NCBI WGS metagenome assembly CXWJ01 (sample SAMEA3498367, study PRJEB10139) | wastewater metagenome | biome: wastewater treatment plant; material: activated sludge | place: Austria | collected 2015-01-21 | reverse complement strand
TGAGCCCACTGAGTCGACATACCTCGTCGCGGGACTGGCCGTCGAAGAGCGCGGCGACCAGGGCAGCGCGGGCGGGTGCGGACAGGCCGGCCAGGGCCGCGGGCACAGCGTCGCGCGGGGTCGCCTCGGCCAGCGCGGCGCGGTAGATCTGTCGCCGGACATCGGGCTCCGGGTGCTCCTCCCGGGCCATCTGCCAGCGAGTGGCCAGCCAGGAGTACCCGTGCACGACGGCCCGCTCTGCAGCCGGCTCGTGGAGCGTGACCAGGTAGGCCGACTGCAGCTGGCGATGCTGGCGCGCGCGAACGTAGGCGACGAACTCCGGGTCTGGTGCCGCCTTCACGTCAGCGCGCCGCGTCGGTCAACAGCCCAGCAGCCGGGGCGCCAACCAGTCCTGCACGGCATGCAGTGACACCCGCTCCTGAGCCATCGAGTCACGTTCGCGAATCGTCACCGCCTGGTCGTCGATCGTCTCGAAGTCGACGGTCACGCAGTAGGGCGTCCCAATCTCGTCCTGGCGGCGGTATCGCCGCCCGATCGCCCCGGCGTCGTCGAAGTCGACGTTCCAGTGCTTGCGCAGGCTCGCTGCCAGGTCGCGTGCCTTGGGGGTCAGATCGGCGTTGCGAGACAGGGGCAGGACCGCGACCTTGACCGGAGCGAGCCGATGGTCCAGCCGCAGCACGGTGCGCTTGTCGACCCCGCCCTTGGTGTTGGGGGCCTCGTCCTCGGTGTAGGCCTCGACGAGGAACGTCATGAGCGATCGGCTCAGCCCGGCGGCCGGCTCGATCACGTATGGCGTGTAGCGCTCGCCGCTCACCGGGTCGTGATAGCTCAAGTCCGTGCCGGAGTGCTGGCTGTGGGTCTTGAGGTCGAAGTCGGTGCGGTTGGCGATGCCCTCGAGCTCACCCCAGGTCGAGCCCGCGAAGTTGAAGCGGTACTCGATGTCGACCGTGCGCTTGGAGTAGTGCGACAGCTTCTCCTTCGGGTGCTCGTAGTGCCGCAGGTTGTCTCGGGAGATGCCCAGGTCGACATACCAGGCAGTGCGCTCGTCGATCCAGTGCTGGTGCCACTCCTCGTCCTCACCCGGTTTGACGAAGAACTCCATCTCCATCTGCTCGAACTCCCGGGTCCGGAAGATGAAGTTGCCCGGCGTGATCTCGTTGCGGAAGGACTTGCCAGTCTGAGCGATGCCAAACGGCGGCTTGCGACGGGCGGCTGTCATGACGTTGGCGAAGTTGACGAAGATGCCTTGAGCCGTCTCGGGCCGCAGGTAGTGCAAGCCCGACTCGTCCTCAGTGACACCGAGGGTGGTCTTGAGCAGCCCGTTGAACATCTTGGGCTCGGTCCACTGACCGCGGGTGCCGCAGTGCGCGCAGACGATGACCTCGAGAGCCACGGCGTCGGGGTCCGGGAGTCCCTTCTTCTCGGCATACGACTCCTGCAGGTGGTCCGCGCGGTAGCGCTTGTGGCACGAGCGGCACTCGACCAGGGGGTCGACGAACGCCTGCACGTGGCCCGATGCCTCCCAGACCTGACGGGGCAGGATGATCGAGGAGTCCAGACCCACGACATCGTCGCGGCTGGTGACCATGGACCGCCACCACTGACGCCGGACGTTGTCCTTGAGCTCGACGCCGAGCGGGCCGTAGTCCCACGCCGAGCGGGTGCCTCCGTAGATCTCACCGCACGGGAAGACGAAGCCCCGCCGCTTGGCGAGGCTGACGACGAGATCGACGGTGGACACAGGTGCTGCCATGTCAGCAACATTAGCCGTTGGGTTTGGCCACCCGCGCCGCCGTTTCGGGTATGTCGGACCGGCCCCGACGCCCGTGTGGACGCGGTCTGCGCGGCTACAGTGTGGGCGTGCCGATGCGTGACTTGCCGTTCCGATCACGAGTGGAGCACCGCAGCGTGCCCGTCATCGACTGGATGCACTCCCTGCCGCGCTTTGTCCCCGCGGTCGCGGTGCTGGGCCTCTTCGGGCTCGCCGCTTTCCTCCCGCCGACGGTCGCCTGGATCCCCCTGCTCGGGGTCGCCCTCTTCATCACCTGGTTGCTCTACCTCACCTGGCCGCGGCTGACCCGGCCCGAGAAGCTGCTNNGACCGGCCTCGGGACCGAGGTCGGAGCACATATTTGACAATGATTCTCAGTCTTGTGAAACTCGTGCCATGTCGTCTCGCTCCCTCGTCGTTCTGGGTATCGCCGGCCTGCTTGCCCTCTCGTCATGCTCCTCGTCCAGCCCCGAGTCGGCCGCCGGCGTGTCGAGCACCGGTCAGGACGCTCCGCTGACGATCGCGGCAGCCTTCTACCCACTCGAGTTTGCCGTCGCCGAGATCGGCGGCTCGCGGGTTGCGGTCACCCCGTTGACCAAGCCTGGGGCCGAGCCGCATGACGTCGAGCTGTCGGCGCGCGACGTGGCCGAGCTCCAGGATGCCTCGCTCATTGTCTTCAGCACGGGCTTTCAGCCCGCCGTGGATGAGGCGATCGCACAGAACGCCTCCCCCGACCGTCGAGNNGGAGCCTGGCAACGACCCGCACTTCTGGCTCGACCCGACCCGGTATGCCGACGTCGCCACGGCCATCGCCGCCGAGCTGAGCGCCCTCGACCCGGCCGGCGCGACGACATACGCGGCGAACCTCGAGGCGTTCACCGACGAGCTGGCGGTCATCGATGACGAGTTCACGGCGGGCACCTCGAGCTGTCGGATCCCCACGCTGGTGACCGCGCACGCCGCCTTCGGTTACCTCGCCGACCGCTATGGGTTCACGCAGGTGCCGATCAGCGGGCTGTCGCCAGATGTCGAGCCTTCCGCAGCGCAGCTGGCGGCCGTGTCCGACCTGGTGCGGCGCGACGGCATCACGACGGTCTACTCCGAGACGCTCGTCGACCCCAAGTTCGCCGAAACAGTGGCCGCGGAGACCGGGGCTGCCCTGGCGACACTCGACCCGATCGAAGGGGTGACGGAGACCTCGGCCGGTAGCGACTACCGTGAGATCATGCGATCCAACCTGGCCACCCTGCGCGTCGGGCAAGACTGCGCTTGAGCGATCCCGCGATCCTGCACCTGCGGTCGGCCGCCTTCGGGTATGCCGACCGCACGGTTCTGTCCGGCGTCGACCTGAGCGTGCGTGCCGGTGAGGTGGTCGCCGTGGTGGGGGCCAACGGCTCGGGCAAGTCCACCCTGGTCAAGGGCATCCTGGGGCTCAACCGTCGCGCCGGCGGAGCCGTCGACATCTTCGGGGTCGACCAAGAGCACTTCGACGAGCGTCATCGGCTGGGCTATGTCCCCCAGCGCCATTCGCTGTCGGCCTCCGTCCGCGCAACCGTCCGCGAGATCGTCTCGACGGGTCGCGTCGCTCGGCGTCCGTGGTGGCGCCCGGCCGGACGTGAGGATGCTCGACTGGTCGACGAGGCCATCGCGGCTGTCGGCCTCGCCGACCGCGCCGACACCGAGGTCGCCCTGCTGTCCGGCGGCCAGCAGCGACGCGTGCTGATCGCTCGAGCGCTGAGCGGCCAACCCGACATCCTCGTGCTCGACGAGCCGACCGCTGGCGTCGACGCCGACAGCCAGCACGTCCTGGCCGATGTGCTCGCGGCGTTGGCGGGTCGCGGCACGACGATGCTGATCGTCACCCACGAGCTCGCCGCTCTGTCTCCGATCGTCACCAGGGTCGTCGTCATGGCCGGCGGTCGCATCGCCGCCGATGTGCCGGCTGACGAGTTCACCTCGGGTCGAGTGAGCGTCCACGACCACGACCACCATCATCACGACTTCGAGCTCGACCTCGACCTCGGCACCAGCCCGACGGTCGTCCCGACGTCGGGGCCGCTGGACCCAGGGGGACGCCGTCATGCTTGACCTGCTGTCCTACGACTTCATGCAGCGCGCGCTGGTCGCCGCCCTGCTCGTCGGCGCGATCGCGCCCATGGTCGGCATCTTCCTGGTGCAGCGCCGGCTGTCGCTCATCGGCGACGGCATGGGCCATGTGGCGTTGGCCGGCGTGGCCGTCGGGCTTCTGACCAGCACGTCTCCGGTTCTGACGGCTCTGATCAGTGCGATTCTGGCCGCGGTGACCATCGAGCTGGTCCGCGCGCGCGGGCGCACCAGCGGCGACCTCGCCCTGGCCATCCTGTTCTACGGCGGCATCGCCGCCGGGGTCGTGATCATCGCCAAGACTCCCGACGGGACCCCGGCCAACCTGACGGCCTACCTCTTCGGTGCCATCACCACCGTCACGACGGTCGACCTGGTGGTGTTCGCGGTCCTCGGCGTGGCTGTGCTGGCGGCCACGACCGTCCTGCGAGCGCGCTTGTTCGCTGTCGCCAACGACGAGGAGTACGCCCGCTCCGTCGGACTGCCCGTCCTGGCCATCAACGTGGTCCTCGCCGTGCTGACCGCCGTCACCGTCGTCGTGTCGATGCGCATCGTGGGGCTGTTGCTGATCTCAGCGCTGATGATCGTGCCCAACGCTGCNNACGTGCGCGGTGCTCGGGGTCGTGACCTCGTTCTACGCCGACACGCCGTCGGGAGGCACCATCGTCCTGCTGACGATCGCGGCCTTCGTCCTGGCACTCGTTGCTCGCGGCCTGCTCGATCGCAGACACGCGCGCAGCCATGTCGAAGCCGAGCTGCACCCGCACGAGCATGGGCCGGACTGCGGGCACCCGGCGCTCCCCCATGGCGACCACGTCGACTACCTGCATGACGGGCATCGGCATGCCCCTCACGACGCTCACTACGATGAACACGAATCCCGGGCGACCCCGGACGGCACGAAGGTGGCACGATGACAACCTCGATCGAGACCCCCCGCCGGGCCACTCGTCAACGGGCGGCCGTCGAGGATCTGCTCGCACATACCTCGGAGTTTGCGTCCGCGCAGGAGATCCATGCGCGGCTCCGGTCGTCTGGCAACCCCGTCGGCCTGGCGACCGTCTATCGCACCTTGACGACGATGGCCAGCGACGGCGACATCGACGTGCTGCGCACCGACGAGGGCGAGTCGGTCTACCGTCGGTGCAGCACCGGCCACCATCACCATCTGGTATGCCGGGTGTGCGGCGCAGCAGTCGAGGTCGAGGGCCCGGCCGTCGAGCGGTGGGCAGCCGCCGTGAGCGCCCAACACGGCTATGTCGACATAGCGCATACCGTCGAGATCGTCGGGCTGTGCGCCACCTGCGCCCTCGCGCCCACAGCCACCTGACGCGCTAGCCCGCCGTTGCCCCGGACGACGCCGGTTATTCGTAGGGCTCCTCAGGCTGCTCGATCTCGACCACCGAGTCGGCCGAGACGATCGCGAGCGGCTGGTCCTCGGTGCCCCCGTTGCCAGGCTCCCTGCCGCCCAGGACATTGACCCAGGTATCGGTCGCAGGCGCATCGGCGCCTCGCACCACGACCTTGATCGGGTAGCCATCCGCCGCGCAGCACGACAGCGCGATGCGGGTGATGTACCAGTCACCCGGTTCCCCCGGACCGCCGGCCTCGGGCACGGTCACGAAGCCGACCAGCGAGACTTGGCGCCCGGTCATCGACTTCGTCTCGTCGAACAACGCTCGACCGGAGAACTCACCGAGCGTCATCGCCACAGGGTCGCCGGGCGGCAGCGACAGGCCGTCACTCGCGCTGGCGACGACGGCAGGTCGTGACGCGACCGACCCGCTCTGGCGGGAGGCTGCGTAGGACCCCAAGGGCGAGGGGACCACCACCGACAAGATGACGAACGGCACGAGGATGGCCCAGCCGACACGCGGCCCCAGGTGCTCGTGAGCAGAGTCGGTATGCCGTGCCGACCTCGACCCGTGCGCGGCGTCTGTCACGCCGTCGCGGGCTTGGTCTCGCCGAGTGCCTGTCAACAGCCCAGCGATGCCGATGCCGAGCAGGATGGTGCCGGCGAGTACCAGCCACCAGCGCAGTGACGGCTTGACGAAGTTGAGATAGAGACCGTTGAACGCGGCCGTGACCGCAATGACTCCGATGACGGAAACGACGGCGCTCTGCAGGGACTTGTTCATCTCTGAGCCTCGCTCACAGCAGGATCGTTCCGACGACGGTGGCGATGGTGACAGCAGTGACGAACGTGATGGGCGCGAAGATGGCGGTGAAAGCCCGGCCGAACGTCCCGATCTGCATGGAGATCAGCTTCACGTCGAGCACCGGTCCGACGACCATGAAGGCCAGCCGGGCGGTGAGCGGGAACGCGCTGAGGCTCGCCGCGACGAAAGCGTCGGCCTCAGAGCAGATGGCGACGACCACGGCGAGCACCGCCAGCACGAGGATCGACACCAGCAGGCTGCCGGCCAGCGAGTCGATGACGGAGGTGGGGACCAGCACGTTGATCGTTGCCGCGACGGATGCACCGATGGCAAGGAACCCACCGGCATGCAGGAAGTCATGGCGGGCCGTGCCCACGAACGTGTCGAGCGGCCCCCCATGGTCATGGCCGGTGGAGGGCAGCTTGACCAACGAGTCCTTGCGCAGCGCGATCCAGATCCAGCCGACGATCACGGCCGTGGCGAGCGAGGCCACAAACCGAGCCAGCACGACGACCGGCTGCCCCGGGAAGGCGACCGCCGTCGACACCAGCACCACTGGGTTGATGGCGGGTGAGGCCAGCAGGAAGGTCAGCGCCGCCGATGGTGAGATGCCTCGCGACACGAGCGCGCCGGCAATTGGCACGGACGCGCACTCACACCCCGGCACGACCATGCCACTGAGCCCGGCCACCGGGACAGCGAGGTACTTGTTGCGGGGCAGCGCCTTCGTCAGCAGCGTGGGAGAGAGCCAGGCGGCGATCGCGGCCGAAAGCACCACTCCCATGACGAGGAAGGGCAGGGCCTGCAGGCAGATGGACACGAACACGGTCAGCCATGTCGCAACGGCCGGGCGGTCAGCGAGGGCGGCCACGAGGTAGGGCCGGGCCACGATCAGGACGACGAGAGCTGTGACCAGCGCGTAGACGCCGGTCTGGCTTGGTTGACGGCGCGGGCCCGCGTGCGCGGGGTCAGCCTCCGGCACGGTCGCCGGTGGTTCGCTCATCAGCTCTCTCCCTCGTCATCGGTGGGGGCATCCGCCGGGTCACGGGTGGTCGGTGTGGGGGGGTTCGGGCCGGCACCGGCCTGGTCGACCGCTCCCCCATATCGTCGCTCACGGTCGGCATACACCTGCGCCGCCCTCCACAGGTCGCGCCGGTCGAAGTCCGGCCACAGGGTGTTGAGGAACACCAGCTCGGCGTAGGCCGACTGCCACAACAGGAAGTTGCTGGTCCGCTGCTCGCCCGACGAACGCACGAAGAGGTCGACATCGGGCATCGTCGGCTCGTCGAGATAGCGGCCGATCACCTTCTCGTCGATGGTCCGAGCGCGCAGCCGCCCGACCTGCACGTCGTGCACGATGCGGGTGACGGCGTCGGCGATCTCGGCCCGCCCGCCGTAGTTGACACAGAAATACAGCGTGAGGCCGGTGTTGTGCTGCGTCAGCTCTTGGGCGATCTCGAGCTCGGTGATCACGGAGCGCCACAGCCGAGGTGCCCGGCCGACCCAGCGCATGCGCACCCCCCAGGAGTGCAGCTGGTCACGGCGGCGCCGGATGACGTCACGGTTGAAGCCCATGAGGAACCGCACCTCGTCGGGCGACCGGCGCCAGTTCTCCGTCGAGAAGGCATAGGCCGACAGGTGGGGGATGCCCAGCTCGATCGCGCCGGCTACGACATCGAGCAGGGCCGCCTCCCCCGCCTCGTGACCCGCCGTCCGCGGCAGTCCGCGAGCGTTGGCCCACCGACCGTTGCCGTCCATGACGATGGCCACGTGCCCGGGCACCCTCGACGCCGGTATGTCGGGTGGGCGCGCTCCGCTCCGATGGCGAAACGGCGCAGGGTAACCGGTCGTCATACCCGCTCCACATGCTTGAGCGAGCGCACCCCACGCTCGAGATGCCACTGCAGGAACGCCGCGACCAGCCCGCTCCCGTCACGGCGCTCACGGGCGGTCGCCGCGTCGGCCACTGCCCAGTCTCCGGTCAGCAGCGCAGCCATGAGACCGAGGGTCGCTTGGGTCGGAGCTGCCGAGCCGGGGGGGCGACACGAGGGGCAGACGCACCCACCGGCGGCGACGTTGAAGGCGTTGTGGGGTCCGATCGCACCACACTTGGCGCAGTCGTGAAAGCTGGGAGCCCACCCTGCGATCGCGATCGAGCGCAACAGGTAGGCATCCAACACGAGCGCTGGATCATGCTCGGCGTGCGCGAGCGACCGCATCGCACCGGCAACGAGGAGATACTGCTGGGTGGCTGGCTCGTGCTCGCGGGTGAGACGGTCCGCCGTCTCGACGATGGCCGTCGCCGCGGTGTATGCCGTGTAGTCGCGCCCGATCGGGTCGCCATAGGACGCCAGCGACTCGGCCTGTGTCACGGTGTCGAGGCTGCGGCCTTCGTAGCACTGGACGTCGACGACCATGAAGGGTTCGAGGCGAGCCCCGAAGCGAGACGTGGTGCGGCGCACTCCTTTGGCCACCGCTCGCACCTGACCCCGGGTGCGGGTGAGCATGGTGATGATGCGGTCGGCCTCGCCCAGGGAGTGAGTGCGCAGCACGACCGCTTCGTCACGATAGAGCGGCACCTGGTCATTGTCCCCTGGATGCCCCCCGGCTGGGTGCCCGCCTCGCCGCGTCGTCGCGCCTGCTCACCTCGCTCTGATCACTCGGCGAACGCCGAGCGGGGTGACACGCCGAGCCTCTGGCGCTGCACACGTGTTCTAGTAAGGGTTAGGATCAGCCATGTTCGCACTCCAGAGCTCGCTGTTGGACAGCGATGGACTATCAGACTTCGCCCCTGTGTCCGGTGTCCGCCGCACACCACTCTCGCGTGGCGCATGGATCGACCATCTCGCGGGGTGGCTGCACGGCTCGGATCACCTGTTCGACCATCTGGTGGGGACGGTGCCCTGGCATGCCGAACGTCGCACGATGTACGACCGGGTCGTGGACGTGCCCCGCCTCACGAAGTACTACGACACCGGCGAGGAGTTGCCCGACGCACTGTTGGCCCAGGGCCGTGACCTGCTCAGTCGCCACTACCTCGCTGAGCTGGGCGAACCCTTCACCTCGGCAGGTCTGTGCTACTACCGCGACGGCCGGGACTCGGTGGCCTGGCACGGTGACACCATCGGGCGTGGCGCGACCAGCGACACCATGGTCGCGATCCTCTCGCTCGGATCTCCCCGCTGGCTCACCCTGCGACCCCGAGGCGGCGGGAGCTCCGTGCGCTTCGCGCTGGGTCATGGCGACCTGGCCGTGATGGGCGGCTCGTGCCAGCGCACCTGGGAACACGCCATACCCAAGACGGCCAAGCCGGTCGGGCCACGCATATCGATCCAGTTCCGCCCCCGCGGAGTCCGCTGACCCGGCGCGCACTGACCCGCTGTCGGTGATCGGGGATACCGTCTGGGTATGCCGACGATCCCCTACCTCGAGCACCTGCGCGCCGACTCGGCGCGCTTTCGGCAGGCCATCGTGGCCGCGCCCGATGACGCCCTGGTCCCCACATGCCCGGGCTGGACGACCCTCGACCTGTTGTGGCACCTCGGTCAGGTGCAGTGGTTCTGGGGTCAGATCGTCAGCCGGCCAGTCCTGGCAGACGCCGAGGTCGACGCCCTCGACCACGGCGCACGGCCCGCCGACCGGGCTGGGCTTCTCGACTACTTCGACGCCGCCTCCAGCCAGCTCATCGACTCGCTCGACCGCCTGACACCTGACTCACCGGCGTGGTCGTGGTATCCACCCGACCAGACCGTCGGCTTCACCTTCCGACGCCAGGCCCATGAAGCCATGATCCACCGGCTCGACGCCGAGCTGGTGACCGGAGCGCGCACTCCGCTGGACCCCCAGCTCGCAGCCGACGGCGTCGACGAGGCGCTGACCATCATGCTGGGCGGCATCCCGCCCTGGGCCACCTTCGAGAGCGACGCTCTGGGCGCCATCGCGGTCCAGGCCACGGACACCGGGCAGGTCTGGCTGGTCGAGTCCGGGCGCCAGCATGGGGTCGACCCGCAGGACGATGCCGCCGAGCAGGCCGGCACCGCACCTGCCGAGCCCGACGTCACCCTCTTCGTCGCTGACCCCGAGACCGCCCAGATCGTCGGGCAGGTCGCGGGGTCAGCCGCTGACCTGGACTGCTGGCTGTGGGGTCGCCCGCCCGCCGCGGAGCTGAGCCGCACGGGGCAGGAGTCCGCGCTGCGCGCAGTTCAGGCGGTTGTCGACACCGGCTTGCAGTAGCCCGCCTGGCTCGACCGGACTCTGTCGGTGCCTCGGTGCCTCGGTGCCTCGGTTGCCGGCGGCGGTGGCCGTCAGCGGGTCCGTGACGCCCGGTTGACGGCCGAGACCACAGCCTTGAGCGAGGCGGTCACGATCGAGGAGTCGATGCCGACACCCCAGAGCACTCGCTCGCCGACCGCGCACTCGACATATGCCGCGGCCTTGGCATCGCCACCTGCCGAGAGGGCGTGCTCGGCATAGTCGAGCACCCGCACGTCGACACCGAGCGTCGACAGGGCGTCGCAGAAGGCGGCGATCGGGCCGTTGCCACGCCCGGCGACCTCGATGATGTCGGTGCCAGGCTGGCTGCGGTCGCGTAGCCCGACGACGAGGCTGGACTCGCCGTCCTCGCCGGTGTCGAGGTGGGTCGTCGTGAGCCGGAAGCGTCCCCACGGGTTGTCCGGGGTGGGGAGGTACTCGTCCTCGAACTTGCGCCAGAGCTCGGAGGGTGTGACCTCACCGCCGTCCTGGTCGACGTCCTGCTGGACCACACCGGAGAACTCGATCTGCAGCCGGCGGGGCAGGTCCATGCCGTGTTCGGACTTGAGGATGTAGGCCACCCCGCCCTTGCCCGACTGGCTGTTGACGCGCACGACCGCCTCGTAGGACCGGCCCAGGTCGTGCGGGTCGACCGGCAGGTAGGGCACTCCCCAGCTGATGTCGTCGATCGTGCGACCGTCGGCGGCCACTCGGCGGTCCATGTCCTCGAAGCCCTTCTTGATTGCGTCCTGATGCGATCCCGAGAACGCCGTGAAGACCAGGTCACCGCCATAGGGATGCCGGGGATGCACGGGCAGCTGGTTGCAGTGCTCGACCGTGCGCCGGATCTCGTCGATGCCCGAGAAGTCGATCTGGGGGTCGACGCCCTGGCTGAAGAGGTTGAGGCCCAACGTCACCAGGCACACGTTGCCCGTGCGCTCACCGTTGCCGAAGAGGCAGCCCTCGATGCGGTCGGCACCGGCCAGGTAGCCCAGCTCGGCGGCTGCCACCCCGGTGCCGCGGTCGTTGTGCGGGTGCAGTGACACGACCACCGACTCGCGGCGACGCAGGTGCCGAACCATCCATTCGATGGAGTCGGCATAGACGTTGGGGGTGGTCATCTCGACCGTGGCCGGCAGGTTGATGATCATCTTGTGGTCCGGGGAGGGGTCGATGACATCGATCACCTCGTTGCACACCCGCACCGCGAACTCGAGCTCGGTGCCGGTGTAGGACTCCGGCGAGTACTCGTAGAAGACGTCCGTCTCGGGCACCGTCTCTTCCAGCTTCTTGCACAACCGGGCGCCCTGGACGGCGATGTCGATGATGCCCTCCTGGTCGAGGCCGAACACCACTCTGCGCTGCAGGATCGACGTGGAGTTGTAGAAGTGCACGATGGCCGAGCGGGAGCCGCGGATGGCGTCGTACGTGCGCTCGATGAGGTGGTCCCGGCACTGCGTCAAGACCTGGATCGTGACGTCGTCGGGGACGTGCCCGCCCTCGATCAAGAGCCGGCAGAAGTCGAAGTCGGTCTGGCTGGCCGAGGGGAAGCCGACCTCGATCTCCTTGTAGCCCATCCGCACGAGCAGCTGGAACATGCGCAGCTTGCGCTCGGCGTTCATCGGGTCGATCAGGGCCTGGTTGCCGTCGCGCAGATCGACGGCGCACCACCGCGGGGCCGCCGTGATCGTCTTGGTGGGCCAGGTCCGGTCAGGCAGGTCGACCACGATCTGCTGGTCGAAGGGGATGTACTTGGCCGTCGGCATACCGGAGGGCTGCTGAGGATGGATCATGTGCTGGTCATTCCTTGTCTCGTCGCTGTCAGTCTGGTGACTGTGGGTCCGGCCGGACGCACGACACTCCGCGACGAGGGGCAGCCGTTAGAGGGCCTCGCCGCGGCAAGGAAGCAGGAGCAGTCCGCTGCG
>CXWJ01012603.1_pt1 | contig 12208 bp, 7 predicted proteins | sample 590841 | NCBI WGS metagenome assembly CXWJ01 (sample SAMEA3498367, study PRJEB10139) | wastewater metagenome | biome: wastewater treatment plant; material: activated sludge | place: Austria | collected 2015-01-21 | reverse complement strand
GCGGCCCAGGATTTCGAGCTAATCCGCGAATTGGTGCGGCGCATCCGCAACGCGCGCGCCGAAGCCGGGGTGGAGCCGAGCCGCTTCATTCCCGCGCTCATTGCCGCCGGCGACAAATTGAGCCTGCTGGCAAGCGAACGGGCGGCGCTGGCGGCGCTGGCCCGCCTCGATGGGGCCGACCTGACCATCGCCGCCGACGTGACGCCGCCGGCCCAGGTGGTCACGTTGGCCCTCGGCCCCATCACCTGCTATCTGCCGCTGGCGGGCATGGTCGATCTGGCCGCCGAACGGGCGCGATTGGAGAAAGAAGCGGCCGAACTGGCCCAGCAAATCGAGCGGCTGACCGGCTTGCTCAACAGCCCCTTCGCCCAGAAAGCGCCGGCGGCGGTGGTGCAGAAAGAGCGCGACAAGCTGGCCGATTTAGAAGCCGGGCAGCGTGAGATACGGGAACGGCTGGGCGCGTGGGAATGAGTATGACCAACAAGATTAGACCCACCCACGTGACCGCCGACCGCGAGCGGCGCGTCGTGACGATTCAGTGGAGCGATGGACGAGAAAGCAGCTACTCGTTTGCCGGGCTGCGGGCCGTTTGCCCGTGCGTGTTGTGCCAGGGGGGCCACGCCCTGATGGGCCGCCCGGCCGACAAGCTGCTGCTGGAGAAGAGCCAAAACGACGCGCTCAATCTGGACGCGGCCACGCCAGTCGGCAGTTATGCCGTCCAGTTCGCCTGGAGCGACGGTCACGATTCCGGCATCTACACCTGGGAGTATCTGTACGAGGCAGGCTTGTAGGCCGGTGCGATTGGCCTATTAAGAGATTAAACACGGATAGGACACGGATCAAACGGATGTAACGGATAGAACGTATTCATATCCGTTCGATCCGTTACATCCGTGTTGATCCGTGTTTAATTATCTGCAATTAGCCTGTGCGCTAGGTCCCGGAAAGCAAGTCGTCGTAGGTCTGCCGGCGGCGAATGACCCGGAACGAGTCGCCCTCGACAAGCACCTCGGCCGGGCGCAGATGGCCGTTGTAATTGGAACTCATGGCATAGCCATAGGCCCCGGCGTGGAGGATCGCCAGCAGGTCGCCGCGGGCGACGGGCGGCAGCGATCTGGCGCGGGCCAGGAAGTCGCTCGTCTCGCAAATCGGCCCGACGACATCGACCGTCTCCGGCGCGCTCGCCGATTCGAGCAATGGCACGATGGGGTGATAAGCCTGATAGAGTGTCGGCCGGATGAGGTCGGTCATGCCGGCGTCGGCGATGACGAACCGTTTCTCGCCCTGATCCTTGGTGTAGACGACGCGGGTCAGCAGCGCCCCGGCCCGGCCGACAATCGACCGCCCCGGCTCGACGACCAGGCGGTAGCCCGCCGCGCTGACCTGGGGGCCGACGGCGCGCACCCAGGCGGCCACGTCGGGCGCGGGGCCTTGATAGTCGATGCCCAGCCCGCCGCCGGCATCGATGTAGTCGAGGGCGATCCCCTCAGCCTTCAGCCTATCGGCCAGGGCGACCAGAAAGCCGACCGATTGGGCGAAGGGAGCCAGGTCGGTGATCTGCGAGCCGATGTGGGCGGCCAGGCCCACGGGACGCAGCCAGGGGTCGGCCGCGGCGGCGCGCAGGATGGCCGCCGCCTGCTCGCGGGGCACGCCGAACTTGTGGTCGCGCAGGCCGGTGCTGATGTAGGGGTGGGTGTCGGCGCTGACGTCGGGGTTGACGCGCACGCCGACGGGGGCCACGACGCCCTGCCGCTCGGCCGCGGCGGCCACGGCGGCCAGTTCCATCTCCGATTCAACATGGATGGCGCGAATGCCGGCCGCCAGCGCTTCGGCGATCTCGCCTGCCTTCTTGCCCACGCCGGAGAAAATAATATTCGCCGCCGGGAAGCCGGCGTGGCGGGCCAGGAACAGTTCGCCACCGCTGGTGACGTCGGCGCCCAGACCGGCCGCGGCCAGCAAGCGCAGCAGGGCCGGGTTGCCGTTGGCCTTAACGGCGTAGCACACGAGGGCCGCGCCGCCGGTCACGCCGGCGGCCGTCGCCACGTAGGCGCGCGCCCGGCTCTCTATTTCCGCCCGGCTGTAGACGTAGACCGGCGTATCATGGGCGGCCACCACCCGGGCCAGCGGCACGTTTTCACAAGTGAGTTCGCCGGCGCGATAGGTGAAAGGGGTATCAACCGGGGATAGTTTGGACATGGGGGGCGGCCATTGGGTCAAAGGGTTGTTCGCTCTCGTCCAGCATGGCGCGTTCCATCGTGGCGATGGTACGGGCTACGTTTTCAATCGCCACGCGCTGCTTGCGATACAGGTCGGACTCGCTCATCGCCAGCCGGCGAGCGACGTCGCGCACCCGGCGGCCCTGGACAAATTTGAGGTCCAGAATATTGTAGAGAATCCATTCCGTCGTCGTCAGGCTGCGCTGGCCGTCGGGTTTTTGCTGCTCAATGGCTTCGGTCAGGATGGCGCGCAAGGCGCTGACCGGGTTGTTGCCGTGCTCTTCCAATTCGCGCTGGACAACCTCGAGTTGCAAGAGGGGGCTTTCGGTCAGTTTCGGCCCGCCCCAATAGTGGTTCAAGGCGTCGCGCACCATGTTGCTGAACTCGGGGTCCTGGAGCAGCCGATCCGGCGAGGGGGGCGTAGGCGCAGTGAGCGCCGGCAGCCCGCCGAAGGCCGCGGCGCTCCGCCGTTCCTGCAGGGCAATGATCTCCGGCAAGATACCCTCCACGGCGGCGAAGACCTCTTGCTGCAAGATGCGGTCTTCGAGGGCGGCGGCGGCCTGGGTGCGCAACCGGCTAAGCAGGCGCAATTCATCGGCCGTCAGGTCGGGCTGTGGGGCGCGGGCACGCATACCGAGGATGCCCAGCAGCAGATCGCTCCGTTCGTTATAGAGCGGCTGAATCCAGTAATTACCCCAGACGAAGAAGTTATCGGCCGGGTGATCGCCCTCCATCGCGCCGTTTTCGCCGTGGATGGGGAATGAGAACCGCTGTAACTCGTCGCTCGGCAGGTCTTCGAGCGGGCCGACGACAGCCTCCAGCTTGGGGCCATTGGGCGTGAGGCCGGCGACGAAGGCCGTGGGCGTGCGCACCGCCTCGCAGGTGGCGGCCAGCACGCTCTCCAGAAATTGCTTCATCTCGCTGGTCGTCAGCAGGCGCTCGCTCAGGGCCTGAATGCGCCGCACGTCGGGATCATCATCCAGTTGGAAGGCACGCTCGAAGAACTTTTTATAGTGGTGGATGATCCATTCGACGATCATCACCGTGGCGACGACGGAAAAACCGAGGACCACTTCCTTGTGCAGGCCGAGCAGCGGCGGCGCGCGATTCACCAGCACAAAGACCAGCAACACAATGGTCGCCGTCATGGGCACGCGGGCCATGTATTTGTAGAGGCGAACGCGCACAACGCGGTCGGGCAGGGTCGAGCCGAAATAGACCAGTTGCGAGGTCAACACGCCGAACAGGATGCTGACGGCGAAGTTCCCGATGATGAGCACCGGCCAGAGGAAAAGGGGCAGGTCGGCCGTCGGGTCGCCGATGAGGAGCGTATAGGGGAACACGGCCAGCGGCGCGGCCAGGATGGCGAACAGCGTGGTCGTCATGCGCCGGCGCGTCGTCGTGGTCAGGCAGCGCTGTCGCGCCCGCCAGACATTGTAGACGCTGGCCATCGCCACGCCCCAGAAATAGGCCGCGAAAAAGGGGAAGGCCACGCCGCTGGTCAGGCGCGGTGTGGGGGCAGTGGGCAACGGCGGGCCAACGACCCAATCGCCAAACAGGCCCAACAAAGCAAAGGCCGCGCCGGTCAGAAAGCCCAGGATGACCATGACGTGGCGCCGCCGCGAAATCTTGCCCGTCGTGGTCAGCAGGGCATCGGACAGGTGGAATTGGGCGGCCGGCACCATCGCCACGCCGATCCAGCCGACGCGCAGCAGGAATTCGGCCGATTCGGGCGCGACGGCGCGGCTGACGAGCAGTTCCGTCAGGTAGACGAGGACGACGAGGCCAACGAGCGACGAAAAGGCGCGCGGCACCGCGCCTCGCGACAGGCGCGGGATGTTGTAGAGAACGACGGCGGCCCCGAAAATGACAATGATGGATTGCAGAACATCATTGACGTAGCCGAAGAGTTGCGCGATGTCGCCGTTGACGAGCATATCAGCCAACAGGTTGGTGACCGGAGCCACCGGCTATTTAGGCCGGCGAAGGCGACGGCGGCAAGTCGAGCGTCGGGCGGGGGCGGTCGCCGGCCTCGGTCGGTTTGGGCAGATTGATCTTCGGAGCGCCGCTCGGCGGCGGGGTCGGGACATCCTTGCCTTCCATGAGGGCGATGAATTCCTCGGCCTCCAGCGTCTCGACCTCCAGCAGCCGTTGCGAAATCATGTTCAGCTTGTCGCGCTCGCGGGTCAGAATGTCGGTGGCCAGTTGATGGGCCGAATCGATGATGCGGCGCACTTCGGCGTCGATCTGTTCGGCTACCGCGTCGGAGTAATCGCGCTGCTCACTGATTTCGCGGCCGAGGAAGACCAGTTCCTGCTTCTCGCCATACACTCTTAAGCCCATTTCGGTGCTCATCCCGTATTGGGTGACCATCGCCCGCGCCAGCCGCGTCACCTGTTGCAGGTCGTTGCTGGCCCCGGTGGTGATCTCGCCGAAGACGAGTTCTTCGGCCACGCGGCCACCCAGGGCGGTGGCGATGATGGCCTCGAATTTGGAACGGGTCATAAAGCTACTATCTTCATCCAGATACCACGTCACGCCGCCGGCCATGCCGCGCGGGATGATGGTCACCTTGCGCAGGGTCTGGGCGTGGGGCAGGTAGTGGCTGACCATGGCGTGGCCCGCCTCGTGGTAGGCGGTCAGCTCTTTTTCCTCGCGCGACATGATCCGGCTCTTGCGCTCCGGGCCGAGCTGGACACGCTCGATGGCCTCCTGGAACTCGCTCATGCCGATGTTCTTGCGGTTGCGGCGGGCGGCCAGCAGGGCGGCCTCGTTGACCGTATTCTCGATGTCGGCGCCGACAAAACCGGGGGTGGCCTTAGCCAGCACGTTGACGTCGACGACATTGGCGATGGGTTTGCCGCGCAGGTGGACGCGGAAGATGGCTTCCCGGCCGCGCACGTCGGGCCGGTCGATGACGACGCGGCGGTCGAAGCGGCCCGGCCGTAATAAGGCCGGGTCGAGGATGTCGGGGCGGTTGGTGGCGGCCAGGATGATGACGTGGGTGTCGGTATCGAAGCCGTCCATTTCGACCAGAATCTGGTTGAGCGTTTGCTCGCGTTCGTCGTGGGAGCCGCCCAGACCGGCCCCCCGCTGACGGCCCACGGCGTCGATCTCGTCGATGAAGATGATGCACGGGCTGTTGCGCTTGGCCTGCTCGAACAGGTCGCGCACCCGGCTGGCCCCGACGCCGACAAACATCTCGACGAATTCCGAGCCGGCAATGGAGAAGAAGGGCACACCGGCCTCGCCCGAAACGGCCTTCGCCAGCAGCGTCTTGCCCGTGCCGGGGCTGCCGACCAGCAGGACGCCCTTGGGGATGCGCGCGCCGAAACTGACGAACTTTTCCGGCTCTTTCAGGAATTCGACGATCTCTTCCAACTCTTCCTTGGCCTCGTCACAGCCGGCCACGTCCCCAAAGCCGACTGTCGGATGGTCGCCGGTGAACATACGCGCTCGGCTCTTGCCGAACGACATGGCCTGATTGTTCGTGCCTTGCGCCTGGCGGAAGATGAAGTAGAAGAAGCCGGCGATGAGCAGGACGGGCAAGAAGATGCCGACCAGATTGAGCACGCCGCCGTTGCCCCAGGGGCTGGGCCGCTCGTAGGTGATGACCGGTTTGTCGTCGCTATAATTTTCGCTGGTGACGCCATAGGTCGCCAGCACCTCTTCGATTGAACTGACGCTACTGACGGTAGCGCGCGCCGGCTGGCGGTCGTTGGTGGCATAGATGACCGTCACGTCGCGGCCGTTGCCGGCCACGATCAATTCAGCCACTTCGTTGGCCTGTATCTCTTGCGCCAATTGACTGATCGGAATGTCATTTTGCGCCGCCGGCGCGGAGCTATAGCTCCACAGAACGGCCGCAATTGCCGCCCCTATCAGAAGGTAGACGAGCCACCTTGTCAAGCGGGTCGAATTCATGGGTAATCCTCCGGCTACGCGCCGAATCTCTTGCCTACCATTTTAGCCGCTGTAGGCCAGGAATACAAAGTACCATAAGGGGATGAGTCCCAGCAGCGCCGCGACGGCCAGGATTCCGAGGGCGAATGCCGCCCAGTCGCGGCCGGTCGTGGGGGCGGCGGTGGTTGGTTGAACCGTTTCACGATTGGGGCGGGCTGCCCCCGGCCGGCCCTCGCCGCCATGAATAATGATCTCGTCGGTGGGCAAATAGGCCGGGTCGTTGTCGGTGGGGCGTGGGTAGACGGCGGTTGATAGTTCGTAGGCCGGCATTTCCAGGTCGAGCAGCGAGATCGGCGCGGTCGCTTGCAGGCTGCTCTCCCGGTAGGCGCTCAGGATACGGCCGAGCTGGTCGCCCGTCCGGTAGCGCGCCGCCGGTTCTTTCGATAGGACTTTCAGCAAGATCTGGTCCAGTTGGTGCGGCACCAGGGGGTTGAACTCCGAGGCGCGGGGCGGCGGTTCCTGCATGTGCTTCAGGGCCAGGGCGGTGGGCGTATCGGCCAGGAAAGGCAGGCGGCCGGTCAGAAGCTCGAACAACACGACGCCGATGGCATACACGTCGGAAGCCGGCGAGGCCGCCTGGCCCGCGGCCTGTTCGGGCGAAAAGTAGTGGGGTGTGCCCCAAATCTGGCCGTCCAGGGTGTGCTGGGTGGCCTCGCTCATGGCGCGAGCGATGCCGAAGTCGGCCACCTTGACCCGCTCGTCGCGGGTGATAAGCATGTTCTGGGATTTAACGTCGCAGTGGATCAGGTTGGCGCGGTGGGCATAGCCGATGCCGGCGCAAATCTGGATGCCGAGATCGAGGGCCTGGCTGATGATGAGCGGCCGGCCCTGCTGGTTTTGCAGGCGCACCAATTGTTTCAGGGTGCGGCCGTCGACAAACTCCATCACGATGTAATGGCGGTTGTTGTCTTCGCCGATGTCGTGGACGGTGACGATGTTGGGGTGGGACAGATTGGCGACGGCATGGGCTTCGCGCTGGAAGCGGCGCAGGAAGCCTTCATCGTCGGTCAGGTTTTCGTGCAAGACCTTCACGGCCACTATGCGGCCCAGCGATAGGTCCTGCGCGCGGTAAACGACCGACATGCCGCCGCTGCCGATGCGATCCAGGACGCGATAGCGCCCGTTAAAAACAATCTGCTCGTCTGCCATACTATAGTGTAGATTGTAGAGCGGAGAGTCCACGACCGCAAGAAACGCTAGGCCGGGCGTCATCTTGCGGCTCCATCAGGGAACCGTGGGCGACGGCTGCGGCGTGGCGGTGGGCAAAGGCGTGGCGGTGACGACGGCCGGCGGCGGCGGCTCGTTGGACGGCGGCTCATCCGTCGGTTGCGGGGTGGCCGTGGCGGTGGGCGTCGGCGCGGGCGATGTGGCCGTGACGATGGCCGCCGTGGGGGCAACGGTCGGCTGAGCGACCGCCGGATCGGGGGCGATGGCGATTGGCCGCCGCTCACTCTCGGCCAATATCCCACCCAGCCCGTCTTCCAGCCGCACCAGCCACTCATAGGTGGCGGCCGTGGCTTCCCCGGCGGATAGCAAGCGGGTCGCGGCCGATGGTTCGGCCGACAGGACGAAGCGACTGCCATAAACCGGCTGGGCGATATTGCCCAGCGGCTGGAGTTCGATGCCGTCCACTAGATAGACGACAAAACGCTCGCCGGCGGCCAGGGGCAGCGGCCACATCCAGTTGAAATTGATCACTTCCGTATCGAGGGCGGCATAGCCCCCATCGGGCAGCAGCGAGCGCAAGACCGCGCGGGCCGGCGCGCCATAGCTGAGGCCGAACTCGGCCGTCCAATGCCAGACATTGGCCGAGGCGAAATCGACCACGTAGCCGACGCCGATGTCGGTCGTCGCCCGGTTCAGGATGAGCGGCCGGTGGGAATCGCTATTGACCCAAAACTCCACCGCCAGCCGCGGATCGGTGAAGCCCCAGGCGGTCGCTTCGCCGGCATAGCCGCCACGGTAGCCGTTGCGTAAGAGGCGCTCGGCCCCGGTGGTGCCGTCGGAGCCGGTGTGGGGGTTGTCGGGGAAGCGCGATTTGTCGAGGGCATGGGCCTGGGCGGCGGCGCTCAGTTCAAAGTTATAGGGCAACGGCGGCAATTCAAAGCGCGCGCGGGCGGCGTTGACGTAGGCCAGCAACTGTTCCGGCCCGGTCATCTGGGGCGGGAAGGGAATGGGGTCGAGGACGAACACCTCACTCAGCGCGCCCACGGCCGGATCGAGCGTGACGGCCCCCTGGGTGTCGGCGCTCCACGCGGCCACCGTTTCAGCCGCGGCGTAGGCGGCCAACGGCATAAAGATGGTGGTGATGCCGGGGTCAACCCGCACCCAGCGGCCGACCTGCGTCCGGCCGAAGCCGTTGTCGGCGGTCAGGGTTACATAGTAGTCGCCCGGCCGCCGGTAGTGATGGCTGACGGTGGCCCCCTCGTAGGTGCGGCCGTCGCCCATGTCCCAGGTGAAGCGGTTGGTGGTGGCGTCGCCGAACGCCTGCCCGGTCAGGGGTTGGCCCACGGCGGCGCGCTCGGCCACAACCATGTCGGCGATGGGAGCCTCGCCGACGGTCACGTCCCACACGGCCTCGGAGCGGCCGAAATCGTTCTCGATGGTCAGACGGACGCGATAGACCCCGCCCTGCACGTAGGTATGCGTCGGCTGTTGCTCGCCCAAGAGCGTCGCGCCGTCGCCGAAGTCCCAAAAGACGTTGAGCGGCGGTTGGCCGCCAGCGGCATTAAGGAAGGTGACCGGCTGGCCGATGGCCGGGGAATCGTCATCGGGCCGGAAGGCGGCCACCGGATCGGGCAAGACGGTCAGCTCGAAGCGGCGAATGACCCGCCCGCCGGGGTTGGACGCTTCCAGGGCGATGGTGTGCCGCCCGGCCGTGGGGAAAACGACTTCCGGCGCGGCCAGATCGAGCCGCCGGCCGTCGCCCAAGTCCCAGACGGTCGTAATCGGGCCGGGGCCGGCCACGTCGGCCTGGAGTTGGATGGGTTGGCCGACGGCTACCCGCTGCTGGGCCAATACGTCGCTCACCAGGGGCGGGATGCCCAGCCACAGCGGCGCGGCGGCCTGGCGTTCGTCGCCCTGGTGGCGCAATATGGCGATGGCTGTCTGTTCCGGGGCCAGCACGTCGGCCGTTTCCACGACTAAATCGATGGCGAATTCCACCGCCACCCCCGGCGACACGACGGGCAGCCAGTCGATCTGTTGATCCTGAATATTGAAGGTAGCCCCCGACGGCAGGCCGTACATGTCGGCCGCCAGCCCGCGCGGCAATTGCAGCACCACCGAGGGCGTCAGCGGCAACGGGCCGTTGTTCGTGACGCGCACGCTCAGACGCAGGGTATCGCCGGGAAGACCGACAGGGGGATCAACGATGACTTCCAGCGCCAGCGGCCCGCTATCGGCGCGGGCATAGCCGGAATAGAGGACAGCCGAAGAGGTTGGCCGCCAAAATAATAACGCGGCTCCCAGCAATAGCGCCAAAACGCCGACCGGCAACAGGCGAGCACGGGAAATCATGTCGCCCGCAGTTTAGCAGAGAGACGCGGATAGAACAAGTGGGCCGCGTCAACCGACATAGGCTTTCGGTTGACGAATATTGGAACGCGGAGAGCGCGGAGAGAAGACGCGGAGAGCGCTGAGGGGCACGGAGGGCTTCTCTACACCCTCCGTGCTCCTCGGCGTTCTCCGCGTCCCCTTTTTAGCGATCTAGTAGTGGACGACGCGCCGCAGGTTTTTCGCCTGCTCAACCCAACTTTGCACCTCGGAAGCGTGGGGCAGACGACGGACGAGCTTCTTCTGCTCGTTGATGTCCACCATGCGCTTGTGCAGGTTGGCCGGATTGCGCTGGGCCAATTCCACGACGGTATCGACGCCCGACTGCTCCAGCAGGTCGGCATATTCCTGGGCGACGCCCTTGACGCGGAACAGGTCAACGTGATTGACCCAGGTCAGGATCGAGCTTTGGGCGATGCCGGATTGATCCGAGATTTGCTTGCGGCCGCGGCGGGTAGCGCCATTGACCATCAAGTCGAGCACGGTGCTGATGCCGGCGCCCCGCAGCTTCTGCCCATAGACGGCGCCGATGCCTTCGATGTATTCGATTTCCTTGCGGAACTCGGAGCCGGAGCCGAACGAACGAAGATAGTTCTCCAAATCGGCGCGCAGTTCCTCGGGTGACGGCTCGGCGGCCAGATTGGCGGCGTCGATGGCCGCGGCGTCGCGGCTGACGACATCTTCGGTATCGTCCATGACCCCGGCGACCGCGGCCCCTATCGCGGCCATGCCACCGCTCAGGGCGTCACCAGTGGCTTCATAGGCATCGCCGGCCTTGTCACCGACGTAATCGACGGCATCACCGATAGCATCGCCGGTATCATCCAGCATATCGCCGGCGGTATCGACGACGGTGCCGACGCGATCACCCATGTCGGTCGTGGCGTAACCAACGTCATCGATGCCTTCTTCGACCACGTTGCCCACTTCGCCGGAGGCGGCCAACGTGCGATCGACCGAGTAATCAACCCGGTCATCGAGGGCAGCGGCGGCGGCAGCGGCGCCGGCCACGCCCGTCGCGGTCGATGAGGTCCCGGCGGCGGCGCCGGCGGCCATCCCGGTCATCGCCACGTCGGTCGCCGGCGCGGTTACGGTGCGCGTGCTGCTGTAGGAGGACGACGTTGTCGTCGGCCCGGCCATGCGCGCGGCCGGAGCCGGTTGGACGGCCACGCGATCACTGCCGCGATCCAGGAACAGCAGGATGATCAGCAGCAGTTCGATGGCCTTGATGACCAGGGGAATCGTGCCGCCATTGAAGCCCGCGCCGATAATAAAGTAACCCACCAGAGTGATGAGCGTATAAATGAGGAGAATCCAGCGGATCATGCCGCGGCCTCCCCCGCCAGTCCAATAGAGAATCAGCAGCACCAAATAGCCGACACCATTCAGGATGAGCATCCAGTTGGTCGCGCCGCCGCCGCCGGGCAACCAGCCGAACCCCACCGCAATATGCAGCAAACCTGTTGCCGCGGTCAATAAGGCAATCAAGAATTTCATTAGACTTCCTCCGTTCAACTTCTTTCGTGCTTCGATGTTGTCATAAGAAACCTGAGCTTCCCATGAGAACTATAGATCATTTTTTCCGATAACACAATATTCAAACGAAATCGTAAGGGGGAATGAATGTCCACGAGGTGATTACATCTTCGGGATCAGGCTGATCGACACCCATTTGCGAGCGACCCGTGGGTAGTATTGTGGTATAAAATTAGATGGGATAAAGGGCACCGCCGGCAAACTAGACCCGCCCTAAGCAATCATCATGTAACTGAATTGAGGAGTCTTTTATGTCTGAGATCGAACTGGCCGTCATCGGCGGCAGCGGTCTGTATCACATGGCGGAGTTGACCGAGATCGAAACGGTCGAACTGGATACGCCGTTCGGCGATCCGTCGGATGTTGTCACGGTGGGTACGCTCCACGGGCGGCGGGTGGCCTTCCTCCCACGCCACGGCCGCGGCCACACCCTGACCCCCAGCGAAGTTCCGTACCGGGCCAACATTTTCGGCCTAAAGACGCTCGGCGTGAAATACATTATTTCGGTTAGCGCCTGTGGGTCATTGCGCGAGGATTTCGCGCCGGGCGAGATCGTCGTGCCCGACCAACTATTCGATTTCACCAAAGGGCAGCGCGACCGCAGCTTCTTCGGCCGGGGCATCGTCGCCCACCTGGCCGCGGCCCATCCGTTCAGCGGCGAAATGAGCGCGGCCCTGGCCCAGGCGACGGCCGCGGCCGGCGGCGTCGTCCACCGGGGCGGCGCGTTCATCACCGTCGAGGGGCCGCGCTTCAGCACCCGCGCCGAGTCGGACCTGTTTCGCCAATGGGGCATGAGCATCATCGGCATGACGACCAGCCCGGAAGCCTTTCTGGCGGCCGAGGCCGAGATCGCCTACGCCTGCATGGCCCACGTCACCGATTACGACTGTTGGCACGAGAGCGAGGCCCACGTGACCACGGAACTGGTGGTGCGCACC
>CXWJ01003676.1_pt1 | contig 12213 bp, 1 predicted proteins | sample 590841 | NCBI WGS metagenome assembly CXWJ01 (sample SAMEA3498367, study PRJEB10139) | wastewater metagenome | biome: wastewater treatment plant; material: activated sludge | place: Austria | collected 2015-01-21 | reverse complement strand
GCCTGGCAGTCGACGGCGCCAGCGCTCTCGGCAACGGCGGAAATGGCGTGTTATTTGCTAATGAGGACGACAACGGTTCTCCCACCAATAACACCATCGGCGGCACCACCGCCGGAGCTCGCAACGTTATCTCTAGCAACGATTTCGCCGGTGTTAGGATCATCGATGTCGGCACTTCGGGCAACATGATCCTCGGCAACTTCATCGGCACAGACGCGAACGGCAACGAGGATCTCGGCAATGACGGCGATGGCGTCGAAATTGACGATGGAGCTACGAACAATCGGATCGGCGACAATGTCGCCGGGGCACGAAATATTATCTCCGGAAACGGTGACGAAGGAGTGGAAATCAGCGGTGATGGCACGTCGGGCAACTTCGTCCAAGGCAATTTCATTGGCACTGCCGCCGATGGCATTTCCAATCTTGGCAACACCAACGACGGGGTCGATATCAACTCCGGAGCAACCAACAATCTCATAGGCGGACCCGATCCCGGAGACGGCAACACGATTGCCTTTAACGACGACGGAGTCGTCGTCGAAGACACTTCGACAGGGAATCGCATTCAACGGAATTCGATCTTCAACAACGACCAACTCGGAATTGATCTGGACGACAACGGCAGCACCGGCGCGAATACCGATCCCGGCGACCCCGACGTCGGCCCCAATCGCTTACAGAACATCCCTCAGTTCATTGGCGACGCCACACTCTTGGGCAATTCACTCACAGTCCGCTATCGCGTCAACTCAGCCCCCGCGAATTCGGCCTATCCACTCGATATTGAGTTCTTCATCGCCGACTCCGACAACCAGGAAGGCCGCACGTTCCTCGCTACCGATCAATACGACCTCGCCAGCGCTCAACAGGAGAGACTGGCCACCATTCCGTTGCCGGCAGTTCTTACGAACACGTTTTTTGTCGCCACCGCTACTGACTCTAACGGCAATACCTCCGAATTCTCTGCTCCGTTCGAAATCGCTTTCCCCACCATCCTTGGATCCGAACCAACTGTCATCCTCCCGAATCAAACCATCGGCCAGGATGATGTCGACTTCTATCAATACGTCGCACACTCCACAGGCAAATTAGTGGTCCGTATTGATTTCCTCCACGCCCTCGGCGATCTCGCCCTTGAGGTCCGCGACGAAAACGGAAATCTGCTCATAGAATCCAACACTTCTTCGATCGATCAGAATTTCGAAGAGGTAATCATCCCCGTCGTCGGGCAGGAAAGATACTTTATCAGCGTGATCGCCGTAGATTTCGATGTTGAACAAAGTCAGTCGTACGCGCTGGAAGTCGAGAATTTCCCCGCACCTTTTCCTTCGTTCGTGGACCTAGTTTCCACTAGCGACTCGGGCTGGGCGAACAACGACAATATTACAGCCGACACAACACCGACGTTCCGCATTCAGGCCGACATCTCCAACTTCATTAAGAACACCTCGATCTTGGCGCTCGACCAATCGGTGATCGATCCGAATAATGACGGCAATCCGGCGGATAGCACCGACGATGGCGCAGGCGTTTTCGTCACCTTGATTAATCAAGACACGGGCGCGGAAGTTTCTGGCTTCGCTACCCGCGTGGGCGGCAACAACACACTTTGGCAGTTCACGCCGCTTAATCCGCTCCCTGAAGGCGAGTACTTTGTCTCCGCGGCAGTTCAAATCGTCGACGGCCAGCAACCTCAGCGCGTGAGCGACCGGGCGCAGCTTTCCGATCCAATCACGGTCATCATTGATTCACAATCACCGCTGGGTGGCACGTTTGACTTGTTGGACTATGGCGATACAGGAATGTTCAACACGGACAACGTCACCAAAATCAACACACCGGCGTTCGGCGGCCTAGGACCGGCTGGAACTATCGTTCGCGTATTCGCTCAAGCCATCAATGCGGACGGCGCGCCAGTCGGATCACCGCTGATCGTTGGCACGGGCGTGGTGGGGGCGGAAGTTAGCGACGGCAACCCTGAAAATGATCTAGGTGTCTGGGAAGTCACGGTCGAGCCCTTGGCCGACGGCAAGTGGAACTTCTTCGCCGGTTTCGAAGATGAGGCCGGCAATCAGAGCGGGCCTGTCAGCACATCGGCGACAAAGACAAACAACATCGGTCAAGCCATACCCAACGGTGGCACCATTTCGCCCCCCATCACCTTCAATCCCGGCGATTTTCCTCCGGTCGGCAATTTGCCCGGCACGAACGTACCAATCCTGGACGTCAATGTCACGGTCAACATTACCCACACTCGCACCGGAGACTTGGATCTCTTCTTGATCGCGCCAGACGGCACCCGGATTGAACTCTCCACCAATAACGGCGGTGACGGCAACGACTATTCTTTCACAATCTTCGATGATGCAGCAAACATCTTAATTTCCAACGGCTTCGCACCTTTTACTGGCGCATATCGACCGGAGCAATCCCTCGCCGCGCTGATCAACACAAATGCGATCGGTACCTGGCAGCTTGAGATCACAGATGACTCCGCGAATGATTTCAACGGCACGTTCCTGAGTTGGAGCATTACAGTTCAAACGTCACTGATGGTTGTCATCGATACCGAAGCGCCCAATACGCCCTATTTGGATTTGCTCGATGATACGGGCCGGCACGACAACGATAACATCACGAAGACGAACAAACCGTCGTTCTCGATGACGACGACCGACCCGAACGTCGCATTCTCACAGTTGCTATTTACGGATAATTTTAAGTTTAGAATTTACGACCGCTTTGAGAATGGCGCGCAGGAAGTGCTGATCTATGATTCTGCACAAGATGCCATCGCCGACGCCAGCTTGACGGCGGGCGATATGTTTACGGCACTCACGCAGTTGACACGTCAACTCCCCGTGTTGACGCCAAGCAGTCCCGGGATCACGGCTCTCGGAAACCTTGCCGACGGCGTTCACAATCTCAAGCTGGAAGTCGAGGATCGGGCTGGAAACATCAGCCATGACTACCTCTTCGAACTTGTGGTAGATACCACGACGCCCCCCGTCTCCTTTGGTCTTCCGGACGGAGAGGATGATACGGATGGTTTGGCCGCCTCGAGTGATAGCGGCGTGACGACCACGCCCGCCACTTTCGCCGATCGCGTCACTAAAGACACCACGCCGACATTTTGGGGCCGCGCAGAAGCGGACAGCATCGTCCGCCTCTATTTCGATCTCAACGCCAATGGCGTGATCGATATCGGCATAGACACATTCCTTGGTCAAACCACAGCCCTGCCACTTGATGGCAATGATGCATTCCCAGACGGTTACTGGGAAATCACCTCGATCCGTGATCTGAATCAAATCGTCGGCATACCGAAGGATGGTCTGCGGCGGCTTCTGGTCACGGCGCAAGACGTGGCCGGTAATCCGATGGCGGTGGTTGGCGAAGGGACCATCACGATCAGCGACGGCGTCGCCCAACTGAAGATTTTCATCGACACGCAAGGTCCGCAAATCACTGGCCTTACTGTCAATGACCTCACCTCAGACGAATACGATCTCTTCGATCTGAAGCCAACACAAACCGGCCCAACGCCAGCGGTCACCAGCCTGCGAATCGCATTCCGAGATTTGCCTAGCCGCGTCATCGACGGCCTTGTCAATGACTTCCGTTACCCGGCACTAGCGGCGGAGATTGCGGCCGCCCTGGGAAATTACAAACTTGTCGGAGATTTCAATGGAGTCATCCCGATCGATTCGATCTCCGTCACAACCTTCGCCCCCGCCCAAATCAGTGACAGCCTCACGGCCATCGCTAGTGCGATCAACATCACCGCATCCGGACTGGTGAATGCGTCGATTCAGCCCGAAGCCGGCGATTACATTACCATCACGAGCGGCCCAGCCGCGGGCCAAGTCCGTCGCATTGTGAGCTACGACGCCAGCACGGGGCAGATGCAGCTCGACGCGTTTCTGCTCAATTTGCCTAGCGTCGGCAACTCGTTCACGATCATGAAGTACGCAACAGCGTACGTCGACCTGCAGTTTGCCGAGCCGCTGCCCGACGACCGTTACACGCTGACGGTCTCCGACAATTTGGTCGATCCGGCCAATAACAAACTTGATGGCGAATCAAATGCGATCGAGCCGATCCAATTTCCCAGTTTTCCGACGGGCGACGGAGTGCCGGGCGGCAAATTCGTCGCTCGCTTCACGGTCGATTCGCGTCCGGAAATTGGCGTCTGGGCAGCCGGCGCGGTGAAGATCGACACGAACGGCAATTTTTACTTCGACCCGTCGACCGTGGACGCGCACAATCGCGATTTGGCCTACACGCTTGGCTTCTCCAGCGACTATATCTTCGCGGGGAATTTCGGCGCGGTCGGCGGAGCGGCCGATGGCTTCGACAAATTGGCCGTTTACGGTCGCGTTGGCAGCCAATGGCGGTGGCTGATTGATTTCTCCAACGACGGCATTCCCGACGCGGCGTTCAATGAAGCCGCCATTAACGGCATCCCCGTGGCCGGCAATTTTGACGGCAATTCAACCAACGGCGACGAGGTCGGCATTTTCACTGGCTCTACCTGGCACTTTGACCGCAATCATAATTACTCTGTCGACACAACGTTTTCTTCCAGCTACCAGGGCTTTCCGGTCGTCGGAGATTTCGATGGCGATGGCGATGACGACGTGGCCACATACGTTGCCAGTAAAGCGGGCGGCAACAAGTTTTACATCGACATCAACACGGCAGGAGCCGGCAACCCGATCAGCATCGACGGTTTCGCCGATTATTCGTTTGTCGTGGGCTTATCCGGGCTGGCTTCAGCCGGCGGGTATTACGGATTCCCCGGCGTCCGAGAAAGGCCGGTTGCCGCGGATATGAATGCTGACGGCGTTGACGATTTGGGCCTCTGGGTGCCAGATGGCACAACGCTTGTGCCGGGAGACGAGGGGGAATGGTACTTCCTCCTCTCTGGGAATAATTTGAACACGCCCGCGGTGATTGAGAATTCGATAGTCAATCGGGCCGCTGCCTCGGGCGGATTCATCCCGTTCAACATTACTCCGTTGGGGCGCGATTTGTACGCTCGCTTCGGCAACAGCTTTGCGCTGCCGATCGTTGGGAATTTCGATCCGCCAGTCACCACGGCGCAAGCCAAAGCCGCAGCAGCTGCGACGGCGGCTGAGAAAGCCAAAGCTGCCACACCGAAGAGCACAACGCCGGCGCCGGCGGCCGCTGTGGCAACTGTCTCAGCTCCCACCCCGACTGTGACGAAGCCTGTTCCTACGGCTTCAACGGCGGCACCGAAAGCATCGAGCACGGCGACTACCGTGGTCAAAGCCACGGCGGCTGTCAAGAGCACAGCGGTCGTAGCACCGGCGACCAGCACGACGACGACAACCCTCACGAAGAAGTCGTCCAATTCATCGACTCAGAAATCGAATGGGGGCGTTATCACGAACACAACGCCTCCCAAACCGGTCGTCACGGCCACTGCTGTTCCTGTACTGTCCAGCGTGGCTGCACCTCCAACGATCTCGCCAGTTGTTGCCCAAAAAACGACTACGCATCCCGTTACCTATCAAGCGAGCGTCCCGTCCGCTGTTGTCACGACCACGACAACGACCAAATCGAAATCCTCGAAGGGAACGACGAATAAAACGGCCACTACGACGGTCAGTACGCAGACGACGGTGGTTGCTTCAAGCGCTCCCGTGAAATCAGTTGCAAAGACGAGCACTCCAGTCGCGAATGTCGCGGCGGCCGTCGTACCACATGTTGTGGTCGTGCCACCTCCGACCACAATAGCCCTTTCGACTGCGAAAGCAGTTACGCAAGCCCTCGTTCATCAGACGGCCGCCACAGCGGCCAAAGCCAATGTGGTCTCGACGCCAAAGGCCACCACGGTGGTCGCGCAACCAGCACCAAAAGTCATCGCTGCGAAAAGCCCCGTTATCGAAAATTCGGTAGTCGTGGTCCAGCAACAGCAGCCTGTCGTCGCCGCGAAACTTCAAGCGGCCTTCAGCGTCGCAAGTGCCGCCAAGTCCGCATCGGTCGCTGCAGCCACGGCTAAAGCACTCACTGTGTCCACATCTGTCACCATCTTCGCTGCGGCCGAGAAAGTTACCACCCAGGTTGCTGAAGAAATCGCTCAATCCGGTATGTCGAGCGTCGTATTCCCAGTCAGCACAACGAACGACGACGCTCCACTTCTTATCGCTGCCACGGCTTTGCAAGATCCGGCCATGGCCGATGCTGCCGTCGCTGATTTGCAGTTGTTGCTCATTGATGTAGAGGAACCGTTGGCTACGGCCAAGGCAAACAGCGAGCACGCTTGCGATTTCGACGGCTGGCAAGATGCCGATCCTGTTGACGAGGAAGTTGCGCTCGAATTAGCTTCCGATGTTTTAACGCTGGCCGTTCAATAGCGGCGAGTTGGTAACACATCGTTAACAGGCAGCGCAAAGCGTCTCGGCCGCACTCAGCCAGAGTGCACAGCACACTTCTACCAGCCGCCCATATTGGCTAGATCACTGTGATGGTCAACTCGTCGAACGACGACCAGCCCCCATCGTCAACCGTCAACCGCAGCACATAGCTGCCAACTGTATCGAACTGTGCCGTTGTACTGGCGGCCGTTGAGTTGGCAATGGTCGCCGTGCTAGGACCAGACATTTGCGCCCACAATAACGTCACCAATTCTGGTGAAATCGGCACGCCTTCGTCGCTGATCGTACTGCTCAATGCCACGGTTGTTCCGCGTTGAACAGTAATGTTTGGGCCCACATCCACCAGCAGCGGTGCGTTTGATGAACTTCCAAATGCGAGAGCGGCAACCGTTGCCGCTGGTGTGTAGTTGATGATCAACTTCGGTCGTTGAGACGCAGTGGCCGCTTCGCTGGTGCTGACATCCACTCCACTAGACTTCGTATAATCTTGCAAGATGATGCCGAAGTTAGCCGCAGGATTGTTCACCCAGGCCTGCACGGCGGCAATGCCCGCACTGTTGAGCGTGATCCGCGAGATTCCCTTGCTGCTCGCTGCGAATGTTCCCAGCGCGGCAGTGCCGTGATCCGTAGAGCTATTCGCACCGGCTGTCGCCCAGTTCTGACCGGCTGCAAATTGCTGCCAAGTGGCCGACAACTCGTCCCACGCACGTTGTAGTGCGTATGCGTTGTACGTATCACTACTGGTATTCGTGACGTTCAACTCGATCGCGGCTGAAACGATGACGCTGCCGGTGGGAATTGAAGAAATATCCCATTTGAACAGGCCAGCCACATCCGGGCTGCCGTCGATATCAATTGACTGAGCCGTCCCGTAGTTTTTGGACTTGGAACCGCTGTTGAGTTTTGTATCTCGCGTGCCAGCATAAGCGACCGATGGGAAGAGGCCGTCTTGGAATGCAATTGCGATCGGATCGTTGGTGGGCGGATCTGGGTTCGTCGAACCGACGTTAATCGTCACTTCGTCCCACGCTATCAACTGACTGTCGCTTGCGGTAAGTTGCAGAACATAGGTGCCAGCCAAGCTAAAGGTCACGGAAGTGGTCGCCGACTGGGTATTGCCGAAGCTTACAGTGCCGAGTCCAGACTTCTTGCTCCAGGTATGGCCAAGCAGGTTTGCCGCCGGCAAGCCATCGTCCGTCACGCTCCCGGTCAGCGTCACTGTCGTGCCAAACGCCACCGATTGATCCGCCCCTGCGTTCACGGTGGGTGCCTGATTTTCCGCGGTCGCGGGAGCCGCTACATTGATCGTCACCTGGTCCCAAGCGGTCAATTGACCGTCACTTGCCGTCAATTGCAAAACGTAAGTTCCCGCCGCGCTGAAACTGGCTGTGGTATCTATTGCCTGGGCATTGCCAAACGTCACAGTTCCCGGGCCCGAGACCTTGGTCCATGTATGACCGAGCGTAACGGGTGTAGGCCGGCTGTCGTCCGTTACCGTTCCATTCAGCGAAGCAATTCCGTTGAACGCTATCGATTGATTTGGTCCAGCGTTTACCACGGGGGCCTGATTGGTGGCTGTGGGTGGAGTGTCGAAGCTGAACAGCACGCTCTTTGCGCTACTGCCTCCGCCGGCCATAAAAACCACGTTATCCGTGAAGTTTTGCTTTGTGCTAGTCACATTGTTGAGACTACCGCTGATCAGCGTCTTCGAGGCGCTGAACGAGATCGTGCCCATCGACGATTCGCGGTAGAGGATGTTGCCGCCACTGTCGCTGGTCGTATAGGCGAAGATCAAGCGGCCAGCCGCCTCGTTCAAGACCACGATCGGTCGCGTCCCTTTTGTATCTACTTCGTAAAAGTTATCCCACACGCCATTTGGTCGGCGAACCAGCATCCCCAGTTTCGGCTTACCAGAACTGTCATAGCTGGTCTTCACGGCCGCATACAAAGTGCCATCTGAGGCGACAGCCGTATGGACATGGTCGTCAGCAAAGGCCCCACCCACACTTTGGACCCATTGGCTGGCCGGCACTTCGTTTGCCCCCCAAGCATCCGGCGCGGCGCCGTCTTGATGGACTCGGAAACCGAATTGCTTCGTGCTCTGGTTCGACCAGAGCACGCCAATTTTGTTGCCGGGCATGGCGATAACAGTCGAGATATCGTCGGAGTTGATGCCGGAGGCGACAGTGATTGGGGCGCTCCAGGTGTTGTAGAGCCCATCGCTATAACGAACTTCGATGGTGCTGCTCCGGTCGTAAGCGACCCACATCCGACCGGTCGAATCGACGTCGATCGTAGCCGTCTCCACGCTGCTGCCAAGAGGCACGTTGACCAATTGGGGCCGCAACGACCACGGCTCGAACCGGTTGTCAGGGCCGCCGTCGTATTGCAACGTAGCCAGTTGCGTGCTCGTATCATCATCGAACAACAAAACGTGGGCCAAATTGCCGACACTTTTTACGTCAGCGTGGACGCTCTTATTCGTCGAGATTTGCTGGGTCGGCGTCCAACTGTTTCCATCGAGGCGAACCACCCAGGTACCGGAAGAATTCGGCATGACCGTCCACCACTGGCCCGCGTGCTCCCAGATCTTTGACTGGGGTTTTTCACCTGTGTTCTCCGATACGGACAAGTTTTGCAATGGAGCCACGGCCAACAGTTGCCGCGTCTCGAGCGATTCGTAGGCCAAACTGCGTCGGTAGCCGTTCTGCTTCCTCTTACGCGTACGACCAGCGGAGGTGTGACTTTGGAAACGACGGCGGAGGTTGCCCAAGAAGTGATTTGACATAGGTGTTTGGGCCGCTGGAATCTGCCGGACGCAGACTTGCGGCGGATGACTTGGGGTCAAGAAAGGAGGGAGGAGAAAGAGGAGTGAGAAGAGATGCATGAAATGTTCATGCTAATTGCGCGTGGGGAGTGTCAATCTACCGGATCGTGTTTAGCAATTTTTCGCTTTGCAGCGGTCGAATTTCCGCGCCAAAGCGCACGGGAAGAACCGCATACACCGATTTATCCTTGGTAGGCAGCAGACAATGTGGCAAAAAAGAAACACGCTCTGAGAGCGGTAGGCGTCACGATCGCCACAAGCAATGCCCAGCAACCGTGGTAATTCAGGAGTGCTGCGCTAAAGGAGTGTGGAGTGAAGGCTCGCAAGCGAAGCACTATTTGCGAGCTGATTGCGCCGCGCCGCGATTGGTTGCAATGAGCGTTGTGAGCTGACCCGCGATCTGAGTCGCCGCGTCACCAGTCAACATGGTGAAATGGTCGCCTGGCACTTCGTGCAATTCTAGCGGCTGCCCAATTTCCGCCGCCCAGCCGTTGTCTTCCACTTCCGGGAGGTCGCGCCCAGAAATTTCCGCTAAGCCCCCCTTGGTCAACGGTACAAACAGATGGACCGAGCCCGCAATAGGGTGGGGCTCGTAACTCTGGATGGCCCGCACGTTTGCCTCACCGACATGAACCAATCGCTGAATATATTCCTCGGGTGTTTCCGCAGGAACGGTGCCTTGCCGCCGCGCCTCGGCCAATGCTGTTTGGAATCGTTTGGTTGGGGTCAGCTTTAGCAATTCCTCGTAATTCAAACGAACATCGGTACCTGCCAAGCAATTGGCAAAGTTCACCAAGTCGCAAAGGAAGCGCGCATCATCTTCGGGATCAAGATTGGCACAAATGGAAGGTAGCGGCGCGTCAAACAGAGCCAACAATTCCACCTCTCTCCCAGCCCGCTCTAGTGCCTCCGCCAGGGCGAACGCAAAGATGCCTCCGGTTGACCAACCTGCTAAACGATACGGCCCGCTGGGTTGCAGTTCGCCGAGCGCCGCTACGTAATCGGTCATCATCTCCGCCAGCGACTGGTGAGGCATCACCTCTTCGTCAATGCCGCGCGGCCGGAAGGCGTAGACCGGTTGATCGTCTCCCAATTCTTGAACAACCTCGGCGTAGTAGCTAACATCCCCCCCCAAGGCCGGCAACAGCACGAGCGGAGGTCGTGTTCCACCCGGCCGCAAAGCAAATAATGGCGACCATCCTTCCTTAGCGCCTGCCGTTCGACCGGCCGCCGATTGGCCCGCCCCTTCGGCCACCAATCGCGACGTTTCCTCCGCCAATGAAGTAATCGTCGGCCCTTCCATAAGCTTGGCCATCGGCAACGTGAAATCGAGCCGGCTTTCCAGGTTGTTCTTGAGCTCTAGCGCCAACAGAGAATCGAGGCCGAAGGTGCTTAGCGGCTGATCAACCTCGAGCGTATTCGCCTCGACGCCAATAATGCGGGCAAGCTCTTGCTGAATGTAATCACGCACCAGCGTTTGCCGCACGGTTTCATTGGCTTCCAGCAATTTCTGACGGAAAGCCTGGTCCACCCGACTTCCCATTTCCGCGCCGCCGGCCTCCGTGACTTCCTTAGCAAGCTCCGTAAACAATGGGGGACGTCGGGAACCGAACAGCCGCAGCATATCGCCCCAATGGGCATCCATGACTGCAACCTGAGGCGAGTTTGCAAGCAGAACTTTACCCAATACCTCGAGCCCCTTCGCGGGATCCATGAGCGAAATGCCGCGTGATTGCACGTTCTCGCTCCGGCCTCCTTCGGCAGCCATGCCAGAGCCGGCCCACGGCCCCCAGTTGATCGCCGTCGCCGGGAGTCCGGCCGCATGTCGCGCGTGTGCCAGTGCATCAAGGAAAGCATTTCCGGCCGCGTAGTTTGCTTGGCCAGGAGAGCCCAACACACTGGCAACCGAGGAGAACAACACGAAGAAATCGAGCGGCTTACTCAATGTAGCTACATGCAGGTTCCAAGCCCCGGCGACTTTCGGCCGCAGCGCGCGATCCAATTGCTCCAATGTCATTTCGGCAAGGATCCCGTCCGCCAACACACCGGCGGCGTGCACGACACCACGCAGCGGCGGTGCATCCGGGGGCACCTGTGCGAGCGACGCAGCGAGCGACTTTGCGTCCGCCACATCGCCCGTCAAAACAAAAACCTGTGCGCCTCGCTTCCGAATTGCCGCTAGCTCACGTTCCAGTTCTGGCGCTGGCCCACGCCGCGACATTAAAGCCACCGCGCCCGCCCCTTGCCCAGCCAGCCATTCCGCCACACGCAATCCTAATGCACCCAGCCCACCCGTAATTAAGTACGTGCCGTCGGAGCGAACGATTGCAGATTGTCCGCCCTGGCGGGTGGACTCATCGCGGATCGCTGATTCTCCGGCCGAACCCTCAATTGGTTGATTCTCAAATGCCACTACAACCTTGCCGATATTCTTCCGCTGCGACATATAGCGGAAGGCGTCGATCGTTTGTTCCGCATCGAATCGTGTAAACAATAACGGACGGTAAGGACCGTCTTCAAACTGTTCCATCACCTCCGCAAACAAGCTGCGAATGTACTCGGGGCGTTGCCGTAACATGCGGTCCAGGTCGATAGCAAAATACGAGAGGTTGTCTTGAAACGGCAGCAGACCGATCATGCGGTTCTGGTAGATATCTGTCTTGCCAATTTCGAGGAATCGGCCATAGGCACGCAAAATTGACAAGCTCTTCGTGATAGCCTCGCCGGGCAGCGAATTCAGGACAACATCGACCCCCTCTCGATTCGTCGCCGCAAGAATCTCCTCAGCGAATGCCACCGAGCGACTGCTATATACATTCTTGACGCCAAGCGATCGCAGAAATTCGCGTTTCTGTTCACTGCCGGCGGTCGCATAGATTTCTGCGCCGATCTGCTGAGCGATTTGAATCGCCGCCAAGCCCACTCCTCCGGCCCCGGCGTGAATCAATACGCGTTCACCCGGCTGCAACTGCGCGAGCC
>CXWJ01010062.1_pt1 | contig 12218 bp, 5 predicted proteins | sample 590841 | NCBI WGS metagenome assembly CXWJ01 (sample SAMEA3498367, study PRJEB10139) | wastewater metagenome | biome: wastewater treatment plant; material: activated sludge | place: Austria | collected 2015-01-21 | reverse complement strand
GCCGTACTAATGGTCGAGGGCTTACGTTACATATGGTGCGGAGAATTCGGAATTTTGGTTCGTTATCGACATCACGAACCCGGTGTCTTCATCATTTCAGTTTTGGGAGCCTCGCTCGCGGGGCTTTATAATCGAATAAAACTTTGTTTGTTACAAAGGTCTTTTGGTGATTTGAGCGTCGAGGGTACACCCGGTCCCATCCCGAACCCGGCAGTTAAGCTCGACAGCGCTGATGGTACTTGGAGGGCGACTTCCTGGGAGAGTAGGTCATTGCCAAAGGGCCTTTTTTTATTTACGAATTACGATTAGAGAGAGCGCGAAGGCGCTCTTTTTTATTGCTCGTGCTCCGGCAGCCATACATACTGCCCGATTGAGCAATACTCCCGGAACCCCAGCCGGCGATAGATATTGCTGCCCATCTCGGACGCATGCAAAATACCGGCCCGATAGCCCATCGCGCGGGCATCACGCAAGGGGGCCAGGGTCATCAACGCCCCAATCCCTTGTCGTCTGGCCTCCGGTACAGTGGCAACGTCGTAAATGCCGGCGACTGCCGCGCCATGGTAGAGCGATGAGGAGGCCACCGGCTCCCCATTCAACCAACCGATATAGGCGTGCAACGGCATTCCCGCCCCGAAGACCGCGCAATCGTACAGGTCGATGAACGGATCGGTAAAGGAATCGGCGATACCGAAGCCGGCGATGAAGGGCCGAAACCACGTCTTCAGAGCGACACTATCGTTGACCTTCTCGATTGTGAAGCCGGCCGGTATTGGGATGTCTTCGTTCAGGGCCTGCAAGTCTACTGCCATTCCCGCCGCGTTTTCGGTATGAAGGAAGCCATGCGTTTCCAGACGTGCCCCCAAATCGGTGGGCATTGTGGTTGGGCCGATCAACCATAGCATCGGCACATTATTGGCCTGGCAACGCGCTATCGCCGCCTCGATGGCGGTATCCACATCCACGTCCTCGAGGGTATATTTCGCCCGCATGCGGTTATTGAACATAGGGAAAGGGATGTCGGTGATCGTCCACAACAATTCCGGGTCATCGTGAAATTCCGCTTGCGGCCAGTGGCTGAACATGCGAAAGAGATCAAACATGTTGGCTTCAATGGCGGTCACTAACGCGGGCGTGGATAAGTCTTGAAGAATGTTATTCATTGCAATCATTGGCTGTTGCCTTGACCGTGGGCGGGATGCCATCCCGCCCTACATCGTTACAGCGGGCGCAATCCGGCCTCGATGCTCGCCCGCCGCCCCTCCAAAAACGGCGGCAGGACGAGCGATTCGCCCAAATGCGCCGGCTCCTCGTCCACGGTGAACCCCGGCCCATCGGTCGCCAGCTCGAACAGGATGCCGTTGCTAACGCGGAAGTAGAGCGACTTGAACCAGAAGCGGTCGACCACGCCGGAATTGGGCATGCGGGCGTTGTTCAGGTGTTGCAGCCAGGCAGCCTGTTCGGCGTCGTCGCGCAGCCGGAAGGCGACGTGGTGCGTCCCGCCGCGCCCCAGATAGCCGCGCGCCTCGTTGGGCTGCACGACGACGTGGACTTCGCGCCCCGGCCCGCCGCCGTCCATGCCGTAGATGATGACCTCTTCCAGCGCGTTGCCCGGCGTCGGCCGCCGGTCGATCTCCTCGAAGTTGAGGATACGGGTCAGGATCAGGTCCAGTTGCTCGGCCGACGGCACGCTGAGGACGACGCCATAGAAGCCGCGCAGGGCGAACTCGGCCGGGACGTCACTCCCGTCCCACACCTCGCCATCGAACGGCGCGCCGCCGTCATCGACCAGGGTCAGGCGTTGCCCCTCCGGGTCTTCGAAGCGCAACGACAGCGCCCCGCGAAATTCGGCGATTGGCCCCGGCGTCACGCCGTTCTCCTTCAGCCGCCCCTCCCAGTAGATGAGCGCATCGCGGCCGTTGACGCGGAACATGGTGTTGACGATGCTGTCCGTGCCGCGCTGTTCGGGGGCGGTGCGCGGCCAGTCGAAGAAGGTCATATCCGTGCCGGGGCTACCCAGCTTGTCGGCGTAGAACAGGTGATAGGCCGAGACGTCATCCTGGTTGACCGTCTTCTTGACCAGCCGCAGGCCCAGGACGCGGGTATAGAAATCGACATTGGCCGGGGCGTTGCCGGTGACGGCGGTGACGTGATGCAGGCCGTGTAATTGCATATTCATCTCCTTGATTGGACTGTTGACTTGGCGGATATAGTATCGTAGATGTTTTTATTAACGAACTATTGTCGCGATAGATTAAGGCCAGACTTCCGGCAGCAGATGCTCATAGGCGCCACGGTTGATGCGCCACACCACGGCCAATCGCGACCGGCTCCACAAACGCCCGCGCGTCACGGCGCGTACCACGTCGTAGTACGCCGCCAAATCCCCGTTCTCGATCACGTTTTGCCCGGTGCGCAGCGTCTCGACGTAGCCGGGTGGCACCTCGCGCCGAAAGTGGCCGATGCGCCAGTTGGCCGGATCGCGCACCGGCAGCCGGGCCAGCAGCGGATCGGTCAAACCATTGCGGTCAACGATGTGGACGGCCGGCCCGGCATAGTAACCCAGAAAGCCGACGTTGCCGTGCTCGATGACTGCCGGCCCCGCGCCGCGCAAGACAGCGCCTTGTTCGGCCCAGGGGTGGGGCGCGCGCTCCGTCTGGAACAGGCCGGTATAGGGCGTGTAATAGGCCCGTTCGTCGGCGATGTCGCCATCCCGCCGGGCGGATTCGCCGCTGGGCCGCCCGGCCAGCCAGTACGGTATGTGTCCGATCAGGCCCAGGCCCAGGATGGCGGCGGCCGAGGCCAGAAGAACCGGCCGTCGCAGGCGCTCGCCGCCCATCACGATCAGCAGGGCGACGGCGGCCAGCAGCGGCGCGGCCAGAAAACGACCACTCATAAAGTCGCCGCCGATGCGAATAATGTAGAACGAATAGAGAGCGATACCGGCGGCCACGGCCAGCGCCCCGGCGCGTCGCGTTGCCACGGCCAATACCAACGCCGCGAAGATGATCGCCAACGTCAGCGGGTCCCAACGGAGCGAGTTGAGCAGATAGGCCACTCCCTGCCGGGCCAGATCGGCCGCGGGGATGCCGGTCGCCAGCTTGGCATAGGCCGTGTTGGGAAAGGGAAAGCCATAATAGAACAGCGAGAAAGCCAGCCACAGCAGCAACGGCGCAAAGCCCAGGGCGGCCAGGCCCACCGCGCGCCACGTCCGGCGCTGCCACACCGCCCAGCCCAGCGCCGGGGCCACCAGCAGCAGCGCATCCATCCGGCTCAGGGCCAGGAGCGCCGCCAAAAGGGACAGGGCGAAGACGCGCCGATCACTTGGCGGGCGGGCAAACCAGACGACCAGAAACGCGGCCAACAAAACATGGGTGAGCGGGTTTTCCAGGCCGGAGGTGGAATAGTCAACGAAGGCCCGCGACAGGCCCAGGACGAGGACACCCAGCACGGCCGCCGCGCCGGGCCGTAGACGAAAGGCCATGAGCCAGACTGCGACAACCGACAGTGCAACGGATAGTGCAATGGCGCTATAGTAAGTTTCCCCGGTGAGCAGTCGCCCACCGATGAGGCTGAAAAGCCACAGCGGATGGGTATAGGCCTGCACCCGCTCAGCCGGATTCCAGGTCAGCCCCAGGCCATTGACGGTGTTATCGACCACGCGCAAGGTGATGTAGGCGTCGTCACTCAGCCAGGCCATCAGCAGGATGACGGCGGCCAGGAAGGCCACGGCGAGCCACAGGACGAGCGACAACCGTCGCCGGCCGGTCGCTGGTGGGTTCTCGGCGGTGGGCAGCCTGTCCCCGATGGCCGCGCGCGTCCTTACACTCGCGTCTTCAGGGTCAAGGATGGTAAAATCATCAGTCAATGAGTTCTCTTCCCGGGCGCTCCCGTCCATCTAGCGCATTCATCCTGGCGATTATAGCACTGCTTTTGTCAGCCCTGTATGTGGCCGGTCTCATTTTCGACTGGCCGGCGTGGGTTCATGGCAGTAACTGGGTCTGGGTAAGGCGCGTGCCGGCGGCGGGGGCGCGCTTGTGGCTCATGCCTTTGGCACTGGTAGTGGGTCTGGTGGCCGGGGCGGCGGCGCTGCGGGGCGGCGAGTGGTCGCGCCGGCGGACGGCGCTGTTTCTGGGCGGGTTGGTCGTGCTAACGCCGCTGCTCCAGATCGCCGTGGCCGCCCAACATCGGCCGCAGCCGCTCAGTCTGGTGGTGATGAGCGCCGCCGGCTTCTGGCAAGAGGGCGTGCGCATCGACGACCCGGCGACCTTCATCCGCGAGCATACGGCGCGGATGCCCACCTATGGCGACATCCATCTGCGTACTCAACCGCCCGGCTGGCCGCTGACCTATTTGGCCTTGGCGCAACTATTCGCCCATGCCCCGGGCGCGGCCGACGTCGCCGGTCGATGGATCCACCGCTACGATTGCGCCGCGCCGGAGTTGTTGGGTCTGGAAACGGCGCAACTGGCCGCGGGCAGCCTGCGCGTGGCCCTGCTGCTGCTCAGCGGGCTGGGCGTGCTGCCCCTGTATGCCATCGGTCGCCGCTTCTATCCCCCGGCCGCAACCCGTCTGGGCGTTGTGGGCTTTGCCTTTCTGCCGGCGCTGCTCGTCTTCTCCGGCCGCTTCGATGTGGTCTATGCCTTACTGGGTCTGGTGGGCCTGTGGCTTGGCTTGCGGGCCGTGGTGGATGGCGAGAGGCTGGCCGCGATCATGCTGGCGGTTTTGCTGGCGGTGGCCTCATTCCTGTCGTTCACAGCACTGCCGGTAGCGGGCGTTGTCCTGTTCATGGTGGCGGTGTGCGCCCTGGCGGAGGAGCGCGCCGGTGGGCCGCGACGGCTGTTGTGGACAGCGGGGGTGATTGGAGCGGCTGTGCTGCTGCTCTGGGGCGTGCTGTGGCTAACGCTGGACGTGAACGGGCTGGCGATGTGGCGCGTCAGCCAGGCCATCCACCGCGAGTACCGGCTCAACTATCCGGCCTGGTTCGTCTTCAATCTGTATGATTTGGCCGTGTTCATGGGCATCATCCCCTTTGTGGGCGCGGTGGCGGCGGGTGCGTTCGGGCTGCGACATAGATCGGCCGGCCATTGGCCGGCGGTGGGCTGGCTCGCGGCGGTCTTACTTTTGAATTTGTCGGCGACGGTGCGGGCCGAGACGGGCCGGCTATGGCTGTTCGTCATGCCCCTCGGTCTGCTCATCGGGCTGGCCTATTTCGCCCAGGCCGCGGGCGAGACGAAGCGCGGGCGCGACCGGCTGACGCTGCTCTTTGGCATGTTTCTCGTCCAGGCGCTGGTGACGGGCTACTTGCTGGGCGGGCGAGCCGGCGAACCGGCGACCGCCGCGCCCCAATGGCGCTTGCCGCCCACGGCCACTCCGGTCGATTACCGGCTGGGCGAAAGCGTCGCCTTGCGCGGCTACGAAGTATCGCCGGTGCCGGATGGGGTGCGCCTGACCCTCTATTGGCAGGCGCTCGACTTTCCGCGGGCCGAATATTCGGCGTTCGTCCATGCCCTCGACGGCACAGGGGCCATCGTCGCCCAGAGTGACGGGCCGCCGGCCGTGCCCATGTGGTGCTGGGTTCCGGGCGAGGTCGTGGGCGACGAACGGTTGTTGGTCGCCACGCCGGCCATTCAAACGGTGGGCGTCGGGCTGTATGACCCCCTGACCGGCGTCAGGCTGATGGTAGCGCCGCCGGCCCCGGAGGAGCGGATTCTGCTGCCGGTTGCCGCAGAGTGAGGGCATGGGCCAGGACAAACAGGCTGAGGTTGGCGACGAAGAGAACGCCGAGGCGGCTATAATCCTGCCAGCGGCCGACCAACTGGAAGAAAGGCATCGAGGCCAAAATGATGGAAAGCGCCAGCAACAGCCACAGATACCAGCGCCGCCGCCGCTCCGCCGCCGGCAGGCTGCTCAGTTCCGACCAGGCCAAGGTCTGGGCAAACGGCAAATAGACGAAGTAATGGGGCCACGATGTTTCGATGGCGAAGGGCAGGCTGAGGAATAGCAGGGCCACGGCCCACTCGGCGGCGCGCGGGATGCCCCGCCGGATCAGCCGCGCCACGGCCGCCAGATTGACAAGGAACACCCCATACCCCAGCAGCCGCCAGACGCCTCGCCCCGCGCCCGTGCCCAACCAGCGCCCGACAACGCTGGGCATATATTGGGCGTTGATATCCTCCGGCATCCAGGTCGCCAGGGCGTGGGCCACGCGCTCGCGCACCGTCTGGTAGAAGCTCCAATTGCCCTCCGGCCCCAGCACAACCGTCGGAATGAGTAACCAGAATAGGATAAAGGCCGCCGCCAGAACGATCAGAAATCGCCAATCCCGCCTGACCAGAAAGTAGAAGGCGACGACGGCCACGTAATATTTGATCGCCACGGCCAGCCCCAGCACGACGGCCGCCGCCGACACCCGGCCGCGCTGATACAGGAAGAGCGCGGCAAATGCGCCGCCGGTGACCAGACTGCTGACCTGACCCCACTTGAGGTTATGGAGCAGGGGCATGGACAGCGCCAGAAGCACAACGTAAAGGCTGAAGGCGGCGCGCGATCGTGGATAGTAATTCAGCGCCGGCAGCAGCAACAGCCCCACGCCGATGAGCTGCGCCACCGACCACCACGAGACCGCCGCTCCCTGATCCAGACGGCCCAATGGAACCAGCAGCAGGGCGAAGAACGAGCTATAGAAGTAGCCATTGGACGGCCGGCCGGAGATGAGTAGCTCACGGCCGGTGGGATAATATTGGCGGACGAAATCGCAGTAAAGCTCCCGGCAATGATCGAGGGCAACCACCAGGCCGGGCACGCCGCCCCACACCACGCGATAGTAGAGGAAGACGAGCACGGCCACCGCCGCCAGGAACACCAAGACAGGCCACCACGAGGGCCGATGGTCGCCGGCGACCGGCTGGAGCGATGTGTTGTCTTGTCTCACGCCTTCACTGGATCAGGGGCTAAAGCAGGTGATGGCTCTTATCTCGAAAATGATTATTGCCCGCCGAATCGGCTAAATCATATCCCGTTTATCGCTGGTTAGCGAGACGCCGGGTCGTTGGTGTCCGCTTGCGAAAATAGTATGCGGCAGCATGATTAGTTTCTTAATTATTGCGTTTAGTGGGGGGATGTATTTTGTACGTCACGCTACAGAGAAATTAGCCATGGCGCATTTTACCACCCCGGTCAGATTGGTACTAGACAAAATACTCGTTCCGTAGTAAGATGCTATTAATCTCCTGCTCTCCAGCCAAGATCGGGAGGAAGGTCAAGGGAAGTCACCTCCATTTAAGAAATAACATTAAGAATCTGTCTTGCCGTGGAGCACCCCCTCAGATAAATCAGTCTGAGTGGATGGGAGAAATCCGGCGATACGTTTTTACCTAACATTGCCCCGCCAACAAGATCGGGGATTGTTCTGCGCGTTAAAATACCTCCCATTATCAAAGAATATGATACTTATTACCCTTTAATGGGTAGATGATGGTGCTTATTGTAACGTTTCTAGTGATAACACACTTAGTCATAATGTATATAACATTGTAACGTTAGGGTGATATGACATCGGCGTGTCCACCTACATAGTAGCTGATATGGAGGAAGCTATAAGTTAGAAACCGCGCAATTGCATGTTACCAGTTCAAACGTATCGGGTTCAATCTGATCTGGTGTAGTAGAGGTAAAGTCCGTAGCAAGTACTGTCGTTGCAAATTAACGTCGCAAGGGGCGAAAAGGGCGGCCCGGTCTTGGGGGGCTTTGGTTCGTCTGGCCCAAATCAACTCTGATCCACCTTATCGCCCACTCGCGTGGGAAATTTAGGTATCTCACCTCGTGGATAGCCCCGTCGTTTCGCGCCGATTTGCCACGGCGCGGAAGCCTGACGATGCCTGGATGCCTCATGCGCTCCCGCAGGTGACGCGCGAAGCCGGCAGTCTATGACTGGAGTTCTCCAGCCCGCATCGATGCCATCGAAGCCCACGGGGGCTACCTTTCTCTTTCCAACAAATATTACTAAATGGCTGTAATCCAGCCGCATGTTACCTATTTGATTGGAGGATTCCAATGAAGCCGAGTCTTGCTAAACGTCGGCGAACAACCAGCGTGGCGCTGGTGGTGTTGCTGGCCGTATTTTTGACTTTGACAGCAATTCCGGTGGGGGCGCAGTCGACGAATCCCGTGCCGGTGCAAACGTTCTATGTGCCCTTTCCGGAGGACCAACTCCTGGCGGGGTTGCAGGCCATCGAGTCCGGGGGGTCAGGCAACGCCCCGGACAGCCCCGTGACCACCTATATCTCCATCGCGGCTGTGGCCGAGGGCACCATCATCTACTATGATCAGTGGGAGAACGGCTACGACGCCGACATCTCCAACCCGGGCAACCTGTATAGCGCGGGGAACCTCGGCGGCACGCAGATCTGGGGCGACGGCAACGCAGCCAACGGCAAGCCGCCCGGTTACGCGGCCGACCTTATCCAGGCGGGCGACGTTATCCTGCTCAACAACGACGTCCCGACAGACGATCTCGGCCTGATCGATTTCGACGGTCGGGACAAGTTCGCGCCCAGCAAGACCGTTGCGGTGACACGCACGGGCTGGGCGGACGATTCCAACACCCTACTGGCCGGGGCGGTCGAAGTATTCGACACGACCAACTGGGGTACCCTTTATCGCGCGCCAGTGGGCGAAAACGTCACCGGCGACGCCGATATGTTCGAATATACGGCCCTGGCGATCATGGCCGGCGAGGGCGGGGCGACGGTTTCCGTCGACGCGAACAATGACGGCGACTTCACGGATGGCAACGACGTCGAGGATGAAAGCCTTCTCGAAGGCGAAGCCATTCTGGTCGACGATATCAACATAGGCGGGCGGGTGGTTTCCGACAAGGCGGTGCAGGTTGACATCCTGACCGGTGATGTCGGTTCGAGCTATGAAAGCCGCGACTCGGCGCTGTTGCCGGTGGCCGATTGGTCACACGACTACTACACCCCGGTTTCCACCGCCACTTCAACGCACGGTGTATCGACCACGTCGGTATGGCTCTACAATCCCACAGCGGCGGCGATCACCGTCACCTACTCGTGGTCGGGCGGCAGTGACACCGTGAGTGTGCCGGCGGGGGGCACCACGGAGGTAACCCTCACCGCGCCGCGGGCATATGAGTTCTCCAGCACCGCGGATTTCTACGCCTTCTCGACGACCGATTCAGGGAGCAGCGATTCTGGCAACAACCAGGCCTGGGACTGGGGGTTTTCGCTGATTCCGCAGGAATCGCTGACGCCGCAGGTGCTGGTCGGACTGGGCATCGGCAAAGACCCGACGGCGGGCGGCTCTGAGAACGGCAATCCGCTGTGGATTACGCCGGTGGGCAATGGCAGCACGGCGGTGACGGTCTACATCGATTATGACGCCGACCCAACGACCGGCCCCAATACTGATCCCTACGGCAGCAAGTATGATGTCTCGTATTCGCTGACGGAACTGCAGCAGCAGAAGGTCTTCGACCCCGACGGCGACCAGACCGGTCTGCTGGCCTATGTCGTGACGGCGGGAGTCAATCTGGCGGGAGCCTGGGGCCAGGACCCAACTGAGGCGACCGCCGGTACTCCGGGGCTGGACGTGGGGACTTCAACCCCACCGCTGCCGCTGTTTTCGGCGGGCAAAGTGGGGACGCTGTATGACGATCCGGCGACGCCGGGCGTGGACGGCGATACGAACAACGACGGGATTATCGGCCCGGGCGACGTATTGGTCTACACCATCGTGGTGACCAATGTCGGCCGCGTGCCGGTGCCGGACCTGATCGTGGTAGACACCTTGCCGGTCGAGGTGGTATATGTCGCCAACACCACCGAGTTGGAATATCTGGCCAACACTTACTCCATTCCCGACAGCAGCGGTTTTCCGTTGGACGGCGCGGGTGTAAATCTGCAAACGATTACCGGGACCTCTCTGGCGGTTGGCAAGGAGTACACGATCACTTTCCGCGTAACCATCAAACCCGATGTCCTGGTGGAAGAGATCATCAATACAGGCACGGCGACGGCGGTGAATTACACCGTGCCGTTTGTGGACATTACGCCTCTGGGAGGCATCGGCGACTTCGTCTGGAATGACGCGAATGGTAACGGCATCCAGGACGCGGGCGAATTGGGCATCCCCGGGGTTATCGTCAAGCTGCTGGACAGCAGCGGCAATCTCATTGCGCAAACGGTGACGGATGCGGATGGGTTCTACCATTTCACAGGGCTGGAAACCGGCAACTACAAGATCGAGTTCGTGCTCCCGAGCGGCTACAGTTTCTCACCGCAGAATGTGGGCGCGAATGACGCCGTGGACAGCGACGCGAATCCGGCCACCGGACAGACACCGGTGTTCACCTGGACCGCGGGGACGATAGACCTGACGTTCGACGCGGGTATGTACGTGCCGACGCCGGCGATCACGATCGTGAAGACGACCAACGGCAGTGACGGGCTTAACATACCGGTCGGCGCACCTGTCACCTGGACCTATGTTGTAACCAACAGCGGTACTGTGCCCTTGACTGACGTCGCCGTCAATGACAGCGACCTCGGCCCCATCACCTGCCCGAAGACGACTCTGGCGGTAGGTGAGTCCATGACCTGCACGGCCACCGGCACGGCGGTTGCCGGCGCTTACAGCAATATCGGCACGGCTTCCGGTGAGTACAACCAGACCACGGTCAACGATACCGATCCAAGTTCCTACTTCGGTACTGATCCGGAGATCACCGTCACGAAGACGGCTAACCCGACTACGGTGCCGGAGACGGGCGGCAACGTGACCTTTACCTACGTGGTCCAGAACACGGGCAACGTGACGGTGACGATCACGGAGCTGAAGGACGACAAGTTCGGCACGCTGACCGGTGACGGCGACTGCCAGGTGGGTACGGAACTCGCCCCGGCCGCGTCGTGCACGTTCCAGGCGACCTTCCTGGTACCGCCCGGCGCGACCGGCAGCACCCACACCAACGTCTTCACGGCCAAGGCCGAGGACGAGGACGATACTGAAGTTCAGGACGACGACCCGGCGACGGTGACCCGCACCGACTTACTGCCGAGCATCATCGTCGAGAAAACGGCCAACCCGACGAGCGTACCGCAGACGGGCGGTAACGTGACCTTCACCTACGTCGTGACCAACAATGGCCCAGTGACGGTGACGATCACGGAACTGAAGGACGACAAGTTCGGCACGCTGATCGGCGATTCCGACTGTCAGGTGGGCACGATTCTCGCCCCGGCCGCTTCGTGCACGTTCCAGGCGATCTTCCTGGTGCCGGGCAACGGCGCGGGCGGGACGCACATCAACACGTTCACGGCCAAGGCCAAGGACGCGGACAACAACCCGGTTCAGGACGACGATCCGGCGACGGTGACCTACACCGACGTGCTGCCAAGCGTCGTGGTCGTCAAGACGGCCAACCCGATCACCGTGCCGGAGACGGGCGGCAGCGTGACCTTCACCTACGTCGTGACCAACAATGGCCCGGTGACGGTGACGATCACGGAGCTGAAGGATGACAAGTTCGGCACGCTGATCGGTGACAATGACTGCCAGGTGGGCACGGAACTCGATCCGGCCGAGTCATGCACGTTCCAGGCGACCTTCCTGGTACCGCCCGGGGCGGCCGGCAGCACCCACGTCAACACCTTCACGGCGAAGGTGGAGGATGAGGACGGCACCGAGGCGACCGACGACGACCCGGAGACGGTGACCCGCACCGACCTACTGCCGAGCATCGTGGTCGAGAAGACGGCCGATCCGACATCGGTGCCCGAGACGGGCGGCAGCGTGACCTTCACCTACATCGTGACCAACAATGGCCCGGTGACGGTGACGATCACGGAGCTGAAGGACGACAAGTTCGGGACGCTGATCGGCGATGCCGACTGCAAGGTAGGCACCGTCCTCGCCCCGGCCGCGTCGTGCACGTTCCAGGCCACCTTCCCGGTGCCGCCCGGCGTGACCGGCAGCACCCACACCAACATCTTCACGGCCAAGGCCAAGGACGCGGAAAACAACCCGGTGCAGGACGACGACCCGGCGACGGTGACCTACAATGATGTGGCCCCGAGCATCGTGGTCGAAAAGACGGCCAACCCGATCACTGTGCCCGAGACGGGCGGCAGCGTGACCTTCACCTACGTCGTAGCCAACAATGGCCCGGTGACGGTGACGATCACGGAGCTGAAGGA
>CXWJ01004340.1_pt1 | contig 12218 bp, 10 predicted proteins | sample 590841 | NCBI WGS metagenome assembly CXWJ01 (sample SAMEA3498367, study PRJEB10139) | wastewater metagenome | biome: wastewater treatment plant; material: activated sludge | place: Austria | collected 2015-01-21 | reverse complement strand
GCCGCGCCCGCCGCCAGCCAGATGGCGATGACCACGTGGGTCGGGATGAGGAAGACAGCCAGGTCGGGCACGTAGTAGTTGAGGGCGTAGAAGGTGAAGCCGATGGCCGCGACCAGCAACACCACCGCCGCCCGCCACTGCCGCGCCAGGAGCCACACCAACCCCACGGCGGCCAGCGCCAGATAGACCCAGCCCCAGGCGTCGAACAATAAGCGGCCGATGATCGCCCACCGCGCCGGATCGCGCAGCCACGCCGCCCATTGCAGCGCTCCCTGGAAGCGCCCGCCGATAACCCACTCGACAAAGCGGGCCGCGCCCATCGGCTCGCCGTTGACCGCCTGCCAGCGCAGTGGCAGGTAGAGGTAGAGCAGCAGCGGCACGAAAAAGGCCAACGCGGCGGGCCAGAAACGCATGAGCGGCCTGATGGTCAGCCGCCGGCCTTGACCCTCATCGTGCAGCAGTCGCCAGACAACGGCCAGCGCGGCCGGCGGGATCAGGAATACCGTCGTCAGGTGGTTGGTCAGTCCCAGGCCAATCAAAAAGGTCAGCCCCACCACTGTCTTGCGCCGGTCGGCTGCCTGTCGCCGGCCGTCGGTGGTCAGCCGCACCATCAGCCACAAGGCCAGGGCCACGATCAGCGCGTGGAGNNCCCACCAGCGCGGGCAACGGCCGCCGCAGCAGGTCCAGCCCGATGCGAAAGACGACCGCCGCCGCGACTACGGCATAGACGGCCGAGGCCAGATTGAGCCGCCAGGCGACCGTGCCCCGCGGCAGCAGCGAAAACAGCTTGCCCAGCAGCAGGTAGAGCGGATAGCCGGTGGGGTGGGCGATACCCAGTTGCGGGGCGACGACCTGGAACTCGAACGTATCGGCCGCGCCGACGGCCGAGGACATGGTCGCCAGATAGACCGGCAGCAGGGCGACGACCACGAACAACGGCCCCACGCGCCGCCAGCGCCGGTCGCCCTCGCCGAGGCGGGCATGAACCACCAGCACNNTTGCTGAGCCGTCGCCCGGCGAACCAGGCCGCAATCGCGCCCATCACCCCCAACGCCAGCGCCCCGGCCGGCCGCCCCAGCCAACCCGCCGCCGGGAACAGCCCCTCGAACAGCAGCCGCGACACGGCCAGCCCGGCCACGAAGCCGCAGGCGGCGTTCAATGCCGCGCCGGCCCACGTCCGGAGAGGACGTTGTGTTTGCTGGAGAGGTGGATGATCGGCTGCCATGAGGGCCTATTGTACCCATAACCGGCGCGGTAACGATGATGGCTAGCGCGGCGGGTTGAAGAACCCGCCGCTAGTAAGAAAGTGCGTTCAAACGCACTAAAAGAGGGGATGCGCTTCCGCAGTGCGTTTGAACNNAGGCGATCCGCGGTCTGAGTGTAATCGGTGTCGCCCAGATAGGCGCGGAAAAAGGCATCCTGCTTGCCCTCAGCCGAGGCCAGGCCGCAATCCCGCGTGTTGTAGGCCAACTCGTCGTCGCGGATGTCGATCCGCCCATCGGCGGCCGAGTAGTGGCCGAAGATGCCGTTGCAGCCCGTGTGGCCGCCCATGCGCCCGTTGTCGTCGAAGTGAATCCAGGCCGGGGCCTCGGCGGCGACCGGCGCGTCGGCCGGGCCATAGGCGACCAGCGCCCAGGTCGTCTCGCCCAGGTCGGCCGTGGCCCGGCAGGCGGTCAGGATGGTTGGTAGGAGTAGCCATAAGATCCATTTCAACGCAGCTGGTTTTTGGTGCATGGGTTGCCTCCGGGAGAGAAACCGAGTTTTCAGGAAATAACTCGGTTTGTGGGATATGATACAATCAATCCGCGCTCAACGACTAGGAGATTCCCAATGACCCAATCCGCGACTGATCGCTTCGCCACCCTCGCCGTCCATGCCGGCGTCGAACCCGACCCGACTACGGGCGCGATTATGACCCCCATCTACCAGACATCGACCTACGCCCAGACGGCGGTGAACCAGCACCGTGGCTACGACTACGCCCGCACCGCCAACCCGACCCGGGCCGCGCTGCAAAAGGCGCTGGCGGCGTTGGAGGGCGGCCGTTTCGCCCTGTCGTTCTCGTCGGGCATGGCGGCCATTGATACCCTGCTGCGCCTCGTCCGGCCGGGCGAGCGCGTCATCTGCGGCAATGACCTCTACGGCGGCACGTTCCGCCTGTTCGATAAGGTGCTCAGCGATTACGGCTTGCTGTTCACCTTCGTGGACACGACCGACCAGGCGGCCATCCCCGCCGCGCTGGCCGCCGGGCCGGCCCGCCTGGTGTGGCTGGAGACGCCCACCAACCCCATGCTGCGGCTGGCCGACATCGCCGCCGCGGCCACCGCCGCCCACCGGGCCGGAGCGTGGTTGGCCGTCGATAACACCTTCGCCTCGCCCGCGCTGCAACGGCCGCTGGCCCTGGGGGCCGATTTCGTCATCCACAGCACCACCAAGTACATCGGCGGCCACTCCGACGTGGTGGGCGGGGCCATAATTATGAACGATGAGAGCACCCACGAGCGGCTCCAGTTTTTGCAAAACGCCGTGGGGGCCGTGCCCGCGCCGTTCGATTGCTTCCTGACCCTGCGCGGCATCAAGACGCTTTCCCTGCGCATGGCCGCCCATTGCCACAACGCCACGGCCATCGCCCACTTCCTGGCCGAGCATCCGGCCGTTGAGCGGGTCATCTATCCCGGCCTGCCCACTCACCCGCAACACGAGCTGGCCTGCCGGCAAATGGCCGGGCCGGGCGGCATGGTGTCGTTCATCCCGCGCGGCGGCGAGGCGGCGGCCCACACCATCGTCTGCGCCACGCGGCTGTTCACCCTGGCCGAATCGCTGGGCGGCGTGGAGTCGCTCATCGAACTGCCCGCGGCCATGACCCATGCCTCGGTCGGCGGGCCGGAGGCGCAGGCCGCCGGCTTCGCCGTCGATCCGGCGCTGGTACGCCTGTCGGTCGGCATCGAGGACGTGGATGATCTCATCGCCGACCTGGATACTGCCTTGAACGGAGAATGAAGAAACAGAATCCACAGATTACACAGATTTCACAGATGAAAAAGATCGATCCGCAGATGACGCAGATTTCGCAGATTATTAAGAATATTTCTTTAATCTGCGAAAAGTGTGTAATCTGTGGATTCTCTCTTCTTACCACGCGATGAACCTGCTAAAAGCCATCTTCTCGCTGATCAAGGAGACCATCGGCGAATACGTCAAGGATCGGGGCACGATCTATGCCGCCGGGTTGGCCTATTATGGCGTGTTCTCCATCGCCCCCTTGCTCGTCTTCGCCACGGCCGTGGCCGGGCGTTTCATCGGCCGCGGTGCCGCCGGTGAGCAGGTGGCGCTGCAATTGCAGTATCTCGTCGGGCCGGAGCTGGCCGTCTTCCTGGAAGACCTCATCGCCACCCTGACCGACCGCACGACCAATGCCACGGCGGCCCTGCTCAGCATCGGCGTGTTACTGTTCACTGCCGGGGGCATCTTCAACCAACTGAAGACCGCGCTGAACCTGCTATGGGGCCTGACCGACGTGCGCCCGCGCAATGCCCACGAATGGCGCGTCCTGGTGCGCTACCGGGCCATTCCCTTCCTCATGGTGTTTGTCCTGGGCCTGCTTCTCAGCCTGTCGGTTATCCTGGAAACGCTCATCCTGGCCGTCAGCGCCCGCTTCGAGGTGCTCTTCCCGGAGCTGGCCGGCCTGTTGCCCGGCATCAGCCGTGTCATCGTCCCGACCCTGGCCTTCGTCACCATCCTGCTCATCTTCAAATTTCTGCCCAATGCCTATAGCCGTGTGCGCGACATTGCCGTGGGCGCGGCCGTCACCACGGCCCTGTTCCTCATCGGCCGCCGGCTGCTGCTCGTCTTTCTCTCGATTAGCGATACCGGCTCGCTCTATGGCGCGGCCGGATCAATCGTCATCCTGCTGGTGTGGGTCTACGTCTCGGCCCAGATTCTGCTCTTCGGCGCGGAGTTCACCTGGGTCTATGCCCGCCGCTTCGGTAAGCCCATCCGCCCCAATCGGCTGGCACGGTTCCTGGTCAACGACGAGCCGGCCGTGCTGCCACCCCCCGACAGCCGGCCGCCCACGGTTGACCGGCCGGCGGCCGACGACCGACCGCCGATCGTCGATAAGTGATGAGTGGTCGCGACGAACGACGAGTTCAGAGACGCGACTTCCCGGATCGCCACCGTCTTGGTGGCCCTCGGCCGCCGGGACGGCGGCGATTCCCTGCTCCCCTGCTCCCCTGCCCCCCTGCGCCAAATATGATAGAATTGCCCCACTAACGAGCGAGTAAGAGAGCCATTCATGCGAATTGTAGTTGACGCGATGGGGAGTGATGATCACCCCGGCCCGGACGTGGCTGGGGCGGTGCTGGCCGCGCAGGCGTTTGGCGATGCCATCGTCCTGGTCGGCGACCGGCCGCGCGTGGCCGCCGCGCTGGCCGCCCACGATACGGCCGGGCTGACCATCGACGTCATCCACGCCGCCGAGGCCATCGGCATGAAAGACTCCCCCAGCGCGGCCGCCCGCGACAAGCGCGGCTCATCGATGCACGTCGGCCTGCAACTGGTGCGCGACGGCGCGGCCGATGCCTTCGTCAGTGCCGGCAACACCGGGGCCATTCTGGCCGTCGCCACGTTGCGCCAGACCGGTCTGGGGCGCATCCCCGGCATCCTGCGCCCGGCCATGGGCGTCGTCTTCCCCATTGAGAGCAAGCCCATGCTCATCGACAACGGGGCCAACGCCGACGCCAAGCCCGAATACCTGCTCCAGTTTGGCCGGATGGGCAGCATCTACATGGCCCGTATGCACGACATCACCCGGCCGCGCGTGGCCCTCATCTCCAACGGCGAGGAAGAGGGCAAGGGCAACGCGCTTATCAAGGAAACCATCCCGCTGATGATCGCCAGCGGGCTGAATTACATCGGCAACATCGAGCCGAAAGAGTTCGTGCGCGGCGACGCCGACGTGGGCGTGGTCGATGGCTTCACCGGCAACGTGATGATGAAGACGGCCGAGGCCGTGGCTGGTTATATGTCCGAGACCATCCGTAAATACATCATGGCCGGGACGCTGACCAAGATCGGCGGCGCGCTGGCCCGGCCCGCCTTCCAGCGCGTGCGCGACCAACTGAACCCCGACGAGGTGGGCGGCGCGCCACTTCTGGGCGTCAACGGGGTTGTCATCATTGCCCACGGCCGCTCCAACGCCCACGCCATGCGCCAGGCCATCGGCCAGGCGCGGCGCGTGGTCGAGCGCGGCATCACAAAGGCTATCGCTGAGGGAATATAAAAGGTAGCGAGTTGCGGGTAGCGGGTGGCAAGTCGCTCCGGACACGTCACCCGCCACTCGCGACTCGCCACCTGCCCCTCGCTTCTTTAATGAAAGGACTCGTCATGACAATAGCAACAACCGACGGGCGCGGACGGCCGCGCGTCGTCATCACCGGGATGGGCATGCTCAGCCCCCTGGGCCACAGCGTCGCCGAGAGTTGGGATAACCTGCTGGCCGGGAATTCGGGCATCGGCCCCATCACCCAGTTCGACGCCGCTGAATTTCCCACCCGCATCGCCGGCGAAGTCAAGGATTTTGTCGCCCGCGACCACATGGATTTCAAGGAGGCGCGGCGTATGTCGCGCGCCTCGCAACTGACCGTGGCCGCGGCGCGCATGGCTGTGGCCGATGCCGGGCTGCCGGAACAAGCGCCCGACCCCGACCGCACCGGCGTACTCGTCGGCACGGCCGTCGGCGGTATCGAGCGCGCCTTCGAGGAGATGGACACCTACCGGGCGCGCGGCCACCGGGCCGTCAACCCGTTCGCCATGACCATGTTCCTGGCTAATATGCCCTCCCACCACGTCAGCCTGATGACCGGGGCCACCGGCCCCATCAGCAGCATCGTTGCCGCCTGCGCCACCGGCACACAGACCATCGGCGAGGCGGCCGAGTTCATCCGCCGTGGCGCGGCCGATACGATGTACGCCGGGGGCGTCGAGGGTCTTATCCACTTCGCCGCTATCGCCGGCTTCGGGGCCATGCGCGCCCTGTCCACCCACTTCAACGACACGCCCGAACGGGCCAGCCGCCCGTTCGACAAGGATCGCGACGGCTTCATCCTGGCCGAGGGAGCGGGCATCGTCGTGCTGGAGCGGCTGGATCGGGCCTTGGCTCGCGGCGCGCGCATCTATGGCGAAGTGCTGGGCCATGCTTCCTCGTCCGACGCCTTCCACGTGGCCGCGCCCGACCCGGAGGCCAGGGGAGCCATCCGCGCCATGCAGTGGGCGCTCGACGATGCCGGCCTCACGCCGGGCGACGTGGATTACATCAACGCCCACGGCACATCGACCCCGGTCAACGACGCCACCGAAACGATAGCGATCAAGCACCTCTTCGGCGAGCGGGCCTACGAAGTGCCCATCAGCAGCACCAAATCGGCCATGGGCCACGCGATGGGCGGAGCGGGAACGATCGAGTCGATCTTCACCACGCTGGCCCTCGGCCGCGGCCTCATCCCGCCGACCTGGAATTACGAGACCCCCGACCCGGAATGCGACCTGGACTACGTGCCCAACGTCCCGCGCCCGGCGGCCATTCGCATAGCCCTGAAAAACTCGTTCGGGCTGGGCGGGCAGAATGCTTGTCTGGTGTTGGGTCGGTATGACACTGACGGGGTGGAGTGATCAATAACATAGCAGGGGAGCAGGGGGGCGGGGGAGCAGGGGTGAAAGAATGTCGGACAGGAGTCGGCGCTTGTCTGGCATATTTACGGGATGGCTTTACAATACCCCCTGCACGGTGCTAACAAGTAAAGCTCCCTGACCGTGGAACAGCGACGGAAATCGACATGATCGTATTACGCGACGAAAAACGAATTCAACGCCTGGGCCGGTTGGCCCAGGTGCTGAGCATGGCCGGGCTGGCCGTGCTGGTGGTTGGGCTGCTGCTCATCTTCATCAGCGACAGCCCCAGCATCTTCCTCTTTCAATTGTTGGCCCTGGTCATCGGCTATGGCTTCTCGCAGGTGGGGCTGCACTATGCCCATCGCTACCTGCGCCGGCCGCGCATGGACCAGAAGCTGGACGAAGCCGTCGGCGCGGTCGCCCGGCGCGACGGTCGCCTCTACCACTACCTGCTGCCGGCGTCCCACGTGCTGCTGTTGCCCAGCGGCGTCTTCGTCCTGGTCGCCAAGTTCCAGAACGGGCGCATCACGGCCGAAGGCGACACGTGGCGGCAAACCGGGCTGGGTATGCGCCGTTTCTTCGGCCGCGAGAACCTGGGCAACCCCAGCCGCGAGGCCGAAGCCCAGGTGGCGAAGATGAAAGCCTACATCGCCGCCAACGCCCCAACCGCGGCCGAGGCCCCGGTGTGGCCGGTCATCGTCTTCACCGCCGATAAGATCGACAGTTTGGAGATCAAGGAGTCGCGCATCGCCGCCGTCCACGCCTCCAAGCTGTCCAAGCTGTTGCGGCAGCAGACAATCAACCTGAAGCCGCTGCCGCGCGCCGAATATGATGCCCTGCGCGCCGCCTTCGACGCGCCGGCCGCTCATCTGATCGAAGAGAAGATTGATGTGACCCCCGCCGCCGAATAGAGCCGGGAGCACCACATACCGACAGGAGAGAGCCGCCATGACCCATCTGGGGCGCGCCCTGCTTGATAACGAATTAAACGATCTGAGCCGCTCGGTGCTGACCCTCAGCAGTATGGTCGACGCGGCCATCGGCCAGGCGGTCGATTCGCTGATGACCAATAACGTCCAGCTGGCCGAGACGATTATCCTGGGCGACGCCGAGATCAATCGCCTGCGCTTCCAGATCGAGGAAAAGTCCTACATCATTCTCTCCACCCAACAACCCCTGGCTCGCGATTTGCGCACGGTCATTGCCGCCATCCACTTCGCCATCGAACTGGAGCGCATCGGCGATCATGCCGCCGGCATCGCCCGCATCGTGACGCGCATGGAGGGCATGCCCTGGCCGTTTATCGTGGAGCAGCCCCCGGTCGAAGGCCCCCCGGCTGAAGAAGAGGGCGCGGATGAGGCCGACGATGAAGTGGTCGAAACCGAAACACCCACGTTGCGGCTGAAGCTGTCGCGCCTGCCCAAAATGACCAAGCGCGCCCGCCATATGTTGCGCCGCGCCACCGAAGCCTACATCGAGCGCGATGTGGACAAGGCCAACGCCATCGTCAAACGCGACCGCAAATTGAATCGCCACTATCGCAAATTCTTCACCGAGGCCATGGCCGAGTTGAGCAGCCGGGAAGTTGTCGAATTGCCTACCTATTTATTGTGGATCGCCCATAACCTGGAGCGCATCGGCGACCGCACCACCAACCTGGCCGAGCGCGTCGTGTTCATGGTCACCGGACAGTACACCGAAGTGCTGGAAGATTACGAATAGACCCTGGCCCACGGACAACCGACCACAGACGGCCGACAGCCGCCATGATTTGCCACTCATGTTCTGTCGTCTGTGGTCTATCGTCTATGGTCTGTCGTTCTCTTGACAACCATCCCCACACCCTCTAGAATTCCAACCCCATAGCCCACGATATGGGTATTCCACAACAGGCGCAAACGCTGCTGATTGAGGAGGTGGTGAGCAAGGCTGGAAGTCCACTCGCACAAGCGATTGATTGCATCGTGGGGACGCCAAACGCTGTTGGATGATGCGGCCGGGCAATTGACCCGGCCCAATGTTAGGCGAAGGCTTAGACATCACGTTCAAAATAGAATAGAGGAGAAGATCGATGAAACGTCTGTCACTGCTTTTAGTTCTGCTGCTCATGGCAGCTCTGACCCTGGTCGCCTGTGGCGGCGGGGGTACGACCGAAACAACCGTAGCCACCGAGGCCGCTCCGGTCGAAGAAGCCGCCCCGACCGAAGAAGCGGCGGTTGAAGAAGAAGCCGCGTCGATGGAATGCACCGATGAACTCGGTTGCGTCGAGATTGCCCCCGGCGATCCCATCCTGGTCGCGTCGGCCCTGGTCATTAGCGGCCCGAACATCGAGTTGGGCACCGACTCGCAGCGCGGCGTCGAGATCGCCATCGCCAAGCGGCCCGAAGTGCTCGGCCACCCGGTCGAGTTGCAGGCTGAGGATGACGGCTGTAACGCCGAGGGCGGCCAGGCCGCCGGCACGAAGATCGTCGCCAACCCGCAGGTCATTGGCGCCATCGCCACCAGTTGCTCCGGCGCGGGCGTGCCCATGCTGGGCATCATCTCCGATGCAGGCTACCTCATGATCTCCCCGTCGAACACCTCGCCGGCCCTGACCGACCCGGAGCAGGCGTGGAAGCCGGGCTACTTCCGCACGGCCCACAACGACCTCATCCAGGGCGCGGCCATGGCCTCGTTTGCCTATGAGGAGTTGGGGCTGCGCAAGGCCGCAGCTATCCATGACGGCGACCCCTATACCGAAGGTCTGGCGCGGGCGTTCTACGACGCATTCATCGCCCTGGGCGGCGAAGGCGTGGGCTTCGAAGCCGAAGCGGCCGATGCGACCAACGTCGAGCCTCTGCTGACCTCGATTGCCGCCGCCGAGCCGGAGTTCCTCTTCTTCCCGGTCTTCCAGCCGTTGGCCCCGCTGCTGGCCAACACGGCCCGCACCATCCCCGGCCTGGAGAACACCATCCTGGCCGCGGCCGACGGCGTCTTCTCGCCCTCCTTCCTGGAGGCCACGCCCGGCACGTCGGAAGGCATGTACCTCTCCGGCCCCGACCTGAGCTTCGCCAACGCCATGTACCAGGATGAATTCATCCCCATGTACCAGGAATTGTTCGGCAGCGAGCCGACGAACGTCTATCACGCCCATGCCTTCGACGCCACCAACATCCTGCTGGATGCCGTTGAGAGTGTGGCCCAGCAGGGTGAGGACGGTACGTTGCTCATTGGCCGCCAGGCGCTGCGCGATGCCGTCGCCGCCACCGCCGACTATGCCGGCCTGACCGGCACGCTGACGTGTTCCGAGTTCGGCGACTGCGCCGACGCCAAGATCGCCGTCAGCAACGTCGTGGATGGCGAGTTCGTTCCGGTCTGGAACAACAAGGATGGCGCGCTTCAGTAATGCGCCAATGGGTCGGCCGCAGGGCTGACCTATTTTGTTTCGTTTAACAACATTGGGGCGACAGGCGTCGGGCTTACCCGGCGTCCTGTTGCCCCCGGCGGGCCGTCTGGCGACCGGCTGCCGGCAATAGAAGGAGCGATCACCCCGGAAACCTGTCCATTTTTCTCGTGGGTGCTTTTTTCCAATTGTACAGGAGGCCTGGAATGGCATTGTCGCAACGCCTCAAAGACCTGGACTGGATTGACCTCTGGTTATGGGTCTTTCGCATCGTAATCATCGTCGGCGTCGTCGTCGGCATCGCGCGCAAATTGTTCTTCGGCGCGGGCACACCTTATGATGGCAGCGACTGGATCGACTTTTTTGTCTCCGGGCTGTCGCAGGGGGGGCTGTACGCCTTGATCGCCCTCGGTTACACGATGGTCTATGGCGTGCTGTTCATGATCAACTTCGCCCACGGCGAGTACTTCATGTCCGGGGCCATGGCCTCAACCTATCTCGTGGCCGCCACGCTGGCCTCCACCGGCTTTATGAACGAGCAACCGATCCTTTATCTCGTTCTGGTCACGGTGGCTTCGATCCTGACGTCAATGGGGGTGTCGTTGCTGACGGAACGCATCGCCTACCGGCCATTGCGGCGCGCCCCACGCCTGGTGCCGCTCATCACGGCCATCGGCGCGTCCTTCTTCTGGCAATACATTTTTCGCGGCCTGTTCGGTTCGGCGGTCAAGGCCTTCCCCGTGCCGACGATCCTGGAAGGACGGGTCACCGTGCTGGGCCTCGACTTCCTCAAAGTGCGGCTCATCGTCATTATTGTCTCTATCCTGGCCCTGATCGGTCTCTACCTGTTTGTCCAGAAGACCAAGACCGGCAAGTCGATCCGCGCCGTGGCCGAGGATAAAGACGTGGCCGCCCTGATGGGCATCGACGTCGACCGGGCCATCGCCACCACCTTCGCCATCGGGGCGACGATGGCCGGCATTGCCGCTGTCCTATGGGGGTTGGTGTTCAAGCAGGTAATTTTCTCGATGGGCTTCGTGCCCGGTATTAAGGCCTTCACCGCCGCCGTGCTGGGCGGCATCGGCAGCATCCCCGGCGCGGCCTTGGGCGGCTTCTTCCTGGGCGTCATCGAGGCCGTCGGCCCGCCGCTTATCCTGGAAGGGCTGGGCGCGCCCGGCGCCCACCAGCTCAAGGACGTCACCGCCTTCCTGCTGCTGGTGTTGGTGCTCATCTTCCGGCCACAAGGCATCATCGGCGAGCGCCTAGCCGAGAAAAAGGCGTGATTAGGTTCTAGGTGTTAGGTGCTAGGTGCTAGAGAAGAGTGCTCTTCCCTAGCACCTAACACCTAATCCCTAGCCCCTTTCTTGGGAGGCTTTATGAACACAATCAACTGGCGGCGCGTCGTCCAACTGGGGTTGATCATGGGCGTGGTGGTGCTCGTCGCCAGCGTCATCGGCATGGTTCAGACCTTCGACGAGCGGGACATGATCGAGAACCTGCTGACGCTGGGCCAATTGCTGCTCTTCGCCCCGGCGTTCTATGCCGGATTTACGGCCGCGGGTAAAAGTGAACGGCGCGCGCCCGTGCCGACGCTGCTGGCGGGAGCCTTGTCCGGCGCGCTGGCCGCCGTGCCGGCCGTGCTCCTGGTCGGTCTGACCACCGTTTGGACGAATATCCGTGATTACTTCGTCAACGTCTCGCCGCAACTGATCGAGATCCTGACCTTCGGCCTCGAACCATTACCCGGTAGTTTGCTATTGCTGGGCGTCATGGCCGGTATGGGCCTGATCGGCGCGGCTATGCACCTCATCCCGTTGCGCATCCGCCGGCCGCTGATCAATGCGCTGCTGTTCACGCTGGGCTTCAGCCTGTTTTCCGACGTGCCGTTGAATATCGCCAACCAGTTCCTGGAGCGTAACACCGTCCGTCTCTTCTTCCCCACCAAGGGCATCACCTTATTGGCAGCGGGGGTGATATTCGCGTTGGCTCTGATTTTTGCCGTGTGGTGGGAAGCGCGCGGCCGGGCCTGGCGCGACCACCGGCAGGCCACCCTGGCCCCCGAGGCGCGGCGGCGCAATAGCCTCATCATCCTGGTCGTCGCGCTCATTTTCCTGCTGGTGCTGCCGCGTATCCTGGGCATCTTCCTGATCAACGTCGTCGATCAGGT
>CXWJ01003332.1_pt1 | contig 12232 bp, 12 predicted proteins | sample 590841 | NCBI WGS metagenome assembly CXWJ01 (sample SAMEA3498367, study PRJEB10139) | wastewater metagenome | biome: wastewater treatment plant; material: activated sludge | place: Austria | collected 2015-01-21 | reverse complement strand
GTTCGTTCTTGGCCTTAGCTTGCATCATGTTCTAAGGTAGCAACTTGGGTTAAGTCTCAAAAGCGCCTACTACGAACACTCTATTTCTTCAGCGAATGCGTCTCTTGTAATGCTCTATAGGCGTTTCCCGCAGCCGGGCCGCAGCCTGCTCGGCCGTCAGGTCGCGCTGGGCCTCGGCCAATAGTTCGTAGCCGACCATGAACTTCCTGACCGTCGCCGAGCGCAACAGCGGCGGCAGGAAATGGGCGTGGAGTTGCCAATGATCCTGCGTTTCCAAGGCGAAGGGCGCGCCGTGCCAACCCATCGAATAGGGGAAAGAAGTGGAGAACAGGTTGTCGTAGCGGATCAGCAACCGCTTGAGAATTTCGGCCAGCGATTGCCGCTCGGCCTCGGCCAGATCGGGCAGCCGCCGCACGTGACGCTGCGGCAACAACAGCACCTCGAACGGCCAGACGGCCCAGTAGGGCACGACCGCCACCCAATCTTCGTTCGCATCCACCACGCGCTCGCCGGCCGCCGCCTCCAGTTCTACGTAGTCCAGTAGTAGCGGCCGACCAACAGTTTCATAGTAGAGCCGTTGTTGGCGGACTTCCTTGGCCGGCTCATTGGGCAGCGTGTCGATGCCCCATATCTGGCCGTGGGGATGGGGGTTGGAGCAGCCCATCAGCGCGCCCTTATTCTCGAACAGTTGCACCCAGCGGTAGCGGCGACCCAGGTCGGCCGTCTGCTCGGCCCACGTCTCGATCACCTTACCGATGGCTGCTATTTCCATCTCCGGCAGCGTCAGGTCGTGGCGCGGCGAAAAGCAGATGACCCGCGCCGTGCCGGGCACCGTCTCGGCCCGCAACAATCCCGCCGGGCCGGGGGCGGGTTCAGGAGCCGGCGGCGCGTCGGGCAGCACGGCGGCGTAGTCATTGGTGAAGACAAACGTATCCGTGTATACCGGGTTGCGCGCGCCACCCGCCCGCGCGTTGCCGGGGCAGAGGTAGCAGTTGGGGTCATAGGCCGGGCGCGCGTCGGCCGGGGCCTCATCGACGTAGCCCTGCCACGGCCGTTGCAAGCGGTGGGGCGAGACCTGCACCCACTCGCCGGTCAGCGGGTTGTAGCGGCGGTGGGGATGACGGGCGGGATCGAACATCGTGGGCACAGCATACCACCACCGGCCAATCCCGGCAGCGGCTAATTCTCCAGATTGCCGATCTCGCGCGCCCAGAGGCGGGCGGTCAATTCCTCTATCCCTGACCGCAAATGGCGGCGGTAGGTACTGAAGGGCAGATCGATCACCTCGGCCGCCTGCTCCTGGGTCATGGCCGGCTGGAAATAAGTGTGGTAGACAGCGCGGTAATACTTAGCCAGCCGGGGCGACTCCTGGAGCGATTCGGCCGTCTCGCGCACGATCTTGCGCAGGGCGGCCACGCGGGCGGCCGAGGTGTCGCCGCCCCCGGCGGCCAGCACAAAGCGGGAGCGGACGAGCGGATTGACCGTCAGGGCGGCCGTGTGGGTGTAGTCGCGCAGGGCATCGCGCACGGCCGTGGCGAAGCCGGCTTCGCTGAGGACGATCAACGATTCGGCCGCCGACTTGATGCGCGGACCCACCGGTGCCATATTCATTTCCCGCTCGGCCAATAGCTCGAACCAGGCCAGCGGCGGCCGTACCCGCCAGTCATGGCCGTAGACCCCATAGCGCCGGTTGCCGACGGTGAAATCAGCGTCGGGCAGGCGCTCCATNNTAAGCCAGACCAGGGGTGATCAGGTAGTCCTGAATAATGTTGAGCACCAGGCGCGTCTGCTCGGGCGAAACGGATTGGTACGACTCGGCGGCCATCCAGAAGCGGAAGAGCAGCGCCGTCTCGCCGCTACGCAGCGGCTTATGGGCCAACACGTTCCAGGCGGCGGCCACGGCCGGGTCCAGTTGGCGGTCGTCCGGCGTGGTGGCCTCCAGCATGACGCGGGCCAGAAAGCCGACCGGTTCGCCCATCGCCCCACGCAGTACGCTAACGTTGTGCGGCTGGCGTGATAGCCAGTGGACGGCCAGGGCGGCCGACGCTGCGCCCTCATGCCGCTCCACCATCTCGGCCAATAGCTCAACATCGTCGGGGCGCATCCCGTCGGTGAAGACGGTGCCCACCTCCTGCCACAGAAAGAAGGGCCGCACCGAAGGGTTTTCGCGGTGCAGATAGATCAGTTCGGACAGAATTCGGCGTTGCTCCTGACCCGCTGCCCGCCGGATGCGTGTCATGTAGTAGGCGCGGGCGCGTGTGTGTAGCTCGGCGAACCAGTCGAAGTTGCGCCAGCGAATGTCGGCCGTCAGCGCCTCGCGGGCCAGATCGTGGGGAAAGACGCCGTGCCGGTCGGCCTCCATGAAGGACAGGCCGCGCAACCAGGCAAACAGATCGTGGACGTCGTCCTGGGCCAACAACGCCGCCAGCAGGGATTCGGTCATCAGCTTGACCAGCGACGTAGCCTCCAGCGCGGCCCGATGCAGCGGGCTGGGAACCTGCATGATCAACTGATCGAGCAGCGTATGGATCACGTCCGGCGCGGCTTCGGGTCTGAATTGCGTGTCCGGCCCCTGATCGTACACGTCGGCCACCAGCGATAGGGCCAGCGCGTGCCCGTGGGTGAAGTCGAGCACGGCGGCGATCTGCCCTTCCGGTACGCCGCGCAGTTGCAGATAGGCGCGGCTCTCGTCGGGGCCGAGGTTGCGCAACGGCAGGATGCGCACCAGGGCTTGCCAGCCGGTGTCGGTGCGCCAGGGCAGCGCCGGCGGCTGACGGCCGGCCAGGACGACGAAGATGTCATCGCGCAAGCCCGGCAGGAACTGCTCGCGCAGCCAGCCGTCGATGGGCGTCAGCAGTTCGTATGTATCGACCAGCAGCAACAGGCGGCCGGTATGGGTAGCCAGATAGTCGAGCGGATCTGAACCCGGCGGCAGGTTGAGCGCCTTGCCGACGGCCCGCAGAAAGGAATCGGGCGAGGGATCGACGTTGCGGCCGTCGATGAGGGCCACGGGCAGGCCGTGGTCGCGAGCCAGGGTCGCAAATTCGCGCATGAGGCTGGTCTTGCCAATGCCGCCGGGGCCGAAGACGTGGAGGACGAAGAAGGGCAATTCGGCGGACATCAATGTGGCGCGCAACAGTTCGCGCTCGCTTTCGCGACCGACGAACCGGCGGCGGCGGGCCTGTTCCAGCCGCTGTTGCACAGAGGAACCCTCGCTCATCCCAACAATAAATTGTGAATCTTTTCTCAGGAATGTCAATCCCCTGGGGCGGAACATTTAACACCTGCCGTCCAATTTGGACGGAAAATGAACAGTGAATGGTCTGTCATTCGATGCACGGTTGCCATTATGATGTAGATAGATCGGTTAGAAACATTCTTGTTCTAGGAGACAATGTAATGGCACATCTGTTGATGCAGCAAGAAGTGGCAGATTACGAGAAGTGGCGCGCCGTTTTCAATTCCATGGAAGGCTTACGGCGATCGGTTGGCGCGCAGAGTGAGCAAATTTTCCGCGGCGCGGACAACCCGAACGCCGTCACCCTCTTGATTACCTGGGATCATCTGGATAACGCGCGGGCCTGGATGGGCGATCCCCGTCTCCGCGCGGCCATGAAAGATGCCGGTGTCATCGGCCAACCGGCCATCACTTACCTTGACGAGTCCTAGACGTGATGATCACAGCCCCCATTACGGCAAGCGAATCCCCGGCACTGAAGCCACCCCGTCGCGTGCGCCTGGGCGGCATTACCGCTCTGGCCCAATCGGCCTGGATGGGCTTCCCCCTGGGCAGCGAAATCCTGGAGCCGATTCGCCTGGCCCCCGGAGCGCTTCGCCGCTGGACGCAAGTTGTGCGGCCCCATTGGCCGGCCGGCGGCCTCAGCCTGCGCGGCCTGTGGCGGCGCGAGTTCGGCATCGCCGAGGCCAGCTTCCTGCTGATGGCTTCGTTCTTCCTATCGGCCGCCCTCGGCTCGGTGCGACAGGTGCTGTTCAATGCCCAATTCGGCGTGAGCATGGAGGCCAACGCCTACTACGCCGCCTTCCGCCTGCCCGATACGCTGTTCAGCCTGGTGGCCGGCGGCGCGCTCAGCAGCGCCATGATCCCGGTGCTGCTGACCACGCGCCAGGATCGGGGGGAATCGGCCGCCTGGCAACTGGTGAGCCTGGTGCTGACCGCCCTGCTGGCCTTCATGGCCGTCATCATTGTCATCGTCGGCATCTTCACCCCGTTTTTCGTCGAGAATCTGTTGGCCCCCGGCTTCGACGCCGCCACCAGCCGCCTGACGGTGCAACTGACGCGCATCATGCTCATCCAGCCGCTCATCCTGGCCGTGGGCAGCGTCGCCACAGCCGTACTCAATAGCCGCAATCAGTTTTTCCCCACGGCCCTCTCCGTCGTCAGCCACAACGTCGCCCTGATCATCGGTATCCTGGCCTCGACCACCAGCGACGGCCTGGGCATCCTGGGGCCGACGCTGGGCGTCATCGGCGGGGCCACGCTGCAACTGTTGATCCTGCTGCCGGGGCTTTTCGACCGCAACGGCCACATCGCCATGGCCTTCAACTTCGCCGATGAGAGACTACGCGAAGTGATCCGTTTGCTCATCCCTAACGGGCTGTCGGTCGGGGTCAACTACTCCGGCTTCATCGTCGATACGTCCTTCGCCACCCGCGCGACGGAGACGGCCGGGCTGGCCGCGCTCTACAACGCCTTCCTGCTGGTCGGGCTGCCCATCGCCCTGCTGGGGCAAGCCGTGGGCCAGGCCGCCTTCCCCCGCCTGACCGCCCACGCCGAGCGCGGCGAGTGGCGGCCCATGCGCCGTACACAGATCGTCTCGCTGGGCGCGGCCGTGGGATTGGCGCTGGGGGCGGTGGCCGGGCTGCTGTTGCTGGGCCGGCCGGTCATCCGCTTCCTGTTCGAGCGCGGCGCGTTCGACGCCGCCGCCGGCGACCTGACCTACCGCGTGCTGGTCATCTACGCCGTCGCCTTGCCCGCCTACGTCGCTACCGAAGTCATCACCCGCGGCCTGATCGCCCTGCGCGACACACGCACGCCGCTATTGACCAACACCGGCCAACTCATCGGTCGCATCCTCCTGATCAGCCTGCTTATCCAGCCCTGGGGAGTCGTCGCCATCCCGGCCGCCTTCGCCATCACCAGCACACTGGAGACGCTGGCCCTGGGCGGCGTCCTGTGGCGCAAGTTGGGCCGGCGCATCGCTGAGACGCCGGCCACGGAGGAAGCAACGCCATGAGCCAACCGCTCACCCCCCGCGCCGACCGCATCGCCCGCATCGAGACGGAGCTGTGGGAGGCATATTACGAACGGGATTGGCCGCGCGAGTTCCGGCTGCTGGTGACCATGCACCGTGAATTCATGGGCATGGACCTGGCGGCGGCCGTGCGCGCCGCGTATCTGTCCGGCCGAGCGGCCATCGCCTTTGCGCCGCTCGACGCCAGCGATCTGGACAAGGCGCGCCGCTATCTCGTCAGCTATTACGAGATCGTGCGCCGCGCCCTGGGCTGCGTGGCCGAGGCCGATGACCTGGCCGGGCGCGAGTTACACTACTGGATCACCCACCGTTCCGTGGCCCGCCGGCGACTGGCCGAGGTTCTCGCCGGCCGCCCGGTTGACGATCCCGACCTGCACGAGATCGCCCCGGTCAGCGACGCGTTTGCCCGGCTCCATGCCGGACTGTTCAACGCCACGCCGGAGGCCATGGGCGAATCGGGGACATTACGCGCCCAGGCCGCGGCCGTGGTCGACCGCATCTCCGGCGGCTATTCGCCCGACGTGGCCGGCGACTGGGCGCGGGTGGAGTTATATCTGCGGCAGGCGTACCGGGCTATTGAGACCGTGACCCAAGCCGGGGAAAAGACACAATACAAGGAGATGAGCCGATGAATCAGCAAATCGTCAATCCCCCCTTCGACGCCCGCCATCTGAGCGACGTATCCGTGGAAGCGGCCGAGACCTACATCCGCGCCGCCCAACGCCGGATGGCCGGCGACCGCGCGGCGGGCATGGCCTGCCTGGACGATATGTTTCGCGCCGGACGGCCGCCGCAAGAGATGAACGGCCGCTACCGGGGCGAAATGCTGGCCGTTGACCTGTGGCCCGGCCTGACGCACTATGCGGTCTTTGTGCAGAACCGCTTCCAGCCCTGGCGCGGCAAACGCTTCGACGCGCCGAATGAGCGGGGCGACAACATCCTGGCACACAACGCCCGCCCCTGGCTGCGGGTGTTCATGCCCGGCTATCGCGGGCCAAAGCCGGACACGGCCGAGACGTTTCGCGCNNGTGGCCCACTTCAGCCTCAAAATGGGCAGCGATTGAACAGCGATCGATCTGTCGAATGACCAAACACAGGCGATATGCTAGCAACATCGGCGGGACGGCCGGGTGAAGGCCAGACAGTCCCTCAGCCCAAATTGGCACGGCGTTGAAAGGCGCATCATACCAGGTCGGAGGGTTCTAATCGTGAAGGAATATCGTTTCGTTGATCATTGGCGGATCAAGGCCCCCATTGACGAGGTCTACGGCCACGTCGCCAATCCGCGCACCTATCATCAATGGTGGCGCGCCTATGACGGGGTGCGCATTCTGAACGACAAACCCTTCCCCTACGTGGGCGGCAAGGTCGAGCTACTGGTCAGGTCGCCTTTCGGCTATCGGTTGCGCCTGGAAGTGGAGACGGTCGCGGCCGACCCGCCGCGAACCATCAAAACCATTACTCACGGCCAACTGGAGGGCGTCGGCCTCTGGCAGTTCACCCAGGAAGGGGAGACGACCCACGCGGTCTGGACGTGGATCGTGCGATCCAATCACCCGCGCCTCAACAAGCTGGAGTGGTTCGCCAAGCCCATCTTTGCCCTCAGCCACGTCATCGTCTCGCGCCAGGGTCAGTGCGGCCTGAAACGGTTGTTGGAACCCCAGCCGGCTATTGACCCTTATCCCATCCCGTGATGGGCAGGTAAGCAAGCCATATCAATCAAATCAAGGAGTGTAAGAGATGAACCGGTCATTTGAACGTTTTGGTGGTCTGAGCGCCCTGATCGTCGGCGCGCTATCGATCCTATACGCGATCTTTTATCTGGTCATCGCCCGGCAAAACGAGGCCCTGGGCACGCTGGGTAGCTGGATTATCCTGAGCCTCAGCGGCATCTTCTCCAGCGCGGCGTTGGTGGCTCTCTATCTGCGGCTGCGGCCGTCGTCGGAGGGGTTCGCATTATGGGGGCTGGCGCTGGGCTTGTTCTCCAGCTTCGCCACGCTGACCCACGGTGCGTATCAGGCGCTGCTGCTGACCACGCTACCGGCAGCGGCCGACAGCCAGCGCGCGGCCATCGAACTGGTGCGCATGGTCCCCTCGCCAATCGATCCCGCCGGGCTGGGCACCTTCGGCCTCATCGGCGTGGCCTCGCTGGTGACGGGCCTGATCATCATCGTCGGTGGGCGGCTGCCGCGGGCGCTGGGCTATCTGGCCGTCGCCAACGCCGTCCTGCTCATCGTCCTGTTCTTCGCCAGCGCGGCCGGGGCGCAGACGCTTATCCTGATCAGCGGCGGTTTGACCTCGATCATCGTCGGCCCGGTCTGGTGGGTCTGGTTGGGCCGCGAGTTGCGGCGCGAGGGCGCGCCGGCAGCTATATCCGTGCCCGTGGCCGCTTAAGAGAAGAAAAATCCCAAGAAGCAGAGGAAGTGGCGGGTGTCGGGTGGCGAGTGACTTGCCACCCGCCACCCGCCACTTCTTGGTAGTCCATCAGTAGCCCCGACACAAGTGCAGCGTTATCATCCGCTGGAATGGATGGTCTGTCCCCGGCGCGGCGTCGTCGCCTCAATCCGCTGTGGCTCACGGCGCTCATCGTGGCGGCGGGCGCGGTCGTGCGCTTCATGCAGCTGGGCCAGATCCGCTACTCCTACGACCAAAGCTATCCCGCCTTTCAGGCCCTGGGACTGCTCGACGGCGGCGTCTGGCCGCGCATCGGCCAGCCATCGTCGGTCTTCCTCGACAACCCGGCGCTGATGGCCTACATCCAGGCACTGCCGCTGCTCCTGTTCCGTTCACCAGGGGCGGTGCAGGCGTTGATCCTCGTGCTCAACAGCGCCGCCGTGTGGTTCGTCTGGCGCGTGGCGACCGATTTGCTGGGCCGCCGTGCCGGTTGGGTGACCGCCGCGCTGTTCGCCTTCAGCCCCTGGATCGTCTTCTTCAGCCGCATGACCTGGGTGCAGTCGCTGGTGCCCTTCTTCATGGCCGTCGTCGCCTGGGGGCTGTGGCCGGCGTTCGTCATGGCTAAGCCGTCGCCGCGCCGCTTTCTGGCCGGTGGCGTGGCCCTCACCCTGCTGACCCAAACCTACGTGCAGGCCTGGGGCGTGCTGCCGCAAATCGGCCTGCTCCTGCTGCACTTTCGGAAGCGGCTGCCACGGCGCGAGTTCGCTATCGCTCTGGCAATTTTCATTGCCGCGACGATGGTCTACGCCGTGGGACTGGCGACGCGGGCCGGGGTCAATGCCGCCAAAGCGGGCAACTTTCTGGGCGAGGGGTGGCAGGGCCTCACCTCCATCGGTCTGCGCCATGCCGTGCGCTTCGTCAACGGCATCGACTTCCGCCCGGCCTACGCGGCCGGCAACCCGACCGGGCCGCTCTGGCCGGCGCTGTCGGCGCTGGCCGTCGCTCTGCTGTCAGTGGCGCTGGCCGCCGGCGTCGTCCGGGCCATCGTCGCCCTGCGGCGTGAAGGTCAGGCGCGGCGGTTGGCCGTCGTTCTGCTGACCTGGTTCTTCATCCCCGTCCTGCTGACCAGTGTGCGCGGCGCGTTCGACATCCACCCCCACTACCTGATGCTGACCCTGCCGGCCGGGCAGTTGCTGGCGGCGTGGGGTATCGCGCCGTTGTTGCGCGGCCGGCTGCTCTGGGTCACCGCCGCGACGATCACTTTCGTGGGTCTTGTCCTGGCCCACGACCTCTACCGGGCCAACGAACTGGTGGCGCGGCAGCCGACCATGCCGGAATTCGACGGCTGGTCGCTGGCCGCCGGGACGCAGCTCGGCCGGGCCATGCGTGACGCGCTGCTGGACAACCCCGGCCCTTACCCACGGCGCATCGTGGCCGACGGCGACAAGGAGACATTGAGCGGCCTGAGCGCGACCTACGTCCAGCCGGTGGGCGGCGTGGTCTACCCCGATTTCGTGCTACTGGCGGCCGATAGCCCGCTCCTCTACGTCGTTGGCGAGGTGATTCCGGCCCGCTTGCAACCCTTTTTCGCGACCGAATCCACGCGGACGCTCAGGTTCGCGGATGGGAAGGCCATCACCATCGCCACCACGCTGCCCGACGCCGCGCAACAAGCCCCGGCCGGCCAACCGGTGGAATGGCCCAGCGAGGCCGGATTGACGCTGGCCGGCTACACCCTGGCGACCGAGACGGGGCCGAATGGGACGCGAGAACTGATCACCCATTGGCGCGTCGATAATCTCCATCCTGATCGCGGCCAATGGTATGTCGCCCCCAGCTACCACGTCGTCGATGGCGCGGGCAACATCATCGCCAACGTCGGCGGGCACGGGCAGTGGGGCTATCGCTGGGAGTTGGGCGACGTGTACGTGGAGCGGGTGGGGATTCCTGTGCCGGTCGATGGGCCATACACGCTGGAGATTGGGCTGTTCGATAGCGTGCGTGGAGTGGCCTATACGTTGTTTGATGATGGGGCAGGGATAGGCCACTACACGATTCCTCTGAGCCGGGAATAAAGGAATCAAACACGGATGGGACGCGGATGAAACGGATTATACGGATTGAATCGTCGATAAATCCGTTCAATCGGTATGGCAGCCGAATTCCATTCATTGCTTCTTCCCCGTGGTATAATGACGGGCATGACTGACGAACTCGCCATCGTCCTGCAACAATTTCGCACCGGGCTGGAGGCGATGTACGGTGAGCGGCTCGACCGGGTGTTGCTCTACGGCTCACGGGCGCGAGGGGACGCGGTGCCGGAGTCGGATGTGGATGTGTTGGTCGTGCTGGAGGGTGAGGTCGATCCTCTCACAGAAATTCATCGCAATAGCGAATTGGTGGCCGATCTCTCTTTAGAATACGATCTGGTCATCTCTTGCGTTTACATGAGCGCCAATGAGCTTGCCGAAGGAGATGATCCGTTTCTACGTAACGTTCGGCGTGATGCTTTGCCGGTATGAGTCTATCTATTGAGATCCATCTTAAGGGCGCGGCGGATAGCCTTGATGCGGCCGAGCTATTGTTGTCGGAGGATTTCCCCGGCATCGCGGCCTCCCGCGCCTATTATGCTATGTTTTATTTAGCCGAGGCATTCTTACTCGAACAAGGCCAGGAATATTCCAAACATGCGGGCGTAATAAGCGCGTTCGGCCGCGACATTGCGAAGAACGAGAAAGTGCCAAGGATTTTTCACCGTTATCTGATCGACGGTCAAACGGCGCGCTTACTGGCCGATTATCGGGGCGAGCCGATCACCGATGGAGAGGCGCAACTTCAAATTGACCGCGGCCGGGAAATGTTGGAATTCGCCCGGCAATACTTCGCCGGGAAAGCCTCTGAAGCACCTTAGACCTGACAGGTCTCAGAAGACCTGTCAGGTCTGGGGCCAACGAGCCGCCGCTGGGGGGCTACCGCCCCCCAGACNNCCGCAAAGCTCGCCATTGATCTTCTTCGTACCACGACCCCGTCCACTCCCAGACGTTGCCGGCCATGTCCACGCAACCGTAGGGGCTATCCCCCCGTGGCGAATACTTGCCGACCGGCGTCGTGTCCTTGACATTCATGTTGAAGTTACAATGTTCAGCCGTCGGCGGTTCGTTCCCCCACGGCCAAATGTGCCCATCATTCCCTCGCGCCGCCTTCTCCCATTGCTCTTCGCTCGGGAGGATCAGCCCGCCCCAGTCGCAAAAGGCCTTGGCGTCATCCCAACTGACCTGCACTACCGGATGCTCGTCCTTGCCTTGAATTGACGACTGCGGCCCGCTGGGATGTCGCCAATCGGCGCCCTTGATCCAGTCCCATTGGCTGCCCGTCCAGCCGTAGGCTTGGCCCTTGATCTCGGCTGTCGTCTTGTGCCCGGTCGCCTGAACAAAACGGGCGAATTGGGCATTGGTTACCGGGGCGCGGCCGATCCAGTATTCCGGCAGGTTGACCGTGCGTTGTGGTTTCTCGTTGTTGAAGGCCATTTTGTCGCTGCCGGCCGAGCCATAGAGAAACGGCCCGGCGGGGATGCGGATGAGTTCGATGCCGGTCTTGGGGTGGGTGCGGCGGTTGGGTGGAGCAGGGGCAAGGCGAGCCAGTAGTTCATGGAGGCCCGCCGTGTAATCACGGTCGAACATCACCCACTGGTAGGCGTGCCACACGGGATCATAGCGCCCTCTCTGGAGACAGATGGGTATGAAGCGCATTTCGCCCGCCCGCTCCAATTCAATGGCAACGTTGGTCTCCATCTCTACCCAAGGGGAATCCAACGCTCCGGGAGTCAGCACCAGGAGCATCACGCCGCTCTCGGCCAGACCGCGGTTAATGGCCGACACCCATTGACCGTCGGGGATGCTCTCCGGAGCGATCCAGATAGCGTAACCCGCGCGTCGCAGATCGTCGGCTAAGCGATGGGCAAATGATTCGGCGTCGGCCACGCCGTGACTGACGAATATCTGTCGTGGGTTTCGTTCGGCCCGGCGGCGGTCGCGGCGTGGTGGCGCGGCGGTCACCGTTTGCCCTGTCGCCGCGTCGCCAAATGTCTCGCGGTAGAGATTTGGGTGCTGTTGGGCCAACACGGCGCGTAAGTCAACCAGACGGCCGTGGCGCTCGGCATATAGGGCCAACTCCCGGGCCTTGCCCGTCAGTCCCTCACCGCCGAGATCGTCGTAGCGAACCTTCAGATGGAGACAGAGCGTTTTCAACTCGTCGAGGTTGAAATGGTCGACGAGAAACTGATGCAATTGCGCGGCGTCCGGTTGGCTCATGGCATTCGATACAGTCAATGATAGCGCAAGCGACGATGGTCAACAATCTGGAATAGAACCCGGATGACACAGATTGAGCGGATTTTCGCGGATCAGAGCGGGCCTGTGGTTTAATATGGTAATTGTGGGAGCTAAGACAAGGAGATGTTTATGAACAATACAATGAAATCAAGCCCGGCCGCCTCCACGGCCTCGGAAGCCGAAGTTACCAGCCGGGTTGAGGGGCTTCTGGAGCGGATGAGTCTCGAAGAAAAG
>CXWJ01005852.1_pt1 | contig 12237 bp, 6 predicted proteins | sample 590841 | NCBI WGS metagenome assembly CXWJ01 (sample SAMEA3498367, study PRJEB10139) | wastewater metagenome | biome: wastewater treatment plant; material: activated sludge | place: Austria | collected 2015-01-21 | reverse complement strand
GTTCGAAGCGAACTGCTTCGAAGACGACGGTGCGTCCCAGGCCTGGCGCGACGGCGACTGTTTCCAGTGGCGACTGGGCGTCGATTGCGGCCCCGAGTCGATCGCGATCGCGATCGATCGCGAAGGCCGCCGTGCCGGCGGCGAGGTCGAACTCATGCTGCTGCTGCCCGCCGGCGAGCGCCGCAAGCTGACGCTGGCCGGCGCGACGCTGCTGTCCGAACAATCGACGGCGGCAGGACGTCGGATCGTCGTGCGCGTCGGCAGCCCTCGCCGGCCGCAGTGAGGTCGTCGTCGACGCGCCGCGGACTCAGACCGTGGCGCGATCGACGATCCTGAAGCCGACGTCGATGACGTTCTCGGCGACCGGGCGCCCTTCGGCGCGCTCGACGATGCAGCGTGCCGCCTCGCGGCCGATGCGCGAGCCGTCGATGCGCACGCTGGTCAGTGCCGGATGCAGGTCGTGCGCGAAATCGTGGTCGCCGAAACCGATGAGCGCAAAGCGGCCAGGCACCTCGATGCGCAGCGCCTGACATTCGGTGAGCACGCCGAGCGCCAGCAGGTCGGAGCTGCAGAAGATCGCATCGATGTCGGAATGCGCCGCGAGCAGCGCCCGCAGGCCGCTGCGGCCGCTGCCCAAGGTCGTCGGAGCGGGCACGACGTGCACGGGCGGCGGCGCCAGGCCGAGCTCCAGCGCCGTGGCGACGAACGCCGCGCTGCGGCGCCGGGCGCGCTCGTCGTTGGCGCCGATGGCTGCGAGGCGCTTCCGCCCGGCGGCCACAAAGCGCCGGCACACCGCCTCGGCGGCCGCGGCGTGCGAAAAGCCGACCAGCATGTCGATCGGATCCGGCGTCAGGTCCCAGGTCTCGACCACCGGGATCGCCGCCGCTTGCAGCCGGCGGCGGGTGTCGGGCGAATGCTGGACGCCGGTGAGCACGATGCCGTCGGGCCGGCGCCCGATGACGGCGCCGAGCAGGTCGTCCTCCAGGCTGTCGGCGTAGCCGGTCTGCCCGAGCATCAGCTGGTAGCCCCGTTCGGCCAGCGCGGCGGTCAGCGCCTGGACGGTTTCGTTGAAGACCGGCCCGATCAAGGTGGGCACGAGCGCCGCGACCAACCGGCTCTTGTTCGAGCGCAGCCCACCGGCCAGCAGGTTGGGCACGTAGCCGGTTTCGGCGATCGCGGCCTGTACCTTCGACAAGGTGGCGGCCGGAACCCTCTGCGGGGCGTTCACGGCGCGCGACACCGTCATCGCAGAGACCCCCGCGAGGCGCGCCACGTCGTGGACCGTCGCGCGGGCGCGGCGGCGGACCTCCGGCAGCGGCGGGCCTGGTGGTTGATCGACGTCCGACATGTGTCGATGTTACCGTTAACCAGCCGCCGCACGCGGCGTCGGCAGCGTGCGCGGACCGGCGTCAGCCCACGCGCCGCGACTGCATCGCCGTTTCGTACAGCCGCAGATAGCCGGCCGCCGCGCCGCCCCACGAGAAGTCCTGCGCCATCGCGCGTTGCATGACCTGTCGCCAGCGTGTCGGCTGGCGCCAGGTTTCGATCGCGCGGTGCAGCGCACTTTCCAGCGCCGCCGGGGTGGCGGCGTCGAAGCTGAAGCCGGTGGCGCGGTCGTTGCGCAGCGTGTCGTCGTTCGTGTCGACCACCGTGTCGGCCAGGCCGCCGACGCGCCGCACCAGCGGCAAGGTGCCGTAGCGCAGGCCGTACAGCTGCGTCAGGCCGCAAGGCTCGAAGCGCGAAGGCACGAGGATCGAGTCGCAGCCGGCGATGACGCGGTGCGCGAGCGCTTCGTCGTAGCCGATGCGAACCGCCACCTGGCGCGGATGACTCGTCGCCGCCGCGAGGAAGGCCGCTTCGAGCACCGGCTCTCCGGTGCCTTGCACCACGAGCTGCGCGCCCTGGCGCAGGAAGCCGTTCAGCGCCCCGAGCACCAGGTCGAGCCCCTTTTGCGACGTGAGCCGGCTGACGACCCCGAACACCGGTGCGTCGGCCTTGATCTCCAGCCCCATCTCGGACTGCAGCGCCGTCTTGCAGCGCAACTTGCCCGACAGGTCGTGCACGTCGTAGCGCGTTGCGATGCCCGAGTCGGCCGCCGGGTTCCAGATGTCGCCGTCGACGCCGTTCAGGATGCCCGACACGTCGGAGCCGCGGCCGCGGATCACGCCGTCGAGGCCGCAGCCGAATTCGTGCGTCGCGATCTCGGCGGCGTAGGTCGGGCTGACGGTCGTGATGCGGCGCGCGTACTTCAGCCCCGCCTTCATGAACGACACCTGCGAGTGGAACTCGACGCCGTGCGAACTGAGGAATCGCGAAGGCAAGCCGAGTTGTCCGAAGTCGGCTTGCGGAAACAGGCCCTGGAACGCGAGGTTGTGGATCGTGAACACGGACGCGGCGGCAGTCGCCGGGTGCGCGTTCATGTACGCGCAGGCGAGCGCGGCATGCCAGTCGTGCGCGTGCAGCACATCGGGCGTCCACTCGGGGTCGAGTTCGCCCGCGGCGAGGTGCGCACCGGCCCAGCCGAGCAAGGCGAAACGCTGCAGGTTGTCGCTCCACTCGCTGCCGTCGCCGGCCTGGTAGGGGCTGCCCGAGCGGCGGTAGAAGTACGGCGCGTGCACCACGTACGCCGGCACGTGGCTGTAGGGCATCCGCCCGAGCGCGAGGGTGATGCGCCCGGCACCGAACAGGGGGCCGACCTCGGCGAGCGTCTTCTGGTGCAGCACCGCGTCGGCGATCGCCGGCAGGCCCGGCAGCACCAGACGCACCTCGGCGCCCGCCTGTACCAGGGCCTGCGGCAAGGCGCCCACCACGTCGGCCAGGCCGCCGGTCTTGACCAGCGGGAAGACCTCCGCGGCGACCTGCAGGACTTTCAGCGCCGCCTTCACGGCGCCAGGCGCTCGAGCATCTCCCGGGTCACGAGGGTGATGCCGTTGTCGGTGCGGTAGAAGCGCTGTGCGTCGGCCTCGGCGTCTTCGCCGATCACCATGCCGTCGGGAATCTCGCAGCCGCGGTCGATGACCACTCGGCTGACGCGCGCGCCGCGCCCGATCTGCACGCCCGGCAGGATCACCGCCCAGGCAACCGTCGAATGCGAATGCACGCGCACGCTCGAGAACAGCACCGAGCGGAACACCGAGCCCGAGATGATGCAGCCGCCCGAAACCATCGATTCGATCGCCATGCCGCGCCGGTCTTCCTGGTTGTGCACGAACTTGGCCGGCGGAAGCTGCGGCTGGTAGGTCCAGATCGGCCAGCGCGTGTCGTACAGGTTGAGCAGCGGATCGGTGGCGGTGAGGTCGATGTTCGCGTCCCAGTACGCGTCGATCGTGCCGACGTCGCGCCAGTAGGGTTCGGTGTTCATCTTGGTCCCGACGGCGCTCAGGTCGAAGGGATGCGCCGCGGCCTGGGCATTGCGCACGGCGCGCGGGATGATGTCCTTGCCGAAGTCGTGGCTCGAGTTCGGGTCGTTGATGTCGCGCTCGAGTTCCTTGTACAGGTAACGCGCGTTGAAGATGTAGATGCCCATGCTCGCCAGCGAACGTTCGGGGTCGCCGGGCATCGGCGGCGGGTCGGCGGGCTTCTCGACGAAGTCGGTGATGACATGCTTGTCGTCGACCGCCATGACGCCGAAGGCCGTGGCCTCGGCGCGCGGCACGGCGATGCAGCCGACGGTGCACTCGCGGCCCTTGGCCACGTGGTCGGCGAGCATCAGCGCGTAGTTCATCTTGTAGATGTGGTCGCCGGCGAGCACGACGATGTAGTCGGCGCCGTAACTCGCGAGGATGTCCTGGTTCTGGTAGACCGCATCGGCCGTGCCGCGGTACCAGCTCTCTTCGTCGACACGCTGCTGCGCAGGCATCAGGTCGACGAACTCGTTCATCTCGCTCTTCAGGAAGGCCCAGCCGCGCTGCAGGTGGCGCATCAGGCTGTGGCTCTTGTACTGGGTGATGACGCCGATTCGGCGGATGCCCGAGTTCAGGCAGTTCGACAGCGCGAAGTCGATGATGCGGAACTTGCCGCCGAAATAGACCGCGGGCTTGGCGCGCCGGTCGGTCAGGTTCTTCAGGCGGCTTCCACGCCCGCCGGCCAGCACCAGCGCGACGGTGCGCTTGGGCAGGTCCAGGCTCATCGCCAGTTCGTTCGGGGTCATTGATTTGTCTCCTTGGTGCACAACTCGGTGAGCAGTCGCCCGACATCATGGCCTCAATGTTGGCGCACTTGCAACACGTGAGAGTCCGCGGCCGACGACCACGCAGCACGCTTGGCGCCGCGGCGGCGCCCCGACGCACCGTAACCCGACGTAACCCGGACACACAGCCGCGCGACCTCGCCGAGCCGACCTGCTGCCGCGCCCCCCGAGCGTCGCCGCATCGATCGCGCCTCCCTTCGGTGCGCCACAGTGGTAACCTGCCGAAACCGCTTTGGAAGACTATGGAAAACACTTGTCGTGAGGGCGCGAAACTTGCTCCGCTGCCTCGTGTTGACGCCCCTGCGCCCACCGGTGACACTGCCGTCCCGCAAGCCCTCGACCCGGCCTCGAAGCACGGGCCCTGCCGGCGGCAGCGCCCCCTGAGGCGTGCCCCTCCGACACGAAAAGGACCTCTCGTGCGTTCTGCGAACACCCCCCCGAATCCCGCCGTCGCTGCGGCGATCGAAGAGCATTTGCTGAAGACCGTCGGTGTCGTCCCGGCTCAGGCCGATGCGACCGAACTGATGCAGGCCGTCGCCCAGGTGGCGCGCGAACAGCTTGCGCGACGCTGGGTGGCGACGCAGGCGGCCGACGGCCGGCGCAAGGCACGGCGGGTCTACTACCTGTCGATGGAGTTCCTGATCGGCCGCACGCTCGGCAACGCGCTCGCGGCGCTCGACTTGAACGAAGGTGTCGGCCAGGGCCTGGCGCAGCATGCGAAGACGCTCGAGGACGTGGCCGACCGCGAGCCCGACGCGGCGCTCGGCAATGGCGGCCTCGGGCGCCTGGCGGCGTGTTTCCTCGACTCGATGGCCACGCTCGGCCTGCCTTCCTTCGGCTATGGCATCCGCTACGAGTACGGCATGTTCGCGCAAGAGGTCCAGGGCGGCTGCCAGGTCGAATATCCCGACCCATGGCTCGCCGACGGCACGCCCTGGGAGTTCCCGCGCGCCGGCGTCGCCTACCCGGTGCGCTTCGGCGGCTGGGTCGAACATGTCGGCGGCAAGGCGCTGTGGCGCCCGGCCGCCGAAGTCGCCGCCAAGGCTCACGACATGGTGATCCCAGGTCACGGCACGGAGCGCGTCAGCACGCTGCGGCTGTGGAAGGCGGTCGCGCCGGCGCACATCGACCTGCACGCCTTCAACACCGGCGACTACGCACGCGCGGCCGGCGTGAAGAACGAATACGAGAACATCTCCTGGGTGCTGTACCCGAACGACAGCACACCCGCCGGTCGCGAACTGCGCCTGCGCCAGGAGTACTTCTTCGTCGCCGCGTCGGTGCAGGACATCGTCGGCCGCCACCTGGCCGAACACGGCACGCTCTCGAACCTCGCCGACCAGGTCGCGATCCACCTGAACGACACGCATCCGGCGATCGGCGTCGCCGAGCTGATGCGGCTGCTGATCGACGAGCACGGACTGCCATGGGCCGAGGCCTGGGCGCTGTGCACGCGCGTGTTCTCGTACACCAACCACACGCTCATGCCCGAGGCGCTCGAGACCTGGCCGGTCGGCCTGATGCAGCAGGTGCTGCCGCGGCACCTCGAGATCATCTTCCGCATCAACCAGGAGTTCCTCGACTTCGCCGCGAAGCAGCGCCCGGGGGACGACGCGTTCATGTCGCGCCTGTCGCTCATCGACGAACGCGGCGAGCGCCGCGTGCGCATGGCGCATTTGTCGATCGTCGGCAGCCACAAGGTCAACGGCGTGTCGGCGCTGCATTCCGAACTGCTGGTGCAGACCATCTTCGCCGACTTCGCGGCGCTGTGGCCCGAGCGCTTCACGAACATGACGAACGGCGTCACGCCGCGGCGCTGGCTGGCGCAGGCGAACCCGGGGCTTGCGGCGTTGCTCGACCGGCGCCTCGGGCGCGAATGGCGCCTCGATCTCGACCGCCTGGCGCAGCTGCGCGAGCTGCAGGGCGACGCGGGCTTCCGCGACGAGTTCATGGCCGTCAAACGCGCCAACAAGCGCCGCCTGGCCGACTACATCGAACGCCACGCCGGCGTGCAGGTCGACGCCGACAGCCTGTTCGACGTGCAGGTCAAGCGCATCCACGAGTACAAGCGCCAGTTGCTCAACGTGCTGCACGTCGTCACGCGCTACCAGGCGATCCTCGCGAACCCCGACGCCGACTGGGTGCCGCGCACCGTGATCCTCGCCGGCAAGGCGGCGTCGAGCTACACGACGGCGAAGAACATCATCCGCCTGATCCACGACGTCGGCAGCGTCATCAACCACGACCCGCGGATTGCCGGCCGGCTGAAGCTGGTGTTCGTGCCGAATTACGGCGTGTCGGTGGCCGAGACCATCATGCCCGGCGCCGACCTGTCCGAGCAGATCTCGACCGCCGGCACCGAAGCCTCGGGCACCGGCAACATGAAGCTCGCGCTGAACGGCGCGCTGACGATCGGCACCGACGACGGCGCGAACATCGAGATCCGCCAGAACGTCGGTGACGACAACATCTTCATCTTCGGCCTGCGCACGCCCGAGGTGGTGGCGATCCGCCAGGGCGGCTACCAGCCGATGCGCTATTACGACGGCGATCCGGCGCTCAAGGCGGTGCTCGACGCGATCGCGGGCGGCGCCTTCTCGCCCGGCGAGCCGGGGCGCTACCGCGGCCTGGTCGATACCTTGCTGTGGGGCGGCGACCACTACCTGCTGCTCGCCGACTACGCCGCCTACATCGAGGCGCAGCAGCGTGTGGACGCGCTGTACCGCCAGCCGGCGGCCTGGGCGGCGCGCGCCATCGCCAACGTTGCCGGCATGGGCAGCTTCTCGTCCGACCGTACGATCCGAGAGTATGCGGACCAGGTGTGGGCCGTGGGGTCCGCGCCGCCCTGAACGTCGGCCACCCCGCCGGGCCGACGATCGACATAAAAGCACAGGAGACGACAATGATCCATCCCGACCAGATCGAAGCCATCCGCCATGGCCACCACGGTGACCCGTTCGCGGTGCTCGGCGTGCACGCCGACGACGACGGCTGGCTCTGGGTGCGCGCTTTCCTGCCCGGCGCCGCTCAGGTCGACCTGCTCGATGCCGACGGCGCGACCCTGCACACCACGCTGACGCGGCGCCACGACGACGGCTTCTTCGAGGGCCCGTTCCCGGTGGGCGGCGCGTCGAACGACTACCGCCTGAAGGCCCACTGGCACGACGGCAACGTGTCGGTGTTCGACGACCCCTACCGCTTCCCGCCGGTGCTCGGCGAGATGGACGTGTGGCTGATGGGCGAAGGCTCGCACCTGCGGCCCTTCGAGGTGCTGGGCGCGACGCAGCGCACGATGCTCGGCGTCGCGGGCACCAGCTTCGCGGTCTGGGCGCCGAACGCCAGCCGCGTCAGCGTCGTCGGCGACTTCAACTACTGGGACGGCCGGCGCCACCCGATGCGTTGCCGAACCGAATGCGGCGTCTGGGAGATCTTCGTCCCGGGCCTCGGCGCGGGCGCCGCCTACAAGTACGAGATCCGCACCGGCGACGGGCACGTGCTGCCGCTCAAGGCCGACCCGTACGCGCTGCAGGCCGAGATGCGCCCTGCGACCGCAAGCATCGTCTCGGCCTTGCCGCCGGTGGTGGCGCCGTCGGCCGAACGCCAGCGCGCGAACGCGCTCGACGCGCCGATGAGCATCTACGAGGTCCACCTCGGTTCGTGGCGCCGCAAGGTCGAGGACAACAACCGCTTCCTGACCTGGGACGAACTCGCCGACACGCTCGTGCCCTACACGCGCGACATGGGCTTCACGCACCTCGAACTGCTGCCGGTGAGCGAGCACCCGTTCGACGGCTCCTGGGGCTATCAGCCGGTCGGGCTGTTCGCACCGACCTCGCGTTTCGGCGACCCGGCCGGGTTCCGGCGCTTCGTCGACCGCTGTCATGACGAAGGCATCGGCCTGATCATCGACTGGGTGCCGGCGCACTTTCCGAGTGATGCGCACGGCCTGGCGCGTTTCGACGGCAGCGCCCTCTACGAACACGCCGACCCGCGCGAAGGTTTCCACCAGGACTGGAACACGCTGATCTACAACTTCGGCCGCACCGAGGTGCGTAACTTCCTCGTCGCCAATGCGCTGTACTGGCTCGAGCGCTACGGCGTCGACGGCCTGCGCGTCGACGCGGTCGCCTCGATGCTGTACCGCGACTACAGCCGCAAGCACGGAGAATGGGTGCCCAACGTGCACGGCGGGCGCGAGAACCTCGAGGCCATCGCCTTCCTGAAGCGCATGAACGAGGTCGTCGGTGCGGAACGCCCGCAGGCGGTGACGCTGGCGGAGGAATCGACCGCGTTCCCGGCGGTCTCGCGGCCCACCTACGCCGGCGGCCTGGGCTTCCACTACAAGTGGAACATGGGCTGGATGCACGACAGCCTGGCCTACATCTCGCGCGACCCGCTGTACCGCAAGTACCACCACGGCGAGATCACCTTCAGCATGGTCTACGCCTTCAACGAGAACTTCGTGCTGCCGATCTCGCACGACGAGGTCGTGCACGGCAAGGGCTCGCTGCTCGCGAAGATGCCCGGCGACCGCTGGCAGCAGTTCGCCAACCTGCGCGCCTACTACGGCTTCATGTTCGGCCACCCGGGCAAGAAGCTGCTGTTCATGGGCTGCGAGTTCGCGCAGGACCGCGAATGGAACCACGACCAGAGCCTCGACTGGCACCTGCTCGCCGACCGCCAGCACGAAGGCGTGCAACGCCTGCTGCACGACCTGAACCGCCTGTACCGCGACACGCCGGCGCTGCACCAGCGCGACTTCACGCCCGACGGCTTCGAGTGGATCGACCACCACGACGCCGAACGTTCGGTCATCAGCTTCATCCGCCGCGGCACGGATCCTGCAAGCTTCGTGATCGTCGTGTGCAACTTCACCCCGACGGTCCAGCACGGCTACCGTGTCGGCGTGCCGAACGAAGGCGTCTACCGCGAGCGCATCAACACCGATTCGGTGCACTACGGCGGCTCCAACGTCGGCGCCCCCTTCGGCGAGATCACCGCGCAGCCGATCGCCTGGCAGGGCCGGACCTACAGCATCGAACTCGCGCTGCCGCCGCTGGCCACCGTCATCTTCGAATGGAACGCCTGAAGAACCTGCAAGCGGGACAGCCCTGGCCCCTCGGCGCCCACTGGGACGGTGCGGGCGTCAACTTCGCGGTCTTCTCGGCGAACGCACACGCCGTCGATCTCTGCCTGTTCGACGCCGGCGGCACGCGCGAGCTGTCGCGCACACCTTTGCCCGGCCACAGCCAGGACGTGTTCCACGGCTACCTGCCCGATGCCGCGCCCGGCCTGGTCTACGGCCTGCGGGTGCACGGCTCGTGGCGGCCGGAACGCGGCCACCGCTTCAATCCGCACAAGCTGCTGCTCGATCCGTACGCGCACGAGATCGTCGGCCGCTGGGCCTGGCGCGACGAGCATTTCGGCGCCGACCACCGGCACGGTGCGCACATGGACATGCGCGACAACGGCGTGCATGCGCTGAAGGCGCGCGTGATCGCCGACCGCTTCGACTGGGAGGGCGACCGCCACCTGCACATCCCGCTGGCCGACACGGTGCTCTACGAAGCCCACGTCAAGGGCTTCACGCGGCGCCACCTCGGCGTTCCCGAAGCGCAACGCGGCAGCTTCGCCGGCATGGCCAGCGACGCGGCGATCGCGCACTTGCAGCGCCTCGGCGTCACCGCGGTGAGCCTGCTGCCGGTGCAGCAGCACATCGACGAGCAGCGGCTGCGCAAGATGGGCCTGGTGAACTACTGGGGCTACAACACGATCGGCTTCTTCTGCCCCGATGCCGGCCTGGCCAGCGGCGCCGACGGCATGAATCCGCGCGACGAGTTCCGCACCATGGTCAAGCGGCTGCATGCCGCGGGCATCGAGGTGATCCTCGACGTCGTCTACAACCACACCGCCGAGGCCGACGAACACGGCCCGCACATCAGCTTCCGCGGCCTGGACAACGCGAGCTACTACCGCTTGCCGCACGAGCACCGCGCGCACTACGTCAACGACACCGGTTGCGGCAACACGGTGAACGTGGCGCATCCGCGCGTCATGCAGCTCGTGCTCGACAGCCTGCGCTGGTGGGCCGGCGAGATGCACGTCGACGGCTTCCGCTTCGACCTCGCCCCCGTGCTCGGCCGCGGCGACGAAGGCTTCTCGCGCCAGGCCGGATTCTTCGCCGCGCTCGCGCAGGACCCGCTGCTGTCGCGCCTGAAGATGATCGCCGAGCCCTGGGACATCGGCCCGGGCGGCTACCAGGTCGGCGGCTTCCCGCCCGGCTGGCTGGAGTGGAACGACAAGTTCCGCGACCACCTGCGCGCCTTCTGGGTCGAGGCGCACAGCACCCGCGGCGAGTTCGCACTACGCCTGTGCGGCTCGTCGGACGTGTTCCAGGCGCGCGGCCGCACGCCGCTCGAGTCGGTCAACTACGTCATCTCGCACGACGGCTTCACGCTGCACGACCTGGTCAGCTACTCGGACAAGCACAACCAGGCGAACGGCGAACACAACCGCGACGGCCATGGCCACAACTACAACCACAACTTCGGCGTCGAAGGACCGAGCGACGACACCGAGGTGAGCACGCTGCGCGGGCGCGTGAAACGCGCGCTGCTCGCCAGCGTGCTGCTGGCGCAGGGCACGCCGATGATCGCCGCCGGCGACGAGTTCGGCCACACGCAGCACGGCAACAACAATCCCTACTGCCAGGACAACAAGACGACCTGGCTCGAGTGGTCCGCCGCCGATCAGGACCTGATCGCGTTCACGCAGCGCGCGATCTCGATTCGCCGCCGACTGCTTCCGCTCGGCACGCGCTGGTACGACGGCATCGCCGACATCCACGGCCTGCAAGACCTGGCCTGGCTGCGCGCCGACGGCACCGAGTTGCAAGGCGACGAGTGGCGTCAGCAAGGCAGCCATGTGCTCGGCTGCCTGATCGGCCGGCCCGGCAAGGCGGGCGCGCCGCTGCTGCTGCTGGTCAACGGCGAAGCCAGTGACGCCGGGTTCATGCTGCCCGGTGGGGTCTGGCGCGTCGTGCTCGACAGCACCGATGCACGCGGCGCGTCGAACTGGCAGGGCCAAGGCGAAACCCTGTTGCCGCTGCCGGCGCGCAGTCTGATGCTGCTGGCTTCCGCGGGTGTCGAATTCGCGCTGTAGACAACGAAAGCGACCGTTCATGCGATTCCCCCGCGCCAGCGGCGTGCTGCTGCACCCGACCTCGTTGCCCGGCCCGCACGGCTCGGGCGATTTCGGCCCGGCCGCCCTGCACTTCGTCGACTGGCTCGTCGGCGCCGGCCAGAGGCTGTGGCAGATCCTGCCGCTCGGCGGCATCGGCTCGGGCAACTCGCCCTACATGAGCACCTCGGCCTTCGCCGGCAACATGCTGCTGATCGATCTGGGCGAGCTGCGCCAGCACGGCTGGCTCGACGCCGCCGAGCTCGAACCCGACGCACACTTCGCCGCCGGCCGCGTCGACTTCGCACGCGTCGTGCCGTGGCGCTTGCAACGCCTCGAATCCGCGGCCGCGCGCTTTGCCGAGACCGCGTCCAGCGCCAACCGCGCCGACTTCGACGCCTTCTGCGCCAGCCAGCGCCACTGGCTCGACGACTTCGCGCTGTTCATGACGCTCGGCGCGCTGCATCCGGGCAAGACCTGGAGCGAGTGGGATGCGCCGCTGGCCGCACGCGACCCGGCGGCGCTGCGCGCGGTCGCGGCGCGCGAAGCGGCGCGCGTGCAGTTCTGGAAGTTCGGCCAGTGGTGCTTCCAGCGCCAATGGACACGCCTCAAGGCCTACGCCAACCAGCGCGGCGTGCAGATCGTCGGCGATGCGCCGATCTTCATCGCCTACCACAGCGCCGACGTCTGGGCGCATCGCGACCTGTTCGAACTCGACGAGACCGGCTGGCCTACCGTCGTCGCCGGCGTGCCGCCGGACGCTTTCAGCGCCGTCGGCCAGCGTTGGGGCAACCCGCTGTACCGCTGGGACGCGCATGCGCACGACGGTTATGCTTGGTGGGTGCAGCGCATCCGGCATACCTTCGAGC
>CXWJ01029304.1_pt1 | contig 12260 bp, 10 predicted proteins | sample 590841 | NCBI WGS metagenome assembly CXWJ01 (sample SAMEA3498367, study PRJEB10139) | wastewater metagenome | biome: wastewater treatment plant; material: activated sludge | place: Austria | collected 2015-01-21 | reverse complement strand
CTTTCCAGCAGTGCGCGGCCGGAGTAGTAGGCCAGGACTTCGCCTCCCAAGGCGCGGTAGTCCTCCGCCCCCGGAGAAGTGCCGGCGTAGGCGAAGATCGATTCGCCGAAGCTGGGCGATTCGGCCAGGCGGATGTTGCGGCGGATGCGCGTTTCGAATAGCCGGACGTTGGCCCAAGCTCGGCCCCCTTTGCGGGCTTCGCGGAAAAACGTCTCCACGTCCTGGCTCACCTCGGCCGCGAGCCGCGTGCCCGATTCGTACAAACAGAGAACCACGCCCGCCAGCTGCAGGCGATCGTTCAGTCGGTCGGCGACTAGCCCGATCGTTTTGAGCAGTTTGCTCAAGCCGTGGAGGGCGAGAAAGTGAGGCTGCAACGGCAGAAAGACATCGTCCACCGCCGAAAGCGCGTTAATCGTGAGCACACCGAGCGACGGCGGACAATCGATGAGGACATAATCGAAATCGTCGGCCACCTCGATGAGTTTATCGCGCAAGATCACTTCGCGGCCGACCACACCGGCGAGTTCTACTTCGGCGGCGGCCAAATCGATATGCGATGCGGCTACACACAAATTCTCTTCCGCCGGCTGCCAGAGATCGGACATCCGGACATCGCCGGTAAGCAAATCATACATCGTCGGCACGGGCGACTTCGGATCGAGGCCCAAATGGAGGGAAGCGTGGGCTTGGGGGTCCATGTCGATGAGCCCGACACGCTGCCCTTCGCGCGCCAACGCGGCACACAAATTGACGGCGGTGGTCGTTTTACCGACTCCGCCCTTCTGATTGATGATGGCGATGGAGCGCATGGTTATGAGTCGTCGTCAGTGGTCAGTTGGCAATAGTGAAGACGGACCCTCAGCGGGGTGGCGGATTATAGTGGCACGTGCCATTACGTCCAGACGGCGTTGGCTGTTGCTGCTGGCAACGCTATCATCTTGCCGGCAAGTCGTGACGTAGCTCGTTGAAATAGGCTTCTAAGCCGTGCGAGATTGGCTGCGACGAAATGGCGGCTGCGGGCCGCCCGGCGCGCTCTTCGCGCGTCGCTAACTTCCAATCTGAAGAGAACCAGACGACTAGCGGCGCCATGCCTTCGGAGGTGAATCGCACGCCCCATTGGCGCTGTGCTTCTGGCGCGTTTGCGTGACCCGGCCATTCGTAGCTGCGATCTTCCAAAAGTGCATTGCGGAAATGGATCAAGCCGCGGGCGTCCGAGATGTCACGTCGCTCCCCGATGATCGTGCGTGGAGTGCTTTGTGCGGCCACAGCTGCCGGCTCCGCCTCCGCCTTGGCCACGGGTTCTTCGCGCTTGATCAATTCGACCACCGACGCGTCTCGAATCAGCAGCGTCGCCTCTGGCCCCCAGAATTCGGCCGCCCGATGTGTGGAATGAAAGCGAAACCACCAACTTATCCCCGCGGCCAGCAAGGCCACCGAGAGGATGCTCAAAATCACCAGCTTGCCGGAAACATTCATGAGGGGTCGACGCCTTTTTGTGCCGCGGGGCTTTCAGTATACTGGGGCGGTGAGTAAGTGAGTATGCGAGGGGGTGCTTGGCGCACGGAAATGTGGCGCAACGCCGCTCATCGAGGAGTGTTGATTACTTACTCACGTATTCACCAACTCATTACTTCAAAATGGCCGATAAATTCGATCCCTACCGCGAAGCGTTGATCGTCGAAGTCGAGACCCAGTGGCCCGACGAGTACGATGACTGGGAACCCACGGAACGCGCACGCGTCGAGCGGTTGCTCCACCAAACGCCGGACCGAGCCAGCCAGTTGGAATACGTTCGCACTCATACGGGTTTCTGCCGTCGTATCGTCGTCACGCCGGAAGACATCGCACGGGTAACGGCGTGAGTACCGTCCACGTTAATCTGGGCCCGCGCAGCTACGACATCGAGATCGGCAGCGGGAATCTGACGGACGTAGTTCGCTTCTGCAATGGGGAAGAGGACGACGCGCACGCCGTTCTCATTACGGATGAGAATGTTGACACACTGTACGCCGAACCTGTCTCCGACGCGCTCTCTGAGTTGGGCTGTCAGGTCGATATCCTGGTGGTCGAGGCGGGCGAGCAAAGCAAGTGTACGGAGGTGGCCGCCGAGCTTTGGGAACGCATGCTCGAGGAAGGGACCGATCGCACATCGGTTGTAGTGGCAGTCGGCGGCGGAGTCGTCGGCGATTTGGCCGGCTTCGTGGCGGCTACGTTCGGTCGTGGTCTGCGATTTGTGCAAGTCCCTACGACGTTGCTTGCTCAGGTCGATAGCTCCGTGGGCGGCAAGGTGGGCATCAACTTGCCCGGCGCGAAGAACATGGTTGGCTCGTTCTGGCAGCCGCGCGGCGTGGTGATCGATGTAGACGTGTTGGAATCGCTCCCCGACCGCGAATACCGGGCTGGTCTGGCTGAAGTGGTCAAGTACGGCGTGATTCAGGATGCCAACTTCTTCGCTTACTTGGAATCGAACGTCGCGCCCATCAACGCCCGGGATGCGGCCGTGCTGACGCATATCGTAGAGCGCTGCTGCCGGCTAAAGGCCGACGTGGTGGAAAAAGATGAGCGGGAAGAGACGGGCGTGCGGGCGATCCTCAACTACGGCCACACATTGTGCCACGCCTTCGAAGCGGCGACCGGCTACGGCGAACTGCTCCACGGCGAAGGAGTGGCCATCGGCATGATGTGTGCCGCACGACTGGCGGAGCGGTTGGGACGCGTCGATGCGGCCTTCACGAAGCGGCAGCGCGATCTACTGGCCGCGTTTCAGCTGTCGCTCGATGTGCCCAACGTGCCGCTCGACGATCTGCTGGACTTCATGTACCGCGACAAGAAAGTATCGCGCGGTAAGTTGCGCTTTGTCTTGCCCTCGCGACTGGGGCACGTGGAGCTTGTTCGCGATGTAGCCACAGACGATATTCTGGCGGCGATGGAAGGCGATACTTAAGCGTCTTCAGTGGCCCAAAAACATCTCGATAGACCGTTGCTGGCCGTGCTATAATTCCAGCTATGAGCACGACCTCTCTAGTGACTGCCGCGGAACTTCTGGAATTGCCCACCGGCATGGGTCAGCGCTATCAGCTTGTCGCAGGAGAGCTCCGCGTGATGTCACCTTCAGGTTGGCCGCACGGCAAAGTCGTTGGCAGACTGCACACTCGGCTCGGGTCGTTTGTTGAGAAACTTGACCTGGGAGTTGTATTTGGCGCTGAGACGGGATTTCGGCTGTCCAGCAACCCAGACACAGTTCGGGCACCAGACATTGCATTCGTCGCAAAACAAAGCATTCCGGCCAACGAACCGCGGGAAGGTTTTTGGCCCGGACCTCCGGATTTAGCAGTCGAGGTGCTTTCCTCGGGAGATCGGACCGCCGAGGTCGATGAAAAAATAGAAGCTTGGCTCTCAGCGGGATGTGCCGCGGTTTGGGTTGTCAATCCAAAACTCCAAACGGTGGCCATCTATCAGCCGGGCCAGCCGGCACAAATTAGATCTCTTGGCCAAGTATTGCAGGGCGATCCAGTCCTGTCCGGCTTCACATGCCCAGTTGATGAACTATTTCTGTGAACACGGCGCTCATTCAACGGGTGATGGAGATGATCTGGTTCATCCTTTCTTAGACCACATAGCAGTGGATGCTCGTCATGGCCAACACCGTCTTTCCTGACGAACTCATCGATGGCGTGCGTTTGTCCCTCGTCTCGGGTGTTGGGCCGTTGCTGCGGAAAGCGCTCGTCGAACGCTTTGGTTCCCCAGCGGCCGTGTTGGCGGCTGATCGAGACGCCTTGCAGTCGGTCGATGGGATCGGACCTAAGACTTCCGCGCGGATTGTGGNNGACTATCCACGTCCCTTGCGCGAAATTCACGATCCGCCCGGCGTGCTGTTTCGCCGCGGCAAGCCGCTACCGCAGGATGAGCTGGCGGTTTCCATCGTCGGCACTCGACACGCCACGCGCTATGGACTCGCGCAGGCCGAGCGCCTGGCAGGCAGTCTTGCCCGCACCGGCTTCACGGTGGTTAGCGGCTTGGCGCGCGGGATCGATGCAGCCGCCCATCGCGGGGCGATCGCCGCCGGCGGCCGGACGATTGCCGTGCTGGCCAGCGGCCTCTTAGAAATCTATCCGCCGGAGCACGTCGCGCTGGCCGACGAAGTTGCCGCCAACGGTTATCTGGTGAGCGAAGCGCCGCCGCGCATGGTGCCGATCAGCGGCGCGTTCCCACAACGCAATCGCATCATCAGCGGCCTGTGCGTCGGCACAGTCGTCATCGAAGCGGCCGAGCGTTCCGGCGCGTTGATCACGGCCCGCCACGCTTATGAGCAAGGGCGCGAAGTGTTCGCCGTGCCAGGTCCGATTGACAGCCGCATGTCGCGCGGCTGCCACGCGCTGATCAAAGACGGCGCCAAGCTGCTAGAATCGATCGACGATTTGCTAGAAGAACTCGGCCCGCTGGCACAGCACATTGAACGAGCCGACGGCACGATTCTAGCCAGCCCGGCCGAACTGCTCCTCAATGAAATCGAACAGCAAGTGCTGGCGGCAATCGAGACTTCGCCAACCTCGGTCGATGGTGTGGCCACGATCTGTCGCCTGCCGATTCATCGCGTCCTCTCGACGATCAGCGTCCTGGAAATGAGACGGTTGGTGCGGCGCGTCAGCGGCACGCAGGTGGCGCGGGCGTAGTTCCCGCGTGGCGTCTCATTGCACGGCTGGACCGCTGCAAGCGTGATCTTGAAACGGCGAATCCTCATGTCGTCGATAGAACGTGGCGTTATGATTCGATGATTTGCGTCCCTATTGCAGAATAAATGGGAAAATGCAGCTAATTGTGAACCGCAACCCATCTCATTCTGGTAGGATAGAGGCATGCAGCCTGTGCGTTCGCTCCGGTACGAACTCACCCCAACTCACTGTTTGGAGCGTTATGAGCACCATTAAACTCGTCCCGGAAGTGCCACAATCTGTCAAAGCTCCTTGTCCCATCTGCGGGCAAGTTTCTTATTCGCGCGGCGGCATTCACCCGCAATGTGCCGTGCAACAGGCGGACGAACCTCGTGCTCTGCGATTGCGAGTTGCCAGAAAAGTGGCTGCCGACGCGGAAGAAAAGAAACGCGAGAAGAATCGGGCCGAAGGCAAAGTTGCCGCGGTGGGTTCCCCCAGCACCAAGCGCGCGACCAGATAACTCTGGCAGTCGCTCCGTAAGTGGGCTCGCCAATTGAATCTTGGCTAGCAACATGAAGCAGCCCGACCGGCGAGAGAGTAAGTATTACGACATGTCGCGGTTTCAACCTCTGGTGCGGCGCACACGGACACTTCCGCGCCAGTGTTTTCTCTGAATCATCGCGGGCTGGCCGGAAGTGTCCGTGCTACCCACTGCCAACTCCTCAGACTTCGTCGAAGTATTCATCCGCCCCGAGTTCAAACGCGCCGATATCAATGTGGGCAAACGTATCATCATCACCGTCGTCAATTCGGCTTTCGTCCCGCTGATCGCCAAACAGATCGAACGCTGCGGCGATTGCATTATCGCCGGCGTCAATTGCCGGACTTGTGGACAATAGAGCGTGAGTCCTCGTCGGTCCGCCGTAGTCACCCAATGTCGTGAGTCCAGCGCTCTGGCCGGAGGTAAGGACGATGTTGCCGTTTGTCCCATGGACGAGTCCACCACTTCCGCCCAGGCCGATCAGGTTGTAAGCGCTCGATGCGTGTAGCGTTCCGCCGACATTACTCGCAGCGCCGCCGCTGGTCTTGTTATCCGCCACGATCGTATTGTGCAGCGTGATTGTGGGGCCGTTAAGCGCCTCGACACCGGCTCCGGTACTCGCCGTGTTGTTGGCAATCGTGCTGTTGACGATCGTCAGGTTCGCCCCGGCGTAGCGAACGCGCACTCCGCCACTCCATGCGGCCGTGTTGCCGGAAATCGTGCTGTTGACGATCGTTCCAATCGAATCAGTGGCGCCCCAGCCGAAGAAAACCAGCCCGCCTCCGCTACCCGTGGCCACATTATTGGAAATCGTGCTCGCGGCGATGTGCAGTCGCTCGCCGGCTCCAAAATGGCCGAAAATCCCGCCCCCCGCGCTCGCAGAGTTGCCGTCGATCGTGCTTTCGAGCACCGTCAAGCTGCCCGTAGTGCTCACGTAGGCTCCACCTCCTTGACTGGTCGCGGCATTGTCCACAACCGCTGCGGATACCAAGGTCAAGTCGCCGTTGACGTAAACCCCACCACCCTGTGACACGTTGCCGCCGCCCGTGATCGTCAGGCCATTCATGGTCGCCGTTTTTCCGCCGTCGACGACGAAGACGCGACTATTTCCTTGTGCGTCGATGGTCAATTCATCGACTCCTGCGCCGGCAATGGTCACGTCGCTGTTGATCGTCAGCGCCGACCCGAGCAGAATCTCACTGATGGCCGGTTGGAATACGATCGTATCCACCCCAGCGTTCGCCGCCGCGAGCACTAGCGCCTCCTGCAGGCTGAGATCACCCAGTGTATAGTTCGCGTCGTTCTCATCCGTGGCCGTAGAAACCAGGATCAAGCCCGGCTCGACCGACGGCCATTGCGTCCAGTCGGTACCAAACGCCGCCAGATAGTACCCTCTGTCCGTAGTGTCGACATCGCCGTCGCCGTCGGCATCGCCATTCGGCTGCGTCGCGCCGCTGGTTATCGTATTGTTGATCGCCCAAATTACTCCATCACCGGAGTCTGCTTGATTATTGCGACTGAAATCGCCGGAAAAGTTCGTAAACCGGAAGCGAAATTCTCCGCCCGCCTCGCCGTTTCCGGAGGGGAACGTGCTCGCGTAACCGGACGATTCGCCGAGAGACCACGGATTGGTGAACTCGCCATCGAGTGCGTCGTGGTCCAAGTCGAACACCGAGTCACTGAGTCGAATCAAGTATTGGTCGCGAATCAGCGGATCATCGAATTGCCACATGGCCGTCTGGGTTTCGAGGTCGTACGTGAAATCGATCACGGCGGGCACGCTAGCGTAGTTCAAGCCAGTTAGCGTGAGCGCGCCCTGCGTCACCAGCACTTCTTCGCCGAACTGGATGTAGATCGTGTCCAACCCGCCCACTGGCACGGTTCGCAACTGCTCGCCGGAACCATCGACGCCGGTAAAATCAAAATCGTCGTGCGTCGAGTTCGAACCGCCCAGTCGCACGCCAATAACCTGCGGTGCCGCACCGGCCACGCGCAGTGGCGGTTCGCCAACCAATGTCGCCGGATAGACGCCAGCGTTCGTCAGACCCCAGTGGTCCGTCCAAATCGCCAAGTCATCATTGTCGACGTCGGAATCCAGATCGGCATCGGCCAGCGGATCCTCCGCTTCCCACAATTCATGGTCGGCCATATCCACCACGCCATCCAAGTTGAAGTCGCCCGGAATCACTTCCAACGTCGTGACGCCGCGCATTTCCTGCCACACGGCCAGGTCCGCCGTATCGACGACGCCGTTGAAATTTCCATCCGCGGCGAGCGCGGTCGTGGAGCCGAAGTCCGTTTCCCAAACGGCGTAATCGGCATCATCAACGGTGCCATCCTGGTCGTAATCGCCCGGCACGAAGGCACCCGAGCCGGTGGAACTTGTCGACGTTTGGCCGAAGTGCGCCCGCCAGACATCGTAGTCGGATTGCGTCACCATTCCCGGCGTAATGTCGTTGGTCATCAACACGGACTGATTCAAGTAATTCCGCCAGACCGCGTAGTCGGGTGCATCGACGGTACCGTTGTCGTTGTAGTCGCCCGGCGGCGGCGTGGCATTCAAGGCAGCCAGCGCATTGACACGGCCGTAACCATAGTACTGGTTGAAAGTACCTTGTCCGTTAGAGACGTAGGCAGTCGCGCCGTTGTTTCCGCCGATTTTGTCCGCCGTGCCCCTCATGATTGACCGAATGTCCGCGGTCGAAAGCCCCGGATTCTTGGATAGCATCAAGGCTGCAATGCCGGCCGCTAACGGCGTCGCCGCCGACGTTCCACCAAACGTACTGGTGTAATTGAGATCGCCGAGTGAGTCGACACCAGGATCGCTCGTCCCCGTTTGGTTATAGCCTGCTTCTCCGGTACGGTCCGTAGTAAACACCCTTTCATACCCTCCGCTGCTGGGTGCCACAAAATCCAATGTGGTGCCAAACTGGCTGTAAGCGGAGCGAAAGTCCCAATCGCTACTGGCACCGACGGCAATCGTACTCGCGAGACTTGCGGGGTACGAAACGGGCGTCGTGATAGTGGGCACCCCACTGCGAAATGCGGCAGTTTGTTCAGTGAACGCACCACCGTTGAAAGAAGTAAACAGCCGAAGCCCGTCGAGAGCTGCCTCGCTCGAAACCCAGTAGNNGCGCCGCCGCCAGCAGGTACGGTGATCGTCGGAGATCGCAAGTTCGTCGTCTGACTGTTGCCGATTCCGCCCGCTCTTGCGACATACCGACCTGTTCCGTAAGTATGCGAGGGGTCGTCTACAACGGACCAGTTCTGATTGCCGGAGGTTGTCCAACCCGAGGGCAAGCTGGTAGTGGTATCAAACCGCTCTGCCGAACCATCCGGGAAGCGGACGTTCGCCAACCAGGCGCGGTCTTCTCCCGCGACCGTTGATGCGTTCTTAGTATAACGCCATTCAAAGGCCCAATTGCCCGCTGGTACGCCGGTGAGTTTCAACGTAGAGTAATTCAAAGGCGATGCTATTCCTGCAGCGTTGTTGCCTGAGGCGTTGAACGACGCGACACCAAGCCCGCCGCGACCGTGGGTTTGGATGTAGTCGAACGCCGACGTGAGAATCGAATTGGCTGACCCGCCACCCCAACTGTTCACGAGGATGTCAGCGGCGTCCCAAGTGGCACCGGTCGGGTTGCCTGCGCCGTCGATGAGGATGCCGGCGGCGTAGTACACGGCCCGAGCGATTGTTGTGTTGCCGACAAATCCGCCGCCACCGCCACTGTCGTCTCGGGCGATCTTGATCGGCAGGACTCGCACATTTTGAGCGGCTCCGGTGACTCCTTGGTTGTTATCGCCCAGCGCGCCGACGACGCCAGCAACCGCCGTGCCGTGATTGTCGTGCTGCGTCTCGGGATTCGGATTATTGTCTGCAATGTTTACACCAAAAGCGCCGGCGAAATCCCAGCCGTTCACGTCGTCGACATACCCGTTCAGGTCATCGTCGATGCTATTGCCGGCGATCTCTCCTGGATTTATGAAGATGCTCAAGTCCGGATGATTCGTCTGCACCCCGTTGTCCAGAACGGCGACAACGATATCCGAGGTTCCAGTCGTGACGTCCCATGCCGCCGGCAAATCGGCATCGGCATCAGTTCTGGCGCTCGTTTGTCCCGTGTTGTTCAACGTCCATTGGTTGGTAAATAACGTATCGTTGGGGATGGCATCGACGAAAAAGTCAGTATAGAAATTTGGGGTTGCCCACTCTACTCGAGAATCGGTCGAGAGCTTGTTGGCCAAATCGAGCGACGTAAGACCACCGCCCGTTTCCACGGTCGCGATGTATTGATTGTCGAAGAATCGATACCAATCGCTAAATCCAGTCGCAAAGAATTCCTTGGGATCGATGTCCGGCTTTAACGCGACGCCGACCTCATCAGTGAGATAAACTCCAGCCAGACTATCCGCACCAATTAAGACCGGCGCAGCCCGCGCCACGCCAGGGACGGATAACACGAAGTCCTCCATGCTCGAGAAAACGTCATTACCACCCAAGACGCCTCCCTCTTTCGACAGCAAGAATGTACGAGCGTCGAGCGACACTGTTGCGCCGGCGCGAGTCGCGAGCCCCTGGCCGCTCAGAGCACCGAGTGTCGTTTCTTTATCAGCGTTGGGAAGCAATTTGACAAGAATCTCGTTATCCAGCCGTCGCAACGAAATTTGCTCATCAAAGTGCCAGTAAAAATCTCCTTGGTCGTGTCAAGGTAACGCCGAAAGTCTGACTGTGGCGTCTATTGCACTAGACGGACCTGGTATTTGCGATTCCACAGAAAAGTCAACAGATTGCAGTGGAGCAGGTTGGAAGGCCACCGATGTAGCTGACAGAAGTCTACGCTCTTCCAGATTCTCGAATTGTAACGGGAGAATTGATCGCGCTGAAGACTTGGGGAGTGCATAACCGCCTGTGCATATCGATTTGAACCATGAGAACAACGACATTGTCGGACTCCCTTCACGCTTTGAGTATAGAAGTAATAGCTCACGTTAAACGGTGCTCTTGCTTACTACCCCGAATTGAGGCAGATGCGAGCAAGAACGCCCACATGGCGACTACGAGCGACTGGGGTTCAGGAACTGGCGTCATGAGAAATCCTCGTAATTTGCCGTTCAGAAGCCCGTAACCTACGATTTGGCCGACATCGTTGATCGCAAACGGAATTTCAAGTTGCCATCCTGAGTCGGCCGGAATCAAGTTAGCAAGATACCGCACTCCATTCGTTTGGTCCCAAAGTGCCAGGCCTCCCACCGAGCCGCCGACAACTTGCCCCAAGTTATTTAGAGCGTAACCGCCAATCGGTATAGTTTGAATTCCATTGATATCGTCCCAAATAAAGGGGCCAACTCCAAACTCGCCGCCAAGCACTTGGCCCAAGTCATTAATCCCCGCTGCGCGCGTCGAACCTCCCGCAATCGTCGGCAGTTCTCGAATTCCTCGAACTTGATCCCACACAAACGCGCGCTCCTCCCCGTTCGCGAGGTCCGCATATCCAACTACTTGCCCCAGATTATTGATCGCCGTGGCGAAGCCACCGTAGCCGCCCAGCGTACCCAGGTCACGGATCCCGTTCGCCGCGTCCCAAATAAACGGGTGCGGAATGAACAAGGACGTCGGAACGTCTCCTTCAACGTCAACCAATTCAAGTCGCTCGGAAGTGCCGACGACCTGACCAAGCTCGTTAATCGCTACCGCTTGGCTATTGCCGACCGGCTCAAAACCAATGTCTTGTCGACCGATTGTCGAATTCCAATAAAGCGCCCGCCCGTACGGCACGCCCGGTCCCGGCAATGGAATGTCCGAACCACTTCCATAGCGGCCGACAATCTCACCCGCGTTGTTAATGTCCGCGAGGCTCCCGCCGACCGACTGATCGCTCCACAGCTCGTGCGGCTGTCCGCTGTAATCCCATACCACCGGCCTCGACTGACCCACGTTTCCACTCCGGTTTCGTAGTGATGCTCCCACGACATGTCCTACGTCATTCAAGCCAAGTGCTAGGCTATCCACGGTACCCGGCAACACATCCAGCGCGACGATGTTGTACTGCACCGCGGCGCGCGCGGAAGTCGCTGGCCAGCCGAACGCGGTGGATAGCGCAACGATCACAATCCCGATACGATACTCAAACATGACCGCCTCTACTCTGTGGGAGGAGATTACCATAACAGGGGGGCGGGCGCTGCAAACCTTTTTGTGCGTTCTCTTCCGAAATTAATGCGTCGCAGCCGGCCGAGAGATGTCATCCCGCGTCCAAACGCGCCCCATTGCAGTATAATTACCGCGCGCAGTGCTAGCGCGAATTTGCCCCAGAGGATTCTGGAGTCGTTGCGATCCACTCCGCGCAGAAAGGCATCCACTAAACAAGCGAATGCCTATTCACCCAACCCCTCCAGCTCTTCCCAGCGGCTATACGCGGTGGCGAGTTGCTGTTCGAGTTCTTTGAGGCGTGCTGCCTTCTCTGCGATCGCGCCCGCGGGTTGCTGATAGAATTCGGGTGCGGCCATAGCCGCATGCAGCTTGGCGATTTCGCCGTCCAGCCTCTCCACCGTGGTGGGCAGGCTTTCGAGCTCGCGTTTTTCCTTGTAACTTAAGCGGCGCTTGCTCGATTGAGACGACGAAGCTTCGGACGCTGCGGCAACAGCCGCTTTTGCTTTGGTCGATTTCATCGCCTCTTCGCTCGTAAACACGGGCTCTGCACGTTGTCGCAGCCAGTCGTCGTAGCCGCCCACGTACTCTCGCGCGCCACCTGACTCGAATACGATCGTGCTGGTCACCACGTTGTTGAGAAACGCCCGATCGTGGCTTACCACCAGCAGCGTGCCATCAAACTGCACGAGTCGTTCTTCGAGAAGCTCCAGCGTTTCCGTGTCGAGGTCGTTCGTCGGTTCATCCAGCACGATCATATTGGCCGGCTTCGTGAATAGTTTGGCCAAGAGAACCCGGTTGCGCTCGCCGCCGGAAAGGAATTTTACCTGCGTGCGGGCTCGGTCTGGCGTGAACAAGAAATCCTGCAAATAACCAAGCACATGGCGAGAACTGCCGTTGATGGAGATAGTATCCGTTC
>CXWJ01023880.1_pt1 | contig 12276 bp, 8 predicted proteins | sample 590841 | NCBI WGS metagenome assembly CXWJ01 (sample SAMEA3498367, study PRJEB10139) | wastewater metagenome | biome: wastewater treatment plant; material: activated sludge | place: Austria | collected 2015-01-21 | reverse complement strand
GCTAGTCGTCCCTTAGTAAAGTGACTATAATAATGGTCATGAGCACACAGTCCTTGGCTTCAGTGAAAGCGCAGTTCAGTGCAGTTGTCGACAGCGTTCACGAGACGCACGAACGGGTCACGGTGACCAAGAACGGCGTCCCCACCGTCGTGGTCGTGGCTGTCGAGGACCTCGAGTCGCTTGAGGAGACCCTCGCGATCCTCCAGGACGAGGACACGATGCGACAGCTGCGACAGGCCGAGCGTGAGGTTGCGGCGGGCGACATCCTCGGCACCACCGAGCTCCGGGCATTGTTGGGTCGACGGGCGCCGTCCGAGTGAGCTATCGGCTGGCCATGGCTCGCAGCGCGTCCCGCGCGCTGGCCGGGGATCTGCCGGAGGCGATCGCGTCGGCTGTGGCGGAGTTCGTCACTGGCGTCTTGCTCGAGAGCCCGCAACGCGTGGGCAAGGAGCTTCAGCCCCCGCTGGACGGCAAATGGAGCGCACGGCGCGGTCAATACCGGGTCATCTACACCATCGACACCGCAGCCCAGGTGGTGACCGTGCTCCACATCGCCCACCGTCGCGATGCCTACCGATGACGACCCGACTGTCGGCCTCCGACGGCTCACCGCGTGCCGGAGACCTTCGCCAGGTCGGCCAGAGCACGCACGGTGTTGAGGTTGCGGGCGGTCATGTCCGTTTCTTTGACCACCTTGTGCAGCTTCTCGGCGAGCTTGGACCGGCCGAAACCCTCAGGCGTATGCAGCCACGCCACGCGACCACGCACATCCAGCACCTCGGAGGGATCACGCAAGAGGTCCAGCGCCTCGGTGTCCACCACGGGGTCGGACCACAGGAAGAACGCGTGGACGTCCTTGCCCTGCGCCGGCTCGAACGGGCAGTCGTGCAGGGCTGCCGAGAAGTCGTGACCCGTCAGCACCAGCACCGGAACCCCCAGACCCATGCCTTCGAGCGCTCCAGCGAGGCGCGCTGCGAGGTCTACCGGCGACCCCTCCGCAGTGGCGACGAGGTTGCCCGAGGCCAGGTAGCTGCGCACCTCGGTCCAGCCGATGCTCTCGGCGGCCGCCCGCAGCTGCGCCACCGGCAATCGGTTGCCCCCGATGTTCATTCCGCGGAGCAGTGCCACGACCCTCAATCTGATGTCCTCTCTTAGAGCCCTCGTCCGCTCGATCGCTCGGTATGCCGTGAACGGAGCCACGTGTGGCGCGAGAACGGCCCCGTGCCTGACCGGTGTGCGACCTTGCCGACGTCCCACGGTACGACGGGCGCTGGCCCGCAGCTCGAGCGACCACTGCCGGAACCGGTCCAGTCACTCGCACGCCCGCGACCCTCATGGCGGGACGATGTCGGTCATCTGGCCCACTTTGTAGACGACGTCGTAGACAGAGTCAGAGGCGTCCGGTCCCGGCTCCGTCCACAGGACGAGGTCGCCCGCGCTTCCAGCTGTGGTGACGATTGGCTCATCGCTGATCGGGGCGAGCTGACCCAAGGTCGCGTCAAGGACCCACGTGTGCCCTTCGCCCGACAGCACGACCCAGCGATCGCCCGCGGCGGCAACGTCCAAGTGGGCCTTTTCGATCGACAGGATGGGCTGGTCGGTGTCGTCGAAAACCACAACCTGGGCACGGTCGGCACACGCATAGGTCGCGACCACCACCGGCCCGCCGAAGGTCACTCGCGGCGAGCCGAGGCGAAAGCCGGTCGACGCCTCGCAGCCAGGTGGTCGCTGAGTCGACACTGTTCGTGTCCCGCTTTCCGTGGTCGCGATGACCCGTCCCATGAGGTCGATGGTCGCAGCCGACTGCCCCGACCACGCGATGTCCTTGCCCTGCAGGTCCGACTCGAGGGCAGGCATACCACCCGTCAAGGGGACCGACCACCAGCGATAACGGTAGCCATCAAAGTCGGCCAAGTAGACGCGGTCATCGGCCCCCAGCGCGGCTTCGAAGCCGAAGAGTCTCTGAGTACCACCCGGCTTGGTGACCGGGTGCCGGGACCATTGTTGGGCTTCTCGGTCGAAGACGAGTATTGCGGCGGTAAACGCGCTTGCCGATTCCAGGAACACGAGTCGGTCCCTCGCCAGGCTGAGCGGTCGAGTCTCACCGACGCGTCGTGTTAGGGCCGGCAGCCAGTCAGTCGTGCCGGTCAGAGGATCCATCAAGCCGAACTCCACGACGTCGCGTTGCCGTGCATACCGAGTGCGCGCGACCTTGCCATCGTCCGTGATGCCGTCAAACCTGTCGAAACCTAGATCGTCTGCGTGCAAGTGCAGCGTTCGAGTGGTGGCCAACACTCGCAGGCGAGCGTCACCCGCGTCGGCAAGCGCGATCACCCTTCCGATGCCTGTTGACCGATCTGCCGGCACGTCCGCTCCGCGATCCGGCCTCAACGGACCCGCACCAAGCATCGCGGCCATGGCGATCGCCAGCGCCCCGGCGGCCCCTCCACCAGCAGCAGTGACCCAGCGGCGCCGCTGGACACGTCGCGCTCCCGACGCCATCACTGCACGGACATCGATGCCGTCCTGCGGCGCGGTCTCAACAGCGTCGCGAAGAGCCCGGCGAAGATCCGTCACCATGACTTGGCCTCCGTCGGCGCGATGTCGTCAATCCTCAGGTCGCCGCCGAGACGGCGATAGGCCAGCCGCAGAGTGTCCAAGCCACGAGCGGTCTGGCTCTTGACCGTGCCCTGGCTGCACCCCAAGGCCGATGCCGTGGCTTCGACGCTCAGGTCCTCGTAGTAGCGCAGCACCACACAGGCTCGCTGTCTGGGCGCCAGCTCGCCGAGAGCCTGGATCAGCACCATGCGCTCGTTGACCCCACCGGTGCTGTCGGGCACCGCGGACGGCTCGACCGTGCCGTGGGGAGCTTCCCGGCTCGACCGCTTGCGCGCCGCATCCACCGCGACGCTGATGACCGTCCGACGGGCATATCCGGGCAGCCCATCCGCTCTGTCGATGCGCGGCCACGCGACATACAGCTTGATGAGAGCCTCCTGGACGAGGTCGGCGGCGCGTTCCCAATCTCCGCACATGAGGTAAGCCGTGCGCCGCATCCGGTTGCCATGGGCCTCGGCAAAGGCCGCGAAGTCGGCGTCATCGCGTCGCCACACGGTCCACACCTCCCATCGCCCCTCGTCACCTACAAACGAGTGTGGATGCGTTTCAGGTTGCACCCTGACGCGGACGATTACCAGGGCTCATGGGCACAGCGGCGCGTGGAAGCATGCACTAGGCGGCCACTACCCCGGCCCCGCGCTGGGTCATCGGCGCGGCGCGCACCGCCCCTCGATGTCGGCCACTCGGTGCGAGGTCACGGCCATCGCTCGGGAAACGGTGTCGCCCCGCCGCCATCGGCAGATGGTCGGAACCTTCCAGGCCATAGAAGTCGGACTCTGTGACCCGATAGCTGATGTCGTCACGTCACGCATTTGATCCCGCTCCACCTCACTACAAAGTGCCGATTCAGAAGGTAGCGGCACGTGAGGTCGAGTAGGTTCGCATTCGTGCGACTGGGTACAGGGGAATGTCGATGACTGCCGATGGTTCGGGTTCGCCGCTGGAGCGTTCCACGCGAGCGACCCTAGAGTCGCTCGTTCCGGGCGCGCGCATCGACGGCCTGTTGCTAAGCGGCGCCGTCGAGATACAAGCCACCCGATGGATCGGCGACGCGGTGCTGGTCACCTTCACCAACCACCACGGCGACGTGGACCAGCGGGTCATCGGGCGTTCCGACGAAGCGACCCTGAGGGTCGCCAAGGTCGGCACGGTCCGGGCGTTCGACGGTGACGGCCAGTCCTGGCGGCTCGCCGCTGAGGCACTGCGCATCCGCTTCGCGGCGACCTTTGACAGCATGCTTGCCCTCTCAACATCGGACCTACAGCCACTCCCCCACCAGATCCAGGCCGTCTACGGCGAGCTCCTACCCAGGACGCCGCTCCGATATCTCCTGGCCGACGACCCCGGCGCTGGCAAGACCATCATGTGCGGGCTCTACATCAAGGAGCTGATGCTCCGCGGCGACCTCGCACGCTGCATGATCGTCGCCCCCGGCAGCCTCGTGGACCAGTGGCTCGACGAGCTGTATGACAAGTTCGGCCTCAAGTTCGAAGCGCTCACGCGGTCGATGATCGACGCGTCGATCGATGGCAACGTCTTTGACGACCACCCATTGCTGGTCGCCCGCATGGATCAGCTTTCCCGCAACGACGATCTCATTGCACGGCTCGAACACTCTGACTGGGACCTCATCGTCGTTGACGAGGCTCACCGTATGTCGGCCAGCTATTTCGGCACCGAACTCAAGACCACCAAGCGCTACCAGTTGGGCAAAGTGCTCGGTCAAGTGGCCCGCCACTTCCTGCTTATGACCGCCACACCCCACTCAGGCAAACACGACAGTTTCCAGCTCTTCCTTGCGCTCCTGGATGGCGATCGCTTTGAGGGCCGCTTCCGCGACGGCATCCACAGCGCCGAGCCCGGCGACCTGATGCGACGGATGGTTAAAGAAGATCTGCTCACGATGGAGGGTAAGCCCCTCTTTCCGGAGCGGCGCGCCTACACCGTGCCTTACGACCTCTCAGACCTCGAAAAAGACCTCTACGAGGCGGTGACGCTCTACGTGCGGGAGGAGATGAACCGGGCCGACCGCCTGAAAAATGAAGGCGACGGGCGTCGTGGCAACACCGTGGGCTTTGCCCTCACCGTGCTACAGCGTCGACTCGCCTCGAGTCCCGAAGCCATCTTGCGCAGTCTTCAACGACGGCGCTCCCGGCTCGAAAAGCGCAAGCACGAGATGTCGCATGGGTCCACGGCAGGGACCTTCAATGATCGTATGGACGAGTTGTTGGGTCGCGACCAGGACGAGTTGGACGCCCGTCTCGACGACTTCGCGGCTGACGAGATCGAGAACTTTGAGGAGGACGTGGTCGATGCTGCGACAGCGGCACGCACGATCGCCGAACTCGATATCGAGGTCTCTGCTCTCGGGGACCTTGTGACCCTGGCCGAGCGGGTGCGCTGGGCGGGCACGGATCGCAAATGGACCGAGCTGCGCAGCATCCTGACGGACCACGAGCTGACCAGGGATGCTGGCGGTAACCAGCGCAAGATCATTGTCTTCACCGAGAACCGCGACACGCTGAACTACCTCGTCGAGCAGATTCGACGGCTACTGGGCCGCCATGAGGCAGTGGTCTCGATCCACGGCGGCGTCAAGCGCGAGGAGCGGCGGACCGTTCAGGAGCAGTTCACGTCTAACCCCAGCGTCGTCGCTCTGGTCGCGACTGACGCGGCGGGCGAGGGTCTCAACCTGCAGCGGGCCCACCTCATGGTCAACTACGACCTGCCCTGGAATCCCAACCGCATCGAGCAGCGCTTCGGCCGCATCCACCGCATCGGCCAGCAGGAGGTCTGCCACCTCTGGAACCTGGTCGCCAATGACACTCGGGAGGGCATGGTCTTCCACCGACTACTGGAGAAGATCGAGCAGCAGCGCGAGGCCTACTCCGGCAAGGTCTTCGATGTGCTCGGCGACGCGTTCGAGAACCAATCCCTGCGTTCGCTGCTCGTCGAGGCCATCCGGTATGGCGATCAGCCGGCCGTGCGCCAAAAGCTTGAGACCGTCATCGATTCGACGGTTGGCGAGGGTCTCGATCAGCTCCTCGCAGAGCGGGCGCTGCACCAGCAGACCCTGGCGACCACGGACGTCGAGGGCATTCGTCGGGCGATGGAGCAGGCGCGGGCGCTGCGCCTGCAGCCCCACTTCGTCCGCTCGTTCTTCAAGGAAGCATTCGCCCTCCTGGGTGGTCAGATCAACGCCCGCGAGCACGGTCGGTACGAGATCACGCACGTGCCGGCCTCGATCCGGGATCGCGACCGCATTATTGGCACGAGGGCGCCAGTTCTGACCCGCTACGAGAGGGTGACCTTCGACCGTGAGTCCATCAGGCTTCAGGGATCACCGACGGCGCAATTGCTTGCTCCGGGGCACCCGCTGCTCGACGCTGTGGTCGACCTGACTGTCGAGAATCACCAGACGACGCTGTCTCAAGGCGCCGTGCTGATCGACCCCGAGGATTCTGGGGAGACCCCGCGCCTCCTCGTCGCACTGACCGAGCGGATCGTCGACGGCCACGAACCCGCGCGCACAGTCTCGAAGCGGTTTGCGTTCATCGAGCTCGGCACCAACGGCGAAGGCCGCTCCGCTGGAGTCGCGCCATACCTCGACTATGACCCCGCTCCCGGTGGCCTGGCCGAACGGCTTACCCCGGTGCTGGAGGGGCAGTGGCTCGCAGCCGGCGCCGAAGAAACCGCCCTCGCCTGGGCCATGGAGAAGTCGGTGCCCGAGCATCGGCGTGTGGTGACCGAGCGAGTCCGGGCCACGGTGGCGCATACGCGGGCCGAGGTGCACCGACGGCTTCGCGGAGAGATCAACCACTACGACACCCGACACGCCTATTTGCTCGATCTCGAGGCCGCGGGCAAGAACCCCAAATCGCGGCCAGAGCGGGCTTTCCGTCAAGCCCGAGACCTCGAAGCACGGCTTCAGCGGCGGGACCGTGAACTCGCGGCCGACGAGCACCTCTCAGCGCTACCGCCGAACGTCGAAGGCTCAGCCCTAGTCATCCCCAAGGGGCTGCTCGAACGGCTCATGGGCCAACGCAGTGAACCCGTCGCGACGTATGCCCGCGAGACGACCTTTGTCGAGCGGCGGGCCGTTGAGGCGACCCTCGCGGCCGAGCGAAGGCTAGGTCGTCAGCCCGAGGAGATGCCCCACAACAACAAGGGCTTCGACATCCGATCGACCGGCGGCGAGCGCACGGTTTTCATCGAGGTCAAGGGTCGGATCGCGGGTGCTGACGACTTCACGATCACTCACAACGAGGTGCTGACGGCCAAGAATCTCGGCGACGACTACCGGCTGGTCATCGTCGAGGTCAGCCCCGACGGACCCGAGCACGACCAACTGCGCTATGTTCTCCACCCCTTCGACACGACCGGCACCGACGACTTCAAGGTCACCAAGATGGTCATGGATTGGCGCAAGACCTGGTCGATGGGCGGCGCGCCCCAGTGACGTCGCCGGGTCGACAGGACGCACGCTGCCTCCTGAGTTTTGCAGTAGTTTTGACCTACCCTCTGCGCAGAGGGTTGGTCAAAACTATGGAGAAACCATGACGCCCGCGGACCACGTCCGTGCGCTCCTCAGGAGAGTGCTGGAAGGCACGCCCGCCCGTGACCTTGAGTCCGACCGAATCGAGTTCAAGACGCTTGGCCGGTCAGTCCCTGACGCGCTCACCGACCTCGCCCAGGCGTGCATGTGCTTTGCCAATGCCGATGGTGGCCTGATCATCGTGGGGGTCGAGGACAACGTCACGGGTTCGGCGGCTATGGCGGGCTCAGGGCTGGACCCTTTCAAGACACAGCGACGGATCTATGAGCTCACGGAGCCGCACCTCGTCGTCACCGTCGACTCGATGCGCGTCAGCGACACCGACGTTACGGTCATCACGGTCCCCCGAAGTCCCGACGTTCATCAGGTTGCCGGCAGGGCAACCGAGCGGGTCGGGCGGGCCTGCGAGCCGATGTCGAGCCATCGGATTGCCGCAGTCGTCTCGGATCGCCGAGGCGATGACTGGTCCGAGCGATCCTCCGGGGTCCCTCCGGCCAAGGTATCGGCCCGCGTCGAAGAAGTGCTCCGGGGTCGTCTCGCCACAGCGGCCTCGGTCGAGCACCGAGGCTGGGCCACTCTCTCGCTTCGAGACATCCTCAAACGACTGGGCCTGCTCGGCAGCAATGGAGTCCTCAAGAACGCGGGGGCGACTCTCCTCGTGGGCACGGCCCACGCCCGGATCGACTACACGCATCGGCAAACCCGCTCAGGGGAACTGACGACCAACGAAAGACTCGACGGGCCCTCGCTGCTCGCCATACAACGGGTGCTCGAACTGATCGACGCCCGCACGCAACGGACACCCGTGTTGCTCCCCGATGGACAGCAGCTCTTCATCGCCGATCTGCCGGACATCGCGGTGCGCGAGGCGGTCGTCAACGCGGTGATGCATCGCGACTACCAAGTCAACGCTCCAGTGCAGATCGAACACTCCGAGACACGGATGGCGGTCACCTCACCTGGCGACTTCATGGTGGGAGTCACCCCGCTCAACCTGCTCACCACCACATCGCGTACTCGCAATTCCACCCTCGCCTCGGCGATCCGCGCTCTCGGCCTCGCAGAGGCCGCCGGCGTCGGGGTCGATCGGATGTATGCCGCAATGACGGCAGTCGGCCACCAACCACCCGTCTTCGACACGGACGGCACGCGGGTGCGGGCTTCGCTGCTCGGTGGTGCTCCCAATGCCATGCTCACGCTGTTCGTGGCGACATTGCCGACCGAGCGCCGCACCGATCCCGACACTTTGCTGGTGCTGCTGACATTGCTCAACATCCGGGCAGTCAACGCGGCGATGATGGCCCCGATGCTGCAGCGCCACGTCGACGAAGTCGAGACGATCTTGAGGCAACTGGAGGCCCCGCCGGTCTCTCTGTTAGAACGTACACGCGGCTCGGCGACGCATCACTACGGCAGCTACCGGCTCCGCGGCGAAGCCCTCGCGCACCTCGGGCCGGCCGTCGGCTATCGCCGTCGCACGACAGACGACCACGATCGCAAGATCATCGACGTCGTCCGAGAGACCGGACAGGTCAACGGCCGACTGGTGCGCACGATCATCGACGTGGAAGCGGCATCGGCTTCGCGAATGCTCGGTGATCTTGTCGCCCGTGGGGTGCTGGTGCGCACCAGCATCGCCAGCCGAGGGCCGTCTGTCGCCTACGGGCCCGGCCCAACATTTCCCAACTCGCCGCGAAGGCGGCGTGTGACCCAACCACAGCCGATTCAGGAGACGTTGGATGAGTGAGCACGTCAAGCGCAAGCTGATCGAGGTCGCGCTCCCCCTCGAGGCAATCAACCGCGAGTCGGCGCGGGAGAAGTCGATCCGGCACGGCCACCCGTCGACGCTGCACCTGTGGTGGGCTCGACGACCGCTGGCTGCGGCGCGAGCCGTGCTCTTCGCTCAGCTCGTCGACGACCCGTCAGCTCGGCCCGAGGAGTTCCCGACAGAAGAGTCGCAGGATGCCGAGCGTCGACGTCTCTTCGACTTGATCGAGCGACTGGTCGTCTGGGAGAACGCCACCGACGAAAGACTTCTCGCCGAGGCGCACGCCGAGATCCTCAAGTCGACAGATGGCAACCCGCCACCGATCCTCGACCCCTTCGCTGGGGGCGGCTCGATCCCCTTGGAGGCGCAACGTCTCGGTCTCGAAGCGCACGCCTCGGACCTCAACCCGGTCGCGGTGTTGATCAATAAGGCGCTGATCGAGATCCCACCGAAGTATGCCGGCCAGCCGCCGGTCTTCCCCGGAGCAGCCGCGGGATCGGTGCAGCACTGGCCCCGAGCGACTGGCTTGGCCGAGGACGTGCGGCGGTATGGCGGGTGGATGCGTGACGAGGCCCAGGCCCGCATCGGGCACCTCTATCCCAAGGCGACTCTGGACGACGGGAGTGAGGCCAACGTCATCGCCTGGATCTGGGCAAGGACCGTGAAGTGTCCCAACCCAGCCTGCGGAATTGCGATGCCGCTTGTGCGCTCCTTCTGGCTCTCGAAGAAGAAGGATCGCCCCACTTGGGCGACTCCGGTCGTCGATGGAAAGTCAGTCACGTACCGGATCGATACTGCTCGCTCGGGACCAAGCCTTGAAGCCACGGTCGGGCGCACGGGCGCCACATGCGTGGCCTGCAGCAATGCTGTGCCGCTGAAGTACATCCGGGCCGAAGGTCGTACGGGAAGGCTGAGCGCAAGCCTGATCGCGGTCGTAGCCGAGGGCTCAAGGAGACGTACGTACCTCGCAGCGGGGCCCGACGACGTGCGCACTTCTGAGGAGGGCACTCCAACGGCTATCCCAGAGACCCACCTCCCCGAACAAGCCCTTTCCTTCCGCGTCCAGGCGTACGGAATGGTACGACACCGCGATCTCTTCACTCACCGGCAGCTGGTGGCGTTGACGACATTCAGCGACTTGGTGGGCGAGGCGAGGGATCGGGCGTTCAAGGACGCCGAAGCCGCCTCCCACGCTGACCCCGAAGGCTACGCCAACGCCATTGCCCTCTACCTCGCCCTAGCATTCACCCGCACGGCCGACTTGAACAACAGCATCGTGACGTGGTCGAACAGTCGAGACCAAGCAAGAAATCTGTTCGCACGGCAAGCTATTCCGATGGCTTGGGACTTCGTAGAGGTTAATCCATTTGGTGGGGCAGCAGGTGACTTCGGAGTTTCCGTTAAAACTGGGACTAAGGTGATCCAAAGTCTCCCTGCCCGTGCACGTGCCACGGTCCAGCAGCGGGATGCAACGGCGGGCTCCGACACTGACGATCTTGTCGTTGCGACAGACCCCCCGTACTACGACAATATTGGCTACGCTGACCTGTCAGACTTCTTCTATGTCTGGCTCCGTCGATCCTTGGGCACGATGTATCAGGCTGAGACAGCGACCATGTTGACCCCGAAGGCCGAAGAACTCGTCGCAACCCCTTACCGGTTTGGCGGGTCGAAAGCGAAAGCAAAGGCGCATTTCGAAACCGGCTTCATTGAGACATTCAGACGGCTTCGCGAGCAGCAGCGAGCCGACATACCCATCACGATTTTCTACGCCTTCAAACAAACTGAGACCGACGACGAGGGCTCGGCATCAACTGGTTGGGAGACGATGCTCAACGGGCTTGCTCAAGCAGGATGGCGCATCACTTCTACATGGCCCATGAGGACAGAGCGAGCCGGCCGCACAATTAGCATAGGCACCAACGCCTTGGCCTCCTGAGTTGGGTCAAATGGCTTAGTGCCTTGAGGTGTGGTCGCGGAGGGCGTGCAGGATTGTGGTGTCGTGGGGTCCGAGGGCGGGTGGGATGGTGGTGGTCACGCCGTTGATCTCGATGGTCGCTGAGCGCAGTGGTTCCAGGGTGCGGAGCACGCGGCGCAGGGACAGGCCGGTGCGGTTTTGGACGGTTCGGGAGACCGCGAGGGCAGCGAACACGATGGTCAGGTGAGCTTGGATCGCGTCGTGGGTCCGGGCGAACATGGGACGCGCCCGCAGGTCGGTTTTGGACATCCGGAACGATTGCTCGACGTGCCAGAGGTCGTGGTAGCTCGCGATCACCTCGCTGGGCGGCATCAGGTGAGCGGGAATGTTGGTGACGTAGCCCTTGAGCCCGACCAGTCGCCGGGCTCGGGCCAGCGAGGTGTCGTCCAGGCGTTTCGTGCCGTTGCTGGTCGTGACGAACCGTGGTGTCTTGGCTCTCTTCTCTCCGGCGATCACCGCCTTGGCCGTGTTCTCCTGCAAGGTCAGGGTCTTGTTGTCCCGCGCGGCCCGTTTGGTCGAGTACGCCCACACGGCCCGCCACGACCCGTGATGCTGGTCGGGGTCCCAGGTGGGTTCGGCCTTGAGCATCGGGTCGTTCTCGATGACCTTGCGGTTCTTGGGTGTGATGGTGTCGATCACCTGGGCGTCGGTGAACGCGTCACCGTGCCAGCGGAAGTGCGAGGCCAAGTCCAGGGGCGCCTTGGATACGCGGGACCCGACGATGAACCGCAGCCCGGCGTCATCGAGTTTGGTCAGGTTCGCCGCGGACAGCATCCCGGCGTCGGCGACGACAACCATGTCGGCGATCCCGTGGCGCCGCGCGAATGCGGTGACCAGCGGAACGATGGTCGCCGTCTCGGCCTTGTTCCCCTCGTAGCAGCCGATCTCCAGCGGGAACCCGCCCCGGTCGACCAGCAGCCCGACCACGATCTGGGGATCGACCCGCCGCTCCTTGGAGTAGCCGACCTTGCGCAGGTCGTCCTCCTTCTCCGCCTCGAAATACAAGGTCGTCACGTCATAGAGCAGCAGCGACACATCCCCGGCCGTCGCGGCGTGGGTGAAGCAGGCCGTGGCGATCTGGTCGCGGTACGCGCCCCGGTGGGCCCGGCGCAGCGTCCGCTTGCGGGTCGACAGGCTCACGGACCGTCGGCCCAGCCCGGTCAGGACCCGATCGACATCAAGCAGGCTGGTCGGTTCCACGATCCGCGCGATGACCAGATCACGAAAGTTCTCATCGGCCAGGACATCGAACCCGACACTGGCGTACACCCCAGCCAGAGCGTCGTACAGCACGCTCGAGGACGTCCGCAAGACCCGCGACCGCGACACCACAGCCCGAGGCCCCGGCCCGGGCAC
>CXWJ01005295.1_pt1 | contig 12290 bp, 12 predicted proteins | sample 590841 | NCBI WGS metagenome assembly CXWJ01 (sample SAMEA3498367, study PRJEB10139) | wastewater metagenome | biome: wastewater treatment plant; material: activated sludge | place: Austria | collected 2015-01-21 | reverse complement strand
CGTCAGCACCGTGCAGGCGGCGGCGCTGGGCTTCTGGAGCGACAGCCACCCCGACAACAACCCGCCGCGACTCGACGACGGCAGCGTCGAGGTGCCGGCGTGGCGACATGCGCTCATCAACTACCCGCATCCGCTGCTGCAGCGCGGCCTGGTGGTGGTCGATACGCCGGGGCTCAACGCAGTCGGTGCCGAGCCTGAGCTGACGCTCGGCCTGCTGCCGGCCGCGCATGCGATCGTCTTCCTGCTCGCCGCCGACACCGGCGTGTCGCGCTCGGACCTGTCCATCTGGACCGAGCACCTCGACGGGGCCGCGCTCGAGCGCTTCGTCGTCCTGAACAAGGTCGACATCCTCGCCGATCCGCTGTCGACGCCGGCCACCGTGGCGGCGCAGCTCGACGCGCAGCGCCGCACGATCGCGCAGACGCTGCAGGTGCCGCAAGAGCGCATCTATGCGCTGTCGGCGCGCGACGCGCTGGCTGCGCGCATCGAAGGCGACGACGCGGCGCTGCAGCGCAGCGGCCTGCCGGCGCTGGAGCAGGCGCTGGCCAGCGAGCTGCTGCCGCGCCAGCGCGAGCTGCTGGCGCGCGCCAGCGCGGCCACGCTGCACACGCTGCGCCAGGCCGCGGCGCGCCGCCTGGGCGACCGGCGCCGGCACAACACCGAGCAGATGCTCGAGCTGCGCGGGCTGCGCGGGAAAAGCCAGTCCAAGGTGAAGGCGCTGCTGCAGCGCCTGGACGCCGAGGTCGGCGATTTCGAGCGCTGCAGCGCCCGGCTGGCGGCGCTGCGTGGCGTGCACCAGAAGCAGTTGCAGAAGGCGCTGGGCGCGCTGTCCAGCGACCGCTTGCGCAGCGAGGTCGCGGCGATGCGCGCGGCGATGGCGGCCACGCCGCTGCACCTGGGCGCGCGCAAAGCCTTCGCGCTGCTGTGCGCGCGGCTGCGCGAGGCGCTGGCCGGTGCGATCGGCCAGACCGAGGAAATCCGCCAGATGCTCGGCGCCAGCTACCACCAGCTGAACGCCGAGTTCGGATTCGCGTTCGCGCTGGCCGATGCGCCGCCGCTGCAGCATTTCGTCGACGAACTGGCGCTGATCGAGCGCAGCTACGGCCGGCATCTCGGGCCGTTGCAGGCCTGGCGCCTGGCCAGCCCGGGCTTCGTCGAACAGTTCCAGCGCATGCTGGTGTCCAAACTGCGCGTGGTGTTCGAGAACGCCGCCGGCGAGATCGAGCTGTGGAGCAAGGCCGCGACGTCGCAGATCGAGCAGCAGCTGCGCGAACGGCGCCATGCGTTCGCGCACCGCCAGGAGGCACTGCAGCGCATCCAGGGCGCGTCCGGCGAGCTCGAGCAGCGCGTCGCCGAAGTCGAGCAGCAGGACAAGCGACTGGCCGGGCTGCAGTGGCGGCTGGATTCGCTGGTCGAGCAGGTGCTGGCCGCGGCGCAGGCGGGCCCCGGCGAANNGCACGACGCCGAGCCGATGCTCAGCAACGCCCACTGATGTCCGAACTCGCGCAGCGCGTGCTGCGCTGGCGCCGGCGACATGGCCGCCAGGGGCTGCCGTGGCAGGACACGCGCGACCCGTACCGCGTGTGGCTGTCCGAGATCATGCTGCAGCAGACGCAGGTGGCGACGGTGCGCGACTACTACACGCGCTTCGTGCAGCGCTTCCCGACGCTGCACGCGCTCGCCGAAGCGCCGCTGGACGAGGTGCTGGCGCTGTGGAGCGGGCTCGGCTACTACAGCCGCGCGCGCAACCTGCACCGCTGTGCGCAGGTGGTGCAGCACGAGCACGGCGGCGTCTTCCCGCGCGGCAGCCAGGCACTGGCGCAACTGCCGGGCATCGGCCGCTCGACCGCCGCGGCGATCGCCGCCTTCTGCTGGGGCGAACGTGTCGCCATCCTGGACGGCAACGTCAAGCGTGTGCTGACGCGCGCGCTCGGCTTCGGCGGCGACCTGTCGCTGGCGGCCAACGAGCGCCTGCTGTGGCAGCACGCGCAGGCGCTGGTGCCGCAGCGCGGCGTCGAGGACTACACCCAGGGGCTGATGGACCTGGGGGCGACGCTGTGCACCGCGCGCCAGCCCGACTGTGCGCGCTGCCCGCTGGCGGCGCTGTGCGTGGCGCGGCGCGACGGCAACCCGCAGGCCTATCCGCTGAAGACGCGGCGCACGCGCCGTGGCACGCGCGGCCATGCGCTGCTGTGGCTGCAGCACGGCCAGCGGCTGTGGCTGGTGCAGCGCGCGCCGCAGGGCGTGTGGGCGGGGTTGTGGAGCCTGCCGGAGTTCGAGTCGCCGGCCGCGCTGCAGCAGCTGCTGCACGGCTGGCCCGGTGAAGGCGAGGCGCTGGCCCCGATCCGCCACGCGCTGACGCATTTCGACTGGACGCTGCAGCCGCTGCGCTGGCGGCTGCGNNTCGAGCGCCTGAGCGCCGCGCTGCCGGCCGGGCGCTGGGTCGGCGTCGAGCAGGCGCTGCAGCTGGGGCTGCCGGCGCCGGTGCGCAAGCTGCTGAGCGGCGCGGTGGCCGCAGCTACGCCTTGACCACGCCCTGGCCGCACAGGTAGTCGTGCACCAGCTGCAGGCGCACCAGCGGGTCGTCCAGTTCCATCAGCTTCTGCTTGGCGCCCAGCGCGATCGGCAGGATCTCGCACCAGCGGTTGGCCACCCAGCCGGCATCGTCCAGACGGTGCGGCGCTGCGAACGGCGTGTTGCCCTGCGACTGCAGTGTGGCGATCGCATTGGCCAGCGCCTGCACGGTGGGCCGCAACGTGTCGCCGGGAGCCACCGGCCGGTCGTCGCCGAGCAGCGTCGCGCTGCCGACCCACAGGCCGTCGGCCTGCTGCGTCGCCGCGCCGTCGAGGCGGAAGCGCCGCGTGCCGCAGCAGCGCACGCGCAGCACGCCGGGCTGCTCGCCGTCCACCTCGTCCAGCCGCGCCAGCACGCCGGCCGACTCGAAGCGCACCGCGGCCGAACTGTCCGTGCGCACCTCGCCCCCCTGCAGCAGGCAGACGACGCCGAAAGGCTGCTGCCGGCGCAGGCAGTCGGCCACCAGGTCGAGATAGCGCGCCTCGAACACCTTCAGCGTCAGCAGGCTGCCCGGGAACAGCACCATGCGCAGCGGAAACAGCGGCAGCGCCGCGATGGGCGCGTCGGTGGCCATCAGCGCTTGGACAGGCCGCCCATGGCGCAGCCCGCGCACCGGCGGCGCCGGCCGCGCGAAGCCCTGCCGGGGGTGGCGCGGCGCCGGTTCATTCGCGCGCGTCCAGCTCGCGGTGCCGCACCAGCGCGGCGCCGTGCGCGGCGAAGCGCCGCGCCAGCGCCTCGCTCAGGTAGACCGAACGATGCTGGCCGCCGGTGCAGCCGATGGCCACGGTCAGGTAGCTGCGCTGGTCCTCCTCGAAGGCGCCGAGCCAGCGGCGCAGGAAGGCCTCGATGCGATCGAGCATCTCCATCGCGTCGGGCTGCGCTTCCAGGTAGGTGGCCACCGCCGCATCGCGGCCGGTCAGCGAGCGCAGCTCGCGGATGTAGTGCGGGTTCGGCAGCACGCGCACGTCGAACACGAAATCCGCGTCCAGCGGCACGCCGTGCTTGAAGGCGAACGATTCGAACACCAGCGTCAGCGCCGCGCCGCCCGCGCCGACCAGGTCGCGCATCCAGCGGCGCAGCTGCGCCGGGCGCAGCTGGCTGGTGTCGATGACGGTGGAGACCTCGCGCAACTCGGCGAGCAGTTCGCGTTCGAGCTCGATGGCGTCGGTCAGCACCCGCGACGCGTCGCTGCCCACGCTGCTGGCCGACAGCGGGTGCGGCCGCCGCGTCTCGGAAAAGCGCCGCAGCAGCGCGTCGGTGCTGGCGTCGAGGAACAGCGAGCGCATGTGCACGCCCTCGCGCTGCAGGTCGTGGATCAGCGGCACCAGCTGCGGCAGCGCAGTGGCGTTGCGCACGTCCACCGCCACCGCCACGCGATGCGTCAGGCGGCCGTGCTCGAGGCGGATGAACTCGCGCAGCAGCTCCGGCGGCAGGTTGTCGACGCAGAAGAAGCCGGCGTCCTCCAGCGCATGCAGCGCCACCGACTTGCCCGAACCGGAGATGCCGGTGATCAGCACCACCTCGCGGCCGTCGCCGCCGGCCGCGCCGTCTTCGAACGCGGGCGCGTCGCTCATCGTGTCCTGGGTGCGCTGCGCGCCGGCTTGCGGGCAGGCGCCTGCGCCGGCACCGCGTCGGCGCCGCCGAGCATCGCTTCGGCATGCGCGCGGCTGGTGCCGGCCAGCCGTTCGCCGCCGAGCATGCGTGCCACCTCGGTGACGCGCGCCTCGCCGCCGACCGCCTGCACGTCGCTGAGCGTCGCCGCGCCCTGCTGCGTCTTCGACACGACGAAGTGGTGGTCGGCGCAGGCCGCCACCTGCGCCAGGTGCGTGACCGCCAGCACCTGGCTGCTGCCGCCGAGCTGCTTCATCAGCCGGCCCACCTGGTAGGCGACGCTGCCGCCGACGCCGGCGTCGATCTCGNNGCGGTGTCGAGCGCGTCCAGGTCGGCGGCGGCGTCGAGCGTGCGCAATGCGTCCTTCCAGCCGGCCAGCAGCGCAGGCAGCTCGGCCGGTGTGCGCCGGTAGCGCCGCGCCAGCGACAGCCAGGCGGCGAGGCGCGCATCGAGTTCGGCCAGCCGTGCCGGATCGGGTTCGCCGCGGCCCAGGTACGCATGCAGGCTGTGCGTGGCGTCCTGCAGCTGCGCCTGCGCGCCCTGCAGCAACTCGGCGATCGCGCTGAGCCGCGTGTCGTAGCGCGTCAGCTGCTGCAGCGCATCGATCGCCGGGCCGGCCAGCGCCTCGGCCGCGGGCTCGCCGTCCGACAGCGCCAGCAGCGCAGCGCGCACGCCGTCGAGCAGCGACTGCGCATGCGCCAGCCGCTGGTGCTCGGCGTTCAGCGTGTCCCACTCGTCGTCGCCCGGCGCCAGCTTGTCGACCTCGCCGATCTGCCAGGCCAGGCGCTCGCGCTCGGACTGCAGCGTCGCGGCGCGTGCGCGTGCGTCGGCCAGCGCGGTCTGCGCCGCCTTCCAGTCGTGCCACGCCGCCATCAGCGCCGCCGTGTCGGCCCCCGCCTGTTCGTCGAGCAGCGCGCGCACCGCGGCCGGCCGCGTCAGGCTCTGCCACGCATGCTGGCCGTGGATGTCGACCAGCTGCTCGCCGGCCTCGCGCAGCTGGCCGACGGTGGCCGGGCTGCCATTGATCCAGGCGCGGCTCTTGCCCTGCGCGTCGATGCTGCGGCGAAGCAGCAAGGTGTCGCCGGCATCGAAGCCGGCGTCGTCGAGCCAGCCGCTCAGCGCTGGGGGCGTGTCGAATTCGGCGGTGACCTCGGCGCGCGCGCAGCCCTCGCGCACCACGCCGGCATCGCCGCGGCCGCCGAGCGCCAGCTGCAACGCATCGATGAGGATCGACTTGCCGGCGCCGGTCTCGCCGGTGAGCACCGAAAAGCCGGTGTCGAAGTCCAGCTCCAGCCGGCCGACGATGACCACGTCGCGCAGCGTCAGGCGGCGCAGCACCTCAGCTCTCCACCGCGCCGAAGGGCACGACGCGACGATGTGCCGCGCCATCGTCGAGCAGCCCGCGCGCAGCCGGCTTTGCCGGGCCGCAGCGCTCGCCCCCCTGGGGGGGAGCGCCGAAGGCGCTGCGCGGGCGGCTCACACCACCCCCTCGTGCCAGCGCAGCTTGCGCCGCAGCGTGGCGTAGTAGCTCCACCCTGGCGGATGCAGGAAGCGCACCTTGTGCGCCGAACGGCGCACGCGCACCTGGTCGCCGTGCAGCAGGCTGGCCAGGCTTTGCATGTCGAAGTTGGCCGAGGCGTCGCGCCCGGCCACCACCTCGATGCGGATCTCGCCCTGGTCGGGCAGCACGATCGGCCGGTTCGACAGCGTGTGCGACGCGATCGGCACCAGCACCAGCCCGGCGATGCCCGGGTGCATGATCGGCCCGCCGGCCGACAGCGCGTAGGCGGTGCTGCCGGTGGGCGACGAGACGATCAGGCCATCGGCGCGCAGATTCGCGACGAACTCGTCGCCGATGTCGATGCGCAGCTCGACCATGCTGGCGGTGGCGCCGCGGCTGACCACCACCTCGTTCAGCGACAGCCCGTCGAAGATCTTGTGGCCGTCGCGCCAGACGCCGCCCTCGAGCATCGTGCGGTGCTCTTCCTCGTAGTCGCCGGCGACCATGCTCTGCAGCGTCTCGCGGTAGTTGGCCAGCGGCACGTCGGTGATGAAGCCGAGCCGGCCCTGGTTGATGCCGACCAGCGGCAGGTCGTGGCGCGCCAGCTCGCGCGCGATGCCGAGCATCGTGCCGTCGCCGCCGACGACCACGCCGAGGTCGCAGCGCTGCCCCATCTCGGCGGGCGACAGCGCCTCGTAGCCGGCGACGCCGGTGTTCAGCGCGGTGGCCGCATCGAAGGACACCTCCAGGCCGAGCCGCACCATGTACTGCGCGATGTCCTCGAGCAGCGCACGGATACCGTGGGTCTGGTACCTGCCCACGATCGCGGCGTGACGAAAACGCGTCGGCATGCGATCGATTACACCATAGGGCCCTGCGCGCGAGGCAACCGGCGCAAGGCGGATCCGTACAATGAATTCCATGCTGGACGAGCGCGCCAGAACCCTGCTCAAGGCATTGGTCGAACGCTATATCGCCGAAGGCCAGCCGGTGGGCTCGCGCACGCTGTCGCGCGCCAGCGGCCTGGAGCTGTCGCCGGCGACGATCCGCAACGTCATGGCCGACCTGGAAGAGCTCGGCCTGATCGCCAGCCCGCACACCAGCGCCGGGCGCGTGCCCACCGCGCGCGGCTACCGGCTGTTCGTCGACACGATGCTGACGGCGCGGCCGGTCAGCCTGGCCGAGGTGCCGCCGGAGATGGCGGTGGTGCGCGAGCAGCTGCACCCGGATCAGCCGCAGCGGGTCATCGCGCAGGCGGCCAGCCTGCTGTCCAGCCTGTCGAACTTCGTCGGCGTCGTCACCGCGCCGCGCAAGGCCAGCGTCTTCCATCACATCGAGTTCCTGCGCCTGGGCGAGCGGCGCGTGCTCGTCATCCTGGTGGCGCCCGACGGCGACGTGCAGAACCGCGTGCTCTTCACCGCGCGCGACTACGGCCAGGGCGAGCTGGTCGAGGCCACCAACTACCTGAACCTGCACTACGCGGGCCTGAGCATCGAGGAAGTGCGCGAGCGGCTGAAGCACGAGATCGAGGCGCTGCGCGGCGAGATCGCGACGCTGATGCAGGCCGCCGTGCAGGCCGGCAGCGAAGCGCTGGCCGAAAGCACCGAGCAGGTGGTGGTCAGCGGCGAACACAAGCTGCTCGACGTGCCGGCCTTCGGCAACGACATGGGCTCGCTGCGCAAGCTGTTCGACGTGTTCGAGCAGAAGACCGAGCTGATGCGGCTGCTCGACGTCAGCAGCCGCGCCGAAGGGGTGCGCATCTACATCGGCGGCGAGAGCCGCGTCGTGCCGTTCGAGGAGCTGTCGGTGGTGACCGCGCCGTACGAGGTCGACGGCCGCGTCGTCGGCACGCTGGGCGTGATCGGCCCGACGCGCATGGCCTACGAACGCATGATCCAGATCGTCGACATCACCGCGCGCCTGGTGGGCAACGCGCTGAGCCACAAGTAGCGCGGCCCGATGGCGCGGCTGCGCGAAAACCGCGCTGCCTACAATGCCCGCGCAACGGGCCGTTAGCTCAGTTGGTTAGAGCAGAGGACTCATAATCCTTTGGTCGTTGGTTCAAGTCCAACACGGCCTACCAAAGTTCGCTTTCAGATCATCAGCTTGCGCGTTGCCGCGTGGGCTGCTTGTCGTTGTCGTGCGCCGGCTGTGCCGCGTTTGTGCCGTGCGTCATCAGCCGGTCGTTCCACGGCGCCAGATGCTCCGCGCCCAGATGCGCGTAACGCTGCACCATCGCCGGCGACTGCCAGCCCCCCAGCTCCTGCAACACCGACAGCGGCGTGCCCTGTTGGACATGCCATGAGGCAAACGTATGCCGGAGATCGTGGAATCTGAGGGGGTGAACGTCCGCCCGCTTCACGGCCGCATACCAGGCTTTCGTTGTTGTCGCGGCGACCGGGTTGCCCTTGAAGGTGAACACGCTGTCCCGGTGCTTGCCGAGCTGCTTCTGCAGCACGGTCATGGCTTCGCCGTTCAGCGGGACGGGGATGGCTCTTCTGGCCTTGGCCTGATCGGGATGCACCCAGGCCAGGCGCCGGTCGAGATCGACCTGCTCCCAGCGCATGCCGGTGATGTTGGCCGCGCGTAGGCCTGTTGCCAGGGCGAAGCGCGCCATGTCGGCGAGGTGAGGGGGCAACTCCTGCAGCAGCCGGTCGGCTTCGGGCCGGGTCAGGTAGCGGATGCGTTTCGGCGGTTCCTTGAGCAGCCTGACGGCCGGCGCCTTGTCCAGCCATTCCCAATCGCGTTCACAACGGCGCAGGATCGCCCGCACGAGCGCCAGCGTCCGGTTGACCGTCGCGTTCGCGGCCCCCGTCGTCAGCTTCGCCTGGGTTAACCCGTCAATCATGGTGCGGTTGATGCTGTCCAGCGGCCGGCCCCGCAGATGCGGGTCCAGCCACCTCAGCTTGGCCTTGTCGTGCTCGTGCGTCGCCTTGTGGCTCGTTTCCGATAGCCAGCGCACGACCGCATCGTTCCAGGCATGGCGCGGTCGCTCCCGGAGCTTGTCGCGGCGCCATGCGTCGGCCTTCAGCTGGTCGTGCAGTTCCTGGGCCTGGCTCTTACTTTCGGTCTCAGCGCTTCGTCGTACACGTTCCCCTGACGGGGTGGTGAAGTCGATCCACCAGACCGATCCTCGCTTGCGGAGTGACATAGGGACTCCTTTTCTCCAGAAGTCACTCGCAGCGCTTGCCGCTGCAAAGGATAGCGCGACCGCAGCCAGGCGATCAGGTCTTCATCGAGGAAGACCCAGCGGCGGCCGGCTTTCGCGCCCGGCAGGTGGCCGCGCTTCACGCGCTGGCGCACCTCCTCGGGATGCATGTGCAGAAAGGCGGCGGCCTCGCCGAGCGTCATGGTCTTCATGGTCGAACCCCATGCCGCCGCCTGCTGCTGCCGTTAGCTGTCCCGGCGAAAACGCCGGCGCAGCCCAACGGTCAGGGGTTCATACAAGGGCACACGACGCACACGCGGCCGGGGCCGGCGTAGCGCGCGCGGTGCGTCGGCAGAGCGTTCAGCGGGCAATGCTGCTGCCGTTGCCTGCGAAGGTGCGTTCTCGGACGTGGTGCTGTCCGATGCCGGCGCCGCCGGGTGATCGGGCAGGGGCACCAGCACGGTCGGCGCACGGGCGACGACGCCGAACAGTTTGGCCGCGCAGGCCTGGCAGCCCATCGACAGGACGGAGCCGGCGTAGCCCGCCATGAAGCGCGCGCCGCAGGGAATGCAGTTGGCGTAGACCGGCTGCGGCTCAGAACGGGGTTTCTTCTTCGCCATGATCGGTCTCCGGCCAGATGGAGAGCTGCCGCAGCTCACGGGTGCTCATGAAGCCCTGCACGGGCTCGCCCCGGTCGTCGGTGAAGAGGACGTAGTCCAGCACCCCGCAGGCCGTGCAGACTATAGTCTCGTGCCCATGATCGTCATACGCGCCGCCGGCATGGCCGCCGCAGGACAGGCATGAACCCGGGCCGTAGTCGTCGGCGCGCGTCAGCGGGGTGAGCGGCGGCGCGGTCATGGGTGCTGCTCCTGCCGGAGACGGAAGGCGATGAAGGCGTCGGCGGCGGCCTGCACGCTGTGCCCGGGATTGGCGGCGCACACATCGTTGACCCACCACAAAGCGAAACTGTCCTGCCGTTCCCGGTCGTCGCCGAACACGCCATGGCTGGCCTTGAGGCGGCCGGGATTGGCGACGTTCCAGGCGGAGAGATAGCCCAGCACCCATTGCGCGTGACCGAACCGCTCGCGCTCCAGGGCGGGGTCATGCATGGCCGCGTCGGTGAACACGTCGGCATAGTCCGCGCAGGGGCGGGCGCCGAAGCCTTCGATCAGCGTGGACGGCGGCGAAGCCGGGGTCTGGCCGGCGGCACGGCGGCCGAGCCGGGCCAGCAGCGAGACGATGGTCTTCATGATGCGGCTCCGGTGCGTTGCAACACCTGGGCGCGCGCCTGGCGCAGCACATTTGGATCGAAGGCGAAGACGCCGCCGCAGCCGGTGCAGACGATCTCCTGTGGCCCCTGGCCCATCGGCACGGTCAGCACGGTCTCGCGGCAATGCACGCAGGTCAGGCGCGCGGTCTCGGATTCAGGCTGCGGCGCCGGTTCGGGTTGCTGCTCGTGCCCGTCCTGCGACTGCTGCGCTGGCATTGGCTGCGGCGCCGGTTCATTCTGACTCCGCGCCGCGGCGCGCAGTTCGTGCCGGGTTTGCCGGCCGCGATAGAAGGCGAGGCGAGCGGGATCGCGCAGCCTGTAGGCCGGCACGCGGTAGCGGCTGGCTTCGCCGGGGAGGGGCAGCCCCTGCACGTCGCGTTCGTCGATCAACCGGTCCAGGAACTGCGCCTTGAAGCCTTCGGGATCGCGGTAGGGGTTGAGGTCATGCAGCCCGTCGGCCCATTGCTGCTGCCAGTAGCCCTGCTTGAGCGCCGGGATCGGATCGCTGGAGCCGCGCAGGAACAGGACGGCCAGGTTCTCCGGCAGGCTGTAGAAGCTCTGCGGCGGCAGGAAGGGCACGGCGGCCGGGCTGCTGCTGGTGCCGCTGCTGGAGCTGCTCTGGCCGGAACCCGAGGTGCCGGGGCTGTAGGAGCTGCCGCTGTTGTTCGACACGGCGCTGCCGGTGAAGGTGCCGACCTTCTGGGAGAAGTAGTCTGCGGTCTTCTTGTCGTTGGTGGTGAAGACCTGGACGACGCCGGCATTGCTGACGAAGCTCTCCCAGCGGGCGCCGTAGAGGCTCTCCATCTGGTTCAAATCCTGGAACACCGACCAGATACGCACCCGATAGCCGCGCAGCAGGGCAATGGCGCTTTCGATGGTCTCCATGTGCCGGAGCTGAGCCTGTTCGTCGAGCAGCAGCAGCACCCGCCGGTCGCCTTCCTTCGGTTCGACGGAGAGCGCGTTCAGGCAGGACTGCACGATGAGCCGGGCGAAGCGGTAATAGGTGCTCAGCTCGTTGGGCGGCAGCATGCAGTAGATGGTCAGCGGCTCGGTGCGAAGCTGCCGGAAGCTGAAGGTTGAGGTGGACAGGAAGCGGGCGAGCTGCGGCTGGTCCAGGAAGGCGAGCTGGCCGATGGCGGTGCTGAGGATCGAACCGATCTCGCGGCTGCCGGGATCGGTGAAGCCGCTGGCGATGTTGCGGACGCGGGGCAGGGGGTTGGTCTCCCAGGCGGTCTGCATGTAGCCGGCGAACTCCGCGCGGGGCAGGCCGAGGATCGCCCGGACACGGGGCAGCGTGTTACTGCCCTGGCGTTCATGCGGATCGCTGCAGACATGCGCCATGAGGCAGGCGACGAGATCGCGGGCGCGGTTCGGGAAGTGGGGGTCGTTGCCCTCCTGGACGATGATGGCGGCGGCCAGCGCGTCGATGGACGTGGTGAAGGTCTCGGACGCGGGATCGAGATCGGCTAGCGGGTTGAAGCCGTCGGTCAGCGTCTCCGCCATGGGCAGGGCGTCGGCGAACATGGCGAAGGGGTTGATCAGTACGACCCGGTGCAGGAGGTTGCAGGCGCGGTGCCGGCCGGTGACGGCGTAGTTCTCGCCTTTGACATCCAGGATGAACATGCTCTCGCGGTTGAGCAGGCAGGTCTGGGCGATGGAGGTGGTGAACTTGCCGGTGCCGGCCGGGGCGACGGTCAGGATGTTGTTCTCGCCGGCATAGCCGAGCTGGTGCCCCGTGGGCTGCATGCAGGCGCCGACCGGCACATACCAGTTGACGAAGCCGCCGAGATAGACGGCTTCGTTGAAGAACTCGGGGATGAGGCCGCGCGCCGCCGTGTCGTCGAGCGTGGCATAGCAGGCATTGCCGTGAATGCCGGCCTGGCGCTGATAGCGGGGCACGTCCTGGGGTTCGTCGTCGCTGCAGTAAACCCAGAGGCCGACGGCGGTGCAGGTGCCGAGGAAGGCGAGGAGGGCGAACCAGGTGCCCGGGCCGGCATAGGTGAGCAGCAGGCCGAAGACCGCCACCAGGAAGATCAGGACGACGATGCCGGTGAACACGGCGCCGCCGACATAGACCGTGGCGAGGGTGCCGGCGAAGAGGGAGACGAGTAGCGCCCACGGATTGAAGCGGCGGGGCTCCGGCGGGGATTGGTCGTGCTGCGAGGCCATGGCGCGCTCCTTACGGG
>CXWJ01002708.1_pt1 | contig 12295 bp, 12 predicted proteins | sample 590841 | NCBI WGS metagenome assembly CXWJ01 (sample SAMEA3498367, study PRJEB10139) | wastewater metagenome | biome: wastewater treatment plant; material: activated sludge | place: Austria | collected 2015-01-21 | reverse complement strand
TGCAGCGCGGATTGATCGGCGAGATTATCCACCGCCTGGAGCGGCGCGGCCTGAAATTGATCGGCCTCAAACTGCTGCAAATGTCGCCGGAATTAGCCTCGGCCCATTACGAGGCCCACGTGGACAGGCCTTTCTATGCGGGGCTGGTCACCTACATCACGTCCGGCCCGGTCGTCGCCCTGGTCTGGCAGGGCAAGGACGCGATCCAGATCGTCCGCAACACGATGGGCGCGACCAATGCCGGGTCAGCCGCGCCGGGCACGATTCGCGGCGATCTGGCAGTGGAGATTGGCCGCAACCTGGTGCACGGCTCCGACGGCCCGGAAAGCGCCGCCCGGGAAGTGGGTCTCTTCTTCCGGGATGACGAATTGGTGGCCTGGGAGCGGGCGACTGATCGCTGGATTCGCGAATAGACCGCGGCGGCCTGTTTTCATTCGATAAAAAGCTTCCCTAGGGAAGCTTTTTTGTAGGGCGGTTTGGTAAACCGCCCTCTTGAGGCGGTGGTCGTTGGGCGGGGCGATTTGCCAAACCGCCCTACATGTTTATTGGATACGAATCACCACGCGCCCCTTGTGCCAGAGCGATTCCAGATCATAATAAGCCCGTTTCTCGGCGGCGAAGATGTGGACGACCACATCGCCGAAATCGACCAGCACCCAGCCGTCGGCCGGCGTGCCTTCCACGCCCTTGGGCACGCGACCGCCAACCTTCTTGGCTTCGCCCTGGGCCGCCTGCATCAAGGCCCGCAGTTGCGGCTCGGAATCGCCGCTGCAGATAACGAAAAAGTCAGCAAAGACCGCTTGTGAATGGATATCCAGCACGAGGATATCGACGCCTTTCTTATCCTGTAGGGCATCGACCAATAATTGGGTTAATTCCAGACCTTCCAGATAGCACCTCCAAAGAGTAGATACAAGGCGCATTGTAGCCTGTTTGCCGGCGCATTGCCAGACCAGCCCAGACCTGACAGGTCTCATGCGAACTCCCGTTCGCCGACCTGTCAGGTCTACTGGGTCTATCCATCCGTTTGCGCCGGCCCGCCCCGCGCGCTAGACTTCGCGCCTTGTGATTGCTTGAGGCGTGTATGTTTTCTTTTATGAATCCCGGTGCCGAATCCGGCCCCACCACCTGGACGGTCAGCGAACTCACGGCCTACATCCGCGAGATGTTCGAGCTGGATTACCGGCTGCAAGAAGTGGAAGTCAGCGGCGAAATCTCCAACTTCACCCGCGCCGCTTCGGGTCATTTGTACTTCACGCTCAAGGATGGCGCGGCTCAGATCAAGTGCGTCATGTGGCGCTCCCAGGCCGAGCGGCTGCGCTTTCGCCCGGCCGAGGGAGACGCCGTGCTGGCTCGCGGTCGAATCTCGGTCTACGACGCCGGTGGAGTGTACCAGCTCTATGCCGAGCGACTGATGCCCGCCGGGCGCGGCGACCTGGCGCTGGCCTTCGAGCGTCTGAAGGAGCAACTGGCCGGCGAAGGGCTGTTCGACCCCGAAGCCAAGCAACCGATCCCGGCCTTCCCGCGCAAGATCGGCATTGTCACCTCCTCCGGCGCGGCGGCCCTACGCGACATCCTGACCGTGTTGCAACGGCGCAACCCGCTCGTCGCCGTCCTCATCGCCCCGACGCTGGTGCAGGGCGAGCTGGCCCCACCGCAGATCGTGCGTGCCCTGCGCTGGCTCGACGAACGCGACGACATCGACACCATCATCATCGCCCGTGGCGGCGGCTCCATCGAGGATCTGTGGGCTTTCAACGATGAGCGCGTGGCCCGCGCCGTCTTCGCCGCCCGGCATCCCATCATTAGCGGCGTCGGCCACGAGACCGATTTCACCATCACCGATTTCGTCGCCGACCTGCGCGCCCCCACTCCCTCGGCGGCGGCCGAACTGGCCGCGCCCGATCTGTCCAATATCCGGCCCTACATCCAGCAGACGAGCCGCGCCCTGGCCGATGGGTTAGCCAACGCCGTCGCCCAGCGACGCGAGACGTTGCGCGCCCGCCTGCGCCTGCTGTGGCTGCTGAGTCCCCGCCGCACGGTGGACGCCGACCGCCAACAAATCGATGCCCTGACCGACCGCATGGCCCGCGCCACCCAGCGTCTGCTCGACCGGCGGGCCGGCCGGTTGGCCGTGGCCCAGGCGGGATTGACGGCCGTCAGCCCGTTGGGGACATTGGCCCGCGGCTTTGCCATCGTCCGCGACGGTGACGGCCGCCTGATTCGCAGCGTGACCCAGGCCCGGCCGGGCGAGGCAATCACGATACAGGTCAGTGATGGGGTGTTGGGCGGGCGGATTGACGGCCAGGGGCGGGCGTCAGGTTAAGGGAAGAAAGAGGCGGGTTGCCAACCCGCCCTACATGCTTACTTGAAACTCCAGAAGGCGATCTCGCCCTCGGCTAACTGATAGGGCTGCCCACCGCCCACCGGCACCACCAGGATCACGCTGGTGTCGTCCTCGCGCACCGGCAAGACGATGGCGCTGCTATCGGGCGACCAGATACGGTGGCTCAGCGCGTACTGGTCAAAATAGGGCAAGAACTGCGAGACGTAGGACAACGTCGGATCGAAATCCAGCAGGTGCAACCCCTGTCCCGTCGCCACGTCGACGACCGACAACGACAAAAACCCCTGCCCCTGTTGTTGCGCGGCGCTGCCGGCCGGGCGGCCGAGGGCGCGCTGCTTCGCCGGGGCCGAGGCGTTGACGCTATCATCATCCGCGTCTCCGCTCAGCGTGAGAAACGCCAACGAACGACCGTCGGGCGACCAGAAGAAGGCCAAGACGGTACGGCTACTGACAAGCCGGATCTCGCCGGTCGCCACGTCGAGCAGGCGTAGCGGTCCCCAATAGGGATGGCCGTCAATCGCGCCGTTGGTGAAGGCGATCTGATCGCCGGTTGGACTCCAGCCCAGGGCCAGCGAGTCGCCGCCCTCATAGGCCGCGCGCTCGCCGGTGCGCGTGTCGACCACTACCAGGGCGCTCAGCCCGTCGTCGGCCTGCTCGGCAAAGGCCAGATAGCGTCCGCTCCGGCCGATGCCCGGAGCCTGGAAGTCGCCCGGCGTCGCCAGATTAGCCGCTTCCGTCGCCCCATCCAGCTCGATCAGGGAGAGAGTGTGGTCGGCGCGGCCGTCGCCGGCGTGAACGAGCAACCGGCGGCCATCCTCCGACCAGTCCCAATAGAACGGCGCGCCCGTAGCCAGCAGGCGACTATCGGCCGTGCCGTCGCCGGGCACGACGTTCAGCCCCATCGTGTTGCGCGGGTGGTTCGCCAGAAAGGCCAAATTTTGACTGTCGGGCGACCAGAACAGATAGAAAGGCGTCCGGTCGGCGCTGTAGTAGATGAGTTGATCGCCCAGCGCGCCGGTGCGAGCGGCGTCATCGAGCACGTAAATGCCGCCGCCGGCCGTCCCGCCACCGACCGCCGTCCGGCCACCGACGACCGCCAGCCGCCGGCTATCGGGCGCCCACGCCGGAATCTGGAAGGTGGTGGCGTCGCTGTCTAGGGTCAGGATGCGGCGATTATCCCCGTTGGGGGCGATGGTTTCGATCTGACCGTCATTGTTGATGAGGGCAATGCGGTTGATCTCCGGGGCGGGTGTGGCCGGCCGGGCCTCGATGGTGGCCGCGGCCGTGGGCACGGCGGCCACCACGGTTGCCGGGGCGGCCGTGGCCGCGCCGACGATCACACTCAGCGCTTCCGCCTGATTACCGCTACTGGAGAGGGGCGGTCGGCTTGTGCGCCGCGTGATGACGAAGTAGGCCAGCACCGACGAACCAAGAAGGCTGGCGATGAGCAACAGGGTGATGCCGATGAACAGGCAGTTGCATCCCGCGGATCGCCGTCCCAGGGGCGCATCGGGGTCGTTGGTGGGATCATATAGGCCGGGCAACCGCTCGTCATCTTGAATCATGCGCCGATTGTAACATTCCAGAGGAGATTGTCCGGCCAACCGGCGCAAATCTTGAACAAGGGTTAATTATCGTGGCCGACAAAGCAAAGGCCTGACAAGTCGGCGAATAAAAAATCAGTCAAATAGAGATTTTGACCGCCGACCTGTCAGGTCTTCTCAAACCAATTGTGATAACATTCACACAATGAGTACGCAAGAAACTTCCGTCACCGAAAATGCCCTGTCGGGCTTCATCCGCGCGGCAGGTGTCATCCTGGCTGTTTCCTATCCGGTGTTGGCCCTGTCGGCCGGCGTGCGAGCGGCCTATCAGTTGTTCCTCAAAGAGGGCGTCACCAATTACCTGCCCGTCATCCTCAGCGCCGTGGCCGCCGTCTGCTACCTGCTGGCGGCCATCGGCTTTGTGGTGCGCAAACGCTGGGCGTGGCGCTTATCAGTCACCATGCTCATCTTTGAGTTGGTCATGGTGCTGCTGGTGGGCACGTTGAGCGTGGCCTTCCCCGACGTCATCGGCCGCACCGTGTGGGGCCGCTTCGGGGCGGATTACGGCTACTTCCCGCTCATCCAGCCGCTGCTGGGGCTGGCCTGGCTGTTCCACCGCGAAACCAGACAGGTCTACGGCATCGGGGCGCAGTATCCCGCCTGACCGCTCCGGGCGACGGCTCTTACTGCCCTAGCGCGTACTCGGCCTGAATGAAGCGCCGGGTCTTGGTTTTGGCGCGGATGAGCAGCGAGTGGGTTTCGGCGTGGCTGCCGCGATAGGCGATGCCCGGCAGCAGCGCCGTGCCGGTGATGCCCGTGGCGGCAAAGAAAATGTCGTCGCTGGTGACTAAATCCTCCACCCTCAGCACCCGGTTACTGTCCAGCCCGGCCTGGGCGATGGCCCCGCGCTCCTCGGCCGACTGGGGGGCCAGGCGAGCCAACATGCCGCCGCCCAGCGAGCGCACAGCGCAGGCCGACAGCGCACCCTGCGACGCCCCGCCGATACCCATCAACACGTCGACGCCCGCGCCGGACATGGCCGCCTCCAGCGCGCCCTCGGCATCCCCTTCCTGGCGCAAGAGGATACGCGCCCCGGTGGCCCGAATCTCCTGGATGAGATCGTGATGGCGCAAGCGTTGCAGCACCACCACGGTCAAGTCGCGCACCGCCTTCTTCTTGGCCCGCGCGATGAGGGCCAGCGTCCAGGCCGCCGGCGCGTCCATACATTCGGGCACGAGCACGTGGGCCGCGTCGCGGTCGACGACGATCTTGTCCAGATATTCGACCGGCCCCGAGGCCCAGATGCTATGGCGTGGGGCCACGGCCACGACCGAGACCGCCCCGGGCTTGCCCTCCACCAGCAAGCGCGTGCCGTCGATGGGATCAACGGCCAGATCGCACAACGCTTCGCCCCGGCCGAACGACGCCCCGGCGCAGAGCACGGCCGCCCCATCCACCAGCCGGTCTTCGCCAATGGCGACACAGGCGTCGATGCCCAACGTCGCCAGCATGTTGTACATGGCGTCGGTGGCCGCGGCGTGGGCGGCGTCAAAGTTCCCGGAGCCGATCCAGCGCCCGGCGGCCAGCGCCGCCGCCTCGGTCACGCGCACCAGGTCGAGACCGATATTGCGCGACGAGAGCGCGTTGTTGGTGTCCTTCTCACTCTGCTCCACGATCGCTTTCCTCCGTCTCGAATTCCACCGCCGTCAGTAGGCCGGCCGCTTCCCAGGCTTGCATACCGCCTTCGATCTGCGCCACGTCGTGATACCCCCGGCCGCGCAAGACGGCCGCCGCGCGCCGGCTGCGGCGGCCGGTACGGCAGGCCAGGACGATGGGCCGATCCTGGACGGGAATGGCCTCATCATGGATCAGGGTCGATAGCGGCATCGACTGCGCCTCGGCGATGTGGGAACGCTTGAACTCGCGTGGTTCGCGCACGTCGATAACCAGCGGTTGTTGGGCGGGGGGCGACGTGCGCAACCTGCGCCACAGTTCACGCGGCGGGATGAGCGTTTCGACGCCGTTGGCCGGCAAGGGGCCATTCGCTCCGGCCACCGGCAGGTTAAGATCGAGCAGGTCGAAACGCTTGGGCAGGTTCTGGCACTCGCGAAAAACGCGCACCGGGCATTCATAGATGCAAATAGCCGGGTCGAGGATGCGGTGAAATATGTGGTCAATGGCCTTATCCTCGTCGAGCAGATTGGCCTCACCGATGAAGGCCAGGCAGCCCGTCGCTTCCATCAGGTGCAACACCTGGGGGCTGACCCGCACCAGGAAAAGCGCCCCGCCACGATCGCGATAGCTGCTGACCAGATTCTCCAGCATGTGGACGCCGCTGAAGTCCATCTGGTTAACGTGGTGCATCCGAATCAGTAGATAGCGCTGTTCGGGATTTTGGGCCGCCAGGGCCAGGATACTCTCTTCGATATGGCTGACCGCCCCAAAATAGAGATCGCCCTGAATCTCGACAATGCCCAATTGCGGGCAGTGCGGGGCGTTGGGGCGATGGGTGAAGTGCTGGAACCCTTCATCGGGCACGACGACCTGCACCCGCGGGGCGCTGGTGCGCACCAGATAGAGAACAAAGGAGAGCAGGATGCCGCTGAGGACGGCGAAATCCAGCTCCAGGAAAACCGTGCCCAGGAAGGTGACGATCATGATCACCGCGTCACCCGGCGCGCCCTGGAAGATGCGGCGAATCTCGGCCCGGTCGATCATGTTGAAAGCGGTGATGATCAACGTGCCTGCCAGCGCGCCGACCGGCATATAAGCGCCGATCCCCCCGACCAGCGACATGATCGCCAGAATGACCACACAGGCCACCAGCGAAGCCAGGCGGGTTTTGGCCCCGGCGCGATACTTAACCGCCGTGACGCTGAACGAGCCGGACGTGGCGTAGCCGCTGAACAGGCCGGAAAAAATGTTAGCCATACCCTGGCCGATGAACTCCTGGTTGTTATCGAGGCGTTGTCGCGTCTGCGAGGCGGCGGCCCGCGAGACGGCCGTTGTCTGCACCAGCCCAATGGCGGCCACGGCCAGCGCCCCGGTCGACAGACGGCCGATCATCTCCAGATTGAATAGCGGCAGGTTGGCCGGCGGCGGCAAACCGGCGGGCAGGCGGCCGATGACCGCCACGTCGGCCGCCCGGTCGCCCAGCAGAAAGACAACCAGCGTGGCCGCGGCGATGGCCACCAGCGCGCCTGGCAGCCGCGGGTTGACCCGGCGCAGGATGAGGATCAGGGCCATCGTGCCCAGCCCCAGCGCGGCGGTCATTAGCTGCGTCTCGGGCAAGGCCAGCAGCGAACCGCGCAGCCCGCTCAATACGTCGCCCCGGGGCACGTCGAGGCCCAGCAACGGATCGATTTGCCGCAGGACGATCAGCACCGCCGCGCCGGTGGAGAAACCGACGATGACCGAGTGGGAGACGAAATTGACGATAAAGCCCAGCCGCAACAGCCCCAGCCCCAATTGGAACACGCCGACCATCACCGTCAGCAGCCCGGCGGCCACGATGTAATTGGCCGAACCCGGCGTCGCCAGCAAGGCCAGGGTGGACAGCAGTAACAGCGACAGGGTATTCGTCGGGCCGGAGTGGAGCAGCTCCGACGAACCCCACAAGGCAGCGGCAATACCGCCGACAATGGCCGTGTAGAGGCCCATCGCCGGCGGCAAACCGGCCAACAGGGAGAAGGCGATGGCCTGAGGCAGCAGGATGACGCCGACGGTGACCCCGGCGATGAGATCGGCGCGCAGATTGGCGCGTTCGTAGCCGCGCACCAGCCGCACCGGCTGCTGCAAATAGCGCAGGGCGGGCAGGAGCGCGCCCCGAGGGTTCCATCTCAATGTCGCGGATGTCTGCACGCCGCCATCCTTCGACCGCGCCTGATCTGCCGGGTCGGCTGGTCAGGCGCTGGGCCGATCAGCGAACATTGTAGGGTAATCGGCGCGGCGCGGCAAAAGAAGGGACCTAATCGATGTTCAGCAACTTGTAGGGATAGACGTTGATGACCTCTGTCTCCTCGTACCGGGTGCGGACGACCTCATCCTGGCGGTAGACGTGGACGTGGCCGTGCAAATGGTAGCGCGGCCGGAAGAGGCGCAGGAAGCTCAGAAAGACCTTGAAACCGGTGTGGGGCAGATCGGGGCGGTCGTGGATGCCGTAGGGCGGCGAATGGGTCACCAGGACATCGAGCGCGCGGCCGAGCCGCTGCCGATTCCACAACAGGCGCGGCACCATCTGGGCCACGACCCGGCGCATCTCTGCTTCGGTGTACATGTAGTCGGCGTGGGGCTTATAGCGCATCGACCCCTGTAAGCCGGCCAAAATCAATCCCCGGCGGACGACGATGCGGCCGTGGATATTCACCCCGCCGCGCACCCCGCGCCACTCCTGGCCGTCCACGCCAACCTGCGGCCCGCCGTCGTGGTTGCCGCGCACGTAGACCAGCGGCGCGTCAATGGCCGAGGTCAGGAAGTCGAGATAGTAGAATGGTAAATCGCCGCAGCCGATGAGCAGGTCAATGTCGGGGAAAAACTGCCGCGCCTGGCCGCTATAGAGCTTGTCGATGACCCGGTCGCTGACGGCCAGAATTCTCATGGGGCCGGCCACTCGCGATGCTGATTTTCCGCCAGTTTATCGAGGATGGCCTGTTCCAGATCGACGCCGCAAACGCTGGCTAATTGCAGCAGATAGAGGGCCACGTCGGCCAATTCGCCGGCCAGCGCCGCCGTGTCGCGGGCCTCGCCGCGCCATTGGAAATGCTCCAACACCTCGGCCGCTTCCAAAGCCAGCGAGATAGCCAGATTTTGCGGCGTTTGCGGCTTAGGCGAATCCGCCCGATACCAGCCCTTGCCCGCCACAAAGGCGTGCATCCGCTCTTCTAACTCTTTCAGTTCCATCGGCGGGAATTGTATCCGCAAAATGAAACCGCCGGCCACCCTATGCAGTCGGGGGGCCGGCGGTTTGGTTAATAGCCCTCTCCCTAACCCTCTCCCAGAGGGAGAGGGAACCAGAGGCGTTCTACCAAAGGGAGTGGGAACCGGTTTAGAGCCGCTCGGCCACGTAGGCGGTCAGGTCGGCCAGACGGGAGGCATAGCCCCACTCGTTATCATACCAGGTCACAACCTTGATGAAGTTGCCGTCGATGACGTCGGTCGAGAGGGCATCGACCNNTGAGGTCCATCGATACCAGCGGCTCCTCGGTGTAGTTGAGCACCTTGCCCAACCAGCCGGGGGTCTCCGAGGCTTCCTTCAGGGCAGCGTTGAGTTCTTCCTTGGTCGTGGCGCGCTCCACCTCGGCCGTCAGGTCGACGACCGACACGGTGACGGTGGGCACGCGGAAGGCCATGCCGTTGAACTTGCCCTTCAGATCGGGCAGCACCAGGCCGACAGCCTTGGCCGCGCCGGTGGAGGTCGGGATGATGTTGTTGGCCGTGGTGCGGGCGCGGCGCAGATCCTTGTGGGCCACGTCCAGGATGCTCTGGTCGTTGGTCATGGCGTGGATCGTCGTCATCAGGGCGCGCTTGATGCCGAATTTCTCGTGCAGCACCTTGGCGACGGGGGCCAGGGCGTTGGTAGTGCAACTGGCGTTGGAGATCACGTTGTGGGCCGCCGGGTCATACGTCTCTTCGTTGACGCCCAGCACAAACGTGCCGTCGATGTCCTTGTCGCCCGGGGCGGAGATGATGACCTTCTTGGCACCGGCGGCCAGGTGGGGGCCGGCCGTGGCCTTGCCGCGGAAGCGGCCGGTGCATTCCAGGACGATATCGACGCCCAGGTCGCCCCAGGGCAATTTCGCCGGGTCCTTCTCGGCATAGCTCTTCAACTTCGCGCCGTCAACGTAGATGTCGCCATCCTTCACTTCGACTTCGCCGGGGAACTTGCCATAGGTTGAATCGTACTTCAACAGATGGGCGTTCGTCTCCGCCGGCATCAGGTCATTGATCGCCTCGACGTCCAGAATACCCTGGTAATTCTCGTAGATCGCTTTGTAGACCTGACGGCCGATGCGGCCAAAGCCGTTAATGCCAACCTTAACTGTCATGGAAATATCTCCTTTCGTAGTGAAATGGTAGGTAAAAGTACAAATGGTGTGGGTTGGTGGAAATGTGCGCGTGGGGTGGGCACGCACTATCAGCTATTATACCCAATTCGCGGCTGATCTAAAAATGTTTAACGAAACTCCTCACGGATTTTCAGGCAGCTGATGCGCCGGTGCTCAGGCCAGCAAATCGAGCACGGCCCGCGCCAGCTTGGCGCTGTCGTGCCGCCAGGGCCGGGCCTCGTCGACCAGATCGCGCCGGATGAAATCGACACCGGCCGGCGCATCCGGCCTTACGAATTGCGTCCATCCGCCGCCCGTCTCCGGCGGAATCGACAGATTATCATTGGCGATCACGCTATCGAGGATCGCGTCCGGCGCGTGGGCGGTGATGGCCGCCACGTGATCGGCCACCGAGTAGCCGTCGGTTTCGCCGGGTTGCGTCGCCAGATTACAGACGTAGACCACCCTGGCCCGCGTGTGGCGCAACGCCTCGGCCAGGTCGGCCACCAATAGATTGGGCAGGATGCTGGTGTAGAGGCTGCCCGGCCCCAGGATGATCAAATCCGCGCCGAAGATGGCCCGCAGCGCCGGAGGATAGGCGCGGGCGTGGGGCGGCTCCAGGCGCACCNNAGCACCTGGCCGCGCAACGCCAGCACGCGCTGGGCGGCCAGCAGCGCCTCGTCGAAACTTCCGGTGATGCCGGTCAGGGCGGCCAGCAGCAGATTGCCGAACGCATGGCCGGTCAGACCCGGCGCGGTTGGTTCATCAGCCGCGCCGCCATTGACGCCCGGCGGCACAACGCCCGGCGTTGCCACGCCCGGCATCGCGCCGAAGCGATATTGCAAAACCTGCGTCAGCAGCGCCTCATCGCGGGCCAGCGCGGCCAGATTATTGCGGAAGTCACCGGGCGGCAGCAGGCCCAGTTCGCGGCGCAGCCGGCCGCTGCTGCCACCGTCGTCGGCCACGGTGACGATGGCCGTCAGATTACTGGTGTAGGGCGACAGGCCGCGCAACAAGCCGGGCATGCCTGTGCCGCCGCCGATGGCGACGATGTGGGGGCCGCGATCGCGCAGGCGGTAATCGACCAGTGAATCGACGACCGCCCCCTGCCCCTCGCGCAGCGGCTCGACCAGATTCTTGCCCAGCTTGACGACGGCCAGCAACATGATCAGCCCGCCAATGATGAGCGGCAGCGCAATGCGCCAGCCGAGCGGCAGAAATTGCAGCGTCAGCCCGTCGTAGAGCCGGTCGGGCAGCCAGCCGGCGCGGTTGGCACTGAGCAGGAGGTAGACCCAACCCATGCTCGTGACCGCCGCGCCGGTCGCCAACAGCAATAGCCAACGCTTGACGCCGATGCCCACGGTCAGCCAGCGGCGGCGCAGGTAGAGCGCGCCCCAGAACCTATTGTTACTTGTCATCGCAGCGCGTGGCTAGTCCGTCAACAGGGCGCGGATGTAGCCGAGATGTTCTTCATAATGATCGTAGGTGTCGCCAATGATCCAGCCGATGATGGGGCGGCCGTTATCCTGGCTCTGGGCGTCGAAGGTGGCATAACCGCGCCGCAGGTCGGCGTCGTCCAGCCCGGCCAGCGCGTTGAGCATTTCGTCATGGGCCAGGCGCAGCGTCGCCATCGCCTCGGCCGCCGGTCGGCCGCGCCCGTGCTCGTGAACCAGATCGTTAATCTGATCCATCGTCAGGTCGCGCCATTGGTCGGCGGTGATGCCCATTCCCGCCGTGCGCGATCGGCCGGTCAGGAGGTAGGCGATGCCCTGTTCCCAGGCCGCCAGGTGAAACAGGTGGTCGCCGATTGCCCAGCCCGACGCCGGGTCAACCCGCTCTTTGGTGGCGTCATCCAGGCTAACCAGCACGCCCATCAGCTCTTCCCAGCCGGTTTGGATACGCTCCAGCAGTTGGGTTTTGGTCATTTCGTTGTCATTGGCCATTGTCTTGCTCCTTGGCTATCACGCCGCCAAATGAGATTAAATGCGGCTCGCGGCCGTCATTGGTCGCGCTGATCCCATAGCTGGCGGGTCAGCTGGATGTGGCCGGCGTGGAGTGCCGTGTGCTCCAGGGCATGGAGCAACGCCCAGCCCACCGTCCGCTCCTCATTGAACATACCGGCTGTGCGCGCCTCTCCCAGCCGCGCCGGCTTCAGTTGGCCCAGCACTTGCCGCGTCGTGTCCAGCGCCTTGCCCAGCCGCCCCAGCATCTCCGCCGCGTCGACCTGGAACGTCTCGAACTCCTCGGCACGCACCCGCCCGGACGGCAAATCGCCGGCCACGTCGCCAACCCAATAACGCCACGCGCCGGCCGCATGGGCCAGGATGACGGCGATGGAGTTCATATCCGGCCCCGGCTTC
>CXWJ01011403.1_pt1 | contig 12298 bp, 6 predicted proteins | sample 590841 | NCBI WGS metagenome assembly CXWJ01 (sample SAMEA3498367, study PRJEB10139) | wastewater metagenome | biome: wastewater treatment plant; material: activated sludge | place: Austria | collected 2015-01-21 | reverse complement strand
CTCGATGCGCAGCTTGTCCTCGTGCTTCACCTCCCCCCGCCCCAGCGCGTTGTCCATATCCCAACCCAGCGCCGCGAACAGCGGGTTGATATACTGCACCCGCGCCTCCGTCTCATTATAGTCGGCCCGCCGCACCCGCTCCCGCTCCGCCCCAAACCGCTCGACCAGTTCGCTAATTGTTGAAGTCATACCCATCCCCGAAACCGAGTTTTTTCCTGAAAACTCGGTTTCTATCCCAGTGGGCAATCTGCCCACTACCCACTGCCCACTACCCACTACCCACTACCCACTGCCCACTACCCACTACCCTAATGGTACTGCGAAAAAAGCCGCCTGACGAAGACTTTCCCCACCCTTGTAGGGCGGGATGGCATCCCGCCCCCCTCCCCGCCCTCTTAATTCCTAATTCCTAATTCCTAATTCCTAATTATCCCATTGACATTACCCCCTTTACCCTTATACTGGCACCATTAGGAAGGNNCTGCCTACTCTGCCTGTTGCCCGCCGCCGTGCTGGCCCTCACCTGGAACATCGAAACCATCGACAGCGTCGGGAACCCCGGCTATCACACCTCGCTGGCGCTGGACGCGGCCGGCAACCCGCACATCAGCTATTCCGAAGTGGCCGGCGACGACCTGAAGTACGCCGCCTGGAACGGCACAAGCTGGGACATCGCCACGGTCGACAGCGCCGGGGACGTGGGCGATTACACCTCGCTGGCCCTGGACAGCGCCGGCCAGCCGCGCATCAGCTATCAGGACGTCAGCAACATCGACGTGAAGTACGCCGCCTGGAACGGGACGAGTTGGGTCCTGGAGGCGGCCGACAGCGTCGGGTACGCGGGCTTTGACATCTCGCTGGCCCTCGACGCGGCCGGCAACCCGCGCATCAGCCACCATGAAGCCGGCAACGCTGACCTGAGGTACGCCGCCTGGAACGGGACGAGCTGGGACACGGAGACGGTCGACAGCACCGGGAACGTGGGCGGCTACTCCTCGCTGGCCCTCGACGCCTGCGGCAACCCGCGTATCAGCTACTACAACTCATCCTCCCTCGATCTCAAATACGCCGCGGCCGAAGGCGATTGCCCGGCCCAACTGACCATCGTCAAGGCCGTCACCGGCAGCGGCGCGCCGAGCGACTGGTCGTTCGGTTTCACTGGCGACGTGGACGTGTTCAGCCTGACCGACGAGGACCCTTACGTGACCTATAGCAACGTCACCCCTGGCGTCGTGGCCGTCAACGAGACCAACCCCCCCGGCTATGCCACCGCGGCGTCGTGCACCAATGGCGACTCGGCCACCGACGGCAATCTGTCCGTCACCCTGAACCCCGGCGTCCCCGTCAGTTGCACCTTCACCAACACCATCTGCCAGCCGGGCTATTTCGACACGGCCGCCACCTGGGCCTGCGCTCCGGCCGGTCCCGGCTACTTCGTGGATACGTTCGGCGCGGCGGCCCAGAATGCCTGCCCCCCCGGCACTTACCAGCCCAACAGCGGCGCGGTGTCGTGCCTCCAGGCCGCCCCCGGCTACTACGTCCCCAGCACGGCGGCCACGGCCCCGATCGCCTGCGCCCCCGGCACTTACCAGCCCAACGGCGGCGCGCTCTCGTGCCTCCCGGCCGACCCCGGCCACTACGTCGGCGACGCGGCCGCCACCACCCAGGAGGCCTGTCCTCCGGGCACCTACCAGCCCGACGCCGGCATGTCGGGCTGCACTTACGCCGAACCCGGCTACTACGTCCTCGGCTCGGCGGCCACGGCCCCCACCGCCTGCGCCCCCGGCTTCTACCAGCCCAACTATGGCGCGGTGTCGTGCCTCCAGGCCGGCGCCGGCTACTACGCCCCCGGCCCGGCGGCCACAGAGCAAACCGCCTGCCCGTCGGGTACGACCTCGCTCCCCGGCTCGGACAGCATCGACGACTGTGTGCCGCTCCCGCCGTCCACGTCCCTGCTCTACATCGCCCCCAACCGCAACAACGGCCTGGTCGATGGCGTGGCCTACATGGACGAGGACATCATCGTCAACACGTTGGGCACGGCCGACTGGGCCATGTACTTCGACGGCTCCGACGTGGGTATCACCAAAAACCTGACCGACTTCACCTTCACCGCCGACAACTGCCTGCTGATGACCTTCAACGGCAATCAGAACGTGCCCGGCGTGGGCATCGTCAAGCCGCAAGACCTGGTGAAGTTCTGCCCGACCGCGACCGGCCCGACCACGGCCGGCACGTTCACGATGTACTTCGACGGCTCCGATGTGGGGCTGGACGCGAGCGGCGAGGTCATCGACGCCGTGGAAGTGCTACCCGGCGGCGACCTGGTGATCAGCACCAAAGACAAGTTCAGCATCCCGCAACTGCCCGCCCCGCCGCTGAAGGGGCAGAAGAACGACCTGCTGGTTTTCCACGGCACGCAGTATGGGCCGACGACGACCGGTTCGTGGTCACTCTACTTCAACAACACCCAGGTCGCCGGGCTGAAGAAGGAGAACATCATCAGCCTCTACATCGACGGCGCGGGTGACAAGTACGTCTCCTTCTGGGACGCCTACCCCAACGTCGGCGGCGTGGCCGGCAATGAGAACGACATCCTGATCTTCCACCCCAACAACACGGTGACGAAGTTCTGGGAAGGCAGCGATTGGGGCTACACCGGCCGGGTGCACGGGCTGCACATCGGCAATTAGGAATGAAGAAGTGGGCAGTGGACAGTGGGCAGACTGTCCACTGCCCACTGCCCACTGTCCACTATTCCCACTACTGCCCCAGCGTAACCGGCAAGTACAGATAGAAATCCCGCGGGTCGCGCGTCGGCGTCGGCCCATCGGTGGCCGTGGCCGTCGGCGTCGGTGACATGACCGTCGTCGGCGTGGCCGTCACCGTCGGCGTCGGCGTATCCACCGGGCCGCCGGCCTGGAACTCATACGCCCCCGCGTCGCACTCATTGGCCCCGCCGGCCCCGTTGCCGTCGACGTTGCGCGGCTGCCCGCGCTGGTCGGTGCCGCCGATCGGGTCGGCCATGCACGCGGCGCTGGCCCCGCGGTCGATGGCCGGGCTGCCCGGCGGCAGCGCGTGGGTCATCGTCGGCCCGGTATTATCGGCCAGCGCGCCCAGCACCGTCGCCAGCCCGCCGGCCGGCACCACGTCCGTCGCCCCGGCCGCCAGGCCCACCAGCCCCGCCGCCCCGCTATGGCCGAACACATTGGCCCCGTCCACCTGCGCCGTGCCCGCCGTCAGATGCGCCTCCGGCCCGGCAGGGGCCGTGTTGCCGCTCAGCAGCGTCCGCTCCATCACGGTCGCCCCGCCCAAAATCTCCAGCCCGCCGCCCGTCGTCCCCGCCGCGTTATCGCTAACCGTGGCGTTGATCAGCGTCAGCGATGTGCCGCCGGCCACAATGCCCCCGCCCAGCTCCGTGGCCGAGTTGCCGCTCACGGTGCTGTTCGCCATCGTCATCACGTTTTCGTCCACGGTATACAGCCCGCCGCCGTCCTTCGTCGCCGCGTTGCCGCTCAGCGTGCTGCCCTTGATCATCGTCTCGCCGTTGTAGGCGAACACCCCCCCGCCGCGATAGGCCGTGTTATCGGCCACCGTCACGTCCTGCAGCGTCACCGCCGCGTCCCCCAGATACACCCCGCCGCCCAGACCGACCTCGCCCACGTCGTTGCCGCTGATCAGGCTGTCGCTGATCAACGCGTCGGAGTACATGATATACACCCCCGCCCCGGTGCCGGCCGTGTTGCCGGTCACCGTGGCTCCGTCCATTGTGAAGATCGTATTTTCGGCAAACACGCCGCCGCCGCCGCCATCCTGCCCGCGATTGTTGCTGATCGTGCTGTCGCTGATGCTCAGCGTCCCCTCGACTACATGCACCCCAGCGCCGCCATAGGACTCATTGTCGGTGATGATCGAATCGGTGATCGTCAGGCTGCCGCCGGTGGCATACACGCCGCCGCCCGTGCCGCCCATCTGATTGCCGGTGATGGTGCAATTGTTGATCGTCACCTCGCCGTAATAGTTGTAGATCGCCCCACCGCTGTAGCCGATATCGCCGTCAGTGCCGCCCGTCAGCGTCAGATCATTCAGCGTCAGGTCGCCCGCATACGGCTCATACCCCCCCACGGCCAACAAGCGCATGTCCTTATTGCCGGTGCGGCTGACCGTCGAGCCGTTGCCCTGCACGGTGATCGTCGTGGTGATCGGCGGCAGACCGTTATACCCGTAAATACTATCGATGTACTTGGTCACGTTGAAGCTGCCGCCCGCCGGCAGGACGATGACGTCCGCGCCGTTGGGGTCGCCCGCGGCGCAATCGTCGTGCGGCTGCCCGTCGGCCGTGTCGTTGGCGTTGTCGATGGCCTCCACCAACGAGCACTTGTCGTTGTTGGCCGGGTTGACCTCGCCGTTGACCACGGTGATCGTACTGCGCGGCTGGGCCAGCACGCCGAACCCGGCCATCGCCAGCAGCAGCGCCGCCCCGGCCACCGTCACCGCCGCCCGGCGCTGCAACCGCCGCCGCCAATTGCGCGGCCGAGCCATCATCACCTCATAATTCCGCGCGAAGCGAGCCACCACTTCCGCGTCCTGCCGCAGCAACCAGCCGGCCAACCGGCCCCGCCGCGCGTCGCTGTCTTCGGAATACCGCAATTGTTCGTTCATCGGGAGACCTCCTCTCTAGGCAGAGATTAACCCAAATCCGTCGTGTGGCAAGCTGTTATGTTGTGTTGGGGGCGCGCGGGGGTGCAGGGGTGCAGGGGAGCGGGGTGCAGGGGTGCAGGGGCGAGGCGGTGGCGATAGGCGTGGATGAAACAATGAACGTTGTCTCGCCACCGCCTCGCCCTCTTAAGGCCGCGATAGGCGTAGTTGAAACAATGAACCTTGTCTCGCCACCGCCTCGCCCCTCTTCGGTCATCGCCAAAGAAGGGTCGGGCAACCGGGAGTGAAACACGTCCGTTTTCCAGCAACGTCTCTCCCGGTTGCCCGACCCCTACGCTGGAATACCCCTGTGTTGCGCCGAGGCGCGGGGAGCCAGGTGTTATTATTCCAGGATGTCGGCAATGACAGTGAGGCCGGGTATACGACTCAGGCGTTTATCGGCCGTGACAAGCGTGACGCCCAACACCTGGGCTGAGGCCACCACAATGGCGTCAGGGGTCTTGAGCCGTTCGGCCTTACGGAGCACAATCGTGCGCTCAACGACAGCCGGCGTCAGATCGACGCGCTGACAGCGGGCCAGGAATTCCTGGATAATTTCCGCCTCCTGTTCCGTCAGATGCGGCGCGGACAACAGTTCGATTTCGCTGATGACGGAGTAATAGATCGTATCGGCCAGCAACACCAACTCGGCCACCCGGCCCCGGCCATCCAGAAAGTAGATGAAGGCGTTCGTGTCGAGGAGTAAATCATCCCCATTCACTGCGGGTCTCATTCTGGTACGTGAGGCCATCAATGGGCCAGTGTAGACGGCCGCTATATTCCAGCCGCGCCAACCGATCGTTATACAGCTTCAGCAATTCGGCCATCATCCGATCAGAATCGCCACCGAATCGCTTCTGCAACAATTCAGTTACCTTCTCGATCAACGTCCGGTCGTGAATCTCTAAAGTCAGCATACCCCTAGTATAGCGCAAAAAGCCCAGGAAAAACGCAAAGGCGGGTGGCGGGTGGCGAGTAGCGGGTGTTCCCCACCCGCCACCCGCCACCACTTCATTCCTAATTCCTAATTCGTAATTCCTAATTCGTAATTACGGAATCGCCGCACACCGATAATACCCCGCCATGCCCACCACGGCCGCCGAATCCCCTTCCACCCCGTCGATGATCGGCGACGGCGAATAGACCTTAATCACGATCTCATCCGCCCCCGCGTCCACGTCCACCAGGTCGAAGTTCATCAGATTCAGTTGGTCGCCCGCGTTGGGGCCGGTCGGCGTCTGCGTCAGCGTCGCGCCGCCGGCCTCCACGGTCACCCACACCGGCCGCGCGTCCTTGTCGTTATCCACCAGCGCCACTTCCACGTGCAGGTCTGTCTCCCCCAGCGGCGCGGCGATGGGCACGACGATCTCCTGGTAGGGCACCCAACCCAGCGCCGCGTCCCAATGCACCTCGCCCTCGGCCCCATCAAACGTGTCCCACACGTTGACGTAGCTGTTGGCCGGGTCATCGTACGTCGCGTAGAGGGTGATCGCCCGCGGGATGTGGCGCTTGGCCCCGCTACCCTGCAGGAACCAGCGCCCGGTCACATATTTGACCGGCGCCGGCAGCGTGGCGCCATACCAGAAGTTGCCCGCGTCGTGGGCCGCCGGGCTGGTGATGCTGTTCACCTGCACATAGTTGTTCGCGCCGGGCAGGATGAAGCGCACGTAGTTGCTCAGCCCCGCCGCCTTGGCCGACATCTGGCCGTAGAGTTCGTCCACGTTCTGCCAGTTGGGGATGACCACCTTGGCCTTGGCCCGGTGCTTCCTGGGGCTGCCCATGCCCTCGCCCAGGATGTCGGTATAGAGGCTGTCGGCGTCGGCCGCCGGGCAGGTATTGGTTGGCGACGGGGTGTAGACGTTGGTGAACGTGCACACCCAGGCGTCGCCGTTGGCCACGGGGATGCTGGACGGGGCCACCATCTCCACCGGCGTGGTCGTCATGTTGTCGCACGTGGCGCTGTCCAGCGACCAGCCCGCCGGCAGCGGCATGACCTCGCTGACCGAGTAGTTGCCGGCCGGCAGCGGCGTGGCCGCCGTCGACTCGCCGTCTTTCAAGGTGAAGTTGGTGGCGCTCCAGCTGGGGTCGAAGGTGAACGCGGTCAGGCCGCCGCCCGGGGCAACCTTCTTTACCGTAATCGTCCCCGCCACAAACTCATACGCGCCCCGGTCGGGGTCGGTTCCGGCCGGGTTCGGCCGCGGCCCCTTGTCCTTGTCATCGCTAATCGCCGACGGCAAGGCACTCTCGATGGCCGGACTATTGAAGGTCAGGTGCAAGTCCTCGCTGCCGGCGGTGGTGCTGACGAACAACGGGTCCTGGCCGCTCATGCTATTGGGGCCGAACGTGGTGAAGCTGCCGGCCGGCACGTAGTTGTAGAACAGGTTGTAATCTTCGCCCGGCAGGGAGGCCACCGACGCGACAATGGCCGGGTTGGTGCCGTTGCCATGAACGATGTTGTTGGTGATTTTGATGCCGGCCGTGCTGACGTTGGTGCGAATTTCGCCCAGCTTCGGCCCTGTTTGCAGCGAATTGTTGAAGAAGGTGTTGTGGACGATGTCAATATCCGAACAGCCGATGTCCACATAGACGCCCTCTTGCTTGCCGTTGAGGATGACATTGTTGATGATGTCGATGTTGCCGGCATTGATCAGGCGGATCGCTTCCTCGCTGGTGGTGCCGTTCATCCAGTTGCGCTGGATGAGAAAGTTGTTGGCCGACCCACCCGGGTCCGGGTTGAGCGTGATCTGCCGGTAGTTGTTGATGAAGTCGTTATCCTGGATGACGACGCCGCTGTAGCTGAACTGATCGGTGAAGTCCAGCACCTCATCGCCGCTGCCGTTCACGATGTTTTTGAACGTGTTGTCCTCAATCAGCATGGCCGTCAGCGCCGTGTGCACGTCGATGCCGTCGCTGCCGCCCTGAAAGGTGGAATTCCGCAGCGTCAGGTCGTCGGAATCGCACACGTTCCAGTTGTCGGTCAGGGCGACCGTCTGGTCCGAATCGAGATTGTCCACCACCAGATGGTCGGAGCCTTCGACCACCACCGACATGATCCCCGCCGGCGGCTTCACCACCGGCTCATGCCCGGCCGCGGCCTGGATCGTCAGCCAATCCAGATTGTGGACGTAGACCGCCCCGGGGATGCCCTCGCAGGTGTTGGCGTACCCGGCGCTGCTGTAGGTGCCGTTCTTGACATAAATAAACGAGCGGTTGGCGTTGCTCAGGCCGCTTTCGCTGTTGTCGAGCGCCTGTTGCAACGTGGCATAGGCAGTGGCTTCGCTGTTGCCGTCGTTGAGGTCGCTGCCCGCCGCCGCATCGACCCATTTGATGGTGGGGCCAACGGCCGCCGCCGGCTGGGGCGCGGCCACAACCAACAGCAACGCCGCCACCAGGAATACAAAGCCCAGGAAATGTGTTTTACGATACATGGTGTAACTCCTCCCCAATTGGGGCAAACGATGTGGCCGCAATCCAAAGCGCGGCCCGCCCACCGGCCACCCGGCCCGGTTAGGCTATTCCGTTAAAGGCGAATGGATCAAGACGTCATCACGACTGGCCCGGATGGGCGCGGCCGGCACTTGCCCCGCTCGAAACCGCGTTTTTTCCTGAACACTCGGTTTCTAAGGCCGCCCCGTTTCTAAGGCCGCCCTGGCTCCTAAATAAATCTCTCCGCTCGATGCGTATCCTCCTATCCGCGCCTTTCACCGAAAAGCACGAAAATAGCCAACGCAACAGTTCCCTCCACCTAAATTAATACCACGCCCCCCGCCCCCCAAACAGTGACATTTGTCACATTTTTTATATGACATACCAGGGGATAGTGGATAGCGGGCAGTGGGCAGTGGGCAGTGGTCAGTGGTCAGTGGTCAGTGGTCAGTGGGCAGTCCGGAGACTGACCACTGCCCACTACCCACCTCTTCATTCGTAATTCGTAATTCGTAATTCGTAATTAATTACGGCCCCAGCACAATATGCAACCCATGCACCCGGCCGCTATACCCCCAATCCGTGCCCTCCCAGAACTTCGTCACCGTGTTATTGGGATGGATGACCACGATGTCGTTATTATCGCCCATCACCCCGCCCACGTTGTACTTGTCCCAGAACGACACATACTTGTCCAGCCCCGGATCCATGAACAGGCTGATGATGTTCTCCTTCTTCAGACCGCTGATCAGCAGGCTGTCGAAGTAGACCTCCCACGTCCCGATCGTATCCCAGCCGTACTGCGTGGCGTGGAAAATCATCAGGTCGCTCTTCTTGCCCTTCACCGGCGGCCCCGGGTTCTGCGGCATATTCGACGACGACTTGGTGCTGATCAGCAGGTCGCCGTTGGGCATCACTTCCAGCGCGTCGATAATCTCCGCCCCGGCGGCCAGCCCCACGTCGGAGCCGTCGAACACCATCGTGAACGCCCCCGCCGTCGTCGTGCCCGTCTGCGTGGCGCAGAACTTCACCACGTCCTGCGGCTTCACCAACCCCACCCCCGGCACATTCTGATTGCCGTTGAAGGTCATCAACATGCAACTGTCGGGCGTGAAGGTGAAGTCGGTCAGATTCTTGGTGATGCCCACGTCGGTGCCGTCGAAGTACATCGCCCAATCGCTGGTGCCCAGCGTATTGACTACGATGTCCTCGTCGTTATAGGGCACGCCACCGACCACGCCGTTGTTGTGGTTGGGGGCGATGTAGAGCAGCCCGCTGCCCGGCAGGTCGAGCACGTTGTTGAAGGTACACACCCAGGCGTCGCCGTCGGCCACCGGGATGGCGTTGATCGGCGCGTTGGCCGCCCCATTAACGCAGCTCGCGCTCTGCTGCGTCCAGTAGGCCGGCAGATTGATCTCGGCCACGCTATAGGCCCCGGCGCTCAGCGGCCCGCTGTTGGCGCTGCCGCCGTCGCTCAACGTGAAGTTGTTGGCGCTCCACGACGGGTCAAAGGTGAACAGCGTCGGGTTGCCGTCGGGCGTCGTCTCCTTCTTGACCGTGATCGTGCCCTTCTTCGTATTATTGAAGGTACACACCCAGGCGTCGCCGTCCTCCACCGTGATGCTGTTGACCGGGGCATTCTCCACGCCGTTGACGCAGCCGCTGCCGGCCAGCGTCCAGCCCGCCGGCGGGTTCAGCTCGGCCACCGAATAGCTGCCGGCGGTCAGCGTGCCGCTGGCTTGGCTCTCGCCGTCCTTCAGCGTGAAATTGAGCGCGCTCCACGACGGGTCAAACAGGAAATCGGTCGTGTCGCCGTTGGGCGAGGTCTCTTTCCGGACCGTGATCGTGCCGCCCGAACCGGGCACGGCGCAATTGCCGTCCAGATTGTCGGTCACCAGCCACGGGTTGAAATCGACGAAATTGGTGATGGCCGATCCGCTGCCCGGCCCCGCGCCCGCCGGCCCGCTCGCATGGCCCCACCAGTTGCATTTGGCGTCGCTATTGGTCGGGCTGCCGCCGCGGAAGCCATAGGCCGTGTTGCCGCTCAGATCGTTGCGGTTGACCTTCACGCTCGCCCCGGCCGGCAGATTGCCGTAGAGGTCGGCCACGTCATCGAACACGGCCGCCCCGGTGTGCAAACCGGCCAACCCGTTGTGATGGGCGTTGATGACCGCCGTGGCCTCGATGCCGCCATAGACGCTGTCCTGGCTGAAGACCATCAGGCCGGTCAGGGTCGCGTTGGCCCCCGCGCTGCTGTCCACGGTGTTGCCGGTCAGGGTGATGGCGTCCACCCCGCCGCGCAGATGGAAACCGAAGTTCTGTTGCGGCGCCGCCGGGTTGCCGCTGAAGGCGATCACGTTGTTGCTGATCGTCACCGCCGCGTGGGCCAGGCCGTTCTTCTGGGCCACGTCGATCACCCCGCGGTCGGCCGCCGGCACGGCCGTGTCCTGATCGAACGTATTGTTATTGACCGTGACCGCCCCGCCCAGCCCGTTCTCGTTGCCGCTCAACAGCTGCACCGACGGCTGCTTGTTGTCGGTGAAGGTGTTGTTCTGGATGAGGATGTTGCCCGCCGCCGCGCCCGGCGAGAGGTAATAATCCAGCAGCCGGAAGCCGTGGCCGTTGCCGCTAAACGTCGACTCCTCGATCACCACATCGACCGCCTCTTCGACGTGGATGCCGCTGAAACCGTTGTTGCTGAAGGTGCTGTCCACCACGTGGAGATCCTTCACGTAACCGTTGTTGCCGTCGTTGGCCTGATAGAAGCCCACGCCATGCGAGGTGTTGGTGTGGTTCTGGAAGGTCGTGTTGTCGATGGTCAGGCCATCGACCACCGAGGACGACGACAGCCGCAGCCCGCTCTCGTTGTTGTCGAACAGGCTGTCGATCACCTGCAAATTGGTGATCGTCGTGGACGAAATCTCGATCCCCCGCTCCGGATTGTTCTTCACGTGCACGGTGTCGAAGAGGATATTAGCCAGCGGCACGCCGATACTCTGGATGCGCACGCCGTGGGTCCCGCCGGTCTGCACCGTCAGGTCTTGCACCGTCACGTTGGAGGCGGTGATCTCCATAAAGGTCACTGGGTCGATGATCGTCGTCGCCGGGGCGGCCCCGCTCAACGTCAGCGCCTTGCCGATGACCACGTTCTCCGGATAGGCCCCGGCGGCCACGTTGACCGTGCCGCCGGCCATCACCTGATTGACCGCCGCCTGAATCGTCTTCTTGGCCGTGGCCGGCGTGTCGCCATCGTTGGCGTCGTTGCCGGTAGCCCCGTTGACATAACACAAATTGGTGCAGGCCGCCGCCGAAACCGAACCGGCCCCCAGCGCCGCCAGCCACACCATTGCCATTACCAGGGCCGCCACCAGAGCGCCCCGCCCCCGCCACATCGAACTTGACATAACAATACTCCTATATTCCCAACTTACTGTACAGTTCCATTGTCGATCTTGCTGATGAATGACTTAACCACGGATCAACCCGGATTCGACGGATGACCACGGCCGGAGAGAACTCAATCCGTTGTGATCCGTTTAATCCGCGTCCTATCCGTGTTTAATCTCTTGATCCCATCCCCATTCCCCATAACCGCACACCATCAAACCGGCCGTTCGTCGTCAGGCGATTGATCGCCGTTCTCCAGAATGGCACTAAAGTGCCTACTACGAACAAAACTGCACCCCTTCAGACCCGCCGTTCGTAGTCAGGCGATTGATCGCCGTTCTCCAGAAGGGCACTAAAGTGCCTACTACGAACAAAACGCCACACCTTCAAACCCGCCGTTCGTAGTCAGGCGATTGATCGCCGTTCTTCAGAAGGGCACTAAAGTGCCTACTACGAACAAAACGGCACCCCTTCAGACCCGCCGTTCGTAGTCAGGCGATTTATCGCCGTTCCGCGATGCAACCACCATAGCACTTAGAACTAACAATCCTGCTTAAGGTGACAANNGGCCGATGTTCCCCACCCGCCACTCGCCACCCGCTACCCACTACTCACTTACGGCACAATGTGCAACCCATGCACCCGCCCGGTGTAGCCCCAATCGGAGCCTTCCCAGAACTTCGTCACGGTGTTGTTGGGGTGGATGATGACGATGTCGTTCGCGTCGCCAATCACGCCGCCCACGTTGTAGCCGTCCCAGAAGGACACGTACTTGCCCTGCGCCGGG
>CXWJ01000352.1_pt1 | contig 12305 bp, 6 predicted proteins | sample 590841 | NCBI WGS metagenome assembly CXWJ01 (sample SAMEA3498367, study PRJEB10139) | wastewater metagenome | biome: wastewater treatment plant; material: activated sludge | place: Austria | collected 2015-01-21 | reverse complement strand
AATTGCTAAAGTATCTAAAACCGTATCTCTGGGCGCTGATCGTTTCCATTGCGCTGTTGTTCGCGCAGGCGAATTTTGACCTCGCCCTGCCGGATTATTTATCGCGCATCGTCAACACCGGCATCCAGCAGGGCGGCGTGGAAAATGCCATCCCGGCGGCGATTCGTCAAAGCGAGATGAATCGCGTTGTCGTCTTTTTGAGCGATGAAGATAAAGCCTCCATCCTCGCGGATTACACGCTGGTGGATAAGAACTCCGCCGATTACGATACCTACGTCGAGAAATATCCCGCGTTGGAAAATGAATCAATTTATGTGTTGAACAAAATTGACAACGCGGAGATCGAGCGGCTGAATCCCATCATGGGCAAGGCGTTGTTGACGGTCTCCGGCATTGAGCAGGTTATGGCAGACCCATCCAAAGCAACCGAAATGGGCGATGCGTTCGGCGGCTTCGACCTGAGCAAACTTCCGCCCGGCACGGATCTGTTCACCATGCTGGAAAAACTCCCAGCGGAACAACGCTCGAAGATCCAGGATTCGGTCAACTCGAAGTTTGAAGCGTTGGGCGAGAGCATGATCGTGCAGGCGTCTGTGCGCGCGGTCAAAGCGGAATATGAAGCGCTGGGCATGGATACCGCCAAACTGCAAAACGATTATGTGCTTTCGATCGGCGGCTGGATGTTGTTGCTGACGCTCCTCTCCGCTATGTGTACCATCACGGTGGGATTTCTTTCCGCCCGCATCGCGGCTGGGCTGGCGCGCGACCTGCGCCGCCTCACCTTCCAAAAAGTGGAATCGTTCTCCAGTTCCGAATTTGAAAAGTTTTCCACGGCATCGTTGATCACGCGCTCCACCAACGACATCACGCAGATTCAAACGGTGATGATGTTCATGATCCGCATGATCTTCTACGCGCCGTTGATCGGCATAGGCGGTATTATCAAAGTGAGCACGCAAGATTCGCCTCTCACCTGGCTGATCGTGGTCGCGGTCTTGATTCTCGTCAGCCTGATCGCCATTATCATGACGTTCGCCCTGCCGAAGTTCCGCATCATTCAAAAGCTGGTAGACCGCCTCAACCTTGTCTCGCGCGAGAATCTCTCCGGCATGATGGTCATCCGCGCGTTCAACATGCAGAAGTTTGAAGAGAAGCGTTTCGAGAAAGCCAACGTGGACCTGACCGCCGTGAGTTTATACATCAACCGCTTGATGGTGATCATGATGCCGTTGATGATGTTCGTGATGAACCTGCTCGTGGTCTCGGTGACGTGGTTCGGCGCGAAGCAAGTCGCCGACGCCAACATTCAAGTCGGAGACATGATCGCCTTCATGCAATATGGGATGCAGATCATGTTCGCGTTCTTGATGATGTCCATGTTGTTCATCATGTTGCCGCGCGCTTCAGTCTCCGCCGACCGCATTGCCGAGGTGCTGGAAACGGAGATTCACATCACCGATCCGAAAGAGCCGAAGAAATTCCCCGCGCCGTTCAAAGGCGAGGTGGAGTTCCGCAACGTTTCCTTCCGCTATCCCGGCGCGGACGAAGACGTTCTGCACGACATCAGTTTTACGGCGAAGCCCGGCGAGATGACCGCGTTCATCGGTTCGACCGGTTCGGGCAAATCCACGATCATCAATCTATTGCCGCGCTTCCACGAAGTGACGGGCGGCGCAATTCTGGTGGATGGCACAGACATCCGCGAGGTGACCCAGCATGACCTGCGCGAGAGAATCGGCTACGTCCCGCAAAAGAGCGCGCTCTTCTCCGGGACTATCGAGAGCAACCTGCGCTACGCCGATCAGGACGCCAGTCTGCAAACGCTTCACGCGGCGATCGAAGCGGCGCAAGCCAAAGAGTTTGTCGAGTCGAAGCCGGAGGGCATCGCCGCGGAAATTTCGCAAGGCGGCGCAAACGTCTCCGGCGGACAGAAACAGCGGCTCTCCATCGCCCGCGCGTTGGTCAAGAAGCCGCCGATCTACATCCTCGACGACAGTTTCTCCGCGCTCGATTTCAAGACCGACGCGGCGCTGCGACGCGCGTTCAAAACTTATTCCGCCGACAGCGCCTTGCTGATCGTCACCCAGCGCGTCTCCACGATCAAGAGCGCCGAGCAGATCATTGTGTTGGATGAAGGACGAATCGTCGGCAAAGGCACGCACAAAGAATTAATGGAAACCAGCGAAACATACCGAGAGATTGCGACCTCGCAACTTACTCAGGAGGAGTTAGCATGACGCAAGAAAATAAAACGGGATCACAGCAAAACCGCCCGATGATGATGCGGGGAGGTCCGCATGCCATGATGGGCGCGCCCGTCGTGAAAGCCCGCGATTTCAAAGGCACGATGCGCAAGTTGATCGCATATATGAGCGCGTATCGCGGCGCGATCGTCATCGTCTTTCTCTTTGCCGTCGCTTCCACCGCCTCCAGCATTGCGGGACCGAAGATCCTCGGCAACGCCACCACCAAATTGTTCGAAGGCGTGATGGCGCAATTGAACAACACCGGCTCGATTGACTTCGACTACATCGGGCGGATCGTTCTCATCACGCTCGGCTTGTACCTGCTCTCTTCGCTCTTCGCCTACATTCAAGGCTGGATCATGGCGGATGTTTCGACCAACATCGCCTATCGTTTCCGCCGCGACATCTCGGAGAAGATAAATCGCATGCCGCTCAAATACTTCGACCGTACCACGCACGGCGAAGTGCTCTCGCGCATCACCAACGACGTGGATACGATTAACCAGACGTTGAGCCAAAGCCTCACGCAACTCATCACGTCGTTCGTCACCGTGGTCGGCATCTTGATCATGATGCTCTCGATCAGCTGGCTGATGACGCTGGTGGCGTTGATCGTCATCCCGCTTTCGGGGATCGTGGTGAGCGTGATCGTCCGCCAATCGCAGAAATATTTCAAAGATCAGCAGGATTTTCTCGGCAACGTCAACGGTCACGTGGAAGAAATGTACGGCGGGCATATCGTGATGAAAGCCTTCAACGGCGAAGAGGAAAGCGTCAGGAAGTTCGACGAATCAAACAACAAACTCTTCGACGTGGCGTGGAAATCGCAGTTCCTCTCCGGCATGATGATGCCGATCATGATGTTCATCGGCAACCTCGGTTATGTGGCGGTCTCCATTCTCGGCGGCTACCTCGTTATCAATAAGACCATCGCCGTCGGCGATATTCAAGCGTTCATACAATACGTCCGCTCGTTCATGCAGCCGATCACTCAACTGGCGAACATCTCCAACGTTCTGCAACAGACGGCGGCGGCGGCGGAGCGCGTCTTCGAGTTCCTCGCGGAAGAGGAAGAGATTCCCGACACCGAAAGCCCCGTCGCGCTGACGAACGTGACCGGGCATGTGGAGTTCAAAGATGTCCGCTTCGGCTACAGCCCCGATAAGATCATCATCAACAACTTCTCTGCGGAAGCGAAGCCGGGCAAAAAAGTCGCCATTGTCGGACCGACCGGCGCAGGCAAGACCACCATGGTCAAATTGCTGATGCGCTTCTACGACGTGAACGACGGCGCGATTCTCGTGGACGGGCACGACATCCGCGATTACACCCGCCACGACCTGCGCAAGATGTTCGGCATGGTGCTTCAAGATACGTGGCTGTACAACGGACCCATCATGGAAAATATCCGCTATGGGCGCCCAGACGCGACCGATGCGGAGGTGATCGCCGCCGCGCAAATGGCGCATGTGGATCATTTCGTCCACACCCTGCCCGACGGCTACAACATGGTCTTGAACGAAGAGACCTCCAACATCTCGCAAGGACAAATGCAGTTGCTGACCATCGCGCGCGCGTTCCTCGCTGACCCGAAGATCCTCATCCTCGACGAAGCCACCAGCTCGGTAGACACGCGCACCGAAGTCCTCATCCAACGCGCCATGGATGCCCTAATGAAAGACCGCACCAGTTTCGTCATCGCGCACCGCCTCTCCACCATCCGCAATGCGGACTTGATCCTCGTGATGGATCACGGCGACATCGTAGAACAAGGCACGCACGAAGAACTGCTCGCCGCGCAAGGCTTCTATCACAACCTGTATATGAGTCAGTTCGTTCAGCAGGGAGAAGTGTTGGAAGCGATTCCTGTTTGAAATTTCAACTGATCAACAAAAAACATCCCGTCAAGCGGGATGTTTTTTGTTGATCGAGAATTAACCACAAGCTAAAAATTTTGTGGTATAAAATTTAAACGCAAGATCATATCAGGTGGGAATGAATCGAATGAATCAGTCATGTCAAATATTTTATTGCATCATCTCACTATTCTTTACGGAGAAGAAAACGCTTCTCGACTTTTGGATCGCGTTCAAACGATTCTCGCGGATCATCGTTCACGCCTCTCTCCACGGGACAGCGGACTCAGCCAGCGCGACTCGCTCCTCATTCTCTACGGCGATCAAGTTCAAGAGCCGAATGCGAAGCCGCTTCAAACCCTCAAGAAATTTTGCGACGAATATTTGACCGATGTCGTCAGCGGGATTCACGTCCTGCCTTTCTACCCATGGACTTCCGACGACGGCTTCTCGGTCGTGGACTATCGTCAAATTGATTCCGCCCTCGGCGACTGGGACGATGTCTCTGCCATGCAAAACTTCCGCTTGATGTTCGACGCAGTGGTCAATCACATCTCCTCGAAGAGCGATTGGTTCCAGAAATTTCTACAAGACGACCCGCGCTACAAAGATTACTTCATCACTGTCGCAGGCGAGCCCGATCTTTCAAAGGTTGTGCGTCCGCGCGCATTGCCGTTGCTCACGCCGTTTCAAACCCCATCGGGCGAGAAAAAAGTTTGGACGACCTTCAGCGAAGATCAGATTGACCTCAACTTCAAAAATCCCGAAGTCCTGCTTGAAATCCTAGACCTCCTCTTGCTCTACGCCGAACGCGGCGCGGACTTCATCCGCCTCGACGCCATCGCCTACTTGTGGAAAGAGATCGGCACAACTTGTATTCACCTTCCGCAGACTCACGCTGTCGTCCAATTTTTGCGCGCGGCACTCAACGAGGTCGCCCCGCACGTTCATTTGATCACAGAAACAAACGTTCCGCACACCGATAACATCTCCTACTTCGGCGATGGGACGAACGAAGCGCAACTCGTCTACAACTTTGCCCTGCCGCCGTTGACACTTCACGCCTTCCACACAGGTAACGCTCAAACCTTATCGAATTGGGCAAAGACGTTAACTCTGCCCTCCAACCAAACGACCTTCTTCAACTTTCTCGCCTCACACGACGGCATCGGGCTGAATCCCGCGCGCGGCATTTTATCCGCCGAAGAAATTGACTCGCTGGTGGACAAAACTCTCGCGCACGGCGGCTTGATCTCCTACAAACACAACGCAGACGGGACGCAGAGTCCCTATGAGATGAATATCAATTACTTCGATGCGTTGTCGAATCCGAACGCAAACGAGCCGCTCGACCTCCAAGTGGACCGCTTCATCGCCGCGCAAGCCATCATGCTTTCGCTCGTCGGCGTACCAGGGATTTACTTCCACAGCCTCTTCGGCTCGCGCGGCTGGACGGAAGGCGTCAAACAAACTGGACGCAACCGCACCATCAACCGTGCGAAATGTCAGTTCGATGAATTGCAGAATCGTCTTGCAGATGAAAATTCTCTGCGCTTCAAAGTGTTCACGAGATACAGTCAATTGCTGAAAGCCAGAAGCAGTTCGTCCGCGTTTCACCCGCACGGGACACAAAAAATTCTGGATATGCATCCATCCGTCTTTGCGGTCGAACGCATCTCGCCCGACGGGAAATCTCGCGTATTGTGTTTGCATAATGTGAGCGCAGGGCAAGTCTCTTTCACGACCGAATTCAAAACGGCGTATGACTTATTCACAGAGCAAGAGATTCAAATTTCAAACATCACGCTTGAACCATATCAGGTTTTGTGGATACAACCCAACTCGGTGGTCGAGTAGTGGCGCCGCTCTTTGGCGCCACGTATCGAGACCACCACGCCGTAAAGAGAATCTTGTTACAAAAGTTCTTCTGAAACATGTTGGTCTCGATACGTCCCGCGACGAGCATCGCGGGACTACTCGACCAACGACATAAACACTAGAGGCAACCTATGACACCCTCCTCTCACAACATCGGCTTCATCTCCACGCGCTTCGCAGGCGCCGACGGCGTCTCGCTTGAAACTGCAAAATGGGCGACCGTGCTCGAACGGCTCGGACACAACTGTTTTTACTTCGCGGGCGAGTGTGATCGAGAGCCGAATCGGTCCCACGTCGTGCCTGAGGCGTTTTATCGTCATCCCGAAATTGACAAGTTGAATCAGCAAGCCTATTCGGGCAGTTGGACGGTCACGCATGAGGCGCGCGCGGAGCATCCTGAAATGGCGCATCTGCACAAAGATTTTTTCTCCATCTATGTGCGTCCCCCGCAAATGACTCGCCGCGTGAACGACCTCAAAGAATATTTCAAAGATCATTTGTATGAATTTGCGCGGCGCTTCGATCTCGAAATTCTCATCGTCGAAAACGCGCTGACGATTCCGCTCAACCTTCCGCTGGGGCTTGCCATCACCGAGTTCATCGCCGAAACGGGCTACCCCGTCATCGCGCATCATCACGATTTTCACTGGGAGCGCCAGCGCTTTCAAGTCAATTGCGTGAACGATTATCTCGCCGCCGCGTTCCCGCCGACCCTGCCTTCGATTCGACACGTGGTCATCAATTCGATTCAGGCTCAGCAGATCGCCTCGCGTTATGGATTGGCGGCGCGGGTGATTCCCAACGTGATGGATTTCGACTCCCCGCCGCCCGCTTCAGATTCTTACGGGCAAACTGTGCGCGCCGACTTCGGCATTCGCGACGGGGAATATTTTTTCCTGCAACCCACGCGCGTCATCCAACGCAAAGGAATCGAACACGCCATCGAGTTGATGCGCCGCCTCGACCTGCCCGCCAAACTCATCATCTCGCACGCCGCAGACGATGAAGGCACGGCATACGAAAAACGAGTCCGCGAGTACGCCGACCTACTCGATGTGACCGTGCGATTCGAATCGGATCAGGTGCAGGATCAGCGCGGCACGACCAGCGATGGCAAAAAAATTTACACACTTGAGGACGTGTACCCTCGCGCGGATCTGGTCACGTATCCCTCCGCCATTGAAGGCTTTGGCAATGCGTTCCTCGAAGCCGTGTACTATCGCCGCTTGATCCTCGTCAACAATTATTCCATCTACGAAGTGGATATCAAGCCGAAGGGATTCCGCACCCTCTGGTTCGACGGTTTCATCAGCGACAGCACGCTCGACGCGACACGCAACGCCCTGAAACATCCCGACCAGACTCAAGAATGGACTGAACTAAACTATCAACTCGCCCAACGATATTTCTCATACACGGTCTTGCAACGCCGCCTCGAATCCATCGTGGCGGATTGTTTGGGGTATCAGATATGAGCGCGCCCGTACCGCAAAGTTCACTTTGCGCTTTGCGTTACGAGAAATTCGTACAACAAAGTTCACTTTGCGCTTTTGTGTTGCAAGAATTAGGTGAGTCGCAAGATATTGAAGATTAACAATTTACTCCGATATATCGGCTCACCCAAAACGGACGTTAGAGAACGTCCTCTACGCAAAAACGATCATTTTCTGCGTAGTAATGCGCTCTCTAGCGCATTTCGAGGCGACAACAAATGTCAGGTTATTTTGTTAATTTACAAAATCTTGCAGTACGAAAAAAGGTTTTTTATGAACATCGCCCTCCTCCATTACTCCGTTCCCCCCATCGTCGGCGGCGTGGAAAGCGTTATCGCCCACCACGCGCGGCTGATGACCGATGATGGACATTCCGTCCGCTTGATCGCGGCGCGAGGCGAATCGTTGGGTGAGCACATTCCATTGATAACGATGCCGCTTGCCGATTCGCGCCATGAACGTATCCTGCAAGTCAAAGAGGGATTGGATCGCGGCGAGGTGACCGAAGAATTTGACGTGATCCGCGACAAACTGGCGATTGAATTGCAACAGGCTCTAACAGGGGCAGACGTGTTAATCGCGCACAACGTCTGCTCGTTGAACAAGAACCTCGCGCTCACCGCCGCGCTTCATCAACTTCACCAATCAAATAAACTACCGCGTTTGATCCTTTGGCATCACGACCTCGCATGGACAACGCCGCGCTACCTGCCCGAACTCCACGAAGGTTATCCTTGGAACCTGTTGAAAACAGATTGGGGCAACCTCACGCATGTTGTCGTCTCAGAATTGCGCCGCGATGAATTATCTGAATTAATGAACATTGAACCTGCTTCGATTCGAGTCATCCCCAACGGCGTGAACGTGGAAGAGTTTTACAAACTCGAAGCGTTGACTGAATCCCTGCTTGAGGAAACAAACTTGCTGGACGCCGCGCCGATATTGATCCTGCCTGTTCGCATAACGCCGCGCAAGAACATCGAACTTGCGTTGAACACATTGGCTGAATTGAAAAAGGATTTTTCGCAAGCCGCGCTGGTGGTGACGGGTCCGCTGGGTCCGCACAATGGGAACAACGTCCAATATTTTGAAATACTTACGAATTTGCGCAAGCAACTGGGCTTGGAAGGTTCGGCGCATTTTCTCGCAGAACTGCACGACGGCTTTCTACCTGACGAAGTCATCGCCGATTTTTACCGCGTGGCAGACGCGCTCTTCTTCCCCAGCCGCGAGGAGGGATTCGGAATCCCGTTGCTCGAAGCCGCGTTCAGCCATCTCCCCGCGTTCTGCGCGGACATCCCTCCGCTGAAAAAACTCGGTGGCAAGGATGCCGTTTTCTTTTCGCCCGATGAAAAACCAGAAGCCGTTGCGAAGTTGATCGCGAGTCATTTTCAAACATCGCTCCCCGCGCGGCTCGCCATGCGCGCGCGTGATTCTTTTCGTTGGAAGGCGATCTATCATCAACATATTGCGCCGTTGTTGTAACGCGACATTTTGCATATAAAAAATTTAGCAATACACGCGCTTCGACTTCGCTCTTTCCAAAGAAACTTCCATCCTGAGCGGAGTGAGGAGCGTTCGTTGCGACGAACGTAGTCGAAGGACGCTCCGCTCAGCGAAGAAGATTTAATTGAAAGGACATGCAATGCAAAAACAAAATGGCTTTATGCCCATCCGCACAATACTTGTTCCGTTGGTTCATGAAGGTCCTGGCATCCACGCGCTCGATTCGGCGCGGCACTTCGACGCGGAGATCATCCTCGTCGGCGTTGTCGTTGTCCCGCCCGATCAATCGTTGAGCATGGGCGCGGCTTCGGCGCGCGCGCTGCGCAAACTGCTTCGCATCTTCGGCAAAGACCCCCGCGTGACTGCAAAATCGCAAGTGATCGTGGATTACGAGCCTTGGAACCGCCTCTCGAAATTGGTTCAGGATGAAAAGCCCGATCTTCTCCTCCTTGAATTTGATTCACATCTCAAAGCGTTGCGCGTCTCTGCGAGCGACGTGTTGGTGCGTCCGCCGTGCGATGTGGCGTTGATACGCGGAAAAATTTCGAGCAAGCCGAAGCAGGTTCTGGTCCCCGTGCGAGGCGGTCCACATGCCGAGTTGGCGTTCCGCGTGGGGCTGGGACTCGAATCGAAAGGCGTCACGACGCTTCACATCCGCAGACCCGACGATGCGAAAGCGGATCTCGACGCGCCGTTCAAGGGGTTGGATCGGGTTCTGCGCCAAATGCCCGAGGTGGCGAAGCAGGTTGAAGTCACGGATGACGCGGCGCAGGTCATCCTGAATCATGCAAAGCAAAAGGATGTGATCATTCTGGGGACAACGTCGCAGCCGATGACGAGTTCCGCTTCGCTCGGGTCGGTGGCTGATCGCATCCTGCATGAGGCGAAATGCGCGGTGATCGCGGTGAAAAGCGGCAGACCGTTTCCGTATGAGGTCTATGATGAGATCGCGGGCGTGGATGCGATCACGATCCTTGTGGATAAATGGTTCGGCGAAAACACGTTTCATGCCGATGAGTTCAGCCGCTTGCGCGAAGAAGTGGAGTTGAAAAAGAGTCAGGGACTCACCATCAGCCTGGCTTTGCCCGCGTTGAACGAGGCAGAGACGGTGGGCAATGTGATCCGCATGATGAAAAAAGAGTTGATGCAAAATGTGCCGTTACTCGATGAGATCGTGTTGATCGATTCGAATTCGACCGACCGCACGCGCGAGATCGCGGAGGCGGAGGGCGTGCCTGTGTATGTTCATCAAAAGTTGTTGGAGCGATACGGCGCGCGGCGCGGCAAAGGCGACGCGTTGTGGAAGAGCCTGCTGGTGACGAAGGGCGACCTCATCGTGTGGATCGATACGGACATTGTGAATATTCATCCGCGTTTTGTGTATGGCATCATCGGTCCGTTGCTGAGAAACCCAGACATAAAATTTGTGAAGGGTTATTACCGCCGACCGTTGAAAGTGGGGACAAAGATGCAAGCAGGCGGCGGCGGACGCGTCACCGAGTTGACAGCGCGCCCGTTGTTGAATTTGTTTTATCCCGAACTTTCGGGCGTCGTCCAGCCGCTTTCAGGCGAATACGGCGGGCGGCGCGAAGCGTTGGAGCAGGCGACGTTCTATTCAGGTTACGGAGTCGAGACGGGTTTGTTGATAGACGTATACGAGCGCTATGGCTTGAACGCCATCGCGCAAGTTGATCTATTAGAACGCATCCATCACAATCAGCATCTTGAGGCGTTGAGCAAGATGTCGTTCGCCATCATCCAAACCGTGATGCACAAATTGGAGAAACGATTCGGGCGCGAGGTGCTGGAAGATGTGAACCGCTCGATGAAATTGATCCGCCATGATAATCGCGGCTATTTTCTGGACGTGGAAGAGATCGCCGAACGCGCTCGTCCGCCGATGATCGAGGTGAAAGAATATTTGGAAATGATGGAATTGAAGCATGAGACTGACAAGACTGTTTAAAGAATTTTTCGCCAGCGAACAATCGTCGAGCATTGTCTTGATTTTGTGCACGCTTGCTTCTCTTGTTGCCGCCAACTCTCCACTTGGCGCAAGTTATATTGAGTTTTGGCACCGTCACGTTGGGCTCGAGGCGGGCGGCGTCCACTTGAAATACAGCCTCGAGTATTGGATCAATGACGGACTGATGGCGGTCTTCTTCTTGTTGATCGGTCTTGAGATCGAGCGGGAATTATATGGCGGCGAATTGTCGAACTGGAAGAATGCGTCGCTGCCTTTGCTTGCAGCGGCAGGCGGGATGGCGTTTCCCGCGTTGTTCCATTTTCTCTTCAACCGCGGCACTGAGTTCCAGCATGGGTTTGGGATTCCCATGGCGACCGATATCGCCTTCGCGCTGGGGGTGTTGGCTTTGTTGGGAAGCAAAATCCCCGCTTCGTTGAAGATCTTTCTTGCCGCGCTGGCAATTGTGGACGATCTTGGCGCCATCGCGGTCATTGCCTTGTTTTACACCAACGATCTTTCGATCCTGTATCTCGCTTTGGCATTTGGAGTGTATCTCGGATTGCTGGCGTTGAATCGGCTCAAAGTGTACAACCTATGGGCGTATTTGATTCCCGGGCTGTTCATGTGGTATTTCATGCTGCAATCGGGAGTTCATGCCACGCTGGCGGGAGTCCTTCTTGCATTCGCACTTCCCTACGGAGACGGCGGCGAAAATTCATTGTCATACAAAGTTCAGCATTTTTTACACAAGCCGGTCGCGTTTTTTATCGTCCCGTTGTTCGCGCTGGCGAATACAGGTATTCTGCTCAAGGAAGGATGGGTCGGGGGATTGCAGACATCGAACAGCCTCGGGATCTTTATGGGACTGTTCATCGGTAAGCCGTTGGGCATCATCGCCCTCAGCCTGCTGGCGATTCGGATGGGATGGTCGCGCTTGCCGACCGGCGTATCGTGGAGGCATATCATCGGCGCGGGATTCCTGGGTGGGATTGGGTTCACCATGTCCATCTTCATCACCTTGCTGGCATTTTCCGATCCGCAGATGATTCAGAGCAGTAAGATCACCGTCCTGCTCACCTCCTTGTTATCCGGCGCGATCGGGTATCTCATCCTCAACAAGCGGATTCATCACGTCGAACAACACGCGACCTGACGCTTAATGTGCGCGTTCCGTTCATACGTTTACGTGTTTACGCGTGCGCCTATTTACTCTTCATCCTTTATCTTTCCACTTTCCCTTTTATGGTATCCTTGCCTTACCTCAATTCTGGAGAGCCGCATGTACGTTGCCATCGAAGGGGTCATCGGAGTTGGTAAGACGACCCTCGCCCGCCTGCTTCAACCCGCGTTCGACGCCGAA
>CXWJ01008509.1_pt1 | contig 12331 bp, 9 predicted proteins | sample 590841 | NCBI WGS metagenome assembly CXWJ01 (sample SAMEA3498367, study PRJEB10139) | wastewater metagenome | biome: wastewater treatment plant; material: activated sludge | place: Austria | collected 2015-01-21 | reverse complement strand
ATGTTGGGCAAGCGGTTCTGCCTCTTCGTTCCCTCGGGCACCATGTCCAATCAACTGGCAATTCGCATTCAGACCCAACCGGGACAAGAAGTCATCGTCGAAAGTACAAGCCATATCGTCCGATACGAGCAGGGCGCAGCCGGTGCCCTGGCCGGCGTGCAGCTGCATTGGGTGCCGGGAGAGCGCGGCATCATTACGGCTGAGCAGGTGGAAGCCGCGATCCGACCGACTGACCCACACAGCATCACGACCGCGCTGATCTGTTTGGAGAATACACACAATGCCGGCGGCGGCACCATCTACCCTCTTTCAACGATCGAAAAAATTCGCACGGTTGCGGTGAGACACGGCATCCCGATGCATCTGGACGGCGCCAGGCTCTTCAATGCCGTGGCTGCCACGACACTCCCTCCGACCGCGTATGCCCAGCATTTTGAAACCGTCTCCCTCTGTCTCTCGAAGGGGCTCGGCGCACCCGTCGGATCCCTGCTCCTCTCCAACGATCCCAAACTCATCGAGCGAGCGCGTCGCTTTCGTCGCATGTACGGAGGCGCCATGCGTCAAGCCGGCGTGTTGGCCGCCGCCGGTATCTATGCGCTGGAACGACATGTGGCCCGTCTCAAGACCGACCACGAACATGCGAAGAAACTGGCCCGGATGCTCCAGCAAATTCGAGCCATCCAGATCGCTCCGCAGCATGTGGAAACGAATATCGTGATCTTCGACATCCTCGACGAGGGACGCTCGCCGAGTGACCTGGTCGCCGCACTCAAAGAGCAGGGTGTGCTCATCAACTCGGTCGGCGGAAAGAGCTATCGCGCCGTCACACACCTGGACATTACGGACACTCAGATTGAAGAAGCCGTCACAGCGTTCACGCGGGTTCTTCCTCGATGATCGTTCGACATTGACAGGCTACCCCTCGATCCATAGAATGCCGAAGTGATGTCGTGGCAGGCGGACCTCGCACCACGAATGCGCAAGACAAGCGTCATCCAGAACCACTCCGCAATAATTATTGATGTCTATGGAATCCAACACAGCGACCACCACTCCTACTCGTGAAGAACTGAACGCCGAGCTGCTCGACGTGCCTGAGCCGCCGGAACAACCGGAGAGTCCTCCTCCTCCAGGATTTGAAGACGGCATTGAAGTGGCCGTCCGGCATGTGAAGGGCCGCAGAGGAGGCGACTTGGTCGGCATCCTCCTGGTCGGATCCGGGGCGCGGCGCACACTCACACCCCATAGCGATATCGATCTGCTCGCCCTCGTCAAGGGAGAAACAGAGGGTCATGAGATTCTCCGAGTCGGCGATCGACTCGCCGATATCCGCTATCATGGCTACCGTTCGGTTGAAGAGGACCTCGCCTACTCTCTCCGACTCCCCTCCCTCTTGCGAAAAAGTCGGATCCTCTACGATCATGACGGTGTCTGCGCCAAACTCCTCGACAAAGTTCATCAGCGTTTCCGCCAGGGCCCACCGTCGGCATCCATCAATGAGCAGATTCGCCTCAAAGCGGAGTGCTACCATCTCTTAGGTAAGGCGCAGGATCTCGTAGACAAACCGGGCACCGCCTACTACCTATTGACGCTCTTTTACGAAGATTGCATTTCCGCCTTCTTTCGGCTGAGAGGGTTTTGGCTGGTCGCGCCGGTGGATGTCCATCGGTTCATGTTTTCCCGCGAGCCCACTCTCGCCGACCTAGCCGGACAGTTCCTGACCTCCACGACTCTCGCCGACCGGCTCAACTTTGGCCGGCAGTTTGCCGATCTCCTCTTTAAGGATGTCCCGAATCCGGCTCGTATCGACTGACCGCCGGAAGGTACAGAACCGGCAGCGTCCTAATCACGACGTTGTGTTGCATACGATGGAAGAGGCCTGCCTCTGATCGTACCATCGATCAGCTGGGCATCGGTTCTCTGTCACCGACCTTCATACCAAGGAGCCCTTTATGGAACTGGGATTTGTCGGGTTAGGCAAGATGGGCATGAACATGGTCATCCGTCTACGACGCGATCAGCACCGCGTAGTCGTCTATGACCGATCGAACGACCTCATTCACCAGGCCGAAGGCCATGGCTGTGTCGGTTCGACGTCTCTTGCCGACCTGGTAAGCAAACTCAGTGCACCTCGTGCCGTCTGGATCATGGTTCCCTCCGGCGCACCGACGGAAGAAACAGTACAGGCCGTGGCGGCATTGTTGAAACCAGGGGACACGATCATCGACGGCGGCAATACCAGATTTCACGACGACGTGCGGCGAGCTGCAGCATTGAAACCACAGGGGATCCACTACGTCGACGCAGGCACCAGCGGAGGAATCTGGGGACTGAAAGTCGGCTACTGCCTCATGGTCGGAGGGGAAGAGGCCGCAGTGCAACGGCTCGCTCCGTTGTTCAAGACCCTGGCTCCGGACAATGGATGGGCCCACGTCGGCGCCGTCGGGGCAGGTCACTATGTCAAAATGGTCCACAATGGAATCGAATACAGTATGATGCAAGGCTATGCGGAAGGCTTTGAGTTGATGTCGAAAAGCGAGTACAAACTGGATCTGGGGCGCGTCGCCGATCTCTGGATGCACGGCAGTGTGGTGCGTTCTTGGCTGCTGGAGCTCGCCGTGGGCGCGCTCAAACAGGATCCGAAACTCGATCAGCTGAAAGGGTATGTGCAGGACTCCGGGGAAGGCCGCTGGATGATCGCCGATGCCATTGAAAAAGACGTCCCGGTCCCCACATTGACGACCGCACTCTTCACACGGTTTCGATCGCGACAAGAGCAATCCTTTGCGGAAAAGATGTTGGCGGCCCTTCGCAACGCGTTCGGCGGTCACGCAGTCCGTCGATAACGAGACGAGCTCACTGAGGAGACTTCTATGGCGCCGACGAATGGTCCACGCATCGACAGCAATCCTGCACAGGAACCGCTGCCGCCGGTCGAACCCTGCACCCTCGTCATTTTCGGTGGTTCGGGCGATTTGGCTCGTCGGCGCCTGATTCCTGCCGTCTACAACCTCTTGCTCGACGGATTGCTCCCGTCCAACTATGTCGTGCTCGGCCTTGGGCGCACACCCATGAGCGACGAAGAATTTCGTTCAACGGTTCGTGACGGCGTCGTCAAACACTCACGCCAAGCGCTTATCGAAGATACCTGGACCGCATTTTCCCAACACCTGTTCTACATGGCAGGAGGCAACGATGATACACAGACCTTTGCTCGTTTGAAGGAGCGGGTCGAAGAACTTGAACAGAAATTCCAACTCCCGGGAAACCGCATTTTCTATCTCAGCATTCCCCCGAGTTCCTTCACCGACGTCTGCGAAGGGCTCTCCCGTTCCGGACTCGCCGGCACGCCCGGAGCCCGTGCACCGTATACACGCATCATCGTTGAAAAACCGGTCGGGCGCGATCTGACTTCCGCACAAGCGATTAACGAGGTCACCGGCCGTGTTTTCGACGAATCGCAGATTTTCCGGATCGATCATTATCTAGGCAAAGAGACGGTTCAAAATCTCATGGTCGTCCGTTTTGCCAACAGCATCTTTGAGCCGATCTGGAACCACAAATACGTCGACCACGTCCAGATCACCGTCAGCGAAGCCGAGGGGGTGGGAACAAGAGCCACCTACTACGAAGAAGCCGGCGCGCTCCGGGACATGATTCAGAATCATCTCCTCCAGCTTCTTTGCCTGGTGGCGATGGAGCCGCCCTACTCGCTGGACCCCAACGTCGTGCGAAATGCCAAAATGGAAGTCCTCCGCTGCCTGCGGCCCATCACAGCCAAAGATGTGGATACCTGCACCGTACGAGCGCAATACACAGAGGGGAAAGTCCACGGAACACCGGTGCCGGGCTATCGCCGTGAAAAAGGTGTGAAACCAGACTCCACCACCGAAACCTATGTGGCGGTCAAATGTTTCGTTGAGAACTGGCGGTGGTCAGGAGTCCCCTTCTACCTGCGCACAGGGAAGGCGTTGCCCTTACGAGCCAGCGAGGTTGCCGTTCAATTTAAAGAAATCCCGCAGATCCTCTTCAATGCCAACCAGCAAAACCCTCAAGCTCCGAACGTCTTGGCTTTGAAGATTCAACCGGAAGAAGGGTTGTCCCTTCGTATCGTCTCCCGCGTGCCAGGCACGCGCGCGCAGACCCATCCGGTAGAAATGAACTTTAAGTACGGAGAAGTCTTTGGTCGTCCATCCCCAGAGGCCTATGAGCGCCTCTTGCTCGATGTGATGGCGGGGGACGCGTCCCGCTTCATGCGCCGCGACGCCGTCGAAGCTTCCTGGGCCTGGATCACCCAGATCCTCGAAGCATGGGAAAAATCTGGCCAACGCTGGCTCCCGGAATACCAAGCCGGCACCTGGGGGCCGGTTGAAGCCGATCGGTTGATCCAAAACGACGGCCGCGCCTGGCGGGTGCTGTAAATCCCCTGGGAGTATCAAAAAGCATCGCCTAACAATCTATCTTCCTTTTCGGACGCAACCTCCGGCAGTTCACCAGCCGCGCCCCTCCGCGCATACGCCCGACTCTAAACAAGCGCTATCTTGATCCTCTGCTAGGGGAAATCCATTCGCCTTCTGCCGCCTCATTGTCCATCGAGACGTCGCACAGCCTCACACATTGCGTAGCGATAAATATCTCTCCTCCACAGAGANNATTCGCACCTCACCTGTGGAGCCAAGGGATTCATCGTGCGACCTCCGAAGCCTGGCTCCTCCTCCACCCCCATCGACTCAGGAGAGAATGCCATGAAGATCAAGACACGAGCCGGCAAGTATCGGCAGGGTATTGTGCTCGCCGCTGCATTGAGCCTCATGCCTGCGACCACGCTATGGGCGGACACGATGGAAGAGGTGGCACCATCCGCACCGTCGACTGCCGTGCTGCAGTCTACCTATGGAAAACTGCCACTCAGCTTTGAAGCCAATCACGGCCAGTGGGATGCGTCTGTCCAATTCGTCACACGCGGACGGGGGCACACCCTCTTTTTGACGCCCAATGAAGCGGTACTGACATTGCGAACTCGAACTGGTGAAGTTAAGAATCCGGAGCGAGTGGACAACGCCGCTCGACGCCAGCTGTTGAGCAGCCCATCTGCAAGCTTGCAGTCGGTTGTGCGGATGCAATTTGCCGGTGCCGATGCGCAGGCCGAGATAGTGGGACTCGAGCTGCTCCCCGGTATCGTCAACTACTTCATCGGTGATGATCCGGTGAAATGGCGCACCAACATTCCGACCTACCAGAAGGTCGGCTACAAAGACCTCTATCCCGGGATTGATCTGGTGTACTACGGCAATCAAGGGCAACTCGAATATGACCTCGTCGTGGCGCCCGGCGCCGATCCCTCCCAGATCATGCTGGCGTTCGACGGAGCGGAACAGATCGCAGTGGACGAACAGGGTGATCTTGTCCTGACACTGCCATCATCGACAAAGACAGCGGGAGAGGCAACCCTCCGCCTGCACAAGCCGGTCGTTTATCAGATGGATAAGCAGGGAGAGAAACACTTGCTGGCCGGCGCCTACGTGGTCCGTGTATCTGAAGTGGCCTCCTCTTCTCATCCAACCGTCGCAGTGCATCCGCGTGAAATCCGGCAGGTCTCATTTCAGGTCGCCAGCTACGATACAAACCAGCCGCTCATCATCGACCCGGTCCTGTCCTGGGCGACCTATTTGGGCGGCAGGAGCGATGACGGTGGTCATAGAATCGCGGTGGATGTCGACGGCAACGTTTACGTGACTGGAAACACCCTGTCACCCGACTTTCCTGGAACGGCGAATAACCCCATTCAAAACACCTATCGCGGCGACCGCGATGTCTTCGTCACAAAACTCAACGCGGCTGGCACGGCCATTGTCTATTCGACCTATCTGAGTGGCTTTGGCGAAGACGATGGCAATGGGATTGCGGTGGATGCTGAGGGTAACGCCTACATTACGGGGGAGACCGGGTCTTCGGACTTTCCTGGAACGACAGGCAGTCCCATCCAAAGTACGTTGCATTGGGTTGACGCATTCGTCACTAAGCTCAATGCGTCCGGCACCGCAATCATCTATTCAACCTATCTGGGTGGCAATGGCGTTGACAGCTGCAGAGGAATCGCATTGGATGTTGCGGGCAATGCCTATGTCACGGGATACACCAATTCGTTCGACTTTCCGGGTGCCGCCAGCAGCTCCATTCAGAGCATCCCTAACGGCACTGATGTTTTCGTCACAAAGCTCAATGCGTCCGGCACCGCAATTATCTATTCGACCTATCTGGGAGGCAACAAAGATGACCACAGTCACGGTATCGCGGTGGATGCAGCGGGCAATGCCTATGTGACAGGAGACACCCATTCATCTGACTTTCCGGGCACTGCGGAGAATCTCGTCCAGAGCGCCTTTGGCGGCCTGACCGATGCCTTCGTCACGAAGCTCAATGTGACGGGGACGGCGATCGTCTATTCGACCTATCTAGGTAGTAGCGNNAGAGACAGAGGCATCGGGATCGCCGTAGATCAAGGGGGCAATGCCTATGTGACAGGAAACACCTTCTCGCCGCACTTTCCGGACACCGCCGACAGTACGATCCAGAGCACGTGGGGCGGCAACACCGATGTCTTTCTCACGAAGCTCAATGCAGCGGGGACTGCAACTCTCTTTTCGACCTATCTGGGAGGCACCGACAGCGAATATGACCCGCGACTAGGATTGCAGGGTGGAATTGCCGTGGATGTAGCTGGAAACGCCTATGTGACGGGATTCACAGTGTCTTCTAACTTTCCCGGCACGTCCGGCAATCTCATCCAGAGCACTAACAGCGGCCGCGGCGATGCCTTTGTGGCGAAGATCGCGAGCACTACTATAATCATCGTGAATGACCTTGTAACCTTTACGCCACTGGCCGCCACCTATCGGACTACCGCCTATATTAGTGGTTGCCCATTGGGCTTTGAGGGGGGGTTCAGGTTTGATGCACGACTCACAAATCAGCACAGCAGTCCTCCTCTTTCCGATCTGGCCATCAAAGTGGCAACCCTATCGAATGGCAATCTGCTCCAGAATGCGAATGGCGGTAATGGCGGCGTGGGCTCCACGTTAACGGTGCCCAAGACAAATGGGTATGCAGACGGCACCCTGAGCCCAGGAGAATCAGTCGTGGTCCATTTCAGTATCTGCTTGAAGACGAAGAAGCCGTTTACGTTCTTCGTGGATGTGCTGGGCATGCACTAGGCCTTTGGCAAAGGAAAGACTAGAGATCCGACTAACAAAAATCTCTTGGAATCTAAAGATGACCGTCCATGTCATGGCATAAGAGGAGCTCGTATGAAGACGGACACATATTTTGAGAAGCAGAACACGCGAACAAGGGGCTGGGTTCGGCTCGATCGCCTGAGCGGCCAGTGTACACTAGCCCTCGTTCTGGCGCTGAGTGGGATAACTTCGGTACCTGCTGAGGCGTTCGACACTCATTCTTCGCAGACGGGTACCCCACAGATCCAGCTGGTGAGTATCAACCGAACGGGCACGAATGGCGGCAATGACTCTTCGGGCACTCCTGTTCTCAGCGGCGACGGCCGCTTTGTGGCATTCGCGAGCTTCGCAAGCGACCTTGTGGCGCGGGACACCAATGGAACAAATGATGTGTTCGTGCGCGATCTCCAGACCGAGACAACCACACTGGTGAGTGTCAATCTGTCGGGGACGGACAGTGGTAATGGGGCCTCGTCAACTAGGGACCGGGATAGGATCCCTGGCGTGAGCGCCCCTGATACGCCCGCGCTCAGTGCCGATGGCCGCTTCGTGGCGTTCACAAGCTGGGCGAGCGACCTGGTGGCAAACGACAACAATGGGCAGATGGATGTATTTGTACGTGATCTCCAAACCGGCACAACCACTCTGGCGAGCGTCAACCTAGCCGGAACGGGCAGTGGTACCGGTTCGTCGTTCGGCCTCGCGCTCAGCGCTGATGGCCGCTTCATAGCGTTCGTGAGCGACGCGAGCGACCTGGTAGCAAGTGACACCAATGAGGAATTCGATGTATTTGTGCGCGACCTCCAGACAGGAACGACTACCCTGGTGAGCGTCAACAAGGCAGGGACAAACAGCGGCAATGGCCGTTCGGGCGCTCCCATGCTCAGCGCTGATGGCCGCTTCGTAGCGTTCGCGAGTTTCGCCAGCGACCTGGTGGCGAGAGATACCAATGGGACAGATGATGTGTTCGTGCGCGACCTTCAGACGGGAACGACTACACTGGTGAGCGTCAACAAAGCGGGGACGAACAGCGGCAATGGTTACTCGGTCTTCCCTCAGCTTAGCGCCGATGGCCGCTTCGTGGCGTTCGTGAGCGACGCGAGCGACCTGGTGGGGACCGCCATCAATAGAGTACCGAATGTATTTGTGCGCGACCTCCAGACCGGAACCACTACCCTGGCGAGCGTCAATAAGGCAGGGACGAACAGCGGCAATGGATCTTCAGAATTCGGCCATGGGCTCAGCGCCGACGGGCGCTTCGTAGTGTTCGAGAGTCGGGCGAGCGACCTCGTGGCGAAGGATACCAATGGGACAAATGATGTGTTCGTGCGCAACCTCCAGACCGGGACGACCACCCTGGTAAGTGTCAACCGGACGGGCACGGACAGTGGCGATGACAAATCTGGCGCCTTCTCTCTCAGTGCGGACAGCCGTTTCGTTGGATTCTTCAGCGAAGCGGACGACATCGCGCTTGACACCCACGGTATTGGTAACGCGTTCGTGCGTGACCTCCAGACTGGAACAACCACGCTGCTGAGTGTCAACCGGTTCGGAGTCGAAGGCGGCAACCACGTGTCCGGCGGTGCCGTCCTCAGCGCCGACGGCCGTTTTGCGACGTTCGTGAGCAGTGCAACCGATCTCGTGGCGACCGATACCGATGAGAGAGATAACGTGTTCGTGGCGAAGATCACGAACACCAGCCTCGTCAATGACCTCGTGACCTTGATGCCGCTGGCCGCCACCTATCGGACGAGCGCGGATTCCACCGGATGCCCTTCCGGGTTTGACGCACGATTGACAAACGAAAACAGCAGTCCTCCTCTGTCCGACCTGGCCGTGAAAGTGAAAACATTATCGAATGGCAATCTGCTCCAGAATGCGGACGGCGGCAATGGCGGCGTGGGGTCCACGTTAACGGTGCCCAAGACGAATGGATACGCAGACGGCATCCTGAGCCCCGAAGAATCAGCCGTGGTCCATTTCAGTATCTGTTTGAAGACGAAGAAGCCGTTTACGTTCTTCGTGGACATGCTGGGCATGCACTAGGCTATTTACAAAGGAGAAACGAAACATGCGACCAACAAACATTGCTTGGACTTCGAAGAGGACCGTTCATGTCATGGGACTGATCTTGGGAGGGATCCTATGGACAGGCCTTGCGGCGGCGCAGTCAACACCACCACAAGCTCACTCATTCTTAGCGACCGGGTCCTATCGCCTCGCGGTGACAGATCGGGACCTCTCGTTGGATGCTTCGGAGGCGTCGCTCACAGCGATTCTGGCTGAGATCGAACAGCGCACCGGTATTCCCATCTTCGTCTATTCCGGCATGAACGAGCGGATCACGATTCACTTGAGCCAGATGCCGCTGGAGAAGGCCCTGAAACAGCTCGCACCGAATGTGGCGATTGCCACGGCAAAAGGTCCGCATGCTCCGCCGCATCGGATTGCCAAAGTCTATGTGTTACCCAAGAGCCAGACCAAACTGGCGCAGAACGAGGAGCACGTCAAATCTGGGCCCTTTCAATTTACGTTTGACCCGTCGCAACATTGAGGCCAGGTCGGTAAGCAGCAGGAGGCGCTACGGGCCGTGCGCAGAAGCATGAGAGACTTCAACTGATGACTCACGCGTTTATGAAGCGTTTTGACATGGTCTTCAGAGGGGATCTATGATTGAGCTCGTCACACGGTCATCCCCCTACCGCCGAGAGAAGGGCTGATCGATGTCACAGCTATATCAGTGTATGGCGGTGACAAGATCTGAGAACAATATGTTCGCACGGATGCAGGCGGTCTTTCGCAACGTTTCTTCGCTTGGCCTGCGCGAGCTCTGGCTGTTGACGTTGAGCATGGGTCTGTTGATCGCTCTCCCGGTCTTGCAGCGAGTGCTACCGTTGCCTACCCTGGTCGGCTTTTTCAGTGCGACAAGAATGCCGACGCGGTTGCCGCCGCTCGACCCGGAGCGTCTGCTGTTTCTCATCCGAGGGCTCTTGCAGCAACACATCGGCATGATCCGACCCAACTGCATGAAGCAGTCGCTGGTGCTGTTTCACTTCTTGCGCCAGTGGGGTCATCCTGTCGCCCTGTATTTTGGCGTGGCCAAACAGGGCGGAACCCTGGCAGGCCATTGCTGGGTCGAGTTGGCCGGCCGACCCTTCGGGGAAAACAATGACCCCCGCCGTGCGTTTACTGTGACCTATGCGTTTCCAGATGACAGGATTCACCTGAAAAAAAGGAGTGCATGATGAACACCGAAATCCCTTTCACCCCACAGACATCCCAGGACACCCAGGAGGCTCAGGCGGACGGTGGACAGACCGACTCGCCGAAGAAACCCTTTGTGCGGCCGGTCCTGACGCGTCACGCCACGCTGCCGAAGGTGACCGCCGCATTTTTCGGGACATTCTCTCCTCGTCGATGACGGGACTGCCGCGAGGAGGGCCGCACTGATGCCATGTGCCNNTGCCGAACCTATGGTAACGGCTGCCTACATGGTCCACGGCACCGGGGTGAAGATCGGGTGGGACTCGGACGCCGTCGGAGTCCAGCTGCACAAGCTCTGCGCCTACTTTGGGTTGGTCGCGGCTCCTCATGAATCTGCCGGTTGTCCGATAAGTCTGACTTGGCACCGTCAGGGGCTTCCGGTCGTTCAGCCAGCTAAGGCCCGCCTCGTCGCCAACCATCACGGCATACAGGCCTGGCAGGCCGACACAGAGTTCTACCTGAGTGACGACACAGGGTTCATCCGGCTGGATCCTACAAGAGGTCTGGGCGTCGGGACATTCTTGGCCGAACCGTCAACCCCGCCCACCATTCACCGCGATCTCTTTCTCTATAGTCTGCTGTGGTTGTTGCGCGCACAGGGGTGGTATGCGGCCCATGCCGCCTGTCTCACCACCGGAAATGGAGGATGCCTGATCGTTGCCGACAGCGGCAGCGGCAAGTCGACTCTGGCGCTCGGCCTCTTGCAGGCGGGGTGGCACTACCTCACTGATGAGGCGATCCTCCTCCAGCCCCGTGGGGAACAGGTGGAAATCCGGCCCTTACGACAAGACCTCTACTTGGAGCCGGAGGCCGAAGCACTGTTCCCAGACACTCATGGCCACTGGCAACCCTGCCTGCTTCGTGAGGACACGAAGCAGCGCCTCGACGTCCGGACCAACTATCCCACGCAGGTGAGGGACAGGTGCCACCCAGACCTCCTCTTATTCCCAACTATTGTGGACGCGCCTCAAAGCCGGCTCATCCCCCTGGGCAAGGCCGAGGCGCTGTATCACCTGATCCAGCAAAGTGCCCTGGTGACGGTGGACCCCCAGATGGCACCTGGTCATCTGGACGTCCTGGCTCAACTGGTACGCCAAACACAACACTATCGGCTTTGGGCTGGTCAAGATCTGGCACGAGATCCGCGACGCCTTGCCCCGCTCCTCGAGAGCGTGGGGCAACAACCAGTGCCATGCGTGTAAATGAGGAGTCCGATGAAACCGCAGGCCATACCACTGCTGCCTAGGCCGGTGACTCCATCAGGCATCAAACTCATTTTCGAGCTGACCAACCGCTGTAATTTCAGCTGTGTGCACTGTATCCGGGAAGAGACCGGACCGTACCACGACCTGCCCGTGGCGATCGTAAACAAGGTGCTGACAGAGGCGCAGGTATACCAACCAGTCAGCCTCGCGGCCTTCACTGGCGGGGAACCGACTCTGCATCCCCAGTTTCCCGAGATCGTTGAGATGGTCGCCACCCACGGATATCCCTTCACGTTTGTGACCAATGGCTGGAACTTTTCACAGATCCTCACGAAGATCCAAGCATGGAAAAACAAACTGGAGAGTGTCTCCTTCAGCCTGGATGGCACCAGTGAAACCACGCACGACACCCTGCGGCGTCAGCCGGGGTCGTTCCGTCGCCTGATGCAGGCCATCAGTCTCTGTCATGTACATGGCATTCCGATTCACCTCAATATGGTGGTCACCCGTGCTAATCAGGACGAACTGGAAGCCATGGCCATTCTGGCGAGCCGTTTGGGCTGTGCGGCGCTCGGCTACGGACATTGTCAGCCTACCCCCGACGCCCTTACCGCCAATCTGGTGCTG
>CXWJ01017576.1_pt1 | contig 12337 bp, 9 predicted proteins | sample 590841 | NCBI WGS metagenome assembly CXWJ01 (sample SAMEA3498367, study PRJEB10139) | wastewater metagenome | biome: wastewater treatment plant; material: activated sludge | place: Austria | collected 2015-01-21 | reverse complement strand
GTTGGGTGGCGACGGTGGTGTGTGGAGTTGGTCGGTGCTTGGGTCACCAGCCGCGGGCGCGCCACTCGGACAGGTGCGGGCGTTGCGCCCCCAGTGTCGTGTCGGCGCCGTGCCCGGGGTAGACCCACGTCGAGTCCGGGTAGACGTCGAACACGCGTGCCACCACATCGGCATACAGCGAGTCGAAGTCCTCGGCCGACCACGTCTTGCCGACCCCGCCGGGGAAGAGCGAGTCGCCCGTGAAGAGGTGCGTCACGCCGTCGAGGTCGTCATAGGCGAGCGCGATGCTGCCCGGGGTGTGCCCCCGCAGCGCGACCACCTCGAGGCTCACCTGGCCGAGCTCGATCCGGTCACCGTGTAATAGGGCCACGTCGGCCGGCATGGGGAGATGCGACGCATCGTCGCGCCCGGCGTAGGTGCGTGGCGCGAACTGCTGCACGGTCGCCTCCAGGGCACGCACGTGGTCCCAGTGCCGGTGGGTCGTCACCAGCGACTGCAGCCCGGCGCCTCCCGACTCGACGAGCGTGGCGATGGCATCAGGGTCGTCAGCGGCGTCGACGAGCAGCTGCTCGCCGGTCGCGCGGCAGGTCAGCAGGTAGACGTTGTTGGCCATGGCCGAGACGGCGAGCTTGGCGATCCTCAGGTGCGCGAGCTCGCGAACCTGCGCGGGTCCACCGACCGACACCACGCCGGTGTAGCCCGCCATCAGCCAGCCTTGGGCAGGGCCGGCAGGTGGCTGTCCGTGTAGACCCCGCCGGTTCGGCCACGCGCGAGCCACAGCAGCAGACCCGCCGGTGTCCCGACGACGTGCGTGAGGTCGTGGGTCGTGGCCTCTGGTCCGGCCGACAGGAGCCACGAGCGACCGTCCGTGGCGCCCAGCCGCAACGGTGGTCGGGCGGGCGCGGCGGCCAGGTCGGCCAGCTCGCCCGACAGGAACCGCTCGACCAAGGTGGGGTCGACATCCTCGAAACCCACCCCGGCCTGCAGGTCGACGTGGTGGTAGACCACCTCCCGGGCCCGGCGGTAGGGCAGCTCATGAGTGCGGGTCTTGACCCCGCCCCGCAGCTCCAGCTTGGCCTTCCAGTGTTTGGTCTTGAGGTCGGCGAACGCCTCGCTGAGCCGGTGGCTCGCCGCGACCACGTCGGCATACTGCTCGGCGTGAGGCCTGGTCGACCCGGTCTCGATCGCCTCGTTTCGCGCGTCGGCGCTTGGATACATGTCGACTCGTTCACCCGTGCGCGCCCAGGTGACGAGGTTGCCCATGGCGTCGGCGTTGCGGGCCAGGTGGGTCAGGATGTGGCCGCGAGTCCACCCCTGACAGAGACTCGGGTAGCCCAGGCTCTCAGGCGGCAGCTGGCTGGCGGTCGCGATGAGCCGCTCCGTCTCGCTCGCGAGTACCACCAGGTCACCGGCCACGTCGCCCATGTCAGAAGGGTAGCCCCAGGGTCACGAGCCCAGGTGCGAGCTCTGTCGGTGCGGCGACATAGGCTAGCGGGCGTGCCTGAACCGCGATCCACAGCAGTCGCCCCGATGCGTCGCGCCCCTCGGGCGTCACGCACCGGGGGCGCTCCCACACCCGCTCGCGGCAGCCACGACAGACTCGTCATCCGGGGTGCTCGCGAGCACAACCTCAAGGACATCTCGGTCGACCTGCCGCGTGACCGGCTGATCGTCTTCACCGGTCTGTCGGGCTCGGGCAAGAGCTCGCTGGCGTTCGACACGATCTTCGCGGAGGGTCAGCGCCGGTATGTCGAGTCGCTGTCGGCCTACGCTCGCCAGTTCCTCGGCCAGATGGACAAGCCGGATGTCGACTTCATCGAGGGCCTGTCCCCGGCCGTGTCGATCGACCAGAAGTCGACCAACCGCAACCCGCGCTCGACCGTGGGCACCATCACCGAGGTCTACGACTACCTACGCCTGCTCTTCGCCCGGGCCGGGCGGCCGCACTGTCCGACGTGCGGAGAGCCGATCACGCGGCAGAGTCCGCAACAGATCGTCGACCGGCTGCTCGAGCTGCCGACCGGCACCCGGTTCCAGGTGCTGGCGCCGGTGGTGCGCGCGCGCAAGGGCGAGTTCGTCGACCTCTTCGTCGAGCTGCAGACCAAGGGTTTCGCCCGGGCTCGCGTCGATGGCGACACCATTGCGCTGACCCAGCCGCCGACGCTGGAGAAGCAACGCAAACACACCATCGAGGTCGTCGTCGACCGCCTGGTCGCCAAGGGTGGCGCGGCGGCCAAACAACGGCTGACCGACTCCGTCGAGACGGCACTCGGGCTCGCCGGGGGCCTGGTCGTCGTCGACTTCGTCGACGTCCCTGACGGACAGGCCGACCGCGAGCGCCGCTACTCCGAGCGCATGGCCTGTCCCAACGACCATGCCCTCGCCATGGACGAGGTCGAGCCGCGCTCCTTCTCCTTCAACTCCCCGTTCGGTGCCTGCGTCACGTGCACGGGTCTGGGCACCGAGCTCGAGGTCGACCCCGACCTGCTCGTGCCCGACGCCGATCTGAGCCTGGCCCAAGGGGCCATCGCGCCGTGGGGGCAGGGCTCGGGCATGGGGGAGTACTACCAACGCGTCATGGGCGGTCTCGCCGCCGACCTCAAGTTCTCGATGGACGTCCCCTTCAGCGCGCTTCCTGAGCGCGCCAAGGAGGCCCTGCTTTACGGCCAGAACTACAAGGTCCACGTCACCTACAAAAACCGTTATGGCCGCGACCGGTCCTACACGACTGGGTATGAAGGGGTCGTCCCCTTCATCAAGCGGCGGCACTCGGAGACCGACTCTGACTGGAGCCGGGAGCGTTATGAGGGGTTCATGCGCGAGGTGCCATGCCCGGCCTGTCAGGGGGCGCGCCTCAAGCCCGAGTCGCTCGCTGTCCTGATCGGCGGTCGCAACATCTCGCAGGTCTGCGCCCTCGCCATCCGGGACTGCTCGACGTTCCTGGCCGACGTCGACTTCACCGACCGCGAGCGACAGATCGCCGAACGCGTCATCAAGGAGGTGTCGTCTCGGCTCGGCTTCCTGCTCGATGTCGGGCTCGACTACCTGTCGCTCAACCGGCCGGCCGGCACGCTCTCCGGCGGAGAGGCGCAGCGCATCCGGCTGGCGACTCAGATCGGCTCCGGCCTGGTGGGTGTCCTCTACGTGCTGGACGAGCCCAGCATCGGGCTGCACCAGCGTGACAACCACCGGCTCATCGAGACCCTGACCCGGCTGCGCGACCTGGGCAACACGCTCATCGTCGTCGAGCACGACGAGGACACCATCGCCACCGCCGACTGGGTCGTCGACATCGGGCCGGGGGCGGGGGAGCACGGTGGGCAGGTCGTGCACTCCGGGTCGGTGGCCGGCCTGTTGGCGCATCCGGACTCGATCACCGGCAAGTACCTCTCGGGCCGGCGCCAGATCCCGATGCCGACCATCCGCCGCCCCCAGGACGGGCGCCACGTCCGAGTCATGGGAGCGCGCGAGCACAACCTCGACGGCGTCGACGTCTCGTTTCCGCTCGGCAACCTGGTCGCCGTCACCGGTGTGTCCGGCTCGGGCAAGTCGACCCTGGTCAACGACATCCTCTACAACGTCCTGGCCAACAAGCTCAACGGTGCCCGTCACGTGCCAGGTCGGCACAAGACGGTGACCGGGCTCGAGCATCTCGACAAAGTGGTCCACGTCGACCAGAGCCCGATCGGTCGAACCCCGCGAAGCAACCCCGCGACCTACACCGGGGTGTTCGACCACATGCGCAAGCTCTTTGCCCAGACGACCGAGGCCAAGGTGCGGGGCTACCAGCCGGGCCGCTTCTCCTTCAACGTCAAGGGCGGGCGCTGTGACAACTGCTCCGGCGACGGCACGATCAAGATCGAGATGAACTTCCTGCCCGACGTCTACGTGCCGTGCGAGGTCTGCCACGGTGCGCGCTACAACCGCGAGACGCTCGAGGTGCATTTCAAGGGCAAGACGATCGCCGATGTGCTGGACATGCCGATCGAGGAGGCCGCCGAGTTCTTCGCGGCAGTTCCCGCGATCGCCCGGCACCTCGTGACCCTCAACGACGTGGGTCTCGGGTATGTCCGACTGGGCCAGCCCGCCCCGACCCTCTCCGGTGGCGAGGCCCAGCGGGTCAAGCTCGCGAGCGAGCTGCAGAAGCGCTCGACCGGACGCACCGTGTATGTGCTCGACGAGCCGACGACCGGGTTGCACTTCGAAGACATCCGCAAGCTGCTGGCCGTGTTGCAGGGACTCGTCGACAAGGGCAACACGGTGATCGTCATCGAGCACAACCTCGACGTCATCAAGAACGCCGACTGGCTGATCGACATGGGCCCCGAGGGTGGCAGCGGCGGGGGGCGGGTCATCGCTCAGGGTTCCCCAGAGCACGTCGCGTCGGTGGCCGAGTCGCACACCGGCCAGTACCTCGCACCCGTTCTGTCGGGGCTTCGGCGCTCGACCACCGTCGGCTGAGCCCTTGAGCGGACCCACGGCCGGCTAGTCACCCCGCGCCACACGTGACGCACGATCGACAGCGCCGCGAGACTGGGTCCGGTGTGCCACGGGAGAGCACCTGTCCTAAAGTCCAATCGACCCAACGGCTCACGCTCGATGTGTCGTCCCTAGGATGGTGACACGTCAGTGGACACAGCAGAGCCAACCGGGAGGTAACGCACCATGAGCCAGACGACAGTCAGCCGACGAGACGTCGTGCAGGGAGCAGGCGCAGCAGGGCTCGCCTTGGTCGGCGGTTCGGCGCTTGCCGCCTGCAGCAGCGACACGGCGACGACGCCCGCACCGGCCGCGACTGGCGGGGGCGCGGCAGCGGGCACCACGGTCGCCAAGGCCGACGTGCCCGTGGGTGGCGGCACGATCATCACCGACCCCGCGATCGTGGTGACGCAGCCGACAGAGGGGGATTTCAAGGCCTTCAGCTCGATCTGTACCCACCAGAACTGCCCCGTCGCCAAGGTCGAGAACAACGAGATCGTGTGCACCTGCCACAACTCGATCTACGACGCTGCGACCGGAGCCGTCAAGGGTGGCCCGGCTCCGGCGCCGCTCGAGGCCAAGACCGTCACCGCCGAGGGTGACAATCTCACCATCGCCTGACATCCGGAGGAGGGTGAACGCGGCTGTCGGTGGGCCGACCTAGAGTTGGCTGTGTGCCAGACCCCGCGACCTACCGCCCCAAACCGGGGGAGATCCCGGTCGCACCGGGGGTCTACCGCTTCCGCGACGCCACGGGTCGGGTCATCTATGTCGGCAAGGCCAAGTCGCTCCGACCACGTCTGACGTCGTACTTCCAGGACATCAGCGGTCTGCACCAACGCACGGCCACGATGGTGCAGACCGCCGCCAGTGTCGAGTGGACGGTCGTGGCCACGGAGGTCGAGGCGCTCCAGCTGGAGTACTCCTGGATCAAGGAGTTCGACCCCCGGTTCAACGTCCGCTACCGCGATGACAAGTCCTACCCCTACCTCGCGGTCACGCTGAGCGATGACTACCCACGGGCCCTCGTCATGCGAGGCGCCAAGCGCAAGGGGACCAAGTACTTCGGGCCCTACTCGCACGCGTGGGCCATCCGAGAGACTCTCGACCTCGTGCTCCGGGTGTTCCCGGTGCGCACGTGCTCGTCGGGTGTGTTCAAGCGGGCCGCGCAGAGCGGCCGCCCATGCCTGCTCGGCTACATCGACAAGTGTTCGGCGCCGTGTGTCGGCCGCGTCGACGCCGAGGAGCATCGGCGGATCGCTCTCGACTTCTGCGACTTCATGTCCGGCAACACCGACCCGTTCGTCAAGCGCACGGATCGGGCGATGAAGGCTGCCGCCGCGGTGCAGGACTACGAGCTGGCGGCCCGACGCCGCGATGATCTCCGGGCGCTGACCAAGGCATTGGAGCGCAACGCTGTCGTCCTTGGTGACGGCACGGATGCCGACATCTTCGGCCTCAGCGACGACGAGCTCGAAGCCGCGGTCCAGGTCTTCCACGTGCGAGGTGGTCGCATTCGCGGACAGCGCGGCTGGGTCGTCGACAAGGAGAGCGAAGACCTCCCACAGCTCATCGAGCACCTCCTGCAGCAGGTGTATGGCGATGCCACCCCGGACGCGGTGCCGCGCGAGGTGCTCGTCCCCGTGCTCCCCTCCGACCCCGACGCTGTGGGGCAGTGGCTGCGCCAGGTCCGGGGCGGTCCGGTGGACCTGCGGGTGCCCCAGCGGGGGGACAAGCGCGCGCTGCAGGCCACCGTGACGCTCAACGCCGACCAGTCGCTGGCTCGTCACAAGGTCGCGCGAGCCGGAGACCTCACGGCACGGAGCCAGGCACTCAGCGAGCTCCAGGAGAGCCTCGACCTGGCCGTGGCGCCGTTGCGGATCGAGTGTTTCGACGTCTCGCACATCCAAGGCAGCAACGTGGTCGCGTCGATGGTCGTCTTCGAGGACGGAGTCGCGCGCAAGGCCGAGTACCGCCGCTTCATCGTCCGAGGCGGCGATGCAGCCACGGTGCCCGCCCACGAGGCTGTCATCGACGACACGGCCGCCATGCGCGAGGTGCTGACCCGCCGGTTTCGCCGCTATCTGCACGAGCGCGGGGGCGCCGACGACATCGAGCCGTCCACGGACCTGTCCCGTGACGGGGGTCCCATCGATCCGGAGACGGGCCGACCTCGCACGTTCGCCTATCCACCCAACCTCGTCGTCGTCGACGGCGGGCTGCCGCAGGTCAACGCCGCCGCAACGGCGCTGCGCGACCTCGGGATCGACGACATCGCGATCGTCGGGCTCGCCAAACGGCTCGAGGAGGTGTGGGTGCCCGGTGAGCAGTTCCCGGTCATCTTGCCGCGCACCAGCGAAGGGCTCTACCTCTTGCAGCGGGTGCGTGACGAGGCGCACCGGTTCGCCATCACCTTTCATCGGCAGCGACGGTCCTCGGCGATGACCACGTCGGCGCTCGACGGCATACCGGGACTCGGGCCGGCTCGACGGGCTGCGCTGGTCAAGCACTTCGGGTCGGTCAAGAAGGTCCGAGCCGCCAGCGCCGACGAGATCGCCACCGTGCCTGGCATCGGGCCATCGCTCGCGGTCACCATCGTGAACGCCTTGGCGACACCGGTCGCGCCGGGCGTTAACGTGACCACTGGCGAAGTCCTCGATTGAGCTCGCCGCCGAAGCCACGTGAGAGGGACGTGACGTCATGAGCCTGCACCCCGCCGGCGGCAGCCCCCAGCCACCCCCCGATCCCACCGCGCCGTCGCAGCTCCCCGATGCCACCGACGAACCGATGGTGATCCTGACCGGCATGAGCGGCGCCGGTCGGTCGACATCGGCCAATGTCCTGGAGGACCTCGGGTGGTATGTCATCGACAACCTCCCGCCGCAGCTGCTGACCCATATCGACCTCCTGCGCGCTCAGGTCAAGGAACAGCTCGACGAGGACATCCCTGCGGTGGCGGCGGTCGTCGACGTCCGCAGTCGCGGCTGGTTCGCGTATCTGAGCGCTGAGATCGACCGGCTCGCGACGGTCGGCAAGCGGCCGACCCTGGTCTTCCTCGACGCCACCGACGAGGCACTCGTGCGTCGGTTCGAGAGCGTGCGACGACCACATCCCCTCCAAGGAGACGGGCGGCTGCTCGACGGGATCCAGCGCGAACGCGAGATGCTCGAAGAGCTCCGCTCGGATGCCGACATCGTCGTCGACACGTCGGGCCTCAACGTCCACACCCTCTCAGCCAAGATGACCTCGCTCTTCAGCGACGCCACCAAAGCGCCGCTGCGCATCGCTGTCATGTCCTTCGGCTTCAAGTACGGCATCCCCCTGGACGCTGACTTCGTCTTCGACATGCGCTTCCTGCCCAACCCGTTCTGGGTTCCCGAGCTGCGCTCGCGCACCGGACAGGACGACAAGGTGTCCGAGTTCGTCTTCAACCAGCCGGGCGCGACGGAGTTCGTCACCCGGCTGGTCGACACGCTCTCGCCGGTCACCGACGGCTACCTACGCGAAGGTCGGCGCTACGTCACCGTCGCCGTGGGGTGCACCGGCGGCAAGCACCGATCCGTCGCCGTCGCCGAGGAGATCGCCCAGCGCCTCGACAGCTCGCGGGTAGCGACCTTCGTCGTGCACCGAGACCTGGGGCGCGAATGACCGGTCCCAAGGTCGTCGCCTTCGGCGGTGGGCACGGGCTCGCGGCCTCCTTGACCGCCCTGCGCCACGTGACCGACAACATCACCGCTGTCGTGACCGTCGCCGACGACGGCGGGTCGAGCGGGCGGCTGCGTGAGGAGTTCAACGTCCTGCCACCCGGCGACCTCCGCATGGCTCTGGCCGCGCTGTGTGACGACTCGGAGTGGGGTCATACCTGGCGCGATGTCCTCCAGCATCGCTTCCACGGTGACGGTCCCCTCGGTGGCCATTCGCTGGGCAACCTGCTCATCGTGTCCTTGTGGGACCTGCATGGTGACACGGTCGACGGCCTCGACCTGGTGGGGCGCTTGCTCAACGCTCGGGGTCGGGTGCTGCCCATGGCCGCCGAGCCACTCGACATCGTCGCCGACATCTACGGCGGCGAGGGTATGCCGGACACGGTCGGTCAGGTGCGGGGCCAGCATCGGGTCGCCTCGGCCACCGGCCTGGTCCAGTCCGTGCGACTGGTCCCGGAGAACCCCAAGGCCTGCCCCCAGACGATCGAGGCCATCGCGGCGGCCGACTGGCTCGTGCTGGGCCCCGGCTCGTGGTTTACCTCGGTCCTGCCACATGTGATGGTCCCCGACCTGCGGGCCGCCCTCGTGCACAGCGGTGCGCGCCGCATCCTCAACCTCAACCTCGAGGTCAACCGCGGCGAGAGCGCCGGATACCGCGCGCACGACCATGTGCGCTCGTTGGCCGAGCACGCGCCGGACCTGCGCATCGACATCGTGCTGGTCGACCCGCGAATCGTCGATGACTACGCCACGCTCACGGACGCCGCCGCGCTCTTGGGCGCCCGGTTGTCGATCCAGTCCGTGTCGTCGTCGACTCAGCCGGGGGTCCACGACACCCTGCGTCTCGCCGCGGCATACCGTGACCTGATGACGTTCTGACCGGCGAGGTTCGCCGACGGTAGCGGGGCGACTCCCCGCGAGCGCCTCCATCCCAACCCGGGTTGAGTGGGCGCTGGATGTCGCCGAGAGGCCGTTTGGCGACATCCAGCGCCCACTCGATGGTGGGTGACGGCAGTTCGGCGCACGGCCAGCGGCTCCATGGTGCCGCTTCGTCGCGTACCATCGCCCGACACGGGGCGTCAACGCTCCGGACGAGGATGGCAGGGATGACGACGATGGCAATGACCGCCAGGGTGAAGGACGAGTTGAGTCGACTCGACGTCACCAAACCCTGCTGCCGCAAGGCCGAAGTGGCGGCGACCCTGCGCTTCGCGGGCGGGCTGCACATCGTGGGTGGCCGCATCGTCGTCGAGGCCGAGCTCGACACGGCCAACGCCGCGCGCCGCCTGCGACGGTTCATCGCCGAGGTCTACGGCCACCGCAGCGAGGTGCTCGTCATGTCGGCCGGAGGGATCCGGCGGGGCAGCCGGTATGTCGTGCGCGTCACCGAAGAAGGCGCCACGCTCGCCCGGCAGACGGGGCTCATCGATGCCCGGGGCCGCCCCGTCCGGGGGCTGCCCGCCAAGGTCGTGAGCTCCTCGTCCTGCGACTCCGAGGCCGCCTGGAGGGGGGCCTTCCTCGCTCATGGCTCGCTCACCGAACCCGGGCGGTCCTCGGCCCTGGAGGTCACCTGTCCGGGACCCGAGGCCGCACTTGCGCTGGTCGGCGCGGCCCGGCGACGTGGCATCGCCTCCAAGGCGCGTGAGGTGCGTGGGGTCGACCGGGTCGTCATCCGAGACGGAGACGCGATCGCCGCCATGCTCACCCGGATGGGCGCCCACGAGGCGGTGCTGGCGTGGGAGGAGCGGCGGATGCGCCGTGAGGTCCGGGCGACCGCCAACCGGCTGGCCAACTTCGACGACGCCAACCTGCGTCGTTCGGCCCGTGCTGCCGTGGCGGCCGGGGCGCGTGTCGAGCGGGCCATGGAGATCCTCGGCGACGACATCCCGGACCACCTGCGCGAGGCCGGGGTTTTGCGGGTGGAGCACAAGCAGGCCAGCCTCGAAGAGCTGGGCCAGCTCGCGACCCCGCCGATGACCAAGGACGCCGTCGCCGGTCGCATCCGACGGCTGCTGGCGATGGCCGACAAGCGAGCGTCCGACCTCGGCATACCCAGCACCGAGGCCAGCCTCACCGCGGACATGCTGGACTCCTAGAGCGAGCCCATCGGGTGGCGCGGGGTGGCTCAGATGCCGTGAAGCGTGATACCCGAAACCGGGTCGGACGGCCAGAAGGTCCCGCGACGCGGACGCAGATGCCGATCGCGCGTCGTCGGGCTAGTGTGACCTACGGCACTGCTGCCAGGCTCTGGCGGTGGCGACGCCGCCCAAGCCTGACCCCATTCTCGGAAGGTTGGACAACGTGACTGTACGTGTAGGGATCAACGGATTTGGCCGGATCGGCCGCAACTTCTACCGGGCGGTCAAGGCCTCGGGAGCAGACGTCGAGATCGTCGCCGTCAACGACCTGGCCGACAACAAGACGCTCGCGCACCTGCTGAAGTACGACTCGATCCTGGGTGTTCTGCCGGAGTCCGTGTCGTCCACCGAAGACTCCATCTCGGTCGGCAGCGCCACGATGAAGGCGTTCGCCGAGCGCGACCCCGGCAACCTCAAGTGGGGCGACCTCGGTGCCGACATCGTCATCGAGTCCACCGGCCTCTTCACCGACGCCACCAAGGCAGGTGTGCACCGCACCAACGGCGCCAAGAAGGTCATCATCTCCGCGCCGGCCTCCAACGAGGACGCGACGTTCGTCATGGGTGTCAACCACGAGCTGTACGACCCCGCGACCCACCACATCATCTCCAACGCGTCGTGCACGACGAACTGCCTCGCGCCGATGGCCAAGCCGCTCAACGACGGCCTGGGCATCGTCAAGGGTCTGATGACGACGATCCACGCCTACACCCAGGACCAGAACCTCCTCGACGGGCCGCACAAGGACCTGCGTCGCTCGCGGGCCGCGGCCCTGTCGATCGTCCCCACCTCGACGGGTGCCGCCAAGGCCATCGGTCTGGTGCTGCCCGAGCTCAAGGGCAAGCTCGACGGGTTCGCGCTGCGCGTGCCGACGCCGACCGGCTCGGCCACCGACCTGACCTTCGAAGCCGGCCGGGAGACCTCGGTCGCCGAGGTCAACGCGCTGGTCAAGGCTGCGGCCGACGGCCCGCTCGCCGGCTTCCTGGAGTACACCGAGGACCCGATCGTCTCGTCGGACATCGTCACCAACCCGCACTCGTGCATCTTCGACGCGGGCCTGACCAAGGTCATCGGCAACCAGGTCAAGGTCGTCGGCTGGTACGACAACGAGTGGGGCTACTCCAACCGCCTCATCGACCTCTCGGTCCTGGTCGGCACCTCGCTCTGACCCGGCTCATCGCCTGTTCACGTCACCGCTCGTCCGCCATGGCGCGATGCCGTCAGGGCCCCGGTAGAAAGGGCACGATTCATCGTGTTGTCGATTTCTGATCTCGGGGATCTGCGCGGCAAGCGCGTCCTCGTTCGCTCCGATCTCAATGTCCCGCTCGCCGGTGACCAGATCACGGACGAGGGCCGCATCCGGGCGTCGGTTCCGACGATTCGCCGCCTGTCCGAGGCGGGCGCACGCGTCATCGTGTGCGCCCACCTCGGTCGTCCCAAAGGCGCACCCGAGGCTCGGTACTCCCTAGCACCGGTCGCCAAGCGGCTGGGCGAGATCCTCGGAGCGCCGGTCACGTTCGCGACCGACACGATCGGGGAGTCTGCCCAGGCGGCGGTCGCTGCGGCGGCCGACGGCGACGTCGTCCTCCTGGAGAACCTGCGCTTCAACGCGGGCGAGACCGCCAAGACCGACGAGGGGCGCGCCGAGTTCGCGGCCGCGCTCGCCGGCCTGGCCGATGCCTTCGTGTCCGACGGCTTCGGCGTCGTGCACCGTGCACAGGCGTCGGTCTACGACGTGGCGCGCATCCTGCCCAGTGCCGTCGGCGGTCTCGTCGAGACCGAGGTCGGTGTCCTGCGCCGACTGACGGTCGAACCGACCCGCCCGTATGCGGTGGTGCTCGGTGGCGCCAAGGTCTCCGACAAGCTCGGGGTCATCGGCAACCTGCTCACCACTGCCGACCGGCTGTTGATCGGCGGCGGCATGGTCTTCACGTTCCTCGCGGCGCAAGGACACGAGGTCGGCAAGAGCCTGCTCGAGGCCGACCAGATCGACATCGTCAAGGGCTACCTCACCGA
>CXWJ01030725.1_pt1 | contig 12358 bp, 10 predicted proteins | sample 590841 | NCBI WGS metagenome assembly CXWJ01 (sample SAMEA3498367, study PRJEB10139) | wastewater metagenome | biome: wastewater treatment plant; material: activated sludge | place: Austria | collected 2015-01-21 | reverse complement strand
TGCGGCGCGCAGGGTGGCGCCGTCCTCGAGGGTCCCGCGGCCTTTGAGGCGGATCCCGCCGGCCCCGTCGTCGGTGATCGCGAGGAACCGGCCGGTGTGGGCGGCGCGTTCCTCGCGGTCCAACGCTGCTTCCAGGCGGCGGTCGGTGCCGTCGGGGTCGATCACGTGGACCAGGTGTCGTGCGGCGCGGGCCAGGTCGGTGGCGTCTAGGCGGGCGGCCTGCTCCAGCAGGTGGGTCTCCCCGCGGTGGCGCAGGAACGGGTTGCCGGGCAGGTCCTCGACGGCGTGCAGGACGATGTCGGCCTGTTCGGGTGAGACCCGCCCGGCCAGCAACGCCGCCCTGGTCTGGTCCCGGTCGCCGGTCAGGGCCTGGGCCCGGCGCAGGACGCGTCGGCCGGCGCCGCGGCGCAGCCCCCCGAGGTGGGTGACCCAGTCCGCGGTGGAGGCCCATCCGTGTCGTTTGGCGGTGCCGCGGGCCTCGACCTCGGCCACCGCGCCGGCTTCGACCGCGGCCAACGCCGCCCTCAGGTCGGCGACCAGAGCGAGGGTCTCGAGGAGTTCGTCCTCGGTGCGGGCGGCCCACAGCACCTCCCCCAGGGCCGCGATCATCCCGGCGGCCTGGCCCAGGGTCTGGGCCGGCCCGGCTGGGGTGTCGTCGTGGATCGCCATACCCTGATTCCAGCAGGCGCCACCGACAGTGAGGCCTCGAAACCACGCTCAGATCCCACCTGATGAGACGGTTTAAGAAAGTTTCTTCGACCCGATCGGATGACGCAAGCCGGACCCGGCCACGCGCCCGCGGCAGCACCCGGCCGGCGCCCGCAACCCACCACGTGCCTGGTCTTCGCTGCCGCCTGAACCGCAACCCGTGCCGGCCGGCCGAGCCAAAGCTCAGGCCACCGCCACGAACGCCCGGACCGGGAACGTCGCCATCCCCCGCACCGCCACCGGCACCGCGCTGAACAGCCCCTCGGCCGGCACCTCGCCCAACCGGGTCAGGTGCTCCACGACCGGGATGCCGGCGGCGAGCAGGACGGAGTGGGCCGGCCGCTCACCGGAGACCGTGGCGTCGATGTTGACCGAGTCGATCCCGACCAACGCCGGCTGCGCGGCGGCCAACGCGCGCGCACCGGCTTCGGTCAGGTGCGGATGCACGGGGTCGCCGTACCGCTGGGTACCCCAGTGCTGATCCCAGCCGGTGTGGAACAGCACCGCCCGCCCCGCCAGCGCGAGACCGTCGAACGCCTCCGGGCCGATCTCGACGCCGGCCCGAATCACCAGCACCGGCAGGTGGGCGCACGACTCCAACGGCAGTCCGGCCAGGTCGAACCCGTCGCGATAGCGGTGTGCCGGGGTGTCGAGGTAGGTGCCGGTGTTGGCCACCATCGAGATCCGGCCGATCTGGAACTCGGTGCCGGCGGCGTAGTGCGCGCCGGAGTCCTCGAAGCTCAGGTGCGCGCCGATCTCCGGGCCCGGGAGGCCCGGGTAGGTGATCATGCCGTGCTCCACGGGGTGGCTGAGGTCGAGGAAGCGCATCCCGCCAGTCTGCCCCGGCGCGAGGAAACCGGCACCTGGGGCCGGGGAGTCCCGGACCGGGTACGACGCACCGGTGCCGTGCGTCGATAGGGTCCGAGGCGTGCCGCACGGATATGTCGTCGCGACGGGCGGGATCGCGCTCGACCTCAAGGCGCGCGCCAACGCCGCCCTGGTGCGCGGCTCGAGCAGCCGCGGGACGCTGACCCGCTGCCCCGGCGTNNAAGCTGGACCCGGTCAGCGTGCCCAAGTCCGACCGGGTCTCCGCGGTCCTCGACCCGCGGCATCCCGTGTTCCTGGTCAGCCCCAACCGCGACGAGCTCGCCGCCCTGACCGGCCACACCGTGGGGAGCCGGTCCGAGCTCGTGAACGCAGCGCGGAGGCTATGTGCGCTCGGCGCCGAGAACGTCTGGGTGCGGTTGGGCGCCGCAGGGTCGCTCATGGTGCCCAGGGCCGACGACCCGACCCCGCTGGGAGCCCACCGGGTCAGCGTCGTCGACGTCACCGGGGGTGGGGACGCGATGCTCGCCGGGCTCTGCCACCGCTGGCTCGCCGGTGACTCGCTGGTCGAGGCGGCGGCGTACGGTCAGGCGGTCGCGGCCCTCACGGTCGCCGCAGACGAGACGGTGCGCGCGGACCTGACCCCCGAGCTGGTCGAGACGCAGCTGGCCAAGCCCGTGGGGAGGTGGCGATGACGAGCGCAGTCGACCTGTCACCGGAGGTGGCGCAGGCGCTGGCCGACGGGCGACCGGTGGTCGCCCTGGAGAGCACGATCATCAGCCACGGCATGCCCTACCCGGAGAACGTCGCGATGGCGGTCGAGGTGGAGGGGATCGTGCGGGAGTCCGGCGCGACACCCGCCACGATCGCCGTCCTCGGGGGCCGTCCGCTGGTCGGTCTCGACGCCGACCAGCTCGAGGTGCTCGCCTCCGACCCGACGGTCGCCAAGGCCAGCGTGCGGGACCTGCCGGTGCTCACGGCGCAGCGCAGACACGGCGCCACGACCGTGGCAGCCACGATGCGGCTCGCCTCGCTGGCCGGCATCCGGGTCTTCGTCACCGGCGGGCTGGGTGGGGTGCATCGAGGTGCCGCCCAGAGCTTCGACATCTCCGCCGACCTCACCGAGCTGTCGCGGACGCCGGTCGCGGTGGTCTGCGCCGGGGTCAAGTCGATCCTCGACATCGGGCTCACCCTGGAAACGCTGGAGACACTGGGGGTGCCGGTGCTGGGGATGGGATCGGAGGAGTTCCCCTCGTTCTACTCACGCACCAGCGGCTTCCGCGCACCCACCCGGGTCGACTCGGCCGCCGAGGTCGCGGCGGTGATGACAGCCCAGTGGGAGCTGGGTCTGCCGGCCGGACTCGTCGTCGCCAACCCGATCCCCGAGGTCGACGAGATCCCGGCCGAGCAGATCGGGGCGGTGATCGATCAGGCCCTGACCGACCTGGACCGGCTCGGGATCGGCGGCCCGGCCGCGACGCCGTACCTCCTCGGCCGGATCGTCGAGCTCACCAGGGGCGCCAGCCTCACCGCCAACATCGCGCTGGTCCGCCACAACGCACGGCTCGGCGCGGCGATCGCCGCGGCGTACGCCGGCCGCTGACGCGCTCAGCCTTGGTCCACCGATCAGTCGACTAACGGGACCTTGACGTCCACCCCACCCTCCGGGGTGATCCGGTCGCGCACCTTCACCACCGTGGGCAGGGCGACGAAGCCGCCGGCCAGCAGCGCCTCGCCCTGCACGAACCGGGAGGCACGCTCGAGCAGCTGCCGGGGCACGAAGCCGAACACGTGCGCCAGCTCCTCCAGGTCGTCGGGTGAGTTCATCCACATCAGCGTCAGGTTGTCGCACTGGGTGAGCACGCCGGGGTGGATCTTCGACGGTCGCTGCGTCGACAGCAGCAGCCACAGGCCGTACTTGCGCCCCTCCGCCGCGATCTGCACCAGCCGGTCGCGCACGGCCACCCCCAACGGGGTCTCCGGGTCAGGGGGGCAGAAGTTGTGGGCCTCGTCCAGGACGAGCAGCACCGGGCGGCGCTCCGCGCGCCGCTCCCAGAGGTCCTCCAGCACAGCGAGCGCGACCGCCAGCTGCTCCTCGTGGCGGTCATAGCCGCCGAGATCGAGCACGGTCGCGGCGGGGCGGCGGGCGATGGTGTCGGTGACACTGGCCGTCTGGCCCGCCCACGTCTGCTTCCAGTCGAGCACCCCCAGGTTCTCGATGCGTTGCGCGAGAGCGACGGCGTCGGGGTCCTTGAGGGCGCGCAGCTGGTCCGGGATGCTGTCGACGTCGTCGAACATGCTGTGGGTCAGCCGGACGAAGGCGTTGTACTCCGCTCGGTCCAGCACGGGGTCCATCCGGAGCACCGCCGCCTGGGACTGGGGGCTGAGGTCCCGGAACCGCGCCCGCAGCGGGGAGTCGGGGTCCTGCGGACGCAGCACGACGATGTCGCGTTCGGCGTGGGTGCCCGCCTCGCCGGCATCCGCCTGGGGCAGGGTCTGCCCCAGCCCCACGAAGTCGCTGTTGGGGTCGAACACCACGATCGGCAGCCGGGTCGCGCTGAGCAGTCGCTCCAGAGCGACGCCGAGCGCATAGGTCTTGCCGGAGCCGCTCTGCCCGCACCAGAACGTGTGCCGGTTCATCCGGGGCGCGTGCAGCCCCACCGCCGCCTCAGCCACCCCGACCACCTGGCCGACCTGGAGCCGGTCGTCGGTGCCGGCGACGATCGCGGCGACGCTGCCGGGCGGGGCCGGCGTCACGGTGACCGGCTGCCGCGACCGGCCGGGCGGCCCGCCGCCGGAGGAGATCAGCCGCGCGGTCACCAGCCGTGACTCGTCGGCCGCGGGGGCCGCCACGTGTTCGACATACCCGACCAGCGTGCCCTCCTGGGCCCGGATCTCCACCAGCTCGCCCGCTGCCGGGACCTCGCCGTGGATCCGGACGAGGAGCGAGCGCCCGTCGGGCGACTCGAGGATGGCCGTTGCGGGGGTCGTCGCTGTCATAGGGAGAATCGTGGCAGCGCCGACGCCCGCGCGGAAGGACCAGCGCGGGGCGACCGCGAACCTCGGTGGTCTCGCCGTTCGCTGCCCGGGCCAGGACCTCGGCTGCCCTAGTCTTCCCTCGTGGTCGACCCGCAGAAGAAGGCACGAGACGCCGACCGGGACGCGGCGATCGAGGTGGTGGAGGCGGCGTACGCCGACGGCCAGATCTCCCAGCCCGACTACGACCTGCGCGTCGACCGGCTGCTGCGCGCCCTCACCGTCGGCGAGGTGCAACAGCTGGTCGGCGACCTGCGCCGCGACCCGGCCGAGCCGGTCACCGACGTCGTCGAGGCCGTCACCGGCGACTCGGTCAGCCCCCCGCAGCGGGGCACGCCGTCGCCGACCAACCCCGCCGCGGTCCGGTTCATGCTCATCGTCGGCGGCCTGATCGCGGGCGCCGTCCTGCTCGCCGTGGTGCTTCCCTTCTGGTTCCTCTCGCGCGGCGAGGACGGCGTGTCCACCGGGCCGGTGGGCCTGGGCGAGGAGGTCTCCCTCCTCACCACCGACGGCTACGCCCTCTTCGTGGAGGCGCTGGAGGAGAAGACCGGCTCCCGCGAGGCCTTCTCCGTCGTCCTCTATCCGGCGTACGCCGTCGCCGACGTGCCGGTGGACACCACCTCGCAGCGCGAGTTCAGCTGGTACTTCAACGGCGACTGGAGCGAGTTCGGCGGCGCCGGCACCTCCACCGACGAGCGGTTCTCGCTCGACCAGGTCGAGGGCTCGGTGATCGCCGAGGGGATCGAGCTGGCCAAGGCCGGGGTCGAGGACGCCACGACCTGGTACGCCATCGTGTCGGCGCCCGACCCGGACAGCGGGGCCTGCGTGGCGGCGTACGCCACCAACGAGTTCCAGGAGAGCAGCTACCTGCGGCTGCGCTGCGACGGCTCCGTCGTGAAGTAGCGGGAGCGATAGACCTCGGTGCCGCCGACGTAGGTGCCCAGCACCTGCACGTCCGCGATCCGAGCCGGTCGGATCGCGAAGATGTCGTCGTCCAGGACCACGAAGTCGGCCTGCTTGCCCACGACGATCGATCCGGTGCGGTCGTCCTGGCCCAGCGCGACCGCGGCGTCGATGGTCATGGCACGCACCGCCGCCTCCACGTCGGGGAGCCGATGGCTCTTGCGGGTCAGCGAGCGGCTGATCACCCCCAGAGGACTCAGCGGATCGGCGTCCCAGTCGCTCGACAGGGTCACCAGCGCCCCCGAGGCCTCGAGCTCCGACGCCGGGATCAGACCGTAGGCGCGGTCTCCCATGAAGCGGGCGAGGTAGTCGTGGTACCACAGCGCCGTCGACACCGGCCCGACCTGGACGTCGGCGACCACCCCGAGCTCGGCGAAGCGTGGCAGGTCGGCCTCGTCGACGAGGTAGGCGTGCGTGAGGCGGTGGTGACGGCTCGCGACCTCGGCGGGCTCGGCCGGGATCGCCTGCACCGCGTCGAGAGCCGCGCGCACCGCGCCATCCCCGATCGCGTGGAAGCTGATCCGGAAGCCCAGCTCGTGCAGCCGTGCCACGTAGGCGCGCAGCTGGTCAGGGGCGAAGTAGTCGAAGCCGGACGGGTACGCCGGATCCACCGGGCGGTCGTAGGGTTCGAGCAGCCGGGCCGTCCCCAGATCCACGATGCCGTCGACGTAGATCTTCGCGGTGTTGACCTGGAGTCGGTCACTCGGATCGTCGTCGAAGCGCGACTGCAGCTCGGCGAGCTGCTGCTCGAGGTCCATCGAGGGGTAGACGTACAACGAGTTCACCGCGCGTACGGTGAGTCTCCCTTCCCGGGCCGCCCGATCCCAGGCGTCGGTGAGCCCCTGCTGCCAGTAGCCCCCGGCGTCGCTGACCGTCGTCACCCCGTTGCGGGCGAGGGCCTCCAGCGCCGTATCGAGACCCGCGTCGATCTCGGCGTCGGTGAGCCTGGCGGCGTTGCGGAGGGGCTGCTGGGCGTCCTCCAACAGCAGCCCGGTGAGTCTCCCGGTCCGCGGATCCCGGTGGAGGACGCCGCCCTGCGGATCGGCGGAGTCCTCGGAGATCCCGGCGCGGCGAAGCCCTAGAGTGTTCGTCCACGCGGCATGCCCGAGGTCGTCGAGGATCATCACCGGCCTGTCCGGGACGGCGGCGTCGAGCGCGTCGACGGGCAGTCGCGCCGAGTCGCGCAGCCCGAAGAGCGACGCGCCGGCCGCCCGCACCCACTCGCCGTCGGTGGACTCCGCACACCGGGTCACCTCGCTCACGTAGTCGTCGAGGGACGCCTCGGGAGACAGCAGGCACAGGTCCCGATTGATGCCTGCCTCGGGCACGTGCACGTGAGAGTCCTGGAAGCCGGGGAGCACCCAGGCTCCGTCCAGGTCGATCCAGGCGGACACCTGCTCGGGACCGACCCCCAGCTCGTCGAGCACTTCCTGCTCGGTGCCGACGGAGAGGATGGTGCCGTCGGCGTCGAAGGCGAACGCTCCGGCGTCGGGGCGATCCGCGTCGGCGGTGTAGACGTGGCCGTTGGTGACCACCGTGATGCCCTCCATGTCAGGTCCTTCCACGCTGCAGGCCGCGAGCCACCCCAGCAGTAGCGGGGTCACTGCGGCCAGGACCGGCCCACGGGCATGGTGTCGCATGACTTCCTCTCCGGTTCGGGGTCCGACAGGCAGTGGATCACCAGTGATAGAGCTGCTGCAGGGGCGAGGTCTCGACCGGCTCCATCCTCAGCGGGTCGCCCCGGAACGTGACAGCGCTTCCGTCGGGCAGCACCTCGACAGGCCCGGTGACCCCATGGTGGGGCATCGCCGACAACCGGACGTCGCGACACCCGCTGACCGCAGCCAACCGGCGCCGGGTCGGCACCCGCTGCCCGAGGGCCGCCGTGCCGGCGGCGGCTGCCGCCGGGTTGACGAACAGCACCGATACGTCGGCGGCGGTGGCGCCGTGGGCGGCGAACTGGCGGTCGAGCACCCGCGGCTGTGCCGAGTCGATGGCGGCGTTCGGGTCGCCCACCAGTCCCCACGCAGGCAGTCCGCCCTTGATCACGAGCGCCGGCTTGGCGCCGAAGTACGCCGGCTCCCACAGCACGATGTCGGCCAACCGCCCCGGCTCCAGCGATCCGACGTGGTCGGCCAAACCGTGCACCAGAGCGGGGTTGACGGTGAGCTTGGCCAGGTAGCGCAGCACCCGCGCGTTGTGGTGACCCTCGGCGTCCCCGCCGGAGCCCCGCAGCACCGACGCGAGGGCGAAGGTGCGCCGCCAGGTCTCGCCGGCGCGGCCCATGCCCTGGGCGTCGGAGCTCGTGATCGGAATGACCCCGAGATCGTGGAGAAGGTTCTCCCCGGCCATCGTCGAGGCACGCACCCGGTCATGCGCCAGCCGGTCCTCGGCCGGCACCTGCTCGCGGAGCCCGTGGACGTGCCTGATCATCGCGTGGTGCTCGGCCACGGCGTCGCGCCCGAACGGAAGGGTCGGGTTGGTCGACGACGCGAGCACGTGGTCGACCCCGGCCAGGGCGAGGACGTCGGGCGTGTGTCCGCCGCCGCACCCTTCGACGTGGTACGCGTGCACGGCCCGGCCCTCGAGCACCGCGAGGGTGTCGGCCACGGTGAGACCCTCGTTGAGGCCGTCGGTGTGCAGCGCCACCGCGACGTCGTACTCCTCGGCGACGGTGAGCGCGGTGTCCAGCGTGCGCAGGTGGGCACCGGTGTCCTCGTGCACCTTGAAGCCGCAGACCCCCGCCTCGAGCGCCTCGTGCAGAGGGGCCGGACGGCTCGCGGAACCGCGCCCCAGCAGGCCGATGTTGAGCGGGTAGTCGTCGAACGCGCCGTAGCCCGTGCGCAGGATCCACCCGGACCCGACGCCGACTCCCCAGAACGGGCCGATCTCCTGGCCGATCACCGTGGTCACACCGCTGGCCAGCTCGGCCTCGCACACCCGGGGCGAGAGCAGGTGGACGTGGGTGTCGACGCCGCCCGGGGTGGCGATCAGCCCCTCCCCCGAGACGACGGCCGTGCCGCTCCCGACGACGACGACGACGTCGTCCGTCACGTCCGGGTTGCCGGCCTTGCCGACCGCGCAGACCCTCCCCTCCCGGACGCCGATGTTGGTGCTGCGGATGCCCAGCACGGGATCGATCAGCAGCACGTTGGTCACCACCAGGTCGCACGACTCGGCCGTGGTGACGGACCGCAGCCCGATCCCGTCGCGTCCGGTCCGCCCGAACCCCACGACGAGCTCCTCGCCTCCCGGCCCGCGATCGTCTCGGGTGACCTCGACCACCAGGCCGGTGTCGGCCAGATGGACGCGGTCGCCGAGCGACATCCCGAAGTCCCCGCTCATGCGTCGTCTCCCCGTCCGAGGCGCAGCGCCTTCGCGGCCGCCCCCGCGGGACCGGGGCCCAGGAGGTCGGCCTCCGTGCTCTCGGTGTCCGCGAAGCCGCAGGCCCGCGCCCGGCGTACGGCGTCGTCCTCGGCGCCGGGAGCGTCGAGGGGGCCGTCCACGAGCCCCGCGAACCCGATGACGACGCGCTCTCCGGCGAAGGGGACCAGCGAGACCGTGGTCGGGATGCCCGGCTCGAAGCGCACGTGTCGACCGGCGGCCAGCTCCAGGTGCCGTCCATAGGCGCGCCGCCTCGGGAACAGCAGCCGCGGGTTCGTCTCGAAGAAGTGGAAGTGGCTGGTGACGCTCACCGGGACCGCAGCCGTGTTGACCACGGTCACCGACACGGCGTCTTGGGTGGCACCGGCGACTCGCTGGTCCCCGGCGCGGACGACCGCGCCCGGCGCAGCGTCACCGCCGTCCTCCCCACCCCTGGCGGCCGGGCCGAAGGGGCTGTCGACCACCACCAGTCGGGAACCGTCGGCGAACACCGCCTCGACCGATACCGAGCGCACGACGGCCGGAACGCCGGGCATCACGTCGGCGGCCGTGAGGACCGATCGTCCGTGCTCGATCGCCTCCTGGTGGCGGCCGCCCGAGCGGGCGACCTCGCAGACCTCGTCGGCGACCAGCGCGGTCGCCTCCGGCGCGTTGAGCAGCAGCCCGCGGCGCCGGCGAGCGCGCGCCAGCTCTGCCGCGGTGAACAGCAGCAACCGGTCCCGCTCTGTCGGGGTGAGATGCATGGAGACTCCTCGGTGAGGGGTTGACCGAATTTTCAGTCAGGCGCATACTAGCGAGCCATGAGCGCTCCGACAACGCCCCAGGACGACCCGGCGATCGCCGCGTCGTACCTCTCCGAGCTGGTTGCCCCCGGACTCGAAGCACCCCCACGCCGGCCCGCACCGGCGGTGGACCCGCGCCTCGCCGACTACCGATTGCCCGCCGAGTGGGAGCGCCACGAGCGGACCCTCCTGACCTGGCCGACCCGAGAGACCCTGTGGCGAGGCGTCTTCGAGGAGGCCAAGCACGACTTCGCCGCGGTCGCCCGAGCGGTGGCCGACCACGAGCCGGTCCTGGTCATCGCGCTGCCCGGGTCGACGGACGAGGTGCTCGATCACTGCGGGACCGAGAACATCGAGGTGCTCGAGGCTCCGGTCGATGACTCCTGGATCCGCGACAACGGCCCGCTGATCGTGCGCAACGCCGCGGGGCAGCGGCTGGGGGTGGACTTCACGTTCAACTCGTGGGGCCGCAAGTTCCTGCCCTACGACGCCGACGCCGGCGTGGCCGCCCGGATCCTGGACCACCTCGGCATCGAGCGGGTGAGCGTCGACATGGTGCTCGAGGGCGGCGCGATCAGCGTCGACGGGCAGGGCACCCTGGTGACGACGGCCCAGTGCGTACTGCACTCGAACCGCAATCCGGGCCTGTCGGAGTCCGACATCGAAGCGACGTTGCGACGAGCCCTCGGCGTCCGACAGGTGCTGATGCTGCCCTTCGGCCACCTGGACGACCGGCACACCGACGGTCACGTCGACGGCGTGTGCACCTTCACGGCACCCGGCCGCGTGGTGGCGCAGACCTCGAGCGACCCGCGCAACGTCAACCACGAGGCCATGGCTCGCAACCTGCGCTACCTGCGCGACCACCCCGACGCCGGCTGCCGTTCCGTGGAGGTCCACGGGCTCGACCTGTGGTCGGCCTTCGAGGTCGAGGGCATCGCGGAGTACGTCGCCTACGCCAACTTCTACGTCGCCAACGGCACCGTCGTGGTGCCCGTCAGCGGCCACGCCGACGACGACGAGGTGGCGCTGGGCCTCCTCGCCGACCACTTCCCTGATCGCGTGGTCCAGGGGGTCCCCGGACGGACCATCGCCTTCGGCGGCGGCGGACCGCACTGCATCACCATGCAGGTGCCGGCCGGAGCGGGTCAGGGCTGAGGACCATGACGACGGCGACGCAGGGCCGACATGGCGAGGTTCGGCTGACGGACCTGGCTCACTCGTACGGCGCCACCCCCGCCCTCCACGGGATCTCCTTGGAGGTGGCCCCGGGAGAGTGCCTGGCCCTGCTCGGCCCCTCGGGCTGCGGCAAGTCCACGACCCTCCGGCTGCTGGCCGGCCTCGAGCGGCCCGACCGCGGCACCGTGATGGTCTCCGGGCAGGACGTGACCCGGGTGCCGGCCCACCGCCGCGACGTGCACACCGTCTTCCAGTCCTATGCGCTCTTCCCGCACCTCAGCGTCGGCGACAACGTGGCCTTTCCCCTACGCCAGCGGGGTGTCGCCCGCGCCGAGGTAGCCGAGCGTGTCGCCGGCGCCCTCGCGAAGGTCCGGCTCGGACACGTGTCCGCGCGACGGGTCACCCAGCTCTCGGGAGGCCAGCAGCAGCGAGTCGCGCTCGCCCGGGCCGTCGTCGACCTCCCCAGCGTGCTGCTGCTCGACGAACCGCTCTCGGCCCTGGATCGCAGCCTCCGGCAGGCGATGCAGGTCGAGATGCGACTGCTGCAGCAGGACCTCGGCGTCACCACGATCCTGGTCACCCACGACCAGGAGGAGGCGCTGAGCCTCGCCGACCGGATCGCGGTCATGTCCCACGGCCGGCTGGAGCAGGTCGGCACCGCCGAGCAGATCTACGACGAGCCCGCCACGCTGGCCGTGGCGCGTTTCGTGGGCGAGCACAACGAGATCCGCGGCGTGTGCGACGGCCACGGGCTGCTGCGACACCGATCCGTCACCGTTGCCTCCGCCCGAGCCACGCCCGACGGCGGTTGCGTCGCGCTGATCCGCCCGGAGCACGTGAAGGTCGAGCGGGTGGCCGCCGACGCGCCCCCGCCCCCGCGCACCGGGCCTGCCCGCAACGCGCTGACCGGCGCGGTCCGCGGCGTGAGCGTGGCGGGCAACAGCTCGGTGGTCCTCGTCGAGGGCCAGGGACTGAGTCTCGTCGCGCGCGTCCCCCGGGACGGTCGCCGCGTCCCCACCCTGTCCGATCCCGTCGTCTGCTCGTGGGACCCCGCCCACGTGCTCGTGTTCACCGATCCCGAGGAGTAGCGCCATGTCCACCTCCACCAGGCTCGCCCGACTGCTGGCAGTCCTCGCGCTCGGCGCGGGAGCCCTTGCCGGCTGCGGCGGCGACGCCGAGCCGGTCGCCCCCGAGGCGACGTCGTACCCGACGGAGGTCGAGAAGGGCTCGACGCTGAAGATCTACTCCTGGGCCGACTACATCTCACCCGACAACATCGCGGCCTTCGAGGCGCAGACCGGGGTGCGCGTGCAGGTGGACGCCTACGCGTCCTCGGAGGAAGCCCTGGCCAAGCTGCGGCTGGGGCAGGGCACCAGCGGCTACGACCTCGTCGTGATCGACGGCTCCTACGTCCCGCAGTTGATCGAGAGCAAGGCCCTGCTGCCGTGGGACAAAGAGCGTCTGCCCGCCCTGTCGGGGGT
>CXWJ01006214.1_pt1 | contig 12361 bp, 10 predicted proteins | sample 590841 | NCBI WGS metagenome assembly CXWJ01 (sample SAMEA3498367, study PRJEB10139) | wastewater metagenome | biome: wastewater treatment plant; material: activated sludge | place: Austria | collected 2015-01-21 | reverse complement strand
GGCGGCAGTCTAGCCAGCCGACGGCACCGGGCCGCTACAGGCAAACCCCGTGCCAGGCATCGTGGCAGCGCTACAGCCAGCCGCTGCGTTGCGCGTCGGCCAGCGTCAGGTCCAGGCAGCGGCGGATCAGACCGACCATCTCGTCGATCTGCGCGCGCGTGATGACCAGCGGCGGCGCGATGATCATGCGGTCGCCGACGGCGCGCATGATCAGGCCGTTGGCGAAGCAGTGCCCGCGGCAGACCATGCCGAGGCCGTGCTCGGCGGCGAACATCTCGCCGCTGGCCTTGTCGCGCACGAGTTGCAGCGCCGCCATCAGGCCGCAGGTCTGCGCCTCGCCGACGAGCGGATGTTCGGCGAGCGCCTCGTAGTGCTCGGCGAGGTAAGGGCCGAGGTCGTCGCGCACCCTTTCCACCAGGCCTTCGCGCTGGATCAGGCGGATGTTGGCAATCGCCACCGCGCAGGCCACCGGGTGGCCCGAGTAGGTGTAGCCATGGTTGAACTCGCCGCCGCGCTCGATCAGCACGTCGGCGACGCGGTCGCCGACCAACACGCCGCCGAGCGGCACATAGCCCGAGCTGACGCCCTTGGCGAAGGTCATCAGGTCGGGTTCGACGCCGAAACGCTCGCAGCCGAACCAGTGGCCGGTGCGGCCGAAGCCGCAGATGACCTCGTCGGTGATCAGCAGGATGCCGTAGCGGCGGCAGATGCGCTGGATCTCGGGCCAGTAGGTCTCGGGCGGAACGATCACGCCGCCGGCGCCTTGCACCGGTTCGCCGATGAAGGCCGCGACCTTGTCGGCGCCGACTTCGAGGATGCGCTGCTCGAGCCAGCGCGCGGCCTTCAGACCGAACTCGTCGCGGCTGAGGTCGCGCCCGAGTTCGTACCAGAACGGCTGCTCGATGTGCGTGATGTCGGGGATCGGCAGGCCGCCCTGTTCGTGCATGCCGCTCATGCCGCCCAGCGATGCGCCGGCCATGGTCGAGCCGTGGTAGGCGTTCTTGCGGCTGATGATGACCTTGCGCTGCGGCTCGCCGAGCACGTCCCAGTAGCGCCGCACCATGCGGATGATGGTGTCGTTGCCTTCCGAGCCCGAGCCCGAGAAGAACACGTGCTTGAACTGCGGCGGCGACACCTCGGCGAGCAGTTCGGCGAGTTCGACCGCCGGCGGCGTCGTCGTCTGGAAGAAGCTGTTGTAGAACGGCAGCTCCTTCATCTGCCGCGTCGCCGCGTCGATCAGCTCCTGGCGGCCGTAGCCGACGTTCACGCACCACAGGCCCGACATCGCGTCGAGGATCCTGTGGCCGTCGCTGTCCCAGAGGTAGATGTTGTCGGCCTTGGTGATGACGCGCGAGCCCTTCTGCGCGAGCGCCTTGAAGTCGGTGAAGGGATGCAGGAAGTGCGCGGCGTCGGCGGCCTGCCAGTCGCGCGTGGTGCGCGCGGCCGGCGCTTGCGGGTTCAGGATGGCGTTCATGGTCGTGTCTCCTCAGACATGCAGCAGCAGGTGCTCGCGCTCCCACGGCGAGATGACCTTCATGAACTCGGCATGTTCGATCTCCTTGACCTCGGTGTAGACGGTCACGAAGTCCTTGCCGAGCGCATCGTGCAGCGCGGTCTCGACGCGCAGCAGGTTGAGCGCCTCGTTCAGGCTGCGCGGCAACTGGAAGTCGCCGAGGTAGGCGTCGCCCTTGCACTCGGCGCTCGGCTCGATGCGGTTCTTCATGCCGAGCCAGCCGCAGGCGAGCGTGGTGGCGAGCGCGACGTAGGGATTCGCGTCGGCGCCGATCACGCGGTTCTCGATGCGCCGCGCCGCCGGCGTGGCCACCGGCGAACGGATGCCGACCGTGCGGTTGTCGGTGCCCCACTGGATGTTGATCGGTGCGGCGTTGCTGCGCACCAGTCGCCGGTAGCTGTTGACGTAGGGCGCGAACAGCGCCATCGCCGCCGGCGTGTACTTCTGCAGGCCGCCGATGTACCAGAAGAACTCCTTGCTCGGCGAGCCGTCCGGGTTGCTGAAGATGTTGCGGCCGGTGACCTTGTCGAGGATGCTCTGGTGCACGTGCATCGCGCTGCCCGGCTCGCCGGCGATCGGCTTGGCCATGAAGGTCGCGAACATGTCGTGGCGCAGCGCCACCTCCCGCACCGTGCGCTTGAAGAAGAACACCTCGTCGGCGAGGTTCAGCGGATGGGCATGGAAGAAGTTGATCTCCATCTGCCCGGCGCCGACCTCGTGGATCAGGGTGTCGACGTTCAGCTCCATCTTCTCGCAGTAGTCGTAGACGTCTTCGAACAGCGGGTCGAACTCGTTCACCGCGTCGATCGAATACGCCTGGCGCGAGGTTTCGGCGCGGCCGCTGCGGCCGATCGGCGGTTTCAGCGGCTGGTCGGGGTCGGTGTTGCGCGCCACGAGGTAGAACTCGAGCTCGGGCGCGACCACCGGGTCCCAGCCGTCGGCGGCGTACAGGTCGCACACGCGGCGCAGCACCGAACGCGGCGCGAAGGGCACCATGCTGCCGTCGCGGTCGAAGCAGTCGTGGATCACCTGCGCGGTCGGGTCGGTCGCCCAGGGAACGATGCGCACCGTGCTCGGGTCGGGCCGCAGGTGCATGTCGCGGTCGGTCGGCGTGATGACGTCGTAGTACGGGCCTTCTTCGGGGAACTCGCCGGTCACGCCCATCGCCACCACCGCTTCGGGCAGGCGCATGCCGCGGTCTTCCGTGAACTTCTCGCGCGGCAGGATCTTGCCGCGCGCCACGCCGGTCAGGTCGGGAACGAGGCATTCGATCTCGGTCACGCGGCGTTCGTTGAGCCAGTGTTCGAGTTCGCTGAAGTTGAAGTCTTTCTTGTCCACCATGGGTCACCTGGAAAGTTGGCGGCGTGTCGGCACCGCATGCGAGGTCGGTCGGCCGGACCTCGCCGCTATCGATCCGGGTCGCGCTCGGGCGGGCGGCGCCGCGACCGGAAGCTGCGGCAGGCCTTGCCGAAGGCGGCGAACAAGGCACGCGACACGGGGTTGCTCGCGGCCTGCCACTCGGGGTGCCACTGAACGCTCAGGTTGAAGGCCGACGCAGCCGGGTTCGAAAAGGCTTCGACCAGACCGTCGGGCGCACGCGCTTCGACGCGCAGGCCGTCGGCGAGCCGCTTGATGCCCTGGCCGTGCACCGAGTTCACTTCGATGCGCCGCTCGCTGCCGAGAATGTCCGCCAGCACGCCGCCCGGCAGCACCTCGACCGGGTGCGCCGGCCCGTACTGCACGGCGGCATCGGCGTCGGCCGGGGCGCGGTGGTCGTTCCGGCCCTCGACTTCGTGCACGGCCTGGTGCAGCGTGCCGCCGAGCGCGACGTTGGCCTCCTGGAAGCCGCGGCAGATCGCGAACAGCGGAATGCCGCGTTCGAGCACGCGCGGGATCAGCGGCAGCGTCCAATCGTCGCGGTCGGGGTCCAGCGGCAGTGAGGCATCGTGCACGTCCTCGCCGAAATGGCGCGGGTGCACGTTCGACGGCGAACCGGTCAGCAGCACGCCGTCGGCCAGGTCGAGCAGGCCTTCGATCTCGTCGGCGGCCGCGCCCGGAACGATCAGCGGCTGGCAGCCGCCCAAGCGCACGGCGTCGATGTACTTCTTGCCGGCGATGTGGAACGGGTGCTGGCCGAGCTGGCGGTTGCAGGCCGGCACGAGCACGACGGGCTTGGCGCGCGGGGCGTTCACAGCAGGTCCCTCAGTCGGTAGTAGGCCATGCCGGCAACCAGCGCCGGCGTGCGCAGCAGCCGCCCGCCCGGGAAGGGGCGGTGGCGGATGCGTGCGAAGGTGTCGAAACGTTCGGCGTCGCCGGCGATCGCCTCGGCGACGAGTTTGCCGGCCAGCCCGGTGAGCGCCAGGCCGTGGCCGGAGAAGCCTTGCAGGTAGTACACATCGTCTTGCAGGCGGCCGAAGTCGGGGGCGCGGTTCATCGAGATGTCCACGAAGCCGCCCCAGGCGTACTCGACCGGCGTGTCCTTCAGCTGCGGGAAGGTGCGCGCCATGCGGCGCTGCAAGCTCGCCGCCAGGTTCTTCGGCGTGGCCGTGCTGTAGCTGACGCGCCCGCCGTAGAGCAGACGGTGATCCAGCGTCGGGCGGAAATAGTCGAGCACGAAGTTCGTGTCGCACACCGCCGAACCCGAAGGCACGAGCGACGCGGCGAGCGCCGGGTCGAGCGAGCGCGACGCGACGATGTAGGTGCCGACCGGCATCACGCGCGGCTCGAGCGCCGGCGCCAGGCCTTGCAGGTAGACGTTGCCCGCCAGCAGCACGTGCGACGCGCGCACCGAACCTTGCGCGGTGCGCAGCCGCGTGCCGCCACTGGTGTCGATCGCCAGCGCCGCCGACTGTTCGTAGATGCGCACGCCCAGGTCCGCCGCCGCCTTGGCGAGGCCGAGGCTGTACTTCAGCGGATGCAGGTGGCCGCCGAGCGGGTCGTGCATGCCGCTGTGAAAGCGCGGGCTGGCGACCCAGCCGGGCATGTCCTTCGGATCGATCCAGGTCGTGTGGTAGGCGTAGTCGACCGCCATCTGCTCGTGCCAGCGGCGCAATTCGCGCGCCTTGCGCGCATTCACCGCCAGGCCCAGGTAGCCGGCGCGCCAGTCGCAGTCGATGCCGAAACGTTCGCGCCGCTCGCCGATCAGGGCGATGGCTTCGAGCGTCATGTCCCACACCCGGCGCGACGCGGCGCGGCCGAGCTGCGCTTCGATGACCGACTGGTCGCAGGCCAGCCCGGCGATCGCCTGGCCGCCGTTGCGCCCCGACGCGCCCCAGCCCACCTGCTGCGCCTCGAGCACGATCACGTCGAAGCCGCGGTCGGCGAGCTCGATCGCCGCCGACAGACCGGCGAGCCCGGCGCCGACGATCGCGACGTCGCACTGCTCGTTCGATTGCAGCGGCACAAAAACCCGGTCGCGCAGCGCGGTGGCGGCGTAGTACGAGTTCCTCGTCAGCGTGCGGTCGATCTCGAGCAAGGACATGGATGAGGGTCAGGCGGCAGCGTGCAGCGCGTCGCGAAGCGTGCCGACGATCTGGTCGATCTGCGCCGGCTCGATGATCAGCGGCGGCGACAGCGCGATCGTGTCGCCGGTGGTGCGCACCAGCAGGCCACGCTGCCAGCAGTCGACGAAGACCTCGTAGGCACGTTTCGCCGGCGCGCCGGCGATCGGTGCCAGCTCGACCGCGCCGACCAGGCCGATGTTGCGGATGTCGACCACGTGCGGCGCGTCGCGCAGCGAATGCAGCGCTGCTTCCCAGGCCGGTGCGAGCTGTGCGCCGCGGACCAGCAGGCCCTCTTCGAGGTAGGTGTCGAGCGTGCCCAGGGCGGCGGCGCAGGCCAGCGGGTGTGCCGAGTAGGTGTAGCCGTGCGGGAACTCGATGGCGCTCTCGGGCCCGGTCATGAAGGCATCGTGGATGCTTTGCTTCGCGAACACCGCGCCCATGGGCACGCAGCCGTTGCTGATGCCCTTGGCGGTGGTCATCAGGTCGGGCGTGACGCCGAAGAACGTCGCCGCGAACGGGCTGCCCAGGCGCCCGAAGCCGGTGATGACCTCGTCGAAGATCAGCACGATGCCGTGTCGGTCGCAGATCTCGCGCAGGCGCTTCAGGTAACCCTGCGGCGGAACGAGCACGCCGGTCGAGCCGGCGACCGGCTCGACGATCACCGCCGCGATGGTCGATGCGTCGTGCAGCGCGACCAGGCGCTCGAGCTCGTCGGCGAGTTCCGCGCCGTGCGCCGGCACGCCGCGCGAAAAGGCGTTGCGCGCCGGGTCGTGCGTGTGCCGAATGTGGTCGACGCCGGCCACCATCGTGCCGAAGTGCTTGCGGTTGCCGACCATGCCGCCGACCGAGATGCCGCCGAAGTTCACGCCGTGGTAGCCGCGCTCGCGGCCGATCAGACGCGTGCGGGTGCCTTCGCCGCGCATGCGGTGGTAGGCGAGCGCCATCTTCAGCGCCGTGTCGACCGACTCGGAGCCGGAGTTGGTGAAGAAGATGCGGTTCAACCCCGGCGGGGCGATCTGCGCGAGGCGCTCGGCGAGTTCGAAGGCCTTCGGGTGACCGACCTGGAAGGGCGGCGCGAAGTCCATCTCGGCCGCTTGTTCGGTGATCGCCTGGACGATGCGCGGGCGTGCATGGCCGGCGTTCACGCACCACAGCCCGGCGACGGCGTCGAGCACCTGGCGGCCATCGACGGTCCAGTAGTGCATGCCAGAGGCCTTGGCGAGCAGCCGCGGCGCCTTCTTGAACTGCCGGTTCGCGGTGAACGGCATCCAGTGGGCGTCCATGTTCAGCGTGCCGGCGCCGGCAGCTTCGAGCGAATCCAGCGTCGCGGGGTCGAGGTCTTTGTGCATGGCGTCGGCTCTGTAGGCGGGGCGTCACCCCTCGTTCGAGTGTGCGTTCATCCGCGATGCGAGTCTAGACAGGCGGCGGCACAATGTGCTTGCTCAATGCGCCGGTGTTCGCCCCAGTTTCTGCAATAAAATTCGACGATCGATGTGGTTACAAGCACGATATGCGAAGCCTCGCCGCTGAAGTGAAACTGGATGCGATCGACCGCGCGATCCTGGGCGAGCTGCAAGCCCATGGCCGGCTCTCGAACCTGGAGCTTGCGCAGCGTGTGCACTTGTCGCCCTCGGCCTGCCTGCGCCGCGTCAAGGCGCTCGAAGACCGCGGCGTGATCGCCCAGTACGTGGCGCTGGTGAATCTGCGCGCTGTCGGCAGGCACGGCGTGTGTTTCGCGATCCTGAACCTCGAGAGCATGAACACCGCGCAGCTCGAATCCTTCGAACAAGCCGTGCGCGACCAGCCCGAGGTGCTCGACTGCTTCTACGTCGCCGGCTCGAACGACTACCTGATCCGCTTCGTCTACCGCGACGCCGAAGACCTGGAACGCGTGCACTCCGAGGTGCTGATGCGCCTGCCGGGCGTGGCGCGTTCGAATTCGATGCTGGTGCTGCGCACCGTCAAGAAGACGACCGCGTTGCCGCTGTGACGATTCCGCACAGATAGGTCCAGACGAAGGCCGCGGCGGACTGGCTGGTCAGCTCGGCATGGTCATAGACGGGCGCCACCTCGACGATGTCCATGCCGACGAAGCGCAGGTCGGCAAGCTCTTCGATCAGGCTCAGCACCTGGCTGCTCGTCAAGCCGCCGGGTTCGGGCGTGCCGGTGCCCGGCGCGAACGCGGGGTCGAGGCAATCGATGTCCAGGCTGAGGTAGACCGGCGGCTGGCCGTGCGCGGCCTGCCGGCTGCGGATCGCTTCGATCACCGGCGCGAGCTGTGCCGGGCTTTCCAGCCCACGCAATGCGCGCGCCGTGAAGATCTGGCCGCCCTGGTCGCGCACGTAGTCGCGTGCGCCGCGTTCGCCGGCCGAGCGAATGCCGATCTGTGTGAAGCACTCGGGCTGCACCAGGCCTTCCTGGATCGCTTCGTAGACCCAGGTGCCGTGGCCGCTGGGTTCGCCGAAATGGTCCTGCCAGGTGTCGCAATGCGCGTCGAAGTGGAGCACCGCGAGCGGCCGGCCGAGCCAGGCGCGGTAGGCGCGCAGCAAGGGCAGGGTGATCGAATGGTCGCCGCCGAGCCAGCACATGTGGTGCGAGCGCACCAGGCCTGCGGCGAGCGGCTGCAAGGCCTCGCGCATCGCGGCGAGGCTGGTGTTGGGCAGCGCCAGGTCGCCGACGTCGCCGAGCTGCCCGATGGGCGAGACGTCGAAGTGCGGGTGGATCGCATCGCACAGCATGTGGCTCGCCTCGCGGATCGCGCGCGGGCCGAAACGCGCGCCGGGCCGGTTCGTGACCGCGCCGTCCCAGGCGATGCCGGCCACGGCAAAACGCGTGTCGGATCGGGCCGGTGGGGCCTTCAGGAAGTGGTTGTCCGAGAGAAACGCAAACTGGCTCATGAGTGACCGTGAGAAGCGAGTGCGGCTGCTGCAAACTCGCGGCCATGATAAGAGCGAGTGTCGATCGATGACCGCGACCGTTGCGTTCCCCGCGGTGCGCGAGCGGCTGGCGCAACTGCACCACGCCGAAGCGCAACGCTTCCTCGCGGCGCACGCGCGCTGCGCCGAACAGGCCGCACGTGCGGCGCCCCATTACCTGTTCGGCCTGCCGCTGCACTGGATGCGCGACTGGCCGATGCCGACGGCGCTGCACGTCGCGCACGCGCAGGGCAAGTGGCTGAGCTGCGCCGACGCCCATGCCGTCGTCGACTACTGCCTGGGCGACACCGGCGCGATGTTCGGCCACAGCCCGCCGCCGGTGGTGCGCGCGATCGCGGTACAGGCGGCCTCGGGCTTGACGGCGATGCTGCCGGGCACGTCCACGGCCGAGGTCGGCCGCTTGCTCGCCGAGCGTTTCGGCCTGCCGCGCTGGCAGTTGGCGCTGAGCGCGAGCGACGCGAACCGCTTCGTGCTGCGCTGGGCGCGTGCGATCACCGGCCGGACCCACGTGCTGGTGTTCGATGGCTGCTATCACGGCACGGTCGACGACACGCTCGTCGACATGGACCCGGCCACGCGCCGCACGCTCACGCGCGCGAGCCTGCTCGGCCAGGTGCACGACCTGGCGCTCGGCAGCGTCGTCGTGCCGTTCAACGACATCGACGCCGTCGAGAGCGCACTCGCCGCCGGCGACGTGGCCTGCGTGCTCACCGAACCGGCGCTGACGAACTGCGGTCTCGTGCCGCCGTTGCCGGGCTTCCTCGAAGGCGTGCAGGCGGCCTGCGCGCGCCACGGTGTGCTCTTCGTGCTCGACGAGACGCACACGATCAGCACCGGGCTCGGCGGCCATGCGCGCGTGCACGGCCTGGCGCCCGATATGCTCGTCGTCGGCAAGGCGGTGGCCGGCGGCGTGCCCTGCGCCGTCTACGGCTTCACGGAAGGTGTGGCGCAGCGCATGGAGGCCGCCAAACGCGCGGCGCCCGACGGCCACTCGGGCATCGGCACGACGCTGTCGGCGAGCCTGCTGACGATGGCCGCGCTGCACGCCAACCTCGGCGCCGTGATGACGGCCGCGACCTACACGAAGCTGCTCGCCGCGGCCGCCGACCTCGAGGCCCGGCTCGTCGAGGTGTCGGGCCGCCACGGCATGCCGTGGACCGTGACGCGCCTGGGCGCGCGCCTGGAGTTGCAGTTCTGCGCCGCAACACCCGTGAACGCGGCGCAAGCGCGCGCGGCGATGGACGAGGCGCTCCAAGCCTGCCTGCACCTGTACCTGCTGAACCGCGGCGTCCTGATCACGCCGTTCCACAACATGCTGCTCGTGTGCCCGGACACGGACGCCGACGACAACCGCCGCGTCGCCCAGGCGCTGGACGACTTCATCGAGGCGCTGCACCCATGAAGCCGGTGCTCGTGCTGCAACACCTGTCGACGGACGGGCCGGCCTACCTCGCGGCCTGGCTGCGCGGACAAGGCGTGGATTTCGATGTGCGCAACAGCGACGCGGGCCAGGACTTCCCGGCATCGATGGACGGCTTCGGCGCGCTCGCAGTGCTCGGCGGCGAGATGAGCGCGAACGACGAACTGCCTTGCTTGCGCCAGGCCGAGCGCTTGATCCTCGAAGCGATGGGCGCCGGGCTGCCGGTGGTCGGCCATTGTCTGGGCGGGCAACTCATGGCGCGGGCCCTGGGCGCGCGCATCACCACCTCGCCGGCGCCCGAGATCGGCTGGCAAACGCTGACCGTCGCCGACAGCGACGAGGCGCGCGCCTGGTTCGGCGCTGCCGAGGAGCACACGGTCTATCAGTGGCACTGCGAAACCTTCAGCCTGCCTCGCGGCAGTCGAGCCCTGGCGCACAGCGCGGCCTGCCCGAACCAGGCGTTCGCGATCGGGCCGCACCTGGCGATGCAGTTCCACGTCGAGCTCGACGCGGGCAAGCTCGCGCACTGGTCGAACTGCGAGGATCCGGCGTACCTGCGCCTGCAGGGCGACTGCGCAAGCGTGCAATCGGGCGAGCAGATGCGCGCGCAGGCGGCGCGCTCGCTCGCTGCGCAGCAGGCGTTGGCGGCGCGGGTGTACCGGCGCTGGCTGGGCGGGGCCTGCGGCCGGCTGGCTCCCACGATCGGAAATCCGGTTTCCACATCGTGAAATTCCGGAATGCTGCGCCGCCGCAATCTTTCTCATTGTGGTAGAGGCTATTGCACATTGCAGGAGTTAATCAATAACTCGTTGATTTACAAGAAGAACATTTTTGCTCTTCTATAAGACATAAGTCTTCCGTTGGCGAAGGGGTTTGGGTACGCTTCACCCCTGAGTGCCCGAACTGCACGAACCTCTTTCAACCCTCCACGGAGCTTTCGATGACGAACCCGACCCGCGAACAACAAGTGGCTGCCCTCGAGAAGGACTGGGCCGAGAACCCGCGCTGGAAAGGCATCAAGCGCGGCTACAGCGCCGCCGACGTCGTGCGCCTGCGCGGCTCGCTGCCGATCGAGCACACGCTCGCCAAACGGGGCGCCGAGAAGCTCTGGACGCTGCTGAACACCGAGCCCTTCATCAACTCGCTCGGCGCCTTGACCGGCAACCAGGCGATGCAGCAGGTCAAGGCCGGGCTGAAGGCGATCTACCTCAGCGGCTGGCAGGTCGCCGGCGACGCCAACAGCAACGGCGAGATGTACCCCGACCAGTCGCTCTACGCGGTCGACTCGGTGCCCAAGGTCGTCAAGCGCATCAACGCGACCTTCAAGCGCGCCGACGAGATCCAGTGGAGCGAAGGCAAGAACGACACCGACTTCTTCGCCCCGATCGTCGCCGACGCCGAAGCGGGCTTCGGCGGTGTGCTCAATGCCTTCGAGCTGATGAAGTCGATGATCGACGCCGGCGCGGCCGGCGTGCACTTCGAGGACCAGCTCGCGTCGGTCAAGAAATGCGGCCACATGGGCGGCAAGGTGCTGGTGCCGACGCGCGAAGCGGTGGCCAAGCTCGTCGCCGCGCGCCTCGCGGCCGACGTGATGGGCACGCCGACGATCCTGCTCGCACGCACCGACGCGGAAGCCGCCGATCTGGTGACCGCGGATGTCGACGACAACGACAAACCCTTCCTGACCGGCGAGCGCACCGTCGAAGGCTTCTTCCGCTCGAAGAACGGGCTGGAGCAGTCGATCAGCCGCGGCCTGGCTTATGCGCCCTACGCCGACCTGATCTGGTGCGAGACCGGCAAGCCCGACCTGGCGTTCGCGAAAGCCTTCGCCGACGCGATCCATGCCAAGTTCCCGGGCAAGCTGCTGGCCTACAACTGCTCGCCGTCGTTCAACTGGAAGAAGAACCTCGACGACGCGACGATCGCCAAGTTCCAGCGCGAACTCGGCGCGATGGGCTACAAGTTCCAGTTCATCACGCTGGCCGGCTTCCACAGCCTGAACTACGGCATGTTCGACCTGGCCTACGGTTATGCGCGCAACAACATGAGCGCCTTCGTCGAACTGCAAGAGAAGGAATTCGCCGCCGCCGAGCGTGGCTTCACCGCGGTGAAGCACCAGCGCGAGGTCGGCACCGGCTACTTCGACGCGGTGACGACGACCATCGAGCGCGAGGCCTCGACCGCAGCGCTGAAGGGTTCGACCGAAGACGAACAGTTCTTCGACGAGAAGCACGGCTGAAGCGCACCGCTTCACCTCGAGCCCGCAGGTCACGAGCCTGCGGGTTTTTTTTGTTTCCAGGACGCTATCGTTGCGCCGATGGACACCCGTACCCGGCTGCTGACGCCGCGCATGCAAGGCCTGCTCGATCGCATCCAGCGCGCACGTCGCCAGCCGCTGCACGCGCTGTCGCCGATCCAGGCGCGCGCGGCCTACGAGGCGGCGGCCGAGGTCCTGGACCTGCCGCGTGCCCCGCTGCACCGCGTCATCGATTTCAACCTGCCGGCGCTGGACCGCACGCCGCTGCGCGCGCGGCTGTACCGCGACAGCGACGATGCCGTGCCGCTGCTGCTGTACCTGCACGGCGGCGGCTTCGTCATCGGCTCGCTGGACACACACGACAGCCTGTGCCGCCAGCTGGCGCTGCGCAGCGGCGCCGCGGTGGTGGCGCTGGACTACCGGCTCGCGCCCGAGCATCGTTTCCCCACTGCCGTCGACGACGCCTGGGCCGGCTTGATCTGGCTGCACGCCCACGCGGCCACGCTGGGACTGGACGGCTCGCGCCCGGCGATCGGCGGCGACAGCGCCGGCGCCACGCTGGCGGCGGTGTGCGCCTTGCGCGCTCGCGACCACGGCCTGCCGCTGGCGCTGCAGTTGCTGGTCACGCCCGGCACCTCCGCCTACGGCGACACGGCGTCGCGCCGCTTGTTCGCCAACGGCTTCCTGCTCGACGCGGCCACCATCGACTGGTTCTTCGAGCACTACATCGAC
>CXWJ01006353.1_pt1 | contig 12376 bp, 7 predicted proteins | sample 590841 | NCBI WGS metagenome assembly CXWJ01 (sample SAMEA3498367, study PRJEB10139) | wastewater metagenome | biome: wastewater treatment plant; material: activated sludge | place: Austria | collected 2015-01-21 | reverse complement strand
TGTAGCCGGCGTCGGCCATCTTGGTGGAGATCGTCTCGCCCAGGCCGCCCATGCCGCCGGTGACCAGGACCACGCGTGTGTTGCTCATCTCGATATCTCCTTGGGTTGGGTGGATGCGGTTTTCAGCGTTCGATCGCCAGCGACACGCCCATGCCGCCGCCGATGCACAGCGCGGCCAGGCCGCGCCTGACGTCGCGGCGCTGCATCTCGTGCAGCAGCGTGACGAGGATGCGGCAGCCGCTGGCGCCGATCGGATGGCCGATCGCGATCGCGCCGCCATTGACGTTGACCTTCTCGGGGTCGGCTTCGAGCGCCTGGTTGACGGCGCAGGCCTGCGCGGCGAAGGCCTCGTTCAGCTCGAACAGGTCCACGTCGCCGACCTTCCAGCCGGCGCGCTCCAGCGCCTTGCGGCTGGCCGGCACCGGGCCCATGCCCATCGTCGCCGGATCGAGCCCGCTGGTGCCGAAGCTGGCGATGCGTGCCAGCGGCGTCAGGCCCAGCGCGGCGGCCGTCTTGGCGCCCATCACCACCACCGCGGCCGCGCCGTCGTTCAGGCCCGAGGCGTTGCCGGCGGTGACGCTGCCGGCCTTGTCGAACGCCGGCCTCAATCCCGCCAGCGCGTCGGCGTTGGTCTTCTTGTTGATGAACTCGTCGGCCGCGAAGACGATCGGGTCGCCCTTCTTCTGCGGCATCGTCACGCCGACGATTTCGTCCTTGAAGCGGCCCGCGTCCTGCGCCGCCGCGGCCTTCTGCTGGCTGGCCAGCGCCAGCGCGTCCTGCATCTCGCGCGTGATGCCGTGCGCCTTGGCCACGTTCTCGGCCGTGGTGCCCATGTGGTACTGGTTGTAGACGTCCCACAGGCCGTCGACGATCATCGAGTCGAGCAGCTTCCAGTCGCCCATGCGCTGGCCCTGCCGCGAGCCGAACAGCACATGCGGCGACAGGCTCATGCTCTCCTGGCCGCCGGCGACGACGATCTCGCTGTCGCCCCAGGCCACCGCCTGCGCCGCCAGCATCACGGCCTTCAGGCCCGAGCCGCAGACCGCGTTGATCGTCAGCGCCGGCGTCTCCTTCGGCACGCCGGCTTTCATCGACGCCTGGCGCGCCGGGTTCTGGCCGGCGCCCGCGGCCAGCACCTGGCCCATGATGACCTCGCCGACCTGCGCCGGGTCGAGCCTGGCGCGTGCGATGGCCTCGCGGATGACGATCGCGCCGAGTTCGGTGGCCGGGATGTTGGCGATCGAGCCGCCGAACTTGCCGACCGCGGTGCGCGCGGCGGAGACGATGACGATGTCTTGCATGGTGGGTTTCTCCTCTTGGGCTGGGGGTGGGGCGAGCTCGGGTTGCCGCCGGTCAGGGCGCCTTGGCCTTGACGTAGCGGCCGGGCGCCGCTTCGATCGGCTTGTGCTTGCGTGAACCCGCGGCCTGGGGTGCAGCGACCTGGCGGCCGGCGTGTTCGCCCAGCCAGTCCATCCAGGCGGGCCACCAGCTGCCCGGCACGTCCTCGGCGCGTTCGAGCCAGCGGTCGGCGTCGGCGGCCGGCTTGCCGACCCAGTGGTTGCGCTTGCGCTTGGCCGGCGGGTTGATGACCCCGGCGATGTGGCCGCTGGCGCCGAGCACGAAGCGCACGTCGCCGCCGAGCAGTTGCGTGCTCGCGTAGGCGGTCTGCCAGGGAACGATGTGGTCCTCGCGCGAGGCGTAGACGAAGGCGGGAACCGTGATCTGCCCCAGGTCCACCGGCACGCCGCACTGCACCGTAGCGCCCGGTTCGCGCAGCTTGTTCTCGAGATAGGTGTTGCGCAGGTACCAGCAGTACATCGGCCCCGGCAGGTTGGTGTCGTCGCCGTTCCAGAACAGCAGGTCGAAAGCCGGCGGCGCCTTGCCCTTCAGGTAGCCGTTGACGACGTAGGGCCAGATCAGGTCGTTGGCGCGCAGCGCCGCGAAGACCTGCGCCAGTTCGCGGCCCCGCAGCAGTCCGCCGCGGCCGATGCTGGCCTCGCGTGCGGCGACCGCCTGCTCGCTGACCATCAGGCCGAGCTCGCCGGTGTCGCTGAAGTCGAGCATCGTCGTCAGCAGGGTCAGGCTGGCGGCCTTGTCCTCGCCGCGTGCGGCCAGCACCGCCAGCGCGCTGGCCAGCAGCGTGCCGCCGATGCAGAAGCCCAGCGTGTTGACGCGCTCGGCGCCGCTGATCTCGAGGGCGACGTCGATGGCCTGCATCACGCCCTGTTCGAGGTAGTCGTCCCAGCCCAGCTTCCCCTGTTCCGGTCCGGCGTTGCGCCACGAGGCGAGGAACACCGTGTGGCCCTGCGCCGCTGCGTGGGCGACCAGCGAGTTTTCGCTCTGCAGGTCGAGGATGTAGTACTTGTTGATGCACGGCGGCACGATCAGCAGCGGCCGTTCGTGCACCTTGGCCGTGCTCGGCGCGTACTGGATCAGCTGGATCAGCTCGTTCTCGAACACCACGCTGCCCGGCGTGGTGGCGACGTTGCGGCCGACCTCGAAGGCGCTGTCGTCGGTCATCGACACCCGGCCGCGCGCGAAGTCCTGCGCGAACAGGCGCATGCCTTCGACCAGGCTCGCCCCGCCGCTGTCGAGCGCGGTCTGCAGCGCCTCGGGGTTGGTGGCCAGGCAATTGGCCGGGCTCAGCGCATCGACCAGCTGGCGCAGCACGAAGCCCCATTGCGCCTTGCCGCGTTCGTCCAGCGGCGCGGCGTCCAGGTTCTTGCGCACCATCTGCGCCATCGCCAGGTAGGCCCGCGACATCGCGTCGAAGCGCGGGTCCTTGCGCCAGGCTTCGCCCGCGAAGCGCCGGTCGTCCAGCGCAGCGGCTGTGGCGGAGCCGGGCAGCGCCCCGGACCAGAAGCTGCCCAGCTGTTGCTGCCAGGCCAGCATCGCCTGGGTGCCTTCGAGCCACGGCGCCATGAAGGGCAGCGCCGCAGATGGCGCAGCCTCTGTGGAGGCGGCCGGCTCGGCGCCGCCGCCGAAGATGCGCAGCATCTGCTGCTGGCCCGCCAGCAGGTCGGTCAGCCACTTCGACGGGTCGGGTGTGGGGGCAGTCATGGTCCCTCCTCAGTGCAGCTTGACGTGCGGTTCGGTGCGCCGAACGATCAGGCGCGCCAGCGTGTCGAGCGCGACCTTGGCATGGCCATGCAGGGCCAGCTCGTGCATCTTGTAGAGCGACAGGTACATCGTGCGCGCGAACAGGCCTTCGACCATCAGGCTGCCGCCGATGAGCCCGCCCATCATGTTGCCCACCGTGCTGAACTCGCCCAGCGAGACCAGCGAGCCGAAGTCGCGGTAGCGGTACGGCCGCAGCGTCTGGCCGGCCAGGCGCAGCTTGATCTGCTGGACCATGTGCGATGCCTGCTGGTGCGCCGCCTGGGCGCGCGGCGGCACCATGCCGCCCTTGCCGTGGTCGGCCTGCGGCCAGGCGCAGGCCGCGCAGTCGCCGATGGCGAACACGTCGTCGTCGCGGCTGGTCTGCAGCGTCGGCCTCACCACCAGCTGGTGGGTGCGGTTGGTCTCGAGCCCGGCGATGTCCTTCAGGAAGTCGGGCGCCTTGACGCCCGCCGCCCACACCACCAGTTCCGCCGGCAGCAGCCGGCCGTCGGCGAGCCTCACCCCGCCGGGCAGCACCTCGGCCACCTTGGCGTGGGTGTGCACCTCGACCCCCAGCTTGGCCAGCAGCGATTCGGTGGCCTGCGACAGCCGCTCCGGCAAAGCCGGCAGCACCCGCGGCGCCGCCTCGATCACGCTGACGCGGATGTCCTTGTCGGCATCGACGCGGTCCAGCCCGTAGGCGACCATCTCGCGCGTCGTGCGGTGCAGCTCGGCCGCCAGCTCGACGCCGGTGGCACCCGCGCCGATGATCGCCACCTTCAACTGCTCGGGACGCAGCGGCGTGCCCTGCGCATGGGCGCGGATGCAGGCGTTGATGACCCGGCTGCGGAAGCGCTGCGCATCGGCGGCCGTCTCGAGCTTCATCGCGTGCTCGGCCACGCCCGGCGTGCCGAAGTCGTTGCTCAGGCTGCCGACCGCCACCACCAGCGTGTCGTAGCCGAACATCCGCTGCGGCGTGACCTGCCGGCCTTCGTCGTCGATGTACGGCGCCACCAGCACCTCGCGCCGCGCGCGGTCGAGCCCGACCATCGCGCCGACGCGGTAGCGGAAGTGGTGCCAGTGCGCCTGTGCCAGGTAGCTGACCTCGTGCGCGCTCATGTCCATGCTGCCGGCGGCGATCTCGTGCAGCTTGGGTTTCCAGACATGCGTGCGGTTGCGGTCGATCAGCGTGATCTCGGCGCGCCCGCGCTTGCCGAGGGTGTCGCCCAGCCGCGTCGCCAGTTCGAGCCCGCCCGCGCCGCCGCCGACGATGACGACGCGGTGGCGGGCCGCGGGGCCGGTGCGGGTGCCGCTCATGGCGCGGCCCGCTCCAGCGCCTGACGCAGCGCGATCAGGAACGCCTCGGGCTTCTCCGCGTGCACCCAGTGCCCGGCATGCTCGATCGTGTGCGCCTCGAACCCCGGGAACAGGTTCTCGAAGGCTTCGAGGTCCGCCTCGGCCACGTAGTCCGACGCGCCGCCGCGGATCAGCGAGACCGGGCCGGTGAAGCGGCAACCGAGCAGCGCCGTGGGAAACGCACTCAGCGCCGGCACCGACAGGCCGATCGCCGCGAGGTTGAGCCGCCAGTCGAAGTGGTCGTTGCGGCTGACCAGGTTCTGCAGCAGGAAGGGTGCGGTCGCCGGGTCGGGCAGCCGCTCGGCCAGCCGCCGCTGCGCCTCGGTGCGGCTGGCCGTTGCCGCCGCGTCGATGCTGCGCATCGCTTCGACGTAGGGCGTGAAGCGGTCGGCGTAGGGCACCGGCGCGATGTCGACCACCACCAGGTTGCCGACCGCGGCCGGGCTCGTCAGCGCCAGCGCCATCGCCGTCTTGCCGCCCATGCTGTGGCCCACCACGGTCGGTCTCGACAGGCCCTGTCGCGCGATCAAGGTGCGCAGGTCCTCGGCCATCTCCAGGTAGTCCATCGAGTCGGCCCACGGCGATTGGCCGTGGTTGCGCAGATCGACACAGAGCACGCGGTGATGCGGCGCCAGGGCCCGCGCCACCGAGCGCCAGTTGGCGCTCGAGCCGAACAGCCCGTGCAGCACCACCACCGGGGGTCCGGTGCCGGTGTCCTCGAACGCCAGTTGCAGTGCCAAGGGTCGGGGCCGCGTGGGTGACGGTGTTCACTTCTTCTTCTGCGGCGGCAGGTCGGTGCAATGCCCTTCGAAGACCTCGGCGGCCATGCCGATCGACTCACCCAGCGTCGGGTGCGGGTGGATCGTCTTGCCGATGTCGGTGGGCTCGCAGCCCATCTCGACCGCGAGACACACTTCGCTGATCAGATCGCCGGCATGGGTGCCGACGATGCCGCCACCGATGACGCGGTGCGTCGCCTCGTCGAAGATCAGCTTCGTGAAACCCTCGTCGCGGCCGTTGGCGATGGCGCGGCCCGATGCGGCCCAGGGGAAGACCGCCTTGCCGTACCTGATGCCTTCGGCCTTGCACTCGTCCTCGGTCTTGCCCGCCCAGGCGACCTCGGGGTCGGTGTAGGCGACGCTCGGAATCTGGCGCGCGTCGAAGAAGCTCGCCTCGCCGTGCGCGGCTTCGGCCGCGACATGCGCCTCGTGCACCGCCTTGTGCGCCAGCATCGGCTGGCCGACGATGTCGCCGATGGCGAAGATGTGCGGCACGTTGCTGCGCATCTGCTTGTCGACGCTGATGAAGCCGCGGTCGGTGACGGCCACGCCGGCCTTCTCGGCACCGATCTTCTTGCCGTTCGGGCTGCGGCCGACGGCGACGAGCACGAGGTCGTAGACCTGCGGCTCGTTGGGTGCCTTCTCGCCTTCGAAGCTCACCTCGATGCCGGCCGGCGTCGCCTTCGCGCCCACCGTCTTGGTCTTCAGCATCACGTTGTCGAAGCGACCGGCGTTGAACTTCTCCCACACCTTCACGAGGTCGCGGTCGGCGCCCTGCATCAGTCCGTCGAGCATCTCGACCACGTCGATGCGCGTGCCCAGCGTCGAGTAGACGGTGGCCATCTCCAGGCCGATGATTCCGCCGCCGACGACCAGCATGCGCTTCGGGAGGCTTCTCAACAGCAGCGCGCCCGTGGAGTCGACGACCCGATCGTCCTCGGGCATGAAGGGCAGCTTCACCGCCTGGCTGCCGGCGGCGATGATCGCCTTGGCGAACCTGATCACCTTCTTGCTGCCGTCGGCCGGGACCACTTCGAGGTGCTGCGGGTCGAGGAAACTCCCCACGCCGGTGACGACCTCGACCTTGCGCGCCTTGGCCATGCCGGCCAGGCCGCCGGTGAGCTTGCGGATCACGCCGTCCTTGTAGCTGCGCAGCACATCGACATCGACCTCGGGCGCGGCGAACTTGACGCCGTGGTGAACCAGCGCCTTGGCCTCGTCCATCACCGCCGCGGTGTGCAGCAAGGCCTTGCTCGGGATGCAGCCCACGTTCAGGCAGACGCCGCCGAGCGTGGCGTAGCGCTCGACGAGCACCGTCTTCATCCCCAGGTCGGCACTGCGGAAGGCGGCCGAGTAGCCGCCCGGGCCGGCGCCGAGCACGAGCATCTCGCACTCGATGTCGGCCTTGCCGCCGTAGGTGGCGGCGTTCGGAATCGGCGCTGTCGGTGCTGCCGCGGCGGAGGCCGCCTTGGCAGGCGCTGCGGCAGGCGCTGCGGCAGGGGCTGCAGGCGGCGCGGGCGCGGCTGCGGCACCGCTGCCTTCGACGACCAGGATCACCGAACCTTCGCTGACCTTGTCGTTGACCTTGACCTTGATCTCCTTCACCACGCCGGCATGCGTGGACGGGATTTCCATCGACGCCTTGTCCGACTCGACCATGATCAGCCCGGTGTCCACGGCGATGACCTCGCCGGGCTTGACCATCAGCTCGATCACCGCCACATCCTTGAAGTCGCCGATGTCGGGGACCTTGACTTCCACGAGTTGTGCCATGACTGCGGCCCCTCAGAACATGATGCGCCGCATGTCGGCGAGCAGGTAGGCGAAGTGCACGTTGAAGCGCGCGGCGGCGGCACCGTCGATGACGCGGTGGTCCCACGACAGCGACAGCGGCAGCGTCAGGCGCCAGGCCGAGGTCTTGCCATCGTTCGAGTGCTGCTTCCAGTAGCTCTTGCACACGCCCATGATCGAAACCTCGGGCGCGTTGATGATCGGCGTGAAGTAGATGCCGCCGATGCCGCCGAGCGAGCTGATCGTGAAGGTGCCGCCCGACATCTGGTCGGGCTTCAACTTGCCGTCGCGGGCCAGCTTGGCAAGCTCGCCCATCTCCTTGGCGATCTCGGGAATCGTCTTCTTGTCCACGTCGCGGATCACAGGGACGACCAGGCCGTTGGGCGTGTCGGCAGCGAAGCCGATGTGCCAGTAATTCTTCAGCACCAGCGCGTCGCCGTCCAGCGATGCGTTGAACTCGGGGAACTTCTTCAGCGTCGCCACCGCCGCCTTCATCATGAACGGCAGCATGCTGACCTTGACGCCCGACTTCTCGATCTCCTTGTTCATCTGCACGCGGAAGGCTTCGAGCTCGGTGATGTCGGCCTCGTCGTGCGTCGTGACATGCGGGATGACGACCCAGTTGCGGTGCAGGTTCGCCGCCGAGATCTTCTTGATGCGCGACAGGTCCTTGCGCTCGATGGGGCCGAACTTCGCGAAATCGACCTTCGGCCACGGCAGCAGGTCGATGCCGCCGACGCCACCGCCTGCGGGTGCCGACGCGCCCTTTGGGGCCGGCGCTGCCGCCGCGCCACCGCCCTTGGCGAAGGCCTGCACGTCCTCGCGCAGGATGCGGCCGTGGTTGCCGCTGCCCTTGACGCGGCCGAGGTCCACGCCCATCTCGCGCGCCAGCTTGCGCACCGCCGGGCCGGCGTAGGCCAGCGCGAAGGCGGTTTCGTCGATGGCGCCNNGCCGCGGCGGCAGCAGGCGGCGAGGCCGCGGCCGGCGCACTGCCGGTGGACAAGGCCAGGATGACGCTGCCTTCGCTGACCTTGTCGCCGAGCTGGACGCGGATCTCCTGCACCACGCCGCCGAGCGGGGCCGGCACGTCCATCGTCGCCTTGTCGGATTCGAGCGAGACCAGCGGGTCTTCGGCCTTCACCGTGTCGCCGACCTTGACGTGGATCTCGATCACCGGCACGTCCTTGAAGTCGCCGATGTCAGGCACGCGCACCTCGGCCTTGCCGGCCGGCGCACTGACGGGCGCCGGCGGCGCGCTGACGCTGGGCTTGGAGGCTTCGGCCGGGGCCGCACCGGCGGCGTCGAACTGCATGATCACGCTGCCTTCGCTGACCTTGTCGCCGACCTTGACCGCGATGGCCTTGACGACGCCGCCCAGCGGCGCCGGCACGTCCATCGTCGCCTTGTCGGACTCCAGCGAGACCAGCGGGTCCTCGGCCTTGACCGTGTCGCCCACCTTGACGAACACCTCGATCACCGGCACGTCCTTGAAGTCGCCGATNNTCGGGTACGCGGATGTCGATGCTCATGTTGCTGCGCCCCTTCCGTTCAGACGGTCCACGGCGCGGCGCGCTCGGTGTCCAGGCCGTACTTCGCGATGGCTTCGGCCACCACGGCGGGTTTCAACGTGCCTTCGTCGGCCAGCGCCTTGAGCGCGGCGACGGTCACGTAGAAGCGATCGACCTCGAAGAAGCGGCGCAGCTTGACGCGGTAGTCGCTGCGGCCGAAGCCGTCGGTGCCGAGCACCACGTAGCGGCGGCCGGCGGCCTGCACGTACTCGCGCACCTGGTCGGCGTAGTTGCGCATGTAGTCGGTCGAGGCGATGACCGGCCCTTCGTGGCCTTCCAGGCAGGCCTCGACCCAGCTCTTGCGCCGCGGCTCGGTGGGGTGCAGCAGGTTCCAGCGTTCGGCGGCCATGCCATCGCGGCGCAGCTCGTTGTAGCTGGTCGCACTCCAGAGGTCGGCGCTGACGCCCCAGTCGTCCTTCAGCAGTTCGGCCGCCGCGATCACCTCGCGAAGGATCGTGCCGCTGCCCATCAGCTGGACCCGCAGCCCCTTCTTCGCCTTGCCGCCGGCCTTGAGCTTGTAAAGGCCCTTCAGGATGCCCTGCTCGGCGCCTTCGCCCGCCTCGGCCAGGCCGGGGTGCGGGTAGTTCTCGTTCATCAGCGTGACGTAGTAGTACACGTCCTCCTGCTGCTCGTACATGCGGCGCATGCCGTCGCGGACGATCGTCACCACCTCGTACGCGAAGGTCGGGTCGTAGGAGATGCAGTTGGGGATGGTGCCGGCGATGATGTGGCTGTGGCCGTCCTCGTGCTGCAGACCCTCGCCGTTGAGCGTGGTGCGGCCGGCGGTGCCGCCGAGCAGGAAGCCGCGGGCGCGGATGTCGCCGGCCAGCCAGGCCAGGTCGCCCACGCGCTGCAGGCCGAACATCGAGTAGTAGATGTAGAACGGGATCATCGGCACGTTGTTCGTGCTGTACGAGGTGGCTGCGACGATCCAGCTGGACATCGCGCCGCCCTCGTTGATGCCCTCCTGCAGCACCTGGCCGTCCTTCGACTCGCGGTAGTACATCAGCTGGTCGGCGTCCTGCGGCTTGTAGAGCTGGCCGACCGACGAGTAGATGCCGAGCTGGCGGAACATGCCTTCCATGCCGAAGGTGCGCGACTCGTCGGGAACGATCGGCACGACGTGCTTGCCGATGGCCTTGTCGCGCACCAGCGTGCCGAGCATCTGCACGAAGGCCATCGTGGTGCTGATCTCGCGCTCGCCGGTGTTCTCGAGCAGGCGCTGGAAGGCCGACAGCGGCGGGATCGCGAGCGACGCCGAGGTGCGGCGCCGCTGCGGCAGGTAGCCGCCAAGCGCGGCGCGGCGCTCGCGCAGGTACTTCATCTCCGGGCTGTCCTCGGGCAGCTTGATGAAGGGCACCTTCGCGAGGTCGTCGTCCGACACCGGAATCTGGAAACGGTCGCGGAAGCCGCGCAGCGCATCGGCCGTCATCTTCTTGGCCTGGTGCGAAATCATCTGGCCCTCGCCCGACTCGCCCATGCCGTAGCCCTTGACCGTCTTGGGAAGGATCAGCGTCGGCTGGCCGGTGTGCTTCACTGCCGCGGCGTAGGCGGCATAGACCTTCTGCGGGTCGTGGCCGCCGCGGGTGAGCTTCCAGATCTCGTCGTCGCTCATGTCGGCGACGAGCGCCCTGGTCTCCTCGTAGCGGCCGAAGAAGTGCTCGCGCACGTAGGCGCCGCTCTTGCTCTTGAAGTCCTGGTACTCGCCGTCGACGCATTCCTCCATCAGCTGCAGCAGCTTGCCGCTCTTGTCCTTGGCGAACAGCGCATCCCAGCCGCCGCCCCACAGCACCTTGATGACGTTCCAGCCGGCGCCGCGGAACACGCTCTCGAGTTCCTGCACGATCTTGCCGTTGCCGCGCACCGGGCCGTCCAGGCGCTGCAGGTTGCAGTTGATGACGAACACCAGGTTGTCCAGGCCCTCGCGGCCGGCCAGCGAGATCGCGCCCAGCGACTCGGGCTCGTCCATCTCGCCGTCGCCCATGAAGGCCCAGACCTTGCGCTGCGAGGTCTCGGCCAGGCCGCGGCCTTGCAGGTACTTGAGGAAGCGCGCCTGGTAGATCGCCATCAGCGGGCCCAGTCCCATCGAGACGGTGGGGAACTGCCAGAAGTCCGGCATCAGCCACGGGTGCGGGTAGCTCGACAGGCCCTTGCCGGCGGTCTCCTGCCGGTAGCCGAGCAGTTGGTCTTCGGTCAGCCGTCCTTCGAGGAAGGCGCGGGCGTAGATGCCGGGCGAGCTGTGCCCCTGGATGAAGAGCAGGTCGCCGCCGTGTGTGTCGGTCGGCGCGTGCCAGAAGTGGCCGAAGCCGATGTCGTACAGCGTGGCCGCCGACTGGAAGCTCGCGATGTGGCCGCCGAGCTCGGAGCTTTCCTTGTTCGCGCGCAGGATGATCGCGAGGGCGTTCCAGCGAATGATCGAGCGCAGACGGTGCTCGATCTCGCGGTCGCCGGTGGACCTGGCCTCCTGCTCCGGCGGGATCGTGTTCTTGTACGCGGTCGTCAGCGAGCGCGGGATGTACAGGCCGTCGCGGCGCGCCTCGTCGACCAGGCGGTTGACGATGTGGTTGGCCCGGTCGGGACCGCGGTGCTGAACCACCGCTCCCAGGGCGTCGAGCCAATCGCGGGTCTCGGCGGTGTCGTCGTCGTGCATCGTCATGGGGTCTCCTGAGGCGCAGCCGCTTGGTCTATTTGGACTATTTGGTCTTACCAGCCTGACCACATGATAGGGCGATCGATCTGCGACTCCATTCGGGTTGCCCCTGATACGAGGCAGCGGCCGGCTGCGGCCGCGGCGGCTACAGCAGCCGGAACGCCAGCATCGCCGTCAGCGTCGGCGGCAACGCGGCGGCGAGCAGGCCCAGCGGATGGATGGCCTCGTCCTCGAACTGGCCGCGCAGGATGGCGAAGCCGGCCGGGTTCGGGGCGTTGGCGATCACCGTCAGCCCGCCGCCCGTGACGGCGCCGGCGACGAGCGCGCGTTTGAACTCTTCGGACAGGCCCTCGACCTGCGAGCCCAGGTAGGTCAGCGCCGCGTTGTCGGTGATCGCGGTCAGCACGGTGGCGCCGAAATACACGGTGTCGGCCGACATGCCGCGCAGCATCGGTTCGATCCACCACTGCTGCTGCCCGCCGAGCACGACGAGCCCCGCCAGGAAGAAGGCCACCAGCAGGCCTTCGCGCAGGATCAGCCGGTCCTGGAACTGCGGATAGGCGGTGGCGAAACCCATGAAGAACAGGAACAGCCCCATGAACACCGGCGGATGGTGGGCACCGGCGACGATGCCGACCAGGAAGCCCAGGTGGATCAGCACGACGCCGCCGGGCAGCTGCGCCTTGCCNNCCGCCAGCGCGTTGGCCACGACCGCCAGCGCGGCCTTCCAGCCGAAGTGGGTCACCATGTACCAGAGGTCCCAGTCCCACTTGGCGGCCACCATCAGCACCGGCGGCGCGGCAAAGGGCGTGAGCGTGCCGCCGATCGAGACGTTGACGAAGAGCACGCCGAGCGTCGCGTACTTGAGCTTGTTCGAGACTGGCGCCGCGAACACGCGCTCGCGCAGCATCAACGCGCCCAGCGTCATCGCGGCCGGTTCGGTGATGAACGAGCCGAGCAGCGGCACCAGCGCCAGCGTGACGAAGTAAAAGCCCATGCCGCCGGTCAGCGGCACGAAGGCGCTGACCGCCTCGACCAGGCGGCGCGCCGCATGCAGCACCGCGCGGCTGCCGGCCACCACCATGATCGCAAACACGAACATCGGCTCGGTGAAGTTGCGCGAGTCCAGGTAC
>CXWJ01024194.1_pt1 | contig 12380 bp, 13 predicted proteins | sample 590841 | NCBI WGS metagenome assembly CXWJ01 (sample SAMEA3498367, study PRJEB10139) | wastewater metagenome | biome: wastewater treatment plant; material: activated sludge | place: Austria | collected 2015-01-21 | reverse complement strand
GACAATACCTCCGCGTGCTAATTCTCATCATTATAATCCCCTGGCGTAAGCAGGCAAACCGCGTGCGCTTCAGTTGTTGGCCCGCGCGGGGTAGGTTACAATTTCCGCCGGTCGGGCGCCCGGGCGCGCAGGAAGAGGAATGGAAGAACTATACCAATTGAGCAATGCGCTGGCGGCCTGGCTACAGACGGCCTACCCGCAATTTCTGGGTCTGATGACCGCCGTGTCGGCGCTAGGCTCAGAGGAAGCCTATCTGGTTATTCTGCCGGCCGTCTACTGGAGCATCGACAAGCGCCTGGGCCGCCAACTGGGCTATCTCTTCCTCTTCTCCACATTGACCAACAACGTCGCCAAGGGCCTCATCCGCCAGCCGCGGCCGTTCTGGATCGATCCCGATTTGCAACTGGCCGAGGTCGAGGGGTTCGGCATTCCCAGCGGCCACGTGCAGAACGCCACGGTTCTAATGCTGCTGATAGCGGCGCGGCTGCGGCAGGTCTGGTTGTGGCTGGCGGTGGTCGTCTACATCCTGCTCATGGGTCTGAGTCGCTTCTATCTGGGCCTTCATTTCCTCCAGGATATCGTTGGCGGCTTCTTCCTGGGTCTGCTGGTGCTGAGCGTGTTTGTGGGCTGGCAGCGGGCGTTTGGGGCGCGCTTCGCCAAGCGCATCCTGGGCCGGCGGCTGCTGTTGCTGGTCCTGGTTCCCATCATACTGGGAGCGATCTACGTGGCCGGATTGCTGATCCTCGGCCCGCCCAACAGTGATGTCGCCTGGGCCGCGTTTCTGCCCGCCGCTGTGCTGGATGCCCATGAGAGCGTCACCGCGACCGTGGCCGGATTATTGGCCTTCGGTATCGGCATGTTGCTGGAGAGTAGCCGGATTCATTTTCGCACCGATGGGCCGGTGTGGCAGCGCGTTGCCCGCTACGTGGTGGGTATCCTCGTGGCGCTGGGCATCTGGGGCGGGCTGCGGGCCATCTTCCCGGCTGAGCCGTTGTGGCTGGGCCTGCCGTTGCGCTTTTTGCGCTATTTCCTGCTGCTGCTGTGGGTCACTTACTTTGGGCCGTGGGTGTTCGTGCGCCTGCGGCTGGCCCAGGCTGACCCGGACTCCGAGGTGCGCATCACCCTTTAGGGCCAGGGAGCCGAAATCGCCCATCCCGCTGCATCGTCAAGCGCAAGCCGTCAGCCAGGTCGACCGAAGGCGCGAACCCCAGTAACGCCCGCGCCCGGCCGATGTCGGCCACCAGCCGCGGCGCGCCGCCCGACTTCTGAGGGTTGGTGATGACGTTGACGCGCCGGCCGGTCACGCGCTCGATGGCAGCAATTAGGTCGGCCACGCTGGTCTCGACGCCGCGGCCGACGTTGATCACCGCCCGGTTGACCCCTGCCGCCTCGGCCGCCGCCCGCAATGCCGCAACGACGTCATCGACGAATACGAAATCGCGCGTCTGTCCCCCGTCGCCAAAGACGATGAGCGAGCCGCCGGTCAGCGCGCCCTGCAGGAAGCGGGGCACAACCGGCGCATGGGAGACGGGCAGGCTCTGCCCCGGCCCATAGGCATTGAAAATGCGCAGGGCCACCGTCTCCAGCCCCCATAGCTCGCCGATGGTGTGGATGTATTGCTCGGCCGACCATTTGCTGACGGCATAGGGCGTATCGGGTTGCGGGGGATCTTCCTCGCGCACCGGCTGGCGCGGTTGCCGGCCATAGACAGCCCCGGACGAGGTGAAGATGACCCGGCCGACGCCGGTATCGCGCATGGCCTCCATCAGGCTCACCGTGCCGCCGACGTTGACCCGCTCATATTCGCGCGGATAGAGGATCGATTGCGGCACGGAGACGCGCGCCGCCAGATGGTAGACGCAATCCACATCTTGCAGCAGCGACCAGAGCAGAGGCACGTTGTCCACGTCGCCGTGGGTAAATAGCACCCGCGCGTCCAACTGAGCGGCGTCGCCGTTGCTCAGGTCATCGAGCGCGTGAACGCTGTGCCCCTCGGCCACCAGCCGGTTAGCCAGCGCCGCGCCCAGGAATCCGGCCCCGCCGGTGACAAGAAAACGCATTGGTGTTAGGACGACCACGGACGGCAGACGACAGACCGCGGACAGATATTCTTGCGGCGGTCAGCCGTTGGCGGTCAATTCAAACGGCTCCGGGTGGGCGGCGAAGATGCGGTCGAGGATGGCCGTCTCGCGCCGGTCAACCGTCATCAGGAATTCATCCGCGCCTTTCATGTGCTTAAACGCGGCAAACCCGTGTTCCAGATAGCGTTGCAGTTCGCCCCAGCCGGCCAGCACCGCCGGCGCATGGGCCAGCCGCAGAGCGATGGCGACAAACGGGATGTGGATCAGGCGGTCGATGCCGCGGCCGATGTCGCCGATTAGCTTGATCTGCCGCAGCCGGTCATCGTAATTGTCACAGATACGATAGCCCGCGGCGTACTGCTGGGGAGTGATGCTATCGGTGACACCCAGTTCATCGACCAGCGCCCGCGCCAGACGCTCATCCAGTTCGTTGGTCAGATTGGAGAGGGCGACCACGTCGGCCAGGATGGCTACGGCCCGCTCCGGCAGGACGCGCCGGACGCCCTCGTAGAAGCGCTGCATGTCGGCGTCGCGCTGGCTGAAATCGCGCGGCGCGTAGACGTCGGTCAGAAAGAATTCGGCCGCCGCCCGATAGCGCGGATGGGCCAGCAGGTCGGCGTGGGTCGTCGCCAGCCGCCGCGATTGGAAGGCGCGCAGCAGGGCGATCTCCGCCGGCAACTCCCGGCCTTCAACCTGTACGTGATGGCCGGGGCGCGCCTTGGCCAGGTGGGTCAATAAGTGGGCGGCGTCGGAAGAGGTGGGGATGTCGCTCATCGTTTCGTGTCCCAGCGCCGGGATTACCCTGATTGGGGGCCGGCGCAATCGATGACACTTGATTGTAGCAGAGTTCGGCTCTTTGTGCCTACCGCGCGGGCGATAGCTCCCCGCCCACGCGAAACGTCCTTGACAAATAACTTTATTTCGATATACTTCTATATAGATTTGTGTCTAATTAGAGAGGTGTCGAAATGACCACGGTAAGAAAAGAGTCCCTGAGCGAGGAGCAATTCGACCAATTGTTGCGCTTCTTCCAGGTCTTCAGCAATGAGAGCCGCCTGAAACTCATCGGCCACCTGGCCGGCGGCGAGAAGAGCGTCGGCGAGCTGGCCGATGTGTTGAACCTGAAAGAGCCGACGGTGTCGCACCACCTGGCCGAGTTGAAGGGCATCGGCCTGGTGAGCGCCCGCGCCGAGGGAACGATGCGCATCTACCGGCTGGAGACGAAGGCGCTGGAGGCGATCAGCAAGGACATCTTCGCCCGGCCCAACCTGGCGGCGTTGGTGAAGCCCAGCGAACTGACCGAGGAGGAGCGCATCCTGCGCACCTGGGTCAAGGACGGCCGCATCGTCGACATCCCGGCCCAGGAGAAGAAGAAGCAATTCCTCATCCGCTGGGTGGCGCGGCAGATCGACCCGGCGCGACGTTGGACCGAGCGGGAGTTCAGCGAATGGCTCAGCCAGTTCAACGAGGATTACGCCTTTCTGCGGCGCTATCTGGTGGACAACCACTACATGGCCCGCGAGAACGGCATCTATTGGCGCACGCCGGAGAGCGACCCGGTTCTCTAAGTATCACTTGTATCGCTGACGGATGAGGGTAGTTCATTCCGCCCTCATCCGTCACCGGCCCTCTTGTGGTATACTATCCTTCATCACTTGGTTCGCTGACGAGGAAGAGTGAAATGGTTGAAGCGTTAGCACCCCCAAACGTTGCCGCACTCAATAGTCCACTGGTCGTCAAGTTTCGGCCGCTGTACGCCATGACGGCCGATGAGTTCTATGAGTTCTGCGGGCTGAATCCCGAATTGCGTGTTGAATTAACTGCGCAAGGAGAAGTTGTGTTCATGTCACCATCAGGGGGAGCTACTGGCGCTCGGAACGCGCAACTACAGGGAATGCTGGCCCAATGGGCCAGACACGACACGAACGGGATCGTGTTTGATTCCTCAGCCGGATTCATTCTCCCCAATAAAGCGGTGCGTGCCCCGGATGCTGCTTGGGTACGCCGGGATAGAGTGGCGTCATTAAGCGCCAAGCAAAAAGAACGCTTTCTTCCTCTATGCCCTGATTTCGTCGTTGAGGTCGCCTCGCCTAGCGATCGCCAGAACGACCTGCAAGCCAAGATGGATGAATACATCGCCAACGGCGCGCAACTCGGCTGGCTCATCCTGCCGGAAACGCGCCAGGTCATGGTGTATCGGCCCGGCCAGGATATGCAACTCCACAGCGACGTTGACGCTATCGCCGGCGACCCGGAACTGCCCGGTTTCACCCTCGATCTGACCGTCATCTGGCAGCCGCTGGGCTGAACCCTCGAACCGGCGGCGAGGCTGCGCCAGGTCTGCGACGCCGGCCGCGGCCGTCTAACCACAGCGCAACACCCCAGCAAGGAATAATTGATCATGCACGATGTCCTGATTCGTAACGGCACGATTGTCGACGGCAGCGGCGGCGCGCCTTACGTGGCCGACCTGACCATAGATGGTGACACGATAACGGCTATCGGTAAGGTGGACGGCCGCGCCCGGTTGGTCATCGACGCCGCGGGGTTGGCCGTTTCGCCCGGCTTCATCAATATGATGTGTTGGGCCAACGAATCGCTCATCCACGACGGCCGCTCCCAATCCGACATTCGCCAGGGCGTGACGCTGGAGATCATGGGCGAGGGCTTCTCGATGGGGCCGCTCAACGACGACCTGAAAGACTATATGCGCGAGCGGCAGGGCGACATCCGCTACGACATCGAATGGACGACGCTGCGCCAATACCTGGAATTTCTTGCCCGGCGCGGCGTGTCGCCCAACGTGGCCTCGTTCGTCGGCGCGGGCGGCGTACGGGCCAACGTGTTGGGCTTTGCCGACCGGCGGCCGGCGGCCGAAGAGCTGGCGCGGATGCAGGCACTGGTGCGCCAGGCGATGGCCGAGGGCGCGGTGGGGCTGTCGGCGGCGCTCATCTATGCCCCCGACAGCTACGCCGACACGGCCGAACTGATCGCCCTGACCCGCGCCGCGGCCGAGTTCGACGGCCTGTTCGCCGTCCATCTGCGCAGCGAGGGGGAGACGTTCCTCGAAGCGCTGGAGGAATTCCTGACCATCGTCCAGGAGTCAGGCATTCGCGGCGAAATCTACCACCTGAAGGCCTCGGGCCAACGCAACTGGCCCAAGCTGGAGCGGGTCATCGCCCGCGTCGAGGCGGCTCGCGCCGCCGGCCTGCCCATCACCGCCGATATGTATACCTACCACGCCTCGGCCACCGGGCTGGATGCCATGATGCCCGGCTGGGTGCAGGAGGGCGGCCACAAGGCGTGGGTCGAACGGCTGCGCGATCCGGCTGTACGCGAAAGGTTGAAACGGGAGATCGCCCTGCCCAGCGCCGATTGGGAGAACTCCTACCACGAGGCGGGCGACGCCGCCAAAGTCCTGTGCGTCAGCTTCAGGAACGATGCCCTCAAGCCCCTGACCGGCAAATCGCTGGCCGAGATCGCCGCCCTGCGTGGGGCCGACCCGGTGGAGACGGCGCTGGATCTGGTCATCGATGACGATAGCCGCGTCGGCTGCGTCTACTTCACCATGAGCGAGGACAACGTGCGGCGGGAAATCGGCTTGCCGTGGGTCAGCTTCTGCTCCGATTCCGCCTCGGTTGCGCCGGAGGGCCTCTTCCTGCGCTCGAACCCTCACCCGCGGGCCTATGGCAGCTTCGCCCGGCTCCTGGGCAAGTACGTGCGCGACGAAGGGTTGATCCCGTTGGCCGAGGCGGTGCGGCGGCTGTCGGCGCTGCCGGCCGATAACCTGAAGCTCGACCGGCGCGGCCGATTGCGGCCCGGCCACTACGCCGATGTGGTCATCTTCGACCCGGCGACCATTCAAGATCACGCCACCTTCGACCGGCCGCACCAGTACGCCACGGGTGTGCGCGACGTGCTGGTCAACGGCGTGGCCGTGCTGCGCGACGGCGAGCATACCGGGGCGACGCCGGGGCGGGTGGTCGATGGGCCAGGTAGAAAGAGGACGGCCGATAATCGAGGCTAGAAGAAACCGCTCACGCCCTGATACAGGAACAACACGCCGAATACCAACGACACAACCATCACGATCTGGCGGTTGTATTTTTCCAGCCACAGGCTAAATGAATTCAGCAGCCTGGTCGCCCGACCGGGCAAGAGCAGCCGCAGCAGGATGGCGAGAATTAGAATCGACTGGGCCAGCAGGACGTAGAGCAGAAAGGCGGTGGTCGTGGCCGGTTGGCCTAATTGCGCCTCGTCGATGACGCTCAGCGCCCCCAGCGTGAAGACCCACAACTTGATGGCGATGAGGATCATCCCCGCGCCGAAGAGGAAGGCGCGCAAGGGGGTGATGCCGTCGAGCATCTTCATCCACTTCGGCGGCGGCGCGTCGGGGTCGGGTTCCTTGGCCCACTGTTTGTAGGCCGTGATCAGCAGAAAGAGGCCCAGCAGCAACAGCACCGTCGATTTGATCCAGGATACCTGCGGAATATCGGCCGGATCGCCGCTGCCGCCGGTGAGGATAAATTGGAACAACCAGCCCTGGGCCAGCCGGGCCAGCGTCATACCCAAAACGAAGGCGATGGCCTTGAGCGGCCCACGCTTTTCGCCCGTCAGCAGTAAGACGACAATGATGATCTGTAGCGGCACGACGGCGCTGCCGATGATGAACGGCAGCAGGGGAACGATGATAGCATCCATGTCGCCTTCCTTGAGGAGATCGATGAAAGGAATTTCAGGGCAATGCTGTTTCGATAGCTCCTTCGGGCGGCATTATAGCATATAGGGGGCTGAAAACAGACTAGAAGACCTGACAGGTCGGCGAACGGGGGTTCGCTCGCGGCCTGTCAGGTCCCTTTCAGGCGGTCGGCAAATGATCTACGTAATAGTCAATCGCCCGGCGCATGAAGTCCGGTAGATCGGGATGGATGGTCTGGAAGAAGGCGGCGAACTGCGGGTTGGCGGCGTAGCCCTGGCCCAGGCCGCGCAGGATTTCCGGCGTCGGCTCGTAGAAGGAGCGCATGTGCTGGTGCCAGCGGGTGATGACGGTTTGCACCGCGGCATCGCCCGGCTCGCGGCCGAGCAGCGCCGCCAACTCAAGATAGACCGCGCCGCCCTCGGCCGTGATACGCGCCTTGTCCTCGGCCGAGTAATTCTTCCAGCGCCGGCTCGATTCGCTGACGATCTGGGGGTCGTACATGTCGGCCGCCTCCTGCTCATAACGGGCCTGGGTAGCCTCGTCGAATCCTTCAAATAAATCCTTGGTGTTCATCTCAAGCTTTCCTTCCAGGTGTAGAATGGTCTTATCGACGGTTTGAATGAGTTGGGACAGGCGGCCGACGCGCGACTGTAGGGCCGCGCGATGGCCGCGCAGCGCTGCCGCCACGTCGAAATCGGGCCGTTGCAGCAATTCGCGGATGTCATCCAGGCTGAGCGCCAACTCACGATAGAACAAGATCTGTTGCAGCCGGAGCGCGGCGGCCTCATCGTAGGCGCGGTAGCCATTCGCGCCCACCGACGATGGCGGCAACAGCCCGATCTCGTCATAGTAGTGCAACGTGCGCGGCGTCACGCCGGCCAGCTTTGCCAGTTGCCTCACGGTGTAGCCCATCAGTTATGCCCCATTGGCAATGATAATAAACTATGACGTAACGTGAATGTCAAGTGGCAGATTTTACTATCCCTACGGATTGCGATAGAGTTGGAAAATTGGAGAATCATTAATGACGGCAACCATCCCCCAGGAACGCTTCACCTTCACCCTCTTCGGCCTGCTGTCCGAGACGTTCGAGAGCGTCTATGGCATCTATCTGGATCGCGGTACGTCGCTCTTCGAGACGCTGGACGGCATCAGCGCCGGGCAGGCGTCGCGAGCCGGCAGCGGCCGTTGCGCCACGCTGGCGGCGCAGGTCAACCATGTGCGCTTCTATCTGGATATATTGGAAGGCTACATGCTGGAAGCGCCACAGAAGGATGTGGATTGGCAATCGAGCTGGCAGGTCGGCGCGGTATCGGCCGAGGAGTGGGAATCGCTCAAGATGAGCCTGCGCGAGAGCTACGCCCGCGTGCGCCGGACGATGGAAGACTTCGACTCATGGGACAACGATCACCGCGTCGGCGGGGCGGTGGCGATCGTCGTCCACACGGCGCACCATTTGGGGGAGATTCGGCAGATGTTGTGTGTGTTGGGAGATGAATAAATTGGACTATCTTGAAGATCGTCGCGCCAACAAGAGTAACATCGATAATACGATCACCAACGCCACAATCTGCACTAAGTGGAACCCTCCACTCGTCAGCGGCGTGGTCTCCTTGAACGCATCCACGAACAACCGCCCGGCGGCATAGACGGCCACGGCCAGCAGAAACGGCCGCCCCGTCCCCCCGTCCAGCCGCGGTGACGTGGCCGCCCACCATACCCCCAACGCCGCCAACCCGGCGGCCACTTCATACAACTGCACCGCGTGCCGCCGCACGCCGAACTGGGTGATACCCCACGGCATGGAAGTCAACGAGCCATAGCCCGCGCCGCCCAGGAAGTCGGCCAGACTGACAGCCATGAGGAAGACGATGAGGCCCGGCGCCAGCGCGTCGAGCGCCGGCCACAGCGCCAGGCGACGCCAACGGCCATAAAAGAACCCCGCCGCCAGCCCAATGACCACCCCCCCGGCGGCGTGATAGCCACTGGTCAGCGGCCAGACGATGCCCAGCAAATTATCGTCGAACGACGACCAATAAAGGGCCACGAAGACCAGCCGCGCGCCGACGAACCCGCCCAGCAGCATCGCCGCGGCCACGCCATAGATCGGCTCCGGCTCCTGCCCCAGCCGCCGCGCCGCCCGATCCACGGCGAACAGGGCCAGCCACACGCCCAGCAGGTAGACGAGCGGGGCAGTTGGCAAGCCGATGGGGCCGAGGTTGAGGTAGGGAAGCATGGCAGGGGAGCGGGGGTGCGGGGGTGATTTTACTTTGGCGATGGGTAGTCGGCCGTCAATCCATTAGTTGCTCGATGCGCTCGGCCAACACGCCCTGGTTGATCGTGCCGATCAGCACTTCGCGGACGATGCCGTTGTGGTCGATGAAGACCGTCGTCGGCAGGTTCAGCACGCCGTAGAGATTGTTGACCTTCATATCCGCGTCGACCAGCAGGGGGTAGGTCAGGCCGTGGTCGCGAGCGTAGGCGGCGATGGCCTCGGCCGGCTCGGCCTGATTCAGCCCCAGGATGGCGATTTCCCCGGCGTGGCGNNGGTGGCCCAGAAGTTGAGCACCACCGGCGTGCCGGCGGCGGTGAAGTCGCTCAGGGTGACGGCCTGCCCGTCAATCGTCGGCAGGGTGAAGTCGGGGGCCAGATTGCCCACGTAGGGCGCGGTCGTCAGCGGCGTCGGGCCTGTGCCGGTGTTCGCCTCGCGCGAGACGTAAATCCAGCCCGCGCCGACCAGGGCGGTCAGGGCGATGAGAGCGAACCACTCCAGCCGCGCGCGCATAGCCTACTCGATGACCGGCAACACGGCCAGCGGAATCGCCGCCCCGTTCGCGGCCCTGCTGACGGATCCACTGACAAGTGGCCCACTGGAGACTTCGTCCCCAAACACCGGCTGCCCCGTCAGGTCATAGGTCATGGCCCCGTCGATGCGCACGGGAACCAGCTCGCCCAGCGGCAACTCGCCGGGGATGAGCACCAGCCCGTCGATCTCCGGCGCATCGCGATAGGTGCGGCCGACGCTCAGCCCGTCGCCGTGCCCATCGATGAGCACCGGCAACACGCGACCGACCTGCGCCTGGTTGCGGGCCAGCGAAATGGCTTGCTGTAGCTCCATCAGTTCCGCCTGCCGGGCTTGCTTCACGTCCTCGGCCACCTGCCAGGACACGGTGGCCGAGGGGGTCGATGCCTCGTAGGAGTAGGTGAACGCGCCCACGCGGTCGAAGCGCAGGTCGCGGACGAACGTCTTCAGCCCGTCGAACTCCTCGTCCGTCTCGCCGGGGTAGCCGACGATGAAGGTCGTGCGGATGGCGATGTCGGGCATGGCCGCGCGCAGCTTCTCGACCGTGCCGTAGACCCATTCAATATTGGCCGGGCGGCGCATACGCTTCAGCGTCTCGCGGTGGCCGTGTTGCAGCGGGATGTCGAGATAGGGCACGATCTGCGGCGTGGTCGCCATCGTCTCGATCAGTTCGTCGGTGACGTAGCCGGGGTAGGCGTACATCAGGCGAATCCAGGGGATGTCGGGCGCGGCGGCGGCTATCTCCCGCAGCAGGAAGGAAAGGCCGTTCTTCAGCCCCAGATCGTGGCCGTAGTCGGTCGTGTCCTGAGCGATGAGGATCAGCTCGCGCACGCCGGCCGCTTGCAGCCGGGCGGCCTCGGCGACGATGGCCGCCGGGGGGCGGCTGACGTGGGTGCCCTTGATCTGTGGGATGGCGCAGAAGGCGCAGGGGCGACGGCAACCATCGGCGATCTTGAGATAAGCGCTGGCTCCTTGCACGGCGACGCGCAGCACGTTGTGCTCGTCGCGGCCGACGGTGGTCGCCTCGTCGGGCAGGTGGTAGAGCGGCTGGGGGTGCTTGCGGCGGCGCAGTTCGCGCACGAAGGGCACGATGTCCATCCAGCGCCGCGTGCCGATCACGCCGTCGATGCCCGGCGCCCATTCGACCACTTCGTTGCCGTAACGTTGGGCCATGCAGCCGGCGGCGATGAGCAACTGGTTCGGCCCCTTCAGCGCGGCCAGTTCGCGCAGCGCGCCGATCGACTCCTGCCGGGCGCTCTCGATGAAGCCGCAGGTGTTGACGATGAGCACACCGGCGTCGTCGGGGTCGCCGGCAGCGTCGAAGCCGGCCCGCAGCAGCAGGTCGGCCATGCTGTTGGAATCGACGGTGTTCTTGCTACAGCCCAGGCTGAGGAGATAGAACTGCTTTTTCTGTTTGGCTTTGCTCATGGTTTGTAGCGCGGGTTGGCAACCCGTGATCTAAAAAGCGGGTTAGCCACCCGCCCACCAATCGTTATTGTGTCGTCCGCCAGACCTCTTCGTGCCGTTCGCCGCGGCCACCCAGGCGGCCGAGGGCCACGTCATTAATCGTCGCAAACACGCCGGTGGCGTTGCCGGTGACGATCTTGGCCTCATTGAGGGCTGTCCATTCAAACGTGTCGTTGGTCTTGGCGATGCCGCTATAGACGACGCTGCCGTCAATCGTCACCTCGACCCACGTCCGTTCCAGGATATCGAGTTTGAGGCGGATTTCGTCCAGCGTAACCGGCAGCGGCGGGCGGGTCGGGGTGGCCGTGGCCGCGCCGCCGGGGTTGTTGCGGCTGGTATCGAGGATCGGTTGTTCCGTGCCGCCGACAATGACGCTGCTGGAGCCGGCCGCGGCGGCCGGCGCGTCGGGGGTCGTGGTGGGGGTGGCCGTGGCATTGGTCACGTCGGCCACCACATCCTGCACGGCCGAGGTAAATTCCTCGACGATGTTGCCGTTTTCCCCGCTGCCAAAGAGGATGGGGATGAAGCGATTGGCGATGAGGGCCAAGGCCACCACCAGGGCCACAATGATGACGATTTGCAGGATGCCGCCCGAACCGCCGCCGCCGCTGACGGCCTCGAACCCCTTGCCGTTCACTTCCATGTTGACCGGATCGAAGAATGGCTGATCCTGTCGCTCGACGAGGGGGGTGTCGGGGGTGATCTCCTGCACCGCCACCGGCCCGAGGCGCGCATCTTGCCCCTGCACCACGAGGTAGCGATCCAGTAGCGGCTGCGGGTCGAGGCCGAGGAAGCGGGCATAATTGCGCAAAAACCCGCGCACGTGCACGGGCGAGGGCAAGGCGCTATATTGGCCGCCCTCCAACGCCGTCAGAAAGCGGGTGTTGATGCGAATCTGGGCCTGAACGTCTTCGACAGTCAGGCCCTTGNNATATGTGTCCGATCTCGTCCATACGGGCGTCGATCGATCCTTCCGGCGGGTCAGAGTCCCCGGCCGGTTTCAGCGGCGCGGGCCGCGAATCAGGCCTGGGCCTCGACCGCCGCTTCCGGCTCCAGCTCGTCGCTCAGGTCGGCCGCCGCTTCTTCGACAACAACCGCCGCCGGCGCAACCGCGGCTACCGCTACCGGCGCGCCTTCTTGCAGCACGTTCACGATGAATTCGGGGTGATGATCGCCGCCCAGGCGCACCGGGATGTGGTGCTCGCCCACCATACGCAGCGGCTCGGTGCCGATCTTGCGCCGGTCGATCTCGGTTCCCAGCTTCTCATTCAATTTGTCGGCGATCTGGTGGGTGGTGATGGAGCCATAGAGCTTGCCGTTATCGCCGGCG